>Ga0123341_1000062_pt1 | contig 45834 bp, 43 predicted proteins | sample Turbeapinknodule_FD_89959 | JGI IMG/M metagenome (GOLD analysis project Ga0123341, IMG submission 89959) | Root nodule microbial communities of legume samples collected from Mexico - Turtle bean Mexico pink nodule | ecosystem: Host-associated > Plants > Roots > Nodule | place: Mexico: Nepantla...
GAAGGCGGCCGGATGATAATCGGCGGCGATGATGCTCAAGAGGCCGGCTCTGGCGGCATCGAGGGCGCTGAGATTGCCCGACATCGACTGGCCGCGCAGCGCGTTCGGCGCGCCCATCAGCGTCCAGAGGCCGCGGCGGCGCGCCTCTTCGGCTGCAGCTGCGGTCACCGGAAACTCGCTGATGGTGACGCCGAGATCGTGCATTTCGGCGACTTTCTCGACGCTGTCATCATCATGCGAGGCGAGCGACAGCTTGTGCTTCAGCGACAGCGCGACGATGTCTTTGAGCTTGGCTTCGATCTCGGGATTGCTGCGCATGGCGATGCGCTTGGCGACGATTTCGGCGGCCATTTCCTCGGAGATGGCCCGGCGCTCGGAAATGCTGAGGATGTAGCTTTGCAGGTTGTTGTACTGGCCCTGCCCCGGCGTGTGGTCGGTGAGCGAGACCATGTCGATCTGGTTGGCATTCAGTAGGCGCTCGAGCGCCGGAGCAGCGCCGACATTGGTGATTTCGTAGCGGGCGTGGACGCGGTGGTCGATCAGCAGGTCGTCGCGCAGGCGGTTGATGCCCTCGATCACCGCCGCAGTCGTCTCCAGCGAGCGGACGTGGCCGTAGACGCTTTCGGTGGCGAAAGAGACGGCGGCGAAGGCCGTGGTGACGCCGGCGGCGGCAAGTTTCTTGTCGAGTTCGTGGATGCCGAAATCGATCGGCATCGTCGCATTCGGCCGCGGCGCGATCTCGCGCTCGATCATGTCGCCGTGGAGATCGACGAATCCGGGCATCAGCAGCCGTCCGCCGCCATCAATGGTCGCAGCCGCTACTGGCTCGGGCCGGATCTCGGCGATGACGCCATCCTCAACACGCACGGAACCTTCACTCACCACCTCGTTTGGGAGAACGAGGGTGAAATTGCTGAGCCACATGGGCTTTCTCCTAACCGCATCGATGATTGACAGACCGCAGCGGATAGAACCGCTTCGTGACAAACGTATGAAATTTTCGAACGCCACAACCGCGATAGCGAAACCGTCTTGAGCCCAACCCAACGGCTTGCCCGAGACCGCTCATCCGCTATCGAAGTTTATTCCTGTTCAACAACGCCCATTGCAGCAGCATGATCGTCTTGGCGTCGAAGATCTCGCCGGTTTCGATCATCCGGGCGGCTTCGTCGAGCGGGATTTCCAGGACCTCGATATCCTCGTGCTCCTCGTCTAGGCCACCGCCCTCGGCAACGCGGTCGGCGATGTCGATCACGGAGACGAAGAAGTGGACGACTTCGGCAAAGGCGCCCGGCGACGTGTAGCATTTGAACAGGAAGCGCGCATCGCGCAGCTGGTAACCGGTTTCTTCCATCGCCTCGCGGCGGATCGCCTGTTCGGGATGATCGTCGTCGAGAAGGCCGGCAGGCACCTCGATTATCCAGGCGGGGTCGCCATTGAGATGCACGGCAAGCCGGAACTGGCGGACGAGAACGACAAGATCGCGTTTCGGATCGTAAAGCAGGACGCAGGCGGCCGGCGTGCGGTGGTAGACCTCCCGCTTCAGCTGCTGGGTCGCGCCCCTACGGTCGATATAGTCGAGCAAATAGCTGCTCAACCGCGTCCACCCATTCGACAGCGTTTCCTCGCTGACGATCTTCACCCGTGATTTCGGCTGCATCATGCTGCGTCCTTGCGAAGCCAGACCTTGTTATCGTGCACGGCGGCCCCACCATAGGGCGCGACCGGGTCGGCGCCGGTCAGGACGTTGATCCCCTCGCCGTCGATATGCGCCTTGTTCGGCCAGAGTCCCTCGGCAATCAGCACGCCTGATTTCACTTCGGTGGTGATGCGGGCGTGGATGCGCAGGTCGCCGCGGCTGTTGCCGATGCGGACGAGATCGCCATGAGCGATGCCATTGGCTTCGGCGTCGGCCGGATTGATCATCACTTCGGGGCGGCCTTCCTTCTGACGCGAGGTCTTGGTTTCGGAGAAGCTCGAATTCAGGAAGTTGCGGGCGGGCGATGTGGCGAGGCGGAAGGGATGCTCGGGATCGGCGACCTCGATGACATCGACCTGATCCGGGAAGGCCGGAAGCTCTGCATGCGGCCCGAGCACGCCGACGGCGGCCGGCGGCTTGTTAGGCGCCGGCTGGTTGATCCAGTCCGGGCGGAAATGGAACCTGCCATCCGGATGGGCAAAACCGTCCAGGAAGTGTGCCTCCTCGAAAGCCGGCTGGCGATCGAACCATTTGTGTTCGAGGAAATGATCGTAATCCGGCAGGCCGCTCGATTCGAGCACCCGGTCGACCATCTCGCGGGCGGTAAAACCGAAGCCCGGGCGATCGGCGACGCCGAGGCGCTTGGCCAGTTCTTCGATGACGAAGAGATTGGTGCGCACGCTTGGCGGCGGCTCGACCAGCTTCGGCCCCAGCAGAATATGGTTCTGGCCGCCGGCCCGATAGATGTCGTCGTGCTCGACGAACATCGTCGCGGGAATGACGATATCGGCAATCTCCGCCGTTTCGGTCATGAACTGCTCATGGACGGCGACGAAGAGGTCGTCGCGGGCAAAACCGCGTCTGACCAGCCGCTGCTCGGGGGCGATGTTTGCCGGATTGGTGTTCTGGATCAACATCGCCGTCACCGGGCCGCGATGGCGCAGCGCCACCGCATCGCCGGTCAGCACCCGGCCGATCTGCGACTGGTCGAGCATGCGGATATCGGCATCCTTCATCGACCTGCCGGTCAGTTCCGCATTGTTCATGCGGAAGATATCGCTGTTCGAATGGAAGGCGCCGCCGCCCTCATATTGCCAGGAGCCGAGGACGGTGGCGACCGAGGCTGCCGCATGCATGGCGACCGCACCATTGCGCTGGCGGGTGAAGCCGTAACCCAGGCGGAAGAAGGTCTTTTTCGTCGTGCCGACGAGGCGGGCGAAAGCTTCGATCTCCTCAACCGAAAGGCCGGTGATATCGGCCGCCCATTGCGGGGTCTTCGTCTTCAGATGCGCTTCGAGACCTTCGGGATCGTCGGCATATCGCGCCATGTATTCACGGTCGGCATAGCCGTCGCGGAAGGCGATATGCATGACGGCGCAGGCGAGTGCCGCATCGGTGCCCGGCTTGACGATCAAGGCCATGTCGGCCTGCTTCATCGTCGGATTGTCGTAAATGTCGATGACGACGATCTTCGCGCCGCGTTCCTTGCGCGACTTGATGGCGTGGGTCATCACATTGACCTGCGTCGACACCGCATTGGTGCCCCAGATGACGACGCAATCGGTGCGGCCCATCTCGCGCGGATCGGGACCACGCAGGGTGCCGGTCGCCATGGTGAAGCCGGTCCAGGCCGGATTGGTGCAGATCGACGAGAAGAAACCGGAATAACGCTTGGCATGGCGCAGGCGATCGATCGAATCGCGTTGCACCCAGCCCATCGTGCCGGCATAGAAATAGGGCCAGATCGCCTCGCTGCCGTCGCTCGCCTCGGCCTTCACAAAGGCTTCGGCGATCTCATCCAGCGCATCGTCCCGGGAAATCTGCTGCCACTGCCCTGCCCCCTTGGCGCCGGTGCGGCGCAAGGGATGCATCAAGCGCTCGGGATGGTAGAGCCGCTCGGCATAACGGGCGACCTTGGCGCAGATGACGCCTGATGTGTAGGAGTGATCGTGTGCGCCGCGGACACGGCCGACGCGGCCATCCTCTGATATCTCGACCTCCAGCGCGCAGGTGGAGGGACAGTCGTGCGGACAGGCCGTGTGGCCAACCCTGGTGTCCTGCTTCGAGGATTTGGCGTGGATGGGGGTCGCAATGTTCATGGCATTTGTATATTGCAAGGCTTGCACGGCCAAAAGCCACAAAAACTCCCCATGACGCGAATTCATACGGACATCAGCGAAAATGAACTACCGCCACATCTACCATGCGGGCAATTTTGCCGATGTGCTGAAACATGCCGTGCTTGCGCGGCTGATCCGCTACATGCAGAAGAAGGATGGGGCATTCCGCGTGCTCGACACGCATGCCGGCATCGGGCTCTACGACCTCTCCTCCGAGGAGGCGCAGAAGACAGGCGAATGGCTCGAGGGCATCGGCAAGCTGATGGAGGCCGATCTCGGACCTCAGGTTGCCGAGCTGCTAGAGCCCTACCTCGCAGCCATCCGCGAAATCAACCCTGAGGGCGGCATCCGCTTCTATCCCGGATCGCCGAAACTCGCGCGGCTACTGTTCCGGCCGCAGGACCGCTTGTCGGCAATGGAACTGCATCCCGAGGATTACTTCAGGCTGCACCGGCTGTTCGAGGGCGATCACCACGCCCGCATTACCGAGCTCGACGGCTGGCTGGCGCTCGGCGCGCATCTGCCGCCGAAGGAGAAGCGCGGCATCGTGCTCGTCGACCCGCCTTTCGAGGAAGAGGACGAATATCAGCGCCTGGCCGAAGGACTGGAAAAAGCCTATCGCCGCTTTCCCGGCGGCACCTATTGCCTCTGGTATCCGCTGAAGAAGGGGGCGCCGATCAAGGAATTCCACGAGACGCTGCAGGCGCTCGATATCCCGAAGATGCTCTGCGCCGAGCTCATTGTTCGCAGTGACCGCGGCATCACGGGACTGACCGGCTCCGGCCTCGTCATCGTCAATCCGCCCTTCACGCTGAAGGACGAGTTGCACCAGCTGCTGCCAGCGCTAAAAGACCATCTGGCCCAGGACCGTTTCGCCTCGCACCGGGCCTTCTGGCTGCGCGGCGAGACAAAGGCGGTCAAGGACGATTGACCTGGAAATCGGCTTCGGGAATAGTCCCGGCCCGTCGTTTTACAATCTCATCAGGTGTCCCCATGAAGCTGCTTTGGTCGCCCGCCTCCCCCTATTCCAGCAAGGTGCGGATGGCCGCGCATTTCCTGGGCCTGGAGTTGAATGCCATCCGGGTCGACACCAATGCCGGGCCGGCGATCCTGGTGGACAACAATCCGCTCGGCAAGATCCCGACGCTTCTGACCGATGATGGCGCCGCGGTCTTCGACAGCGTGGCGATCATGCATTATTTCGACCGGCTGGCGAAGGGCAAGCTCTATCCCGCCAAGAAGGGCAAACGCACCGATGCGGAGGTCCTCGAGTCGCTCTGCGACGGCATCTGCGACTGCCTGCTCGCCATCATCTACGAGCGGCGCTTTCGCGATGAGGAAAAGATCCATCAGCCCTGGATCGATCGGCAATGGAAGAAGGCGACGAGCGGGCTTGCACATCTCAGCGCCAATCCGCCGAAATCAGGCAAGAAGCTCAATGGCGGACATTTCGCCTTGGCCGCCACGCTCGACTATCTCGACCTGCGCTTCAAGGGCCAGTGGGAAGCCGATCATGCGCCGCTGGTCGACTGGCTGGCGCAGTTCGAAAAGAAATTCCCTGCGCATCAGGAGCTCAAGACGACAGCATAGTCCGTTAAATCGGCATCGAGCAGGCCGCAAAAAAGCCGGGCGATGTGCCCGGCTTTTTCATGCTTGAACGATTGTTCTCGGCTTAGAACTTGACGCCGATGCCGAGCTTGACGCTGTTTTCGTCGTAACCGCGCGAGAAGCTGCCGGAGTCGAGGTTGTAGTCCTTGCTCTGGTAGTCGGTGTAGCGATATTCCAAGCGCGTCGTGATGTTGTTGGTCACGAAGGCTTCGACGCCGGCGCCGACGGTATAACCGTAATTGGTCTTGCTTTCGTCCGAGGTACCGTCGGAAACCTTGACGTCGCCGAGGGCGAGACCGGCCGTGCCGTAGAGCAGGAACGGGTTCATGTCGTAACCGACGCGGCCACGGACAGAGCCGTTCCAGCCGTACTTGTTCTTGACGCCGCCCGAGGAGACGTCGTCGCCGCTGTAGCCGAGATCGGATTCAACGCCGTAAACGATCTGGCCCTGCTGCCAATTGTAGCCGGTGAAAACCTGGCCGCCGAAACCATAGGTGTGGCGGTCGGAACCGAAGTCACCCATGTTGTAGGTGCCGGCGCCGCCGAGGTAAAAGCCTTCCCAGTTACCGGCCGGCTTGACCGGAGCGTCCTGGGCGACCGGTGCTTCCGGAACCTGGTCGACGGCATCGGCCGCCTGAGCTGCCGAGACGCCCGCAATTGCAAAAACGGAGGCCATGAGGCCAGCAATGAGTACACGCATACTTAGTCTCCTTTCAGTCCCGCGTCGCTTGATCACTGTCTATCAGTGAAGCATCGGCGGGATATTGCCAGATGTCCCTTCCGGATCGAGACTGAAATTGGAACTCAAATGCGGATTTGAAAGAGCCAAATTGTGATATCATTGTGGCTGCCGCATGGCCGAAATTCGATGTTGCTTTGACGCAACATACAATTCATTAACCCTACTGAAGAGTTAAACTGAAAATACTTATTTTATCAAATCGCATTCTTAAATAATACATAGAATATCCCGTCCGCCGACGCAACCGCCACAGCCTATTTATATAATCTCCGCCCGCGCCTATATAGTCGACAGACAGACTCGCGGGATCAGAAGGCAGGATTTTGAACCACAAAAGACTTCGCTCGGCCCTTGTAACCGGGGCCGCCAAAAGAATAGGCCGGGCAATCGCCGAAGACCTTGCTGCAAATGGCTTTTCCGTTGCGATCCACGCCAACGACTCGATCGGCGAAGCCGAAGAGCTGGCGGCGGAATTGCGGCAGAAGGGGCAACGAGCGATCGCGTTGCAGGCCGATCTTACCGATATCGGCGAAACGGCCGAGCTGGTAGCGAAGGCGTCGGAAGCGCTCGGGCCACTCGATCTGCTCGTCAATAATGCGTCGGTTTTCCAGCATGATTCCGCGCGTGGTTTCAACGCCGCCACATGGGCGCTGCACTTCGACCTGCATGTGCGTGCGCCATCGATCCTCGCAGCGGCCTTCGCGCAGCAGATGCCCGCCGAGACCGCGGGACTGATCGTCAACATCATCGACCAGCGGGTCTGGGCGTTAAGACCCAGCTTCTATTCCTATACACTCTCCAAGTCCGCGCTGTGGACGGCGACGCAGACGCTTGCCCAGGCGTTGGCGCCGCGCATCCGCGTCAATGCCATCGGCCCCGGCCCCGCGATGCCGAGCGAGCGGCAGTCGCAGGAGGACTTCCAAGCGCAGGTCTCAGCCCTTATCCTGCAGCGAGGGCCGGCGCTGGAGGAATTCGGACAAACGATTCGCTTCCTTTACGACACGCCCTCGATCACCGGCCAGATGATTGCCCTCGACGGCGGCCAGCACCTCGCCTGGCAGACGCCCGATGTGGCGGAGATTACGGAATGAACGGACGAAAGCTGCCGGATGGCGGCGTTCTCTACGACGATACGGATGAGAGCGAAGACGATATCGAGGTGGAAGGCGACCTTTCCGCCGCAGCCCCGCTTGCGGCTGCGGTCGACTGGAACGCGGGCAGCATCAACGAGACTGGGCTGATCGGCGCGGATCTGATCGGCGAATTCGTCAAGCGGCTGCCGAATAGCCCCGGCGTCTACCGCATGTTCAATGCCGAGGGTGACGTGCTCTATGTCGGCAAGGCGCGCAGCCTGAAGAAACGCGTTGGCAATTATGCCGTCGGCCGCGTGCATTCCAACCGCATCGCCCAGATGGTGCGCCAGACGGCAAACATGGAATTCGTGACGACGCGCACGGAGACCGAAGCGTTGCTCCTGGAGGCGAATCTTATCAAGCGCTTGCGGCCACGCTTTAACGTGCTGCTGCGTGACGACAAGTCCTTTCCCTATATCCTCATCACCGGCGACCACCGGGCGCCGGCGATTTTCAAGCATCGCGGTGCGAGGGCGCGAAAGGGCGACTATTTCGGGCCTTTCGCTTCGGCGGGTGCCGTCGGGCGCACGATCAATTCGCTGCAGCGCGCCTTCCTGATCCGCACCTGCACGGACAGTGTCTTCGAAACCCGCACACGCCCCTGCCTGCTCTACCAGATCAAGCGTTGTTCCGGGCCATGTACCCACGAGGTCAGCGACGAAGGTTATGGCGAACTGGTGCAGGAGGCGAAGGACTTCCTCTCCGGCAAGAGCCAGAAGGTGAAGTCGCATATGGCCGAGGCGATGAACCAGGCGGCCGAGGACCTCGATTTCGAGCGGGCGGCGATCTATCGCGATCGGCTGGCGGCCCTGTCGCATGTGCAGAGCCATCAGGGCATCAACCCGGCCGGCGTCGAGGAAGCGGACGTTTTCGCCATCCACCACGAGGGCGGCATTTCCTGCATCCAGGTGTTCTTCTTCCGCACCGGCCAGAGCTGGGGCAACCGCGCCTATTTCCCCAAGGCCGATCCGCAGCTTTCCGGCGCCGAAGTGCTGAACGCTTTCCTCGCCCAGTTCTACGACGACAAGCCGGTGCCTAAGCAGATCATGCTGTCGGAAACGATCGAGGAGATGGAACTGCTCGCGGCCGCACTCAGCCAAAAGGCCGCTCACAAGGTTTCCATCCTGGTGCCGCAGCGCGGCGAGAAGCGCGATCTGGTCGATCACGTCGTCGGCAATGCGCGCGAGGCGCATGGGCGAAAGCTCGCCGAAACGGCGTCGCAGTCGCGGCTGCTCGAAGGTTTCAAGGACACGTTCGGGCTGGCCTATGCGCCGCAGCGCATCGAAATCTACGACAACTCGCATATCATGGGCACCAACGCCGTCGGCGGCATGGTGGTGGCGGGGCCGGAAGGTTTCGTCAAGAACCAGTACCGCAAGTTCAACATCAAATCGACCGACATCACCCCCGGAGACGACTTCGGCATGATGAAGGAGGTTATGACGCGGCGCTTCTCACGGCTGATCAAGGAGGAAGGCATTCCCGATCGGACGGCAGAAAAGGCCGCTATCGACGCCGCCGACATGCCCTTCCCGGCCTGGCCGGATGTAATTCTCATCGATGGCGGCCAGGGGCAGATGACAGCGGTGCGCGGCATCCTCAACGAACTCGGGATCACCGACAGCGTGACGGCGATCGGCATCGCCAAGGGTGTCGACCGCGATGCCGGGCGCGAGCGCTTCTTCCCGCCGGGACGCGAGAGTTTTACGCTGCCGCCGCGCGATCCGGTACTCTATTTCATCCAGCGCATGCGCGACGAGGCGCATCGTTTCGCCATCGGCTCGCACCGGGCTCGGCGCAAGAAGGAAATGATCAAGAACCCGCTCGACGAGATCGGCGGCATCGGCCCGTCGCGTAAACGGGCGCTGCTGCAGCATTTCGGCACGGCAAAGGCGGTTTCGCGCGCCGCCCTTTCGGACCTGATGGCGGTGGAAGGCATTTCGGAAGCCGTTGCGAAGCAGGTCTATAACCATTTCCACGACGACGCCGCGAAATAACCGGGGTCCGTCGCAAATTCCACGCAAAGGCAATGAAAAGACAGAAAGAATGTTGACGGTTTACGGTCAAAGCCGTCATCTACCGCATCGGCCCGAAAATCGGAATCGATTTTCGCAAGACGCGCGGCGCTACAGCGGCGCATCAATTCAGAGAAACGATCCCATGGCATCGCGTGCGTACAGCATTCCCAATCTTCTGACCTACGGCCGCATCCTCGCCGTGCCGCTGATCGTTCTCTGTTTCTTCATCGAGGGCAGGCTGTCAATCAGCAACACGGCGCGCTGGGTGGCGCTCTGGATTTTCGTTATCGCCTCGCTCACCGATTTCCTCGATGGCTATCTCGCGCGCATCTGGAACCAGACGTCTAATATCGGCCGCATGCTCGACCCGATCGCCGACAAGCTGCTGGTCGCCTCGATCCTGCTCTTGGTCGCAGCCGACCAGACCATCGCCGGCTGGTCGATCTGGGCGGCGATCACCATTCTTTGCCGTGAAATCCTGGTGTCCGGCCTGCGTGAATATCTGGCGGCGCTGAAGGTCAGCGTGCCGGTCACACGGATCGCCAAGTGGAAGACCACGCTGCAGCTCGTCGCCATCGCCTTCCTGCTCGCCGGCCCGGCCGGCGACGAGATTTTCCCCTACACGACGCAGACCGGCATCGCGCTGCTGTGGATCGCCGCGCTGCTGACCATCTATACCGGCTATGATTATTTCCGCGCCGGGCTGAAACATATCGTGGATGACGAGGAATGACGCGGCTTGTCTATTTCGCATGGGTGCGCGAGCGCATCGGCAAGGACGAGGAGGAGATCGACCTCCCCTCCTCCGTCGTCACCGTTGCCGATCTCCTGAATCATTTGAAGACGCTGGGCGAAGAATATGAGACCGCGCTTCAATATCCCGAGGTGATCCGCGTGGCGCTGGACATGGAGCATGTCGAGCATGATGAGCCGATCGGCGCCGCCCGTGAGATCGGGATTTTTCCGCCGATGACGGGGGGATGAGGCGGTGATGGTGGTGCAGTGTCGCTACCCCCCTCTGCACTGCCAGGCACCTCCCCCACAAGGAGGGAGATTGGCTGGACGCACGGGCCTCCTCAAAGAATTGGCGTTTCAGCCCGGCGAAGCGGTAAATGGGCAAGAAGAGCGCGCCACTTGTGATCTCCCCACCTGTGGGGGTCCGAAGGACGGGTCGAGACCCGCGGCTCGACCCCGCGGCCGGCAGGCCAGAGGGGGGCGGACACGGCACAGCCTTTCCGCATTCTTCACAGCAACTTCAAAGCAGCGGAGGATTTCGCTGTGACCATCACCCTCACCATCCGCGTCCAACGCGAAGACTTCGACCTGCAGGCCGAAGTCGACCTGCTCTCCAAGGGCAAAGCCGGCGTCGGCGCCATCGTGACCTTCTCCGGCCTCTGCCGAGATGAAGGCGGCACGCTGGCGTCTCTTGAGCTCGAGCATTATCCCGGCATGGCCGAAGCGGAGATGAACCGCATCGGCGAACTGGCCATTGCCCGTTTCGGGCTGCTCGGCCTCACCGCCATCCACCGCTACGGCAAGATCGCCGTGGGCGAGAATATCGTGCTCGTCGTTGCAGCCGCGCCGCATCGGCAGGCGGCGTTCGATGGGGCGAATTTCGTCATGGATTTCCTAAAGACCGCAGCGCCCTTCTGGAAGAAGGAGCACGGCAAGGACGGCGCCGCCGGCGACTGGGTCGCGGCGAAAGACGCCGACGATGCGGCGCGCGACAAGTGGAAGTAAAGGTAGGACAGCTCCGTATTTTTTCGAAGCACGGAGATGCCCTACCTTTTTTGTCTTACGAAATTCCGGACGCAAAACCGCTGCGCACTTTTGCTGGAATTTCTTAGAGCACCACACGCTCCCTGCGGCTCATGACCAAGATCAGGACGAGCAGCGAGAAGATGACGAGATCGCGCCAGACGAAGGGGCCGTAGGCGCCCCACATGGTTTCGACGACGGCGAGCCCGGCAGCGCCGCCCGCAGAGCGCAGCGGATCGGAATAGCCGCCGACGGCGGCAATCAGCAGGACCTTCAGCCCGAACATCAGGCCGGCGCCGAAATCCATCGAGCCATAATAGAAGGTGGCGAGGATGCCGCAGATCGTCGCGACCAGGGCGGCGGCGGCATAGGCGACGAGAAAGACGCGGTTGGCGCTGGTGCCGCAGAGTTCGGCTGCCAGCGGATCATCGGTGACGGCGCGCCAGATGCGGCCCCAGGCCGTGCGCCTGAGGATCAGCGTACCGACAGCGACGATGGCTGCCATCAGCGCCGTATCGATCAGTTGGATATAGGTGAGCGTCACCTGGAATGCACCATCAGTCCAGAAGACGACGGTGCCGTTCAGAAACGGCGGCAGCCAGATGGCCCTTGTATCGGCGGCAAGCCTCGCGGTCTCCATCAGCACGATCATGATGCCGAGGGCAGCAACGATCACCGTGTTCGGCGATTTGCTGACCAGCGGCAGCATGATCGAGCGGCCGATCCAGAGACCCGCCGCCAGCGAATAGACGATCGCCGCGCAGGCGCCGACGGCAAGGGCGGCCGGCAGCACCAGCCAGAACCTGACATAGGCGAGTTCGGTAAACAGCAGCAGGATCTGGCCGGAGAAGGCGAAGATCGCCCCATAGGTTATGTCGGCCCGCTTCGTCACCCCGAAGGCCACGGCATAACCGAAGGCGAGCGCAGCATAGAGGGCGGCCAGCGGAACCGCATTCGCCAATTGCTGCAGAAGATAGGCCATTTCGACACTCCGCCTCTTCCAAAAATTATAACTGGTAAAACCTATTTAGCCAGTTATAATTTCAGCATGAGCTTTTCCTGGACCCCTCACCGCTTTGCCGGCGGCGCACTGGCACTCGATGTCGCCAACAGCGTCGTTCTGCGCCACGATTCCGCGCGGCGGATCGACCGCTTCGCGATCAGGGACCAGCTGCGGGATTTTCCGCAAGCGGCCGCCGAATTCTGCGCCGAACGCGCCCTGTTTGGCGATATTGCGCCGGTGGCGGCAGAAAACGAGAGGGATTTCTTCGCGCTGCGCGAGGCAATCGACCTCTATTTCCGCAAGCGTATACTCGATGGCGGTGACGACCAATTGCTGGCCGGGCTGCTGGAGGCGATGGCCAGAACGTTGCGCCAAGCTTGCCCCGGCAGTGTGGCCGTGGCCACCGCCCATTCCGTGCTGCGGCTGCTCGCCATGCCCGACCCGGAGCGCATGAAGATCTGCGGCAATTGCGGCTGGCTCTTCATCGACCGCAGCAAGAATAGGAGCCGCGCCTGGTGCGACATGACGGTCTGCGGCAATCGCGCCAAGGCGAACCGGCACTATCGCCGCAAGAAGGAGGAGACACCATGAGGAAACATCTCATCGCAATGGCGGCGGCAGCCGGCCTCCTGCTGTCCGCCTGTCAGCGTCAGGCGGAAAATCTGGTCGAAGTCACCGGCCATCTCTTCGTCTTCAATTATCGGGTGGCGAGCGCCACCTATCTGCTGACGTTGAAGAAGACCGGACCGATCCCCGATGGGTCGGTCATCATCGCCGAATTCGAAAACCCGGAAGGCGGCGATCCACTGGTGCTGACCCAAAAGATCTATCCGATCGACGACAAGATCGCGCTGCAGAGCGAAAAGCTGCACTGCGTGCGCAAGGACCGTCCCTATTTCGTCAGCGTCCGGCTGGTCGACAAGGACGGCAAGGTGCTGCAGGAATTGAAGACGCAGTTCCGCTCCGACCTCGACCAGACGGTGCTGCCGAGCAAGCCGCTCGTCGTCGGCGCGCTTTATGACAAGAACCCGGAGGTCTTCAAGCCCGACGGCAGTGTCGATTTTTCGAACACCGATAAATGTCCTGCATAAACATGCCCGACATAGGAAAAGCCGGGACAAGGCCCCGGCTTTCGAGAGTCAATTCAAGGCATTGCAAGCCAATGCCGAAGCGTGGCCTCAGCCGACGACTTCGGTGTCGGAGAACCAGTACTTGATTTCCTGGGCAGCCGTTTCCGGAGCATCCGAACCGTGAACGGAATTTTCGCCGATCGACAGCGCGTGAACCTTGCGGATCGTGCCTTCGTCAGCGTTTGCCGGGTTGGTCGCGCCCATGATTTCGCGGTTCTTGAGGATGGCGCCTTCGCCTTCCAGAACCTGAACGACGGTCGGGCCGGAGGTCATGCCCTCGACCAGTTCGCCGAAGAAGGGACGATCCTTGTGAACGGCGTAAAAGCCTTCGGCTTCGCGGCGGCTCATCCAGACGCGCTTGGAGGCGACGACGCGCAGGCCGGCATCTTCGAGCATCTTGGTGATGGCGCCCGTCAGGTTGCGCTTGGTTGCGTCAGGCTTGATCATCGAGAAGGTGCGTTCAATCGCCATAGTCAAATCCTCTGTTTTCTCGGGAAAAGTGGGCGGTCTTTACCCGCCCCAACGCCCGAAAACAAGGGGTCGACGGCAATTTCACGCCGCTGTCACAGTGCGACCCCGGCATTGGTGGAGATCGAGGCAGCGTTCGAACCAGAGCATAACGGGATCGTCGGCGGCCAGCATGGTGAGGCCGGCGGAGACACGCAGCCATTGCAGGGCGCCGAAGACGATATAGTCGGCGAAGAGCGGCGTCTGCCCGCCGATGAAGGGCTGGAACTTCAGCATGTGGCGGAGCGGCTCCAGCTTGACGGCAAACGCGGCCTTCTCCGCTTCGCTGTCGGCGGCAACCACCTCCAGCGGCTTGCCGAGCCTGACCTCGCGGCTCTCGCGGAAATAGGCCTTGTCTCCCTCGTCGAGATTCGCATGGATGTCGAGAAGGGCGATGCGCATGATCACCGGATGGATGATCATCTGCGAATAGCCTTCCACCATGCGCGACAGCGCCTTGCCGCCCTCGCCGTTAAACAGCGACGGCCGCTCGGGATAGGCTTCCTCCAGGTAGAGGGCGATATCGAAACTATCGGGGATCAGCCGGCCATTGTCGTCGAGAACCGGCACGGTCTGCGAGACGCCGCCGCCGATGGCGCGGATGCGGGCATAGGTCGTCGGAATCTCCTCGAAATCGAGCCCCTTATGCGCCAGCGCCATCACCGCCTTCCAGCAATGGGGCGAGAAGAAGCGCCGTTCGTCGGCGCCGCAGAGGGAATAGAGGGCTCTGGTCATAGCAGTCCTTTCGAGATCGAAGCTGCATCCATTCGACGACAGAAAACGCCCGTGATCAAATCAGGAAATTTCATGGGCGCATCACTGCGCGTTGCGGGGAAGACGGGTTAGACTGCCGCGACGATCAGGGAGACCGTATATGCTCAGACATTACCGGATGTTTGCCGCTTATAACCGCTGGGCCAACGCCCAGGTCTATGCGGTGGCGGCCGAACTCAGCGATGCGGAATTCCGCAGCGACCGTGGCGCCTTCTTCGGTTCGCTCCATCGCACGCTCAATCACCTGCTCGTGGCCGACCGGATCTGGATGAAGCGCTTCACCGGCACCGGCGACGCACCGTCGACCCTTGATGTCGTGCTCTATGAAGAACTGGATGCGCTGGCCGCCGCGCGCAAAGCCGAGGACGAACGGATCATTGCCTGGACGGGCACACTTGACGACGCAAGCCTTGCCGCCAATTTCACCTATTCGCCCGTGACGCAGCCGATCGAGATCACCCAGCCGCTGTCGCCAGCGCTGGCGCATCTCTTCAACCATCAGACCCATCATCGCGGCCAGTGCCACATGACGCTGACGGCGCTCGGCAAGCCGAGCCTCCAGCTGGACCTCATCTATTTCTTGCGCGGCGAGGGTCGCGAGTGGATGTGAGTGGCGGTCGCGATCAAGACTGAATTAACCGCCTTTGCCAGTTCCACTGCCAAGCCGCCGCTTCCCGACCAAAAATTCAATGTCTCTTAAAAGCTTGCGCGCATAGCGGAAGATGGAGAAAACGCCGGATCGCGAGGGATCGTCATGCAGAATGCAAGCGCAAATGCACTGGTGCCACGCGAGGCGGCACGCCCGGCTGATGTGGCCGATATTCAGAAGATCGCCCAGCACCTGGCGCGGCTGAACGTCACCGCGCTGCCGCGCAATTACGAACTGTTTCACGAGGCGATCGTCGGCCTCAATGCCGGCCTTGCGCAGGATATCGCCGCACTTGGGCCCCAGCCGCAACAGGCAATGCTCGACGAGCTCGGACTGAAATACCGCCTCGTCGGCCATTGCGGGCTGGCGGGCGAGGCGTCGCGCAACGAAGCGAGCCGGATGCTGCGCGAGGTGGCGGAGCGGCTTGCGGAAGGACTGCGGCACAGAGACGCCTTTGCGCGCGCCTGCAGCACGATCCTGAAATCGGTCTCCGGCCACGACGACCAGAGCCTTGCAGCCTTCATCGGCGAGGTCGATTATCTCTCCGCCTCGCTTGCGGCAGTGCTATCGGCGGAGACGGAAATCGGCGCCCGGCTGGAGGATGACATCAGGCGGCTGGAGAGGCTGGAACGCGGCATTTCGGCGATGCAATCGGCCAGTGTGGCCGACAGGATCACCGGACTTCCCAACCGCATCGCGCTCAACCGGGTGATATCAGCGCTCTATGAGCGCGAAGAGGGGGCGGCCGGCAGTGCGCTGTTCATGGTCGATATCGACAATTTCACTGAGCTCAACGACACATACGGCACCCAGGCCGGCAATAGGCTTCTGAAGAAACTTGCCGGCCTTTTCCGCAAATCGGTGAAGAAGAACGACTTCGTCGCCCGTACCGAGGCAGACGAATTCGCTGTGCTGTTTGCCAATGTCGGCATGCAGGATGCCATTGCTATCGCCGAACGGCTGCGCGCCTCCGTCGAGGACAATCTGGTCTTTGCGGCCTCGGACAAGGCAGATCGCGGCAGGCTGACCATCTCGATCGGCGTGGCGCTCAGCACGGATGCAGCAACGCCGGGGCAGCTGCAGGCCAATGCCCGGGTGGCGTTGCTCGCCGCACAATCGAACCCCCGACGACCGGTGCAGGCTTTCGGCCACTAAGGCGCGGACAAGCATGCCTGCGACAGACAAGTGATCTTGCCGCGGGACAAGCTCTTGCCTTAACGGGTTCTTTCGGCCAAAACGCCGGCCATGATCACGATTACCGACATTTCCGCCCGTATCGCCGGGCGCCTGCTTCTCGACAATGCCAGCGTCTCGCTGCCCTCGGGCACCAAGGCGGGGCTCGTCGGGCGCAACGGCGCCGGCAAGTCGACGCTGTTTCGCGTCATTACCGGCGATCTCGGCTCCGAGACCGGATCGGTATCGATCCCGAAGGCCGCGCGCATCGGTCAGGTGGCGCAGGAAGCACCGGCAACCGAGGACGCGCTGATCGAGATCGTGCTCTCAGCCGACAAGGAACGCACGGCGCTCGTCACTGAGGCGGAAACGGCGACCGATCCGCACCGCATCGCCGAAATCCAGATGCGTCTCGTCGATATCGACGCGCATTCGGCCGAAGCGCGCGCCGCGAGCATTCTCGCCGGTCTTGGCTTCGACCAGGCGGCGCAGGCCCGCCCCGCCTCCTCCTTCTCCGGCGGCTGGCGCATGCGCGTTGCCCTTGCCGCCGTGCTGTTTGCCGAACCGGACCTGCTTCTGCTCGACGAGCCGACCAACTATCTCGACCTCGAAGGCACATTGTGGCTGGAAGACTATATCCGCCGCTATCCGCACACCGTCATCATCATCAGCCACGACCGTGACTTGCTGAACAATGCGGTCAATTCGATCGTCCATCTCGACCAGAAGAAGCTCACCTTCTATCGCGGCGGCTACGACCAGTTCGAGCGGCAGAAGGCTGAGGCCGACGAGCTGCAGACCAAGGCCAAAGCCAAGAACGAGGCGGCGCGGAAACATCTGCAGAGCTTCATCGATCGCTTCAAGGCCAAGGCTTCCAAGGCGCGGCAGGCGCAATCGCGCGTCAAGGCGCTCGAGCGGATGGGAACCGTCGCCGCAGTGATCGAGGACCACGTCACGCCGATCACTTTTCCCGAGCCGGAAAAGCAGCCGGCCTCGCCGATCGTCGCCATCCAGAGCGGCGCTGTCGGCTATGAGCCCGGCAATCCGATCCTGAAGAACCTCAACCTGCGCATCGACAATGACGACCGCATCGCCCTGCTCGGCTCGAACGGCAACGGCAAGTCGACCTTTGCCAAATTCATCTCCGGTCGCCTTGCGCCGGAGAGCGGCGAAGTGAAAATCGCGCCAAGCCTGAAGATCGGCTTCTTCGCGCAGCACCAGCTCGACGATCTTATTCCCGAGCAGTCGCCGGTAGAGCATGTGCGCCGGCTGATGCCAGGCGCGCCGGAGGCCAAGGTGCGCGCCCGCGTCGCGCAGATGGGGCTTGCGACCGAGAAGATGGCAACGGCCGCCAAGGATCTTTCCGGCGGCGAAAAGGCCCGCCTACTGATGGGGCTTGCCGCCTTCAACGCGCCGAACCTGCTGATCCTCGACGAACCCACAAACCACCTCGACATCGACAGCCGCCGCGCGCTGATCGAGGCGCTGAACGACTATGAAGGCGCCGTCATCCTGATCTCGCACGACCGCCATCTGATCGAGGCGACCGTCGACCGGCTGTGGCTGGTCAATGGCGGCACGGTGACCACCTTCGAAGGCGACATGGACGAATACCGCGACCTGATCGTCACTTCAGGTAAAAAAAAAGAAGAAAAGCCGCAGCTAATTGAAGACGCGACATCCAAGGCGGAGCAGCGCAAGCTCAATGCGGAAAAGCGCGCCTCGCTGACGCCGCTCAGGAAAAAGATAAACGAAATCGAATCCTTGACGGCGAAGCTGGAGAAACAGATCCAGGCGCTTGACGCGGAACTCGGCGATCCGGCCCTCTATGAAAAGACGCCCGCCAAGGCCGCCGAGAAGGCAAAGCAGCGCGGCGAGGCTGCTGCGAAACTGGCGGCCGCCGAGGAAGAGTGGCTGACGCTTTCGGCCGAATACGAAGAAGCGATGGCGGGATAGCCACAGGCCTTTAAAGAAGTAGAGCATGATGTCGCCCGGAAACCGCTCACACTTTTCGGCATCATGCTCCGGCGAAAGCGCGGCGAAGTGCCGCGTATCAGCACAATCCCTGCCGATCTCAACCGATCGTTAACCATAATTCGAAAGGTTGTCTCAACATTCATTACCGATTTGTTGAGCCCTTTCCATGCATCGCTTTTTCATTCTGTCCTGCATGGCCATCACGGCCATCCTGTCTTCCTGCAGCACCACCAAACAGGCCCCAGATACCTCAATCAAGACCTCTTCGGTGATTGCGCCCGAGGGGCGGAAACTTGCCTATGCCGGCGACGATGCGGCGCCGCGTATGACGGGCTGGCACCAGCTGGCCGGACGGACGCTTGAGGTTTCCTCGCTTGCCGATCTCAAGCTGCAGGACAAGGAAGTGATCCTGAGCTTCGACGACGGTCCGATCCCGGGCCGGACCGACAAGGTGCTGGCAATCCTCGACCAGTTCGGCGTCAAGGGCGCCTTCATGATGGTCGGCGAAATGGCCGAAATGCATCCGGCGCTGGCCCGCAGGGTCGCCGAGGACGGCAACACCATCGGCAGCCACACCTATGACCACGCCAACCTGACTTCGCTTGATTTCGACGCGGCGATGGCCGAGGTGGTCAAGGGCGAATTGGCGGTGACCAAGGCGACGGGAACCGACGTCTCCTTCTTCCGCTTCCCCTATCTTGCCGAGAGCCACAGGCTGCGCGCCGCGGTTGCCGTGCGCAACTTGGTGGTCATGGATGTCGATATCGACAGCAAGGACTATTTTGCCATCACGCCGGCTTCCGTGACGCAGCGGACGATGGACCTGCTGCACAAGCGCGGCCGCGGCATCATCCTGATGCACGACATCCATAAGCGCACGGCGACGATGCTGCCAACCCTGCTTTCGGATCTTGAAGCCGAGGGCTACAAGGTCGTGACACTGAAATTCAAGAAGACGCAGGCGCCGAGCAATCTCGTCGCCTCGGCCGATTTGGTGACGACCCGGTAAAGCCGGGTTGCCAAGTCCGGACCGGCTCCCTAGATCTCTGCGACGTCAACAGGAGCCGGCAGGTCGAACATGAACCTTCATCTCGAAGCGGACGACGATCCGCGCACCCGCCAGTTCATCGACGAACACAACGCGCGCTCCGACGCGGCATTGCGAACACCGGAATTCGCCAGGGATCGCGACGCCATCCAGGCGCTGATCGAGCGGCAGGACAGGCTGATCGTCCCGATGCGCCGCGGTGCGTGGCTGTTTGATTTCCGGCAGAGCAAGGACAATCCTCTCGGCGTCTGGCTCCGTCTGCCTGCCGACCAGCAGCCACTGCCGGATGGCGATTGGGAGCCGGTCTTCGATCTCGATGCCTTCTGCGTCAGTGAAGGCAAGCGCTGGAACTGGCGCGGCGTCGTCACCTGCCCGTGGGAACCGACGCGGGTGCTGCTCACGCTTTCGGACGGCGGCTCCGATCTTCTCCGGCTGCTCGAATTCGACGCCGAGAGGAAAGAGATCGTCGAGGGCGGTTTCGATACGCCGGCCGCACGATCGCATGCCAATTGGCTGAGTCGCGACGAGATCTGCTATTTCGGCTCCATCGACCGATTTTCGGCGACCCGCTCCGGATGGCCGCGCGTCGGGCGGCGATTGAAGCGCGGGCAGCGGCCGGAAGAGGCCGCGATCATGTTCGAGGCCGCCGACGAGGACGTCTATGGCTACAATCTCGTCATCGACCCAGCCCTGTCGGGCGATTCGGCCGATGCCGGATTGATCGACATTTTCGTCGCCAGCCATGAGATCGGCGTCGCAAGCGCTTTCCTGATCGCCGACGACGGCAGCCAGCGGCGCATCGATCTGCCAAAGGAAGCGGACTTCCAGTTCAATCACGATCATTGCCTGTGGCGGGCAAAGACCGATGAGCGCGTTGCCACCGGCAGCCTTGTGCTGCAACGCTTCGATCCAAGCTCGGTGACAGTTCCGCTCGGGCCCGAGCGGATCCTGTTTCAACCTGGCGAAGGACAGTCGATCTCGCAGATGATGCTGATGCACGAGTGGTGCGTCTTCATCATCTCCGATCGGCTGCGTCCGCGTCTCATGGTGCTGGACCTGACGAAGCCTGATGCCGAACAGCGCGAGATCGCGCTGCCGGCGGACATGCAGACGGCCCATTTCAGACCGCTCTATGCGGATCTGCATCTTGGCGACGATACGCTCTGCATCATCGGCCAGGGCTTCCTGCAGCCGCCGGCTTGTTACCGACTGGAGCTGTCGGATCGCAGCAAGGAGGCCGAGCCGATTTTCGTCGCCGCAGCGCCCAGCTATTTCGATGCGACCGATATGTCATCCGAACTGCTGGAGGCGGTTTCCGAGGACGGAACCAGGGTTGCCTACCGGCTTGTCCTGCCGAAGCAATGGACCAAGGGCGCGCTGCCGGTGCTGCTCTACGGCTATGGCGGCTTCGATGTTTCGCTGTCGCCGAGCTATTCCGGCGTGACCGGACTCTGGCTGCAACAGGGCGGCGCCTATGTGCAGGCCTATATCCGCGGCGGCGGCGAATTCGGGCCCGACTGGTATCGCAGCGCCAAGCGGCAGGGGCGAGACCGGGCGTTCGCGGATTTCGTCGCCATTGCCCGCGATCTCGTCGCCCGCGGCTACACCGTGCCGTCGCGCATCGCCTGCCAGGGTGGCAGCAATGGCGGTCTGCTGACCGGGGTGATGCTGACGCGTTATCCGCAGGATTTCGGCGCCGTCTGGTGCCAGGTGCCGGTGCTCGACATGACACGCTTCCACCTGTTCAGCGCAGGGCAGGCCTGGATGGACGAATATGGCGATCCGGAGATATCAGCGGACCGGGATTTCATGCTCGGCTACTCGCCGCTTCACAATGTCGGGCCGGCGACCGAGATCACCTATCCGCCAATCTATATCGAAAGCTCCGCCAATGACGACCGGGTGCATCCCTCGCATGCGCGCCGCTTCGCCGCGCGGCTGGAGGAAGCCGGGCACCGGCCGTTCTTCCACGAGTTCGGCTCGGGCGGGCACGGCGGCGACGGTAATTCACAAGAGCGCGCCGCCCGTGCGGCAATGGGTTACAGCTTCCTTCGCCAAACTATCATGCGGTAGATGGGCGATCATGCGGTAGGATAGAAGACAATGAAGGGGAGAGCTTGTCGGCGCTCTCGTTTCTGCTAAAAGAAGCGCAATAAATCATACTTTTCACAGGCTCGAGCGAAACTATGTCCCCAATCAACCTCGCCATCGTCGGCGTCGGCAAGATCGTCCGCGACCAGCACCTCCCTTCCATTGCCAAGAACGCCGATTTCAAGCTCGTCGCGACGGCAAGCCGCCATGGCACGGTCGAAGGCATCAACAGCTATACGACGATCGAGGCGATGCTCGACGCCGAGCCGTCGATCGATGCGGTCTCGCTCTGCATGCCACCGCAATATCGCTACGAAGCGGCCTACAAGGCGCTCGCCGCCGGCAAGCATGTGTTTCTGGAAAAGCCGCCCGGCGCAACGCTGAGCGAAGTGGCTGATCTCGAGGCGCTTGCCGCAAAGCAAGGCGCATCGCTGTTTGCCAGCTGGCATTCGCGCTATGCGCCGGGCGTCGAGGCCGCCAAGGCGTTCCTGGGGTCGACGACGATCAAAAGTGTGCATGTGATCTGGAAGGAGGATGTCCGCCACTGGCATCCGAACCAGGATTGGATCTGGCAGGCTGGCGGCCTTGGGGTTTTCGATCCCGGCATTAACGCGCTGTCGATCGTCACCCATATCCTGCCGCGGCTCTTCATCACCGGAGCCGTGCTCGAATTCCCCGAAAACCGCGATGCACCAATCGCTGCCGACATCCATTTCCGCGACGCCGACGGCCTGCCGGTTCATGCTGAATTCGACTGGCGCCAGACCGGCAAGCAGAGCTGGGACATCGTCGCTGAAACGGCAGCCGGCCAGATGGTGCTCGCCGAAGGCGGCGCCAAGCTTTCCATCGACGGCACGCTGACATTCGCCGAGCCGGAGCAGGAATATCCCTCGCTTTACCGCCGTTTCGCCGAAATCGTCAAAGCCGGCACATCGGACGTCGATCTGGCGCCGCTGCGCCACGTCGCCGACGCCTTCATGCTCGGCAAGCGGAAATTCGTGGAGGCGTTCCACGACTGAGCTGCCTTCACCGGCAGATGCCAGTGCCTCTGCGCAACGCTAAAGTAGCGACACTAGGCGTGCCGCATCACGCTTGATTGATGCGACACGCTTTTATGCATATCGTTATCCCTCGGAACCGCTGCACACTTCAGGGCGTCATGCATTAACGCTCGAAGGCCGTTTCCATGCAGCAGCAGGATGAATCGTTTGGATTGGGCGTCCCGCATCTGGCGGTCAGACTTTCTGACCACAATACGAAATGGCGCGAGATCAATCTGCTGGAGGAGACCAGGATTCGCGATGCGCTTGGCCCCCTGGCGCTCGATATCCAGCATTTCGGCAGCACCGCCATTCCAGGCATCAAAGCAAAGCCGATCATCGACATCCTGGTTGGCGTCCCGCGGCTCGACGATGGGCTTGCCTGTATCGGACCGATGGATGAGATCGGTTACGATTATGCCGGTGCGGATATCGTGCCTGACGACCACCTCTTCGGCCGAGGCGTCCTCGGCGAGACGCGCACGCATCTCGCCCATGTCGTCGAATATCAAGGTTTCAACTGGAGGCGGAACATCTTCTTCCGCGACAGGCTGCAAAACGATCCCCCGCTGGCGCTGGCCTATGAGGAATTGAAGATCGGCCTTGCGCAGAAATTCGCCGAGAGCCGCGCGGCCTATACCGGCGCAAAGAAGGATTTCATCGACAAGGTTCTGACCGAGGCCGGTTTGGCCTGAGGCCCGAATTCAAGCCTTCTTTTCCCACCGCCCTTCCGGGGTCTGCTGCCAATAGGTGAGATTATGCCCCTCGCTTTTCAGCTTCTTCCATTGCGCCCGGGCGGCCTCCAGTTGCGGCTGGTCGTGACCGTCGAACATGAAGACGACGCGTTCATAGGCATCGACCGGCGGCGGTTCGGCGCCGTCGATGATGAAACGCACGGTCGCCGCATTGGCATTGTCTGATGTCACCGTCAAGAGCACCGGCTGGCTTTCGGCAAAATCGCCCTCGTCGGTGCCGTGCGGCAGGAAGCTCTCCTCGCGGAACGTCCAGAGATGCGCGTCGAGAGCATCGCGCCGTGCTGCCTCGCGGGTCTGGACGGCGACGCGCCAGCCGCGCTCGACGCTTTTGTCGATCAGCGGCGGAAGCGCGTCTTCCAGCCTGGTTTCGGTCAGATGATAAAAGAGAACGTCCGTCATCAGGATTCATAATGGGCGCGAACGAGCTCGTCGAGCAGGCGTACGCCGAAACCGGAACCCCAGGACTGGTTGATCTCGTCCTGCGGCGAGCCCATCGCCGTGCCGGCGATATCGAGATGCGCCCAGGGCGTGTCCTGCACGAAGCGCTTGATGAAATGCGCAGCGGTGATCGAACCCGCCTGCCGGCCGCCGGTGTTCTTCATGTCGGCGAACTTGCTGTCGATCAGCTTGTCGTAATCCTTGCCGAGCGGCATGCGCCAGAGCTTCTCGTTTGTGGAAAGGCCGGCGGCCGTCAGCTGGGCGGAAAGCTGATCGTCATTGGAAAACAGGCCGGCGTGAACATTGCCGAGCGCCACGACGATCGCGCCGGTCAGCGTGGCGAGATTGATCATGAATTGCGGCTTGAAACGATCGTTGCAGTACCAGAGCGCATCGCAGAGCACGAGACGACCTTCGGCATCGGTATTGATCACCTCGATCGTCTGGCCGGACATCGAGGTGACGATATCGCCGGGACGCTGGGCGTTGCCGTCAGGCATATTTTCGACCAGGCCGATGATGCCGACGGCGTTGACGGCGGCCTTGCGCGAGGCGAGCACATGCATGAGGCCGGTGACGGCCGCGGCGCCACCCATATCGCCCTTCATGTCCTCCATGCCGGCGGCGGGCTTGATCGAAATGCCGCCGGTATCGAAGACGACGCCCTTGCCGATGAAGGCGACGGGACGATCCTTGGCTTTGCCGCCCTTCCACTGCATCACCGCCAGGCGTGGCGGGCGCACGGAACCCTGGGCAACGCCAAGAAGGGCGCCCATGCCGAGACGGCGCATTTCCTTCTCCGTCAGGATCTCCACGTCGACGCCAAGCTTTTCCAGCTCCTTCGCCTTGGCGGCGAACTCGACCGGGCCGAGCACGTTCGGCGGTTCGTTGACGAGGTCACGGGCAAGATTGACGCCGCCGGCGATCGCTTCGGAATCGGAAACCGCCTTCTTGGCGCCGGCCGGATCGGCGGTAACAATCGTTACCTTGACGGATTTCGCCGCCTTTTCCTCGTCGTCACTCTTCTTCGTCTTGTAGGTATCGAAACTATAGGCGCGCAGCAGCATGCCGAGCGCGAAATCGGCGGCAGCCCGCGCGCTCATTTGAAGGCCGGGCACGTCGATGAAGACGGCAGCCTTGTCGGTATTCTTGATTCTCGCTGCCGCGGTACCGCCGGCTTTCAGCCAATCATAGGCGGTGAGGTCGGCGGCCTTGCCAAGCCCGATGACGACGATACGCTCGACGGATGCGCCTTCCGGGGCGACGATATCCAGCGCGCTCATGGATTTCGCGGAGAATCGGGCGATCCTGGCCGCCTTGGCGATCACGCCTGCCGGATCGGCTGCGCCGGCGCCCGCAGCGCGGTCGGCTTCTGCCGTCTTCAACAGGATCGCCAGGCCGCCAGTGAGCTTTGCCGACTTTGAAAATGAGATTTCGAACTTTGCTGACATGTCTTCTCCGCAGGGATTCTTTGAAATCCGTTCCCGGCGGATAATTTCGCGTTTGGCGGGTCTGTCAATGGCTTGCGACAATTGTTATGGTCGCCCGCGGCCATCACGGCCCTCATGTTTTCGTTGGTTTCGTAGTTATTCGCGTTGACAGTTTTCTCGAAAAATCGCCCGCGGGGTCCGGTAATCCGCCTGCCTAAAACGACGTTCGGTGCATTCATGCTGCTGTTCTGGGCGTGGTGGGCACTGTTGATCGTCTTTCGCGCCTTCCCCGGCATCGACATCTATTTTTCCCAGCTTTTTTTCGCGAATGCGGATTGCGACGCGTCGGCTGGCCCCGGAAGCATTTGCGGCGGCTTTCCCTATCGCGACTCCGGAAACTTCGACCTGCTGCGCACCATCTTCTTCCGCCTGCCCTATGTGGTGGCGATCGTGATGGTGTGGAAATTCATCGAATGCTATCAGCAGCATGGCGCAACCTTCAACGCCGAACGGGCGCGCAAGCTGAAAGTCGCGCTCGGAACGCTGCTGATCGGACCGGTGCTGCTCGTCAATGTCGTGCTGAAGGAACATTGGGGCCGGCCGCGGCCGATACAGACGGACATTTTCGGCGGCGCGCTGCATTTCGTCGAGGCAGGGTCGCTTGCCGGAAAATGCGTTTCGAACTGCTCGTTCGTCTCGGGCGAGGCAGCAAGCGCCGGCTGGCTTTTCTGCCTTCTGCTCTTCGTTCCCAAATCCATGCGGTATGCGCTGGCAGCACCCGTGGCGGCGATCTCGATCCTGACGCCTGCGATGCGACTATCCTTCGGCGCGCATTACCTTTCCGACGTCGTTCTCGGATGGCTTTCGTCGCTCGTCGTCTTCGCCGCGTTGCTGGCGTTAACTGAGTCGCAACAGCATCAAAAAAATTCTGAAAATTGAATGAATTTTTGACACCAGCTTGTCGCAAAACCGCGACAAAGAGCGTAGAGGGTTTCTCCTGCAAAGCCGTTGGGGCGTGCAGGTGCTTTCAAGGGCAGGCATGAAACTACTCGAGACATACATATTGCGGCGTGTCGGCCAGATGTTTCTCGTGGCGCTCCTGCCCGTTCTGGCGATCATTTGGACGACTCAGGTTTTGCAGCGCATCAACCTGGTCACTGACAGCGGCCAGTCGATCGGCTCGTTCGCCAAGCTGGCGACGATGATCCTGCCGTCGATCATTCCCGTTGTCCTGCCCTTTGCTCTCGTTATCGCGATTACCCAGACGCTGACGACGATGAACAACGATTCGGAACTCACCGTCATCGATGCGGCCGGGGCGCGGCGCAGCGTGCTGATCCGCCCGATCATGCTGCTTGCCGCCGTCGTCAGCGTCTTTTCCTTCTTCGTCGACAACGTCGTCGAGCCGCGCGCAAAAACCGTCGTGCGCCAGATGATCGCCGAGACCTATGCCGATCTGCTGTCTTCGGTGATCGAAGAAAAGACCTTCCGCAAACTTGATGACGGCCTTTATGTGCAGATCTCGAAGCGGATGGCCGGCCGTATGCTGAAGGGCCTTTTCGTCGCCGACGAGCGCGATCCGGCGTATGAGCTGATCTATTATGCGAAGGAAGGCGCCGTCGACGATACCGGCACGACGCTGATCATGCATGAGGGTGAGGTGCACCGGAAAACGCCAGACGGCAATGTCTCGGTGATCAATTTCGATTCCTACTCCTTCGACCTCTCGGACATGACCGAGAATCGCGGCCAGGCGACGCTGCGCGCCAGTGACCGCGACCTGTGGTTCCTGATCAATCCGGATCCGGCCGACAAGGATTATACGATCCGGCCTCAGAGCTACCGCGCCGAACTGCATCGGCGGCTGACGGACTGGATCCTGCCTGTCGTCTTTGCGCTGTTTTCGCTGGCAATCGCCGGCGATGCGCGCTCGCACCGCGAAGCGCGGCTGCACCCGATGGTGAGCGCGCTCGCCTATGCCTTCGCGCTCAGGTGGGCGGCATTCTACGCGGCCAATCAGATCGACACCGATCCTGAATATATCGCCGTTCTCTATGCCATACCGATCGTCAGCAGCATCATCTCGATCGTCTTTCTCGGTCTGCACAAACGACTGGCGATACCGTCGTTCATTCGCGACCGGATGTCGTCTTTCTGGAGACGGACGCAGGAATGGCTGCTCGCCGCGACCGGCAGGACCGGCGGAGACGCCGCCCAATGATATTCGGGACATTGTCGCGCTATTTCTTTCGCCGCTACCTGGTGACGATGGGCTGGTTCCTGATCGGCGTCTCGGCGATTTCTTTCCTGCTCGATTTCAGCGAGACGGCGGGCCGCATGTCCGGCCTGCCCGGCTACACGATCGGCGGCGGCATCATGATGACCGCCGTGCGCTTGCCGCTCATCCTGCAACAGACGGTGCCTTTCATCGCGCTCTTCGTTGGCATGACGGTGCTGATCGGGCTCAACCGCAAATATGAACTCGTCGTCACGCGCGCAGCCGGCATTTCGGTCTGGCAGTTCATGTTCCCCTTCATTGCCGGCTCGCTGATACTGGGCCTGCTGACGATGACGGCGCTCAACCCGCTTGCCGCCTGGGGACAGCGCCAGGCGCTGCTCGTCGAGTCCGACTGGCGCGGCGAAAACGCGGTTCTGCGCAAGGCGCCGCAGATTCCGTGGCTGCGCCAGATCAGCGGCCGCGACGATGTCATCATCGGCGCCCAGACGGTTCAGGAGAACGGAACCAAGCTGATCGACGCCGTGTTGATCCATTTCGATTCACGCGGCCAGGTCATTCTGAGACAGGACGCCGCGACGGCAAAATTGGAAGATGGTTACTGGCAACTTAACAACGTTGTCGAGCGCAAGCCTGGCGAAATCCCCGTGCGCAAAGCTTCGGTTCAACTTCGCACCAATCTGAAACAGGACTTCGTCCAGGAGCGGCTGACAGCGCCGGAAACAATTGGTTTCTTTGACCTTTCCAACCGCATTGCCGCAGCCAAATCCTTCGGCATCTCGACCAAGGCGCTGGAGACGCAATTCAACTCTCTGTTGTCCCAGCCGTTGCTGCTGGTGGCCATGACTTTCATTGCTGCAACAGTGTCCCTAAAATTTAGCCGGTTCAACCAATCCCGCTCCGTGATTCTGGGTGGCATCCTTTCGGGCTTCATGCTTTATGTCATCACCGTGCTTGTAAAGGCATTCGGAAGCAGTGGAGTTGTGCCCCCCTTCGTGGCGACGTGGATACCGGTGATCGTCGCGCTGGCGTTGGGTGCGACTATTCTGCTTCATCAGGAGGACGGCTAGTGGCGGCAGGCGACCGCAAGTATTTTAGTAAACAGTTGGTTGCCCTGCTCGTCGGCGCGACTCTAAGTACCTATTTCGGCAGTGCTGCGGTCTCCTACGGCCAGGCCAGCGCGCCCGACCAAACGATTGGAAAGAATATTCCTGAAGGGGCCAAGCTTCTGCTTTCGGCCAATGAACTCGTCTACAACCGCGATGCCGACCTGGTGTCGGCGGTCGGCGGCGTGCAGATCAACTATGGCGGCTACAAAATGGTCGCGCAGAAGGTCGAGTACAATCAGAAGACCGGCCGGATGATGGCGCTCGGCAATGTCGAGATGGTCAGCCCGGACGGCAATCGCATCTATGCCGACAACCTTGACGTGACCGACAATTTCGCCGACGGGTTCTTGAATTCGCTGCGCATCGAAACCGCCGACAATACGCGTATCGTCGCGGAAAGCGGCGAGCGTGTCGGCGGCACGATGATGATTCTCAACAAGGGCGTCTACACCGCCTGCCTTCCCTGCGCCGAAGATCCGAAGCGCGCGCCTTTCTGGCAGGTCAAGGCCAAGCGGGTGATCCAGAACGGCGTAACGCACACGATCCGCCTGGAGAGTGCGCGCTTCGAGCTGCTCGGCTATCCGATCGCCTTCCTGCCTTTCATCGAAGTTCCCGACAATACGGTGAAGCGCAAGTCGGGCTTTCTCTTCCCGACGATGAGCCTATCGCAGAATCTCGGCTTCGGACTTTCCATTCCTTATTATTACGTGATCTCGCCGAGCATGGACGCGACGGTCACCACCACCGGCTACACCGCCCAGGGCTTCCTCGTCGAAGGCGAATTCCGCCAGCGCTTCGAAAACGGCACCCATATCCTGCGCGTCGCCGGCATCGACCAGGCAAAACCGGATAATTTCAGCTCCGGCACCAGCGATGCCGAAGCCGAGCAGCGCGGCATGGTGGCGTCAAAGGCGGAGTTCCGCATCAATCCGCGCTGGACGTTCGGCTGGGACGTCATGATGCAGAGCGACAATAATTTCTCGAAAACCTATAAGCTGCGCGGCCTCAGCGGCACGGATCGCACCAACCAGATCTACCTGACGGGACTTGGGAAACGGAATTATTTCGACATGCGGGCGTTCTATTTCGACGTCCAGGATGCCGACCGGACGAACACGGCGGAAAAGCAGCAGGCGATCGTCTATCCGTCGCTCGACTACCATTATGTGGCACCGCAGCCGCTGGCCGGCGGCGAACTGTCGGCTGATGTCAACCTGACCAATATTTCGCGCACCCATGACGACTTCTACACTGTCGACGGCTTCGACCGATTCCGCGGCCTGAGGGGACAGACCTCGCGCCTGACGGCGGAACTGCAGTGGAAGCGCACCTATGTCACGCCGACCGGCCTAGTGATCACGCCGCTGCTGGCTGCACGCGGCGACGCCTTCGCGCTGAACATGGATGACCCCACCGGTTACTCCGGCAACTACCTCGACGACAACTCGGCTACCCGCTCAATGTTCACGGCCGGGCTGGAGTTGCGTTATCCGATCCTGATGACGACTGAGAATAGCACCCATATTCTCGAGCCAATCGCACAGATCTATGCCCGCCCCGACGAGCAGCTCGCCGGCCGGCTGCCGAACGAGGATGCGCAGAGCTTCGTCTTCGACGCCACCTCGCTGTTCGACCGCGATAAATTCTCGGGCTACGACCGTATCGAAGGTGGTACCCGGGCCAATCTCGGCGTCCAGTATACCGGGACTTTCGACAGCGGCTACAAACTGCACGGCATCTTCGGCCAATCCTATCAGATTGCCGGCCAGAACTCGTTTGCAACCGATGATCTCGTCAATGTCGGCGCGGATTCGGGCCTGGAAACCGATCGTTCCGATTATGTCGGCCTTGGCGGCGTCGAAACACCCTACGGCGTTTCCGTCGCAGCCTCTTACCGGCTCGACGAAAAGGATTTCGAATTCCGCCGCGGCGATCTGACGACGGCCTACCAGAACGACACCTTCTCGACGCAGCTGACCTACACTCATCTCAGCGCCCAGCCGGCATATGGCTTCGCCGAGGACAATGACGAGATCCAGACCAACAGCAGCGTCAAGTTCAAGGATTACTGGTCGATTTTCGGCGGCATTGCCTGGGATCTGAACAATGATGTGATCAGCCGGCGGACGATCGGCCTCTCTTATGACGACGAATGCACGATCTTCACGATCGCCTATACGGACAGCAGAGATTCCGACGACGAGTCGGGAAGCGACTGGACGATCGGCGCACGGCTGACTTTCCGCACGCTCGGCGACATCAAGATCGGCACCGACACCCTGCAATGAGGGGCGGCCGGCGCAAACATGGCCTGAAGCCATTCTTTCGCCGTATGCCTGTACAAGACATTGCTGCCAGTCGATATCTGAGGCATAGGGGTTTCGCGCCGTGACGGAAGCGATGTCCGTGTGTTTCACTGTGGTAAAAAACGCCGCGAACAACGTCTCGCGGCGCTATCGGGAGGTCAGTGGATGATTGACGCGAAAAAAGCCATAACCAAGTTTCTCGCCGGGGCAGCGCTTGCCCTGCTGACGGGTGTCGCCGCTCCAGCATTTGCCGCAAGCGAGGTCAAGGCCGTGGTGAACGGCACTGCCATCACCAGCGGCGACGTCGCCAAGCGCCAGGCCTTCCTGCGCCTTCAGCACACCAAGGCCGATGCCAAGGCTGCCGAGGAGCAACTGATCGACGAGGCGCTCAAGCGGCAAGAGGTCGCCCGCGTCCGAATGTCGGTTTCGCAGCAGGACGTCGATGCGTCTTTCGCCCGCTTTTCGGCCGGCAACAAGCTTTCCCCAGAGCAGATGTCGCAGATCCTCGATCGCGCAGGCGTCGGCGTCGATCATTTCAAGGCTTTCATCGCCGTGCAAATGAGCTGGCCGCGTATCGTCAACGCCCGCTACGGTTCGACCTCGCGGCTGTCGAATTATGACCTCGTCTCACGCATGATGCAGAACAACAAGCAGAAGCCGGTCACAACAGAATATATGCTGCAGCAGATCATCTTCGTCGTTCCGCAAGCCAAGCGCAACGCAATCACCGGCAAGCGCAAGGGCGAAGCCGAGGCGTCGCGCTCGAAGTTTCCGGGCTGCGATCAGGCAAAGGTGTTTGCCGCGACGATGCGCGACGTTTCCGTGCGCGATCTCGGCCGCATGCTGGCGCCCGAGATCCCGCCGGATTGGAAGCCGCTGGTCGAGCAGGCCAAAGGCAATACCACAGGGACCCGCGTCACCGACAAGGGCGTCGAATATCTGGCAATCTGCAGTCAGCGCCAGGTTTCTGACGACCAGGCGGCCGAAATGGTCTTCCGCCAGGAGGACCTCGGCAAGTCCAAGGACAGCAAGGACGCTACCCCGGAAAACGAAAACAGTAAGAAGTACCTGGATGAACTGCGCAAGAAGGCGCAGATCGCCTATCGTTGACCGGCGATGACGATACCGTTTTCGCGACCGCTCGCGCTGAGCCAGGGCGATCCCGCCGGCATCGGGCCGGATATTACGCTGATGGCCTGGCTCCGGCGGCGTGAACTCGGCCTGCCGCCTTTCTTCCTGATCGGCGATCCCGATGTCTTGGCCTTGAGAGCCCGCCAGCTCAACCTTTCGGTTTCGATCCGCGAGACGGATAAAGCCAGCGAGGCCGCCAGCATGTTTGCCGACGCGCTGCCCGTCATGCCAGTGCCTGCCGGTATCGCAGTGGTCGCCGGCGAACCGCATGCGGCAACGGCGAAGGGCACGATCGCGGCGATCGAAACAGCCGTGTCGCTTGTCATCAACGGCGAGGCGCTGGCGGTCGTCACCAATCCGATCGCCAAGTCGGTACTCTACGAAGCCGGTTTCCGGTTTCCCGGCCATACCGAATTTCTCGCCGATCTCGCCGCCAGGGCGACCGGCAGACCTGTGACGCCTGTCATGATGCTGTCGGGACCGAAGGTCCGGGCCATTCCGGTCACCATCCATATTCCGATCCGGAACGTTCCGCAGGCGCTGACGAGCGAACTAATTTTGAAGACCTGCCGGATCGCCCATGAAGACCTGAAGCAGCGCTTCGGCATTGAGGCGCCGCGGCTGGCTGTCGCCGGCCTCAATCCGCATGCGGGCGAAGACGGAACGATCGGCAAGGAGGACGAGGATGTCATCCGCCCGGCGATCGAGCGCCTGCGCGACGAGGGCATCGATGCGATCGGCCCCCTGCCCGCCGACACGATGTTCCATGACGAGGCGCGGGCGCGATATGACGTCGCCGTCTGCATGTATCACGATCAGGCGCTGATCCCGGCCAAGGCACTCGGTTTCGACGACAGCGTCAACGTCACGCTCGGGCTTCCCTTCGTGCGCACTTCCCCGGATCATGGCACCGCTTTCGGCATCGCCGGTAAGGGATTGGCGCGCGAGCAGAGCCTCGTTGCGGCGCTGAAGCTCGCCGCCCAACTCGGCCGCAGCGCGGAAAGCCATCGCTGATGGCAGCGCTCGATGGCCTGCCGCCGCTTCGCGACGTCATCCAGCGTCACGGCCTCGATGCGCGCAAGGCGCTCGGGCAGAACTTCCTGCTCGACCTCAACCTGACGCAGAAGATCGCCCGCACCGCCGGCCCGCTCGAAGATGCGACCATCTTCGAGGTCGGCCCCGGCCCCGGTGGGTTGACGCGGGCGATCCTGGCGCTCGGCGCCAGGAAGGTCATCGCCATCGAGCGGGATGCCCGCTGCCTACCGGCGCTCGCCGAAATCGCCGATCATTATCCCGGCCGTCTGGAGGTGATCGAAGGCGATGCGCTGAAGACCGATTTCGAGGCGCTGGCGCCGGAAGGCCCGATCAAGATCATCGCCAACTTGCCTTACAATGTCGGCACGCAGCTTTTGGTCAACTGGCTGCTGCCGAAAGCCTGGCCGCCATTCTGGCAGTCGCTGACGCTGATGTTTCAGAAGGAAGTCGGCGAGCGTATCGTCGCCTGTGAAGACGACGATCATTATGGCCGGCTCGGCGTGCTCTGCGGCTGGCGGACGGAAGCTCGGATGGCCTTCGATGTGCCGCCGCAGGCCTTCACGCCACCGCCGAAAGTGACGTCGACGGTGGTGCATCTGACACCCCGCGAAAACCCCATCCCCTGCGCTGTCGGCAATCTGGAAAAGGTAACGCAGGCCGCCTTCGGACAACGCCGCAAGATGCTGCGCCAGAGCCTGAAACCGCTCGGCGGCGAGCGCCTGCTCGTCAAGGCCGGGATCGATCCGGCGCGCCGGGCGGAAACCTTGTCGGTCGAGGAGTTCTGCCTTCTGGCAAACAGCCTGTAGAAAACCGCTTCGCGCTTTTCTGGGGTTTTCTTAAAGCGACGGCGTCTCTTCCAGCAGCTCGCGGACGAAATCGAACATACCGTGGCGGCGGTCACGGCGCAGCCGTTCGGCCTTGACGATCGACTGGACGGCGTCAAACGCGGCGTTGAGATCGTCATTGACGATAACGTAGTCATATTCGCGCCAGTGGGCGATCTCGGCGCGGCTGTTGGCGAGGCGCGTCTGGATGACCTCCTCGGAATCCTCGGCGCGGCGGTGCAGCCGCGACTGCAACTCGGTCATGGTCGGCGGCAGCACGAAGATCGAAACCACATCGGCCGACATCTTCTCCTGCAATTGCTGGGCGCCCTGCCAGTCGATATCGAAGAGCATATCGCGGCCTTCGGCCATGGCCTGCTCGACCGGCTCGCGCGGCGTGCCGTAAAAATTGCCATGCACCTCGGCCGATTCGAGCAGCGCGTCGCTATCGCGCATCCGCTCGAACTCGCGAACGCTCTTGAAGTGATAATGCACGTCCTCGATTTCGCTCGGGCGGCGCTGCCGGGTGGTGACGCTGACGGAGAGGCCGATTTGCCTGTCCTTCTCCAGCAGCGTGCGCGCGATGGTGGACTTGCCGGCGCCCGACGGCGACGAGATGACAAGCATCAGACCGCGGCGGGCGATCTGCACGGGCGAGGATTTCGCCGGTTTCATGTCTTACTCCAAATTCTGGACCTGCTCGCGGAACTGGTCGATGACGACTTTCAACTCGATGCCCGCGGCGGTGACCGCCGAGGCATTCGACTTCGAGCAGATGGTATTCGATTCGCGGTTAAATTCCTGTGCAAGGAAGTCCAGCCGGCGGCCGGCCGGACCATCTTTCACCAGGAGATCGCGCGCCGCGGCGACATGCGCCTTTAGACGATCGATTTCCTCGCGCAGATCCGCCTTGGTCGCCAGCAATGCGGCTTCGGCATGCAGCCTGTCGCGATCGAGCGCGGCCATGCCGTCCATCAGCAAGGCGACCTGCGCGGCAAGCCGCGCGGCGATCTCCTGCGGCGAACGTGAGGGATCAGCCTCGATCGTCCGCGTCAGGCCTTCGATCGTCGCGATATGGTCGAGCAGAATGCGGGTCAGCGCCGCCCCTTCCTGCTCCCGCATCGCTCTGAGATCGGCAAGGGCTGCCAACAGGCCGGCAGCGATTTCCGCATCACGGGCGGCAAGCGCTTCCTCGCCATCCTCGCTTTCGCGGAATTCCACGATGCCGCGCACCAGAAGCAGGGTATCGAGCTTCAGCGGCGACGGATCGATTATCCCTTCCAATTGCTCGTGCATAGCAAGCACGGCAGCGAGTGCCTGCTTATTCAACACAGCCTCGAAGCGGTTCTCGTCGGCGGTGACGGAGAGCGAGGCCTGCAGGTTGCCGCGGCTGAAGCTTTCGCCGGCAACGCGGCGGACGTCCGCCTCCATGCGCTCGAGGCCGGGCGGCAGGCGCAGCCGCAAGTCGAGGCCCTTGCCGTTGACCGAACGCAGTTCCCATGCCCAGCGCCAGCGGCCGCTCGTTCCCTCGCGTCGCGCAAAACCGGTCATGGATTGCAAAGCCATACGAGCCTCCAGAAGTTGTCAGTTGATCTTCTTTTTCTTCGGCGGCGCGACGGCAGCACCGTCATCCGCCGGCTGCTCTTCCGGCTGACCGTCGACGGCGATGTTGGGATCCGAGCCCTTGTCTGCCTCGAGCTTGCGCCAACGCTTGACGTTGGCATTGTGCTCCTCGAGCGTCGCGGCGAAAACATGGCCACCGGTGCCATCGGCGACGAAATAGAGATCCTGCGTCTTCCAGGGATTGGCGACAGCTTCGAGCGCATCCTTGCCGGGATTGGCGATCGGCGTCGGCGGCAGGCCCTTGATGACATAGGTGTTGTATGGCGTGTCCCGCTTCAGGTCCGACTGGTAGATCGGCCGGTCGGCGGGTTTGCCGTCGCCGCCGAAAAGACCGTAAATAATGGTCGGATCGGACTGCAGGCGCATGCCCTTGCCGAGCCGGTTCAAGAAAACCGAGGCGACATGGGCACGTTCGTCGGCTACGCCAGTTTCCTTTTCGACGATCGAGGCGAGCGTCACGAATTCTTCCTTGGATCGCAGCGGCAGCGAGGCGTCGCGCTTGTCCCAGATCTGATCGACGATTTTCTGCTGTGCCGCCGCCATCTGCTGGATGATTTCCGAGCGCTTGGTGCCGCGCGAAAACTTGTAGGTATCCGGGCGCAGGCTGCCCTCGGCCGGCAGGGCGGCCGGCAGATCGCCTTCCAGCACCTTGTCTTCCAGCATGCGGTTGAACATCTGGCGGACCGTCAGTCCCTCGGGGAAGGAAACGGAATAGAGAATTGATTTGCCCGATTTCAGCAGCTCCATGATATCGCTCATGGAGGCCCTGGCCTTGATCTCATATTCACCGGCCTTCAGGCTCTCACCGGCAGAAAGATGCGTTGCCGTGAGATAGCGGAAAATGCGGGCATCGCTGATGATCGCGTTGCGCTCGAGGTTCGTGGCAATTTCTGCGAGACCGGCGCCATTGCGGATGATGAAATTGGTGTTGGTCTGCAGCGGACCGGGGTTCCGATAGGTCGATGTGGCGTAGTAGAAGCCGATGACGGCAACGACGCAAACCAGCACCGCCATCGTCATGATGAAGTTCAGGAAAAGAACGACCTGGCCGCGGGCTTTCTTGGACCGTTTCGGCGGCTCCGGAACGCGCTCCGGACGCAGGGCCTCGCTCGGCGACTTCGGGATGATCGGTCCCTTCTGCCCTTGCCGGCCGTTCTCGCCCTGCGGGGTATCGTTGCTCTGGTTCGTCGTATCGCTCACCGGCAATCCTCTAAAACTTGACCCTCACTTCGCTATTTCGCGAAGCAATGCGGCAAAAGCAGGTTCTGCCGCCGCTCAACGGCGCCGTTGCTGGTCGTTATGCTCCCGCACGCTCTTCTAAGCAACTGCGAGGACCGGCCGGCGTAAGGGACACCCGTTACACCGCGCGCATGTCTCTTATTGCGCGTAACGGCGCAGAACGAGCGACGCGTTCGTGCCGCCGAATCCGAACGAGTTGGACAGCGCCACATTGATTTCTCGCTCGCGCGCTTTGTGCGGAACAAGATCGATCGCCGTTTCGCGCTCGGGGTTGTCGAGATTAAGCGTTGGCGGCGCGACATTGTCACGGATGGCAAGCGTGGTGAAGATCGCCTCGATCGCGCCGGCGGCACCGAGAAGGTGTCCGGTCGCCGATTTGGTCGAGGACATGGAGATCTTCGACGCCGCATTGCCGACCAACCGCTCGACGGCGCCGAGCTCGATCGTGTCGGCCATGGTCGAGGTACCGTGGGCGTTGATGTAATCGATATCGGCCGGCGTCAGCCCGGCCCGCTTCAGCGCCATCGCCATGCAGCGACCGGCGCCCTCGCCGTCTTCGGACGGCGCGGTGATGTGATACGCGTCGCCCGACAGGCCGTAGCCGACGACTTCGGCGTAGATTCTGGCACCGCGCGCCTTGGCGTGTTCCAGTTCCTCGAGCACGACGATGCCGGCGCCCTCGCCCATAACGAAACCGTCACGGTCGCGGTCATAGGGGCGCGAAGCCTTCTGCGGGTCGTCATTGTGCTGGGTCGACAGCGCCTTGCAGGCGGCAAAACCGGCGAGCGAAATGCGGCTGACGGGAGATTCTGTTCCGCCGGCGACCATGACGTCGGCGTCACCAAGCGCGATCAGCCGCGCGGCATCACCGATCGCATGCGCGCCTGTCGAGCAGGCGGTGACGACTGAATGATTGGGTCCGCGCAGCTTGTGGCGGATCGAGACTTGGCCGGAGACGAGGTTGATCAGGCGGCCGGGAATGAAGAAGGGGGAAATGCGGCGCGGGCCCTTGTCGCGCAGGGTATATCCTGCCTCGACGATGCCTTCGATGCCGCCGATGCCGGAGCCGATCAGCACACCGGTGGCGATCTGGTCCTCATCGGTCTTAGGATGCCAGCCGGCATCGGCAAGCGCCATATCGGCGGCGGCCATGCCGTAGATGATGAAGGGATCGACCTTGCGCTGCTCCTTCGGCTCCATCCACTGATCGACGTTGAAGGTGCCGTCGGTGCCGTCGCCGATGGGAATACGGCAGGCAATCTTGGCGGGAAGATCGTCGACCTCGAATTCGGTGACGAGGCGGGCGCCGTTCTGGCCGGCAAGCAGCCGGGACCATGTCACCTCGGTTCCGCATCCCAAGGGTGATACCATGCCGGTACCCGTTATGACGACACGTCTCATCGCGTGCTTTCCCCCGTCTCTTATGTTCTATGGAGAAATATGCCGAAAAGAAAAGGGCGGACTCCAGGCCCGCCCTTTCTCAAAATTACAGAATCAGGCCTGGGCCTTCTCGATAAACTTCACTGCATCGCCGACCGTCAGGATCGAGTCGGCAGCGTCGTCAGGAATTTCAACGCCGAATTCTTCTTCGAAAGCCATGACAAGTTCGACCGTGTCGAGCGAGTCAGCGCCCAGATCGTCTATAAAGCTGGCGCTCTCGACGACCTTGTCGGCATCGACGCCAAGATGATCAATAACAATTTTCTTTACGCGTTCTGCGATATCGCTCATGTCGGTTTCCTCGACCTTATGTCCTGATCGGAATGCCGTTGCGGCACCCCTACCCTGTTTCAGCCTGCGATGTTTTCAGACATCCTCGGCAAACTCGTTTACCCGGCTTCAGAGAGGTCCCAGGCTTGCGAAAAGCCCGCCGGTCCGTCTGCTTTCTCGGGACGACTGTTGACAGTCATTGGCCCGCTTAACATGCTTTAGGTCTGCCGCAAAGCGAGAAAATCAACGGTTCGTGATTGCTCAACATGCTATTGGCGGAAAACTTCCCATGCCAGCGGTTTGTCGTTTCAGATCATCGCCATGCCGCCGTTTACGTGCAGCGTCTGGCCCGTCATATAGGCGGCCTCGGAGGATGCAAGATAAGCGACCGCCGAAGCAACCTCGCCGCCCGTGCCCATGCGCTTCATCGGGATCGCCCCCATGATCGCTTCCTTCTGCTTGTCGTTCAGCTTGCCGGTCATGGCGCTTTCGATAAAGCCGGGCGCCACGCAGTTGACCGTCACGTTGCGGGTGGCGATTTCCTGCGCGAGCGACTTGGTGAAGCCGATCATGCCGGCCTTGGAAGCGCAGTAATTGGCTTGGCCCGGATTGCCGGTGACGCCGACGATCGAGGTGATGTTGATGATGCGACCATAGCGGCGGCGCATCATCGGATGCGTCAATTCGCGCGTCAGCCGGAAGGTCGACGTCAGGTTCACTTCGAGAACGGCGTCCCAATCCTCGTCGCTCATGCGCACGAACAGGCCGTCCTTGGTGATGCCGGCATTGTTGACCAGAATATCGACGCCTTCGAGCTCGGCCTCGGCCTTCTGGCCGAGCGCCTTGACCTCATCGCGGTCGGAAAGGTTTGCTGGGAAGATCTTGACGCGCTCGCCAAGCTCGGCGGCCAACGCTTCCAGCTTCTCGACGCGGGTGCCGTGCAGGCCGACGATGGCGCCCTGCTTATGGAGAAGGCGGGCGATTTCCTCGCCGATACCGCCCGATGCGCCGGTGACGAGAGCCTTGCGGCCAGAAAGATCGAACATGGAAACGTTCCTTATATCTGGATATCTGGAAATACCAATCAGGCCATGAGGGCGGCGACGGCCGCGTCGATATCCGCCGGACCGTTGACGGAGATGCCGTTGATCGTCTTGTCGATGCGCCGCGCAAGGCCGGTCAGCACCTTGCCGGAGCCGAGTTCATAAAGCGTGGCGACACCGTTTCCGGCGAACCATTCCACCGTCTCGCGCCAGCGGACTTGGCCGGTCACCTGCTCGACCAGCAAGTTGACGATCTCGTCGGCCGTGGTCACCGGCGCGGCGCGGACATTTGCGATCAGGGGCACGACGGGATCGGACTTGGCGACCTTTGCCAGCGCTTCGCGCATGGCCTCGGCAGCAGGCGCCATCAGCTTGGAATGGAAGGGGGCGGAGACCGGCAGCAGGATGGCGCGCTTGGCGCCCTTGTCGGTTGCCAGGCCGGCGGCCTTTTCGACGGCTGCCTTCTCGCCCGAGATGACGATCTGGCCGCCTCCATTGTCGTTGGCGATCTGGCAGGCGCCGGTGGCGGCCGCTTCCTGGCAGACGGCGATGACGTCGGCATGTTCGAGGCCGATGATCGCTGCCATGGCGCCGACGCCGACGGGCACGGCCGCCTGCATGGCATTGCCGCGGATGCGCAGCAGCCGCGCCGTGTCAGCGAGCGAGAACGTGCCGGCGGCGCAAAGGGCCGAATATTCACCAAGCGAATGGCCGGCGACATAGGCGACCTTGGACTTCAGATCGAGCCCCTTGGCCTGGAGAATGCGGATAATGGCGATCGAGACGGCCATCAGCGCCGGCTGGGCGTTCGCCGTCAAGGTCAAGGTATCCTCGGGACCGTTGAACATGACATGAGAAAGCTTTTCACCGAGCGCCTCATCGACCTCTTGGAAAACGGCGCGGGCTTCGGCGAAGTTCTCGGCGAGATCCTTGCCCATGCCGACGGCCTGACTGCCCTGACCGGGAAAAGTGAAAGCAATGGTCATTCTCGTGTCCCTGGCTCTTGCCGCTGATTGCGCCCCTTGAGGCTGTTTTGCCTCCAATTGACATTCTTTCCGGCAGAGTCAAGTGGCGGCTCATTCTCGGCAAAGCCTGTCGCGCACGCACAAAAGCCCGGTTTTTACTCTTGCGCTCCGCCAAATCCGGCCTAGATTTGCCCGGTCCTTCCCAAGGCTTCAGCTCCTTCACAAGGCTTCAGCTCTCTCCCAAGGTTTTCTCATGAAGTACAAGTCACTCGGCCGCACCGACATTTCCGTTTCAGAAATCTGCCTTGGCACCATGACCTGGGGTTCGCAAAACAGCGAAACCGACGCGCATGCGCAGATGGATTACGCCGTCGAAAAGGGCGTCAATTTCTTCGATACTGCCGAACTTTATCCCACAACACCGGTTTCGCCGGAAACACAGGGCTGGACCGAAGACTATATCGGCAGCTGGTTCGAAAAATCAGGCAAGCGCGGAGATATCGCGCTTGCCACCAAGGTCGCCGGACGCGGCCGCGATTATTTGCGCGGCGGCGAAGGTGCGGATGCGAGGAATATCCGGCTGGCGCTTGAGGCTAGCCTCAAGCGGCTGCGGACCGATTATGTCGATCTCTACCAGGTCCACTGGCCGAACCGCGGCCATTTCCATTTCCGCCAGAATTGGGGCTACAATCCGTTCAACCAGGATCGCGACAAGGCCGTCGCCAATATGCTCGACATCCTGGAAACGCTCGGCGCACTGGTGAAGGAAGGCAAGATCCGGGCGATCGGCCTTTCCAACGAAACCAGCTGGGGCATCCAGAAATACCTGACACTGTCTGAACAGAAGAGCCTGCCGCGCGTTGCCAGCGTCCAGAACGAATATAATCTGCTCTATCGCCATTTCGACCTCGATCTCGCCGAGCTCTCGCATCACGAGGATGTCGGGCTGCTCGCCTATTCGCCGCTTGCCGGCGGCATCTTGTCCGGCAAATATGTCGATGGTCAGAGGCCGAAGGGCTCGCGCGGCTCGATCAACCACGATATCGGCGGTCGCCTGCAGCCGTTGCAGGAGCCGGCGACCAAGGCCTATCTGGAGATCGCACGCAAATACGGCCTCGACCCGGCCGCCATGGCGCTCGCCTTCTGCCTGTCCAGGCCCTTCATGGCCTCGGCCATCATCGGCGCAACCACGATGGAGCAGCTGAAAGTCGATATCGGCGCGGCCGACCTGAGGCTTTCGGACGAGGTCTTAGCGGAGATCGCCAAGGTGCACCGGCAGTATCCGCTGACGCTCTGACCCTGTCCCTCTCGTCCAGGCCCGACGCTGCCGATCGGTCTGCGTCGGGCTCGCATGTCCGATTGGGCTTGCCTTCCCGCGAAAAATCCGTATAAGCCGCCCTGTTCGTTAACCCGGTCCTCTGGCTGGTGGCTGAACGGAGGGCCGGTTTCCTCTTGGAAATCGTTCGGAACGGAAGCGTTCCAGCCTCCCGTGTCTCCGCTCTCGACCGTCTCGGAAAACGCTTTCTTGCCTGGGTCCGCCCAATCAGGAGCAGTCGTTGAGGCTTAGCCGCCGAATATCGGGTTGAACCAAACGCAAGAAAGGCAAAGCTGTCATGGCTCTTTATGAACATGTATTCCTTGCCCGGCAGGATATTTCCGCTCAGCAGGTCGATGCCCTCGTAGAACAGTACAAGGGTGTGATCGAAGCTAACGGCGGTAAAGTCGGGCGTATCGAGAACTGGGGCCTCAAGTCCCTCACCTACCGCATCAAGAAGAACCGCAAGGCACACTATGCCCTGATGGACATCGATGCACCGGCTGCTGCCGTCCAGGAAATGGAACGTCAGATGCGCATCAGCGAAGACGTTCTTCGCTACATGACGATCGCCGTCGAGAAGCATGAAGAAGGTCCGTCTGCCATGATGCAGAAGCGCGACCGCGACGACCGTCCGCGCGAAGGCGGCCGTGGCCCGCGTGAAGGCGGCTTCGGCGATCGTGACCGTGGCCCGCGTCCGCCGCGTGAAGGTGGCTTCGGCGACCGCGAAGACCGTCCGCGCCGTCCGCGCGAAGACCGTGTATAAGGGAGATCTGAGATATGTCTGAAACTTCCTCTGCTCCGGTCCGCCGCCCGTTCCATCGCCGTCGCAAGACCTGCCCGTTCTCCGGCGCCAACGCGCCGCGGATCGACTACAAGGACGTCCGTCTGCTGCAGCGCTACATTTCCGAGCGCGGCAAGATCGTTCCGTCGCGCATCACGGCCGTTTCACAGAAGAAGCAGCGCGAACTCGCCCAGGCGATCAAGCGCGCCCGTTTCCTCGGCCTGCTGCCCTACGTCGTAGCCTAATCGAATATGTGACCCCCAGATCGCTGATCTGGGGGTTGCCTCCCTTCCGCGATGGGCGTGGATCGGAACTCTTAAAACCCATGTTGAGACGTTTCTGAATTCGATTCAGCAACATCCTCTAACTGCTTGATGAAGCAGGACAGCGACCTTGAACCGACCGAACCTTAAAACGCTGCTGATCGGCGCACTCGCCGGATTGACCGCTGCCCTGCTGGTGTTGGGCGCGAGCATGCAGCCGTCGTTTTTCAGCGCGCTGCTCTATACGGCCTCGGCGCTGCCGATCCTGATCGTCGGTCTCGGCTGGGGCAATGCCGCCGCGGTCGCTGCCGTGGTCACGGCAGCAGCACTCGGCGCGATCGCCATTTCGCCGTCCTTCGCGCTGATCATGACGCTGGTGACGCTGCTGCCGGCCGGCTGGCTCAGCCATCTCGCCAATCTCGCGCGTCCCGCCTCCGAACTCGGCGGCCCAGACCATCTGCTTGCCTGGTATCCGCTCTCCGATATCCTGCTGCATCTCTGCGGCCTCGTGACGATCGCCGTCATCGTCATCGGCGTGATGATCGGCTACGGGCCCGAGATCACCGATCCGATCGTCGATCTGCTGATCACCTCGCTCAAGCAGCAGCAGCCGGAGTTCATGCCCGATCCGGCAGCGACCGCGCAGACCAAGTCGCTGATCCTGCTGATGCTGCCGGCTTTGCAGGGCGGCATGTGGGTGAGCATGCTGTTTGCCGCCTATTATTTCGCCGTGCGCATCGTCGCAGCGTCCGGCAAGGGCCTTCGCCCACGCGAGGACATCCCCTCGTCGCTGCGCATGAACCGCAACTCGATCTTCATTTTCCTCGCCGGGCTTGCCGCCTGCTTCTTCGGCGGCGTGCCGGCGCTGGTCGGCGCCACCGTGATCGGCGCCTTCGGCGCCGGCTTCATGCTTTCCGGTTTCGCCTCGCTGCATTTCCGCACGCGCGGCAAGGACTGGCGCATACCGGCCCTCATCCTCAGCTACCTGGCTTCGATGCTCATGCTGCTGCCAGCTTTCCTCATCCTCGTCCTCGGTCTCAGCGATACGCGCAAGGCGATCGCGCTGACCCCGACGAAAGATGCCGATGCCCCCAAACAATCCGACACGAAAATCTAAGACACAAGAAAGGTAAAAGAAAATGGACGTCATTCTTCTCGAACGCATCTCCAAGCTCGGCCAGATGGGCGAAACCGTAAAGGTTCGCGACGGCTTTGCCCGTAACTACCTGCTGCCGCTCGGCAAGGCGCTGCGCGCCAACGCCGCCAACAAGACCCGCTTCGAAGCCGAGCGTGCGACGCTCGAAGCCCGCAACCTCGAGCGCAAGTCGGAAGCCCAGAAGGTCGCCGACGTTCTCGACGGCAAGTCCTTCATCGTCGTGCGCTCCGCTGGCGAAACCGGCCAGCTCTACGGCTCGGTTGCTGCCCGTGACGTCGTCGAAATCCTCGCCGCCGAAGGCTTCAACATCGGACGCAACCAGGTTCACCTGAACACGCCGATCAAGGCGATCGGCCTGCACAAGGTCGAACTGCAGCTGCATGCCGAAGTCGAAATCCATGTCGAGCTGAACGTTGCCCGTTCCGCCGAAGAGGCAGAGCGCCAGGCCAAGGGTGAAGAACTCACCTCGGTCGACGCGATCTACGGCGTCGACGAAGACGCTCTGCGTCCGGAAGATTTCTTCGATCCGGAAGCCGACGGCGTCGACGAAGACGAAGCATAATATCGCCGGAGCAATCCGCGTGAGGGAAGCCCGGCCACCGCGCCGGGCTTTTTCGTTGGGGATGGTCCGGATGTTTTTGCTGCGTGCCTCATGGCATCGCGCTAAAATAATGTTCTCCGAAACGGATGGGCTGAGTCGGCCCCAGACCGTGTCGTGCGGGTGACACTGGCAGTATTTCTCCTTTGTGTCGCCCGGGACTGTGGAGAAGTCGAACAACGTGCACAGCGTTCAGGATTTAAGCAAAGCGAGCCCCGGCTCCTTTCGCAGCCTCTTGATTTTCGCGTCCGGAATTGCAAATCCGGAGCTGGAAAAAGACAGAACGGATGATGATGAACGACGCCGCTCGAAAGATTGCAGCCGTTGCTCCGTCGGAGCAGCATTATCGCGAAGCACCCAACAATATCGAAGCCGAGCAGGCGCTTCTGGGTGCTATCCTGATGAACAACGACGCCTATTACCGGGTGTCCGACTTCCTGAAGCCGATTCATCTCTATGAACCGCTGCACCGAAAGATCTTCGAGGTTGCCGGCGACATCATCCGCATGGGCAAGATCGCCAACCCGGTGACGATCAAGACCTTCCTGAAAGCCGACGAGAAGGTCGGCGACATGACGGTTTCGCAATATCTGGCGAGCCTCGTCAGCAATGCCGTCACCGTCATCAATGCCGAGGATTACGGCCGGGCGATCTATGACCTAGCGCTGCGCCGTGCGCTGATCACCATCGGCGAGGACGTCGTCAACATCGCTTATGACGCGCCGCTCGACATGCCGCCGCAGTCGCAGATCGAGGATACCGAACGCCGCCTGTTCGAACTGGCGGAAAACGGCCGCTACGACGGCGGCTTCCAGGCCTTCAACGATGCGGTAGCACTGGCGATCGACATGGCGGCCGTCGCCAAGGAACGTGATGGCGGGCTTTCCGGCATTTCCACCGGCATCCATTCGCTGGACTCCAAGATGGGCGGCCTGCAGCGTTCGGACTTGATCGTCCTTGCCGGACGTCCCGGCATGGGCAAGACCTCGCTGGCGACCAACATCGCCTACAATATCGCCGCCGCCTACGAAGGCGAAGTCCAGTCGGACGGCAGCATGAAGGCAAAGAACGGCGGCGTCGTCGGCTTCTATTCGCTCGAAATGTCGTCGGAACAGCTTGCCACCCGTATCATCTCCGAACAGACAGAAGTCTCCTCCTCGAAGATCCGCCGCGGCGACATCAACGACGCCGACTTCGAAAAGCTCGTCGCCTGCTCGATGATGATGCAGAAGGTGCCGCTCTATATCGACCAGACCGGCGGCATCTCGATCGCCCAGCTTTCGGCGCGCGCGCGCCGTCTCAAGCGCCAGCGCGGCCTCGACGTGCTTGTGGTCGACTACATCCAGCTGATGACCGGTTCGGGCAAATCCAGCGACAACCGTGTCCAGGAAATCACCCAGATCA
>Ga0123341_1000065_pt1 | contig 44405 bp, 37 predicted proteins | sample Turbeapinknodule_FD_89959 | JGI IMG/M metagenome (GOLD analysis project Ga0123341, IMG submission 89959) | Root nodule microbial communities of legume samples collected from Mexico - Turtle bean Mexico pink nodule | ecosystem: Host-associated > Plants > Roots > Nodule | place: Mexico: Nepantla...
CCTGAAAATACTTTTACAAACACATTTTTAATTGTATAGTCTAAATTAAGTTTTCAAATTGTATAATTATAAAAATATTTTTACATTTATATTATATAATCCTGAAAATATTTTTACATTTAGAAACACATTTTCGATTGTATAGTCTAAAATAAGTTTTCAAATTGTATAATCATAAAAATATTTTTACATTTAGAATAAAGTTTTATACAGTACAATCCAAAATATGTTTTCATATTGTGTGCAATATAAATATATTTTTTAATCCAAATTTATTCTTAATTGTAAAATACATTTTTGAGTTTTAAATTCCACAATTTAAAATAGATTTTCAACTTGTAAATTGTGATGTGTTATATGTTATATTTTAAAGTTTTGGGATTTGAAAGCAAATTTTATTGGAACATTTTGGGATTTGATTAGCGGGATTGTTGGGACAATTTGAGATTTAATCGGCATATTTGGTGGGATGATTGAATTAGCTAGAAGAGATGTATTTCAACTAAAACATTTAATTTAGCCAAAAACAGTGGTTCCCGACCGAGTTGTTCTTCTTGATCAGACCATATTCTTTTCCTTATATACAGTAATGTATCAAGCCATCTTCTTTCCCTTAGTGTTCTCCCCTCTTCTCGTTGTATTTGATATTTTTTTAAGTTATATTCCCAAATTAATTACAATCAAGAAGTAAATGAAATTTGCTTTCATTAATTCTAGAGATCGACATTAAGATCGTTCCGTCACATTATTGAGCTTGACCCATGACCTCACAGTTTTCTTCCTCTCGTCCTCGGTAACATCTTCTCTGTAGTGTTTTTTCTTCTTTTGGTATAATCAAAATCCAAATTAGGGTTTCCTTTTCCAAGTTTAGGTGTTTTACATAATAGGACCTAGACATCAGACACTCGCAATAAACCATAGCATTAAGACGGTTTCATCATATTATTGAGCTCAACCCATGACTTCACAGTTTTCTTCCTCTCGACCTCTATAACATCTTCCCTGTAGTGTTTTTTCTTCTTTTGGTGCAATCAAAATTCAAATTAGGGTTTCCTTTTCCAAGCTTAGGTGTTCTTAAGAATAGGGCCTAGACGTTCACAATAATCGATAGCAAAATACAAGTTAAAGATGTAGGATAAAAGGGAAAAACAAAAAACTGAGCACAAAAAATTGAAACTGCAGTAATGGAAGACGGGATCACTGAAATACGCAATGGATCTCCGAAAAAAGGAGAGCTTAGAGAAGAATGAAGGGTCAAGGGGTTTTTTCTTTCTTTAAAAAGCCTGATAAAGAATTAAGATTCGCAAAGAACCCCCACCAATTAGCACTTCTGAAACAAATTCGACATTTATCTCAATTGATTTTGAAACACCACTCCGGGATAGCGGCTGCAATGGCCGCACCACTGAACTGAGAAGCGATGGTCTCCTTGTACTATCTGCGGTTATTGACAAATGACAACCTAGATTTAAGGCGAAAGAATGGGTTTGCTTCATCCCTTTTGCAAGAAACACAGGAATGTTTATATTTCATCTCATGGATCCAACAATGAGCCGCTCCTCATACGAGATATTTTGATAAAATCTCCTACCATAGTAAAACATACAGAAAAAATAAACTATTACCATTAGTGGCAACACTGCTTTATCTTGCTGTAATATTAAACATCAAAAGTCAAGGCAAAGTTTGCTCTATATCTCTTAAGTTTCCAGATAAAGCAAAATTTGAAACACCACAGAGACATCACGTGAATGAGCCATGTAAGAGGAAACTATAATTTACTTTACAGGTCGGCATACACTAGTCTGGGAGAAGGTTGACCAATGCCTATTAGTGCTTCATCTTGACCTGTGATCAGAAAGCTCTTTTACATTATCCTGCTCCTCTTTGATGCACGGTTCATCCACTGCCATTGAGTCCACCCCCGACACCTGAAAAGATGCAATTTTAACACCACCTGTGTGATCTTATAAATGAGAAATTTCAGTTTATGAAGGCCAAAATATTCAACCTTGGAGCATGCAATCTCCTTGAAAGGCGTTAGAAAATCTCTTCCACAATCCAGATGTTTATGATAACTTTCCTGAAATTTAAAATATGCTCCTAATTTGTCACTTACAAGTAATTAATTCATCTTAAAACTAAAACAACACAAATCACTGTACAAGCACATCATTTAGCAATATGAATAAGGAGACAAGTGTCATAACCTGAGGCCAATCACTAGGAAAATAAATAAATGAAAGCAATCCAATTGAGAATGTTAGAAAATATATATATATATATATATTATATATTACAATTTGTTCAAAATGACTCGTCACATGAAAAATAAAATTATACTCAGAATTGAATTGAAATCTAATTTTCATTAAATTCACAATAATGTACTTGTTTCTCTTTCTGAAGCTTTGTTCATTTGATTCCAATAATATTTAAAAGATTATTTGAAACATTTTTTCACTGTTACGAGGACAAAGAAAACAGGTAGGGACATACTGCATCTTTATGTTCAGCTTCAACACGTTCACTTTTCACCCTTCTGCGAGGTTTGCTGTAAAAAAACAGATCAGTTAAAGAGCCTTAAAAGACACTATCAAGATGGGCTGCAAAAGCACAAGAACATACCTGTCATCATCAACCTCCATGTCAGAATCAGGATCCCATCTTTCATCTCTATCGTCTTGATCCTCATCTCTCTAAATATGAATAGTAAGTAATTCTCAATATTTACTCAAGCACACAGTGTCAATACAATAATGGTAAATGACAAACAAATCTGTGAAAGCAAAAAATATGATGGATCATTTGAGAATGCCCGTACATGTTAATGAACACGTGGATTTCTTTTAAAAATTAGATATATAATATACAATGCTCTAGACAAATTTCAGACTTCAACTTGAGACGTAATAATTGATTTTCTGAAACATGTTTACAGTGTGGCCAAAATTCTAACATGTTTTGTGATGATGGATTTTTGCCAATAAGCTGTGTCTAAAATAAATAAATAAATCTGCAGATCTTTCCTTTTCAAATGCAATATTTGCAGTTTGGATATTGGACAGAGTTAAGAGTAGTAACTCCACTAGGATGCAACAAATCTAAGCAATGAGAGAGAAATATATATTTCCTGAACATAGTAGCGGAATTTCCACCACGATATGCTCCTACTCAATCATGTTTACATGCCAAAGGATATTCAAAATACTTTTATACACGATTAAGAGATGATATAACAAAGAGTTGGAAAAAAAGTGTATTTTATTTCTCAATAGATACAAAGCCAACCTCTTGTAGTTCTGCGTCAGGTGGTCGCTCCTGGAATGGGACACTTGGTGCATGTTGAAGCCTAGATAAATTATCAAGAAGTTTTGCTCTTATTTCATCCAATAAATTTCGAGAGTTCTTGTTTTCCATGTTACTTGGAGCAACATGAAGAGCATAGTCAGGACCAAAATATTCATAATACTCATGTTGAGGCATCTTATCATCCAGTTCAATCCCAAGAGCAACGCTAGTCTGATCAACAACCAATAGAAATTTGTTAATCAGAGAACACTTTCTATTTAAAAAATAGAATACGTTCAATTGGCACAGATATCAGGTATACGGATCAAATCAACACTTGATAGTGCAGATACTGATTCCCATATACTAGGTTTCAACAGGACTGCTAGAAGCCAAAAAAAACATAAGCAGGCATAACTCAAGATTTAATCTGCTAGATGTTTTCAGTAACCTTTTTTTAATAATGCTATATAACTAAATGTTAATCATTGCTTTGAGTTGTGTGCACCAAAAAGCATTTTTCACACTATAGAAAAAGTTTATGAGTCAATCCATTGTGATATCTTCATTGAAATCTTTGTACCTGTATTCATGCCCATTGCAGAGGAGACCCATAATCAAATTATTACTGAGAACTTAATTATCAGGCATCAATTATTCACCCTTTTAAACGAGACAAAGACAATAATAAGATAATTCAACTAGGAAAAGTTCAAGAAAAATCAATAACAAAATACCTCATAACACCAACAGCGTGCCACATTTCTTATTGTATAGCCACCTCCGCCGAGCAATAGAAGGGGAACATTAAAAGATCTCATATATCTGACACACTCTGCATGACCTTTTATGGAAAGATTGAAACAACCTAATCTGTCCCCAGATAAAGAGTCAGCACCACATTGTAATACAACAGCACCAGGCCTAAAAATTTCCATAACCTTTCCCATTATTGGCTTAAACAAGGACTGATAGCTCTCATCATCAATTCCATCATCCAAAGGAACATTAAGTGAATAATATTTCCCCTTGCCATATCCAGTATCACGAATATCACCTGTTCCAGGAAAGTAATCCCCAAACTTGTGAAATGAAACTGTCATGACCCTATCAGTGGTGTAAAAGGCCTCCTCCACACCATCACCATGGTGGATATCGATGTCCACATATAGAACACGCTGCACATGATAAAGAGAATGCAGATTACAATGATAGAGCACTTAAGACAAAATATTTAATACAAAACATTTAATTTAACATTAATAGAGATGTAGAAGGCAATGTCTCTGATAACCCACATCCTAAACAAGTTTTAATCTAACCAGACATATTAAGGCAATAAACAATGTCTGCCTCATTAAAGTAAAAGAAAAATGCACATTAAATCCCCTTCAAAAACAGAAGGGAAGCTCTAGCTCAAGCATTGTTCTCAAGGACGGGAAAAAGAAAAAAATTGCACCCAATGTTAACATAAAAGTAGGATAAGCTCTGGACCCAGCTCTCGTTAAAAAAATAGTAAAATACTACTCAGTTTGTTGAAATAAGCAATATGGAAAGAAAACATTCAAAACAATTGCCTAATTATTTTGAATAGTATCTATATACTTCCCTTACTAACTACCACAAACCACTAGGCTATTGTAACCCATCCGCATAATCATTGTTCTCTAGAACGTACTTACTTCTTTATTCCAAAATACACTTCCAAATTTGGAACCAATAGCAGTTGTTGGTAATATAAGGAATAAATTCAACCTGAATTAAAATGAGAACAGTCATAAATCAATGATATAATGTGGGAAATTAAATTTGGGAAACCTCATGTATTTTGAGAAGTTCCAAAATAGCCAGCACAATGTCATTAACATAGCAAAACCCAGAAGCCTCACACTTCTTTGCATGATGTAGACCACCAGCCCAATTTATTGCAATATCGCATACTCCATGGTTCAATTTTAGAGCACCGCCAACAGAACCTCCTGCATATGTCTGGCAGAAAGAGTAAAGACCATCAAATACAGGGCAGTCTTCACCAACATTAAACCTCTTCAACTGTCTCAATTGATCTTGCTGTGTTTCAGGGGTAATGCCTCTCAAAAAGGCCACATAATCATCGGCATGGAACTTGCAGAGGTCCCTATCTTTGGCAGCAGTAGGCTTCAGAACCTGCATGTGTTGAAGCAATCCGTAGTGGGCTAAAAGAGCATGCGTCATTCGAATTCTATGTGGTTTCATTGGGTGCCCCTGCCCATAATAATAGTTTCCAACCTCTGGATCATAGAAATATGAAACCTTTCTCTTCACACCATCTGACCCTGATGGAAGGGAGTTCCCTCCGCTTTCCATTACACAATCTATAAATTACCACAAACAATGATAATCAAGAAACATAATAATAAAATAATTATAATAAAAATAGGGGGTGGGGGGAACAAAAATTCAGTAACTATCAAGCACAAGCACTTAGTATACACAAATCATACACATAATAACCAAAGTGGCCAGTAATTATTCTCTTGATTGCTGAACACCAGCAGAACAAATACAAACTAACTAGGCTTTTAATTACAAATTAAGGTTTCATCTAGAGCTCTCAGACCTCAAGCCTTTGTAATGTAGTTAAGCAAAACGTGAAAGTGAGAAAAAAGGGCAGAGGTTGAGGTTTTCAGTTTTTAGGCTCCGAATATCTAGGCGAAACAAAGAAAATAAGGGTAAATGACATTCAACAGAATTTCAACAGCAAAAAGAGAACGAAGACGGAAGGGAAACACCTAGCTAGTTTTGAATAAACACAATTACTTTATGAGCAGGAAAAAACAATTATCGCTTCAGAAGAAAAACGAAGAGAAATGTAGATCGGTGGAAAATCCAGGTCATGGAGTGAGTTGACAGAGAGAAATCTCACTTTAGTTTTAGCAGCGCTGACGAATGGATGAGTTCAGAAATTCAGATAGTTGAAGCAGTTCCAGGCTTAAGGTTCCGCCTCCCAAATGGATATTCAATTTGCTACTGTGAGACTGCACTGCACCATAAAGGGGGGGATTTGAACTTGGTAATTTTGGAGAACGGACTCTTATGCTTTTATTTTTATTTTATTTTGATTCAATATTAAACCTTTAAACCAATAACATAATTTCTATCAATTATTAAACAATTAATAAAATTTTAAATTTTGAAAAGATAATATATACCTACTCTCCATTATAACCGTTTTTTTTTACACAATTTTTTTCCGATTCTACCCTTATTTAATATATCTTATTTTATTAATATAATGAAGTATTTTGTCATTTCATATGAATTATTTAAAAAAATAAAATTATTTTTTAATTTTTTAAATTAATATTATTGTTTAGTTTTTATATGACTCTTCACTCTTTTCTTAGTTCCTTATTTTAAAGCAACAACAGAAAGAAAGAAAGAAAAAACATATTCTCACACATTTCACATTAAATCTCACATATAAAATAAAATAATCTTCATTTTCAATTACTCTCTTGACACTCTATTTTTGTTTTCAATTTTGAGTCATCTAAAATTATTTTTTGCATATATGTTATATTTTTATCATCGTGAAAATTAAGTAAAAGAGAAAAATGTGAATACACATGCGCAACCTCTGCCTGAGTTTCTAGTAGTAAATAAATAAGGTAAATGTTAGTACTATTTGGATAGAGAAACTATGTACAATTTGTTTATATAAAACTTTGGATTGCAAAATTTTGAATTTATGTAATTTGTGGATTGTTAAATTTGGATTACACTCTCCATGATTTTATTTCAAATTTTACAATATAAATTGTATTTTCATATTACATAATTTAAAAATATATTATAAATTATACAATTTAAAAATATTTATTTAATTATACAATTTAAAAATATTTATCTTAATTGTGTCATTTGAAATATATTTTTTGAATTTTGATTGCACGTTATGAAAAATGTAAATCCCAAATTATACACTTTAACATGTTTTTGATTTATGGACAATTTAGAATTTTCTCACACTATAAAAGTACATGAAAAAGTATAGGGATTTTAAAAGAAAGTACCATTGGTTTATATTGGTAGTTATTTTTGTGAGTTTGACGATTTCATATATCAAGTTAAAGTCTTTTACTTCTTTTACCCTAGTCATTATATATATTTTTATCATACTTTTATTTCTTCTACTTACAAAGTATTTCTTCTACTTACAATTCCTTAATGCATGTTTTCATCGTCGTTTGTTATCATTCTAAGTGATCCTATTACAGTCAATACTTGTACTAGTCTTGTGTTAACATTATTATGTGTCCCAAAGGTGGTCTCATTCTTTTATTAGTTTGTTTTAGAATTTTGGTTTTGTCAAAGACATTATAGATTGCTAATATTTTTAAATAATTCAATTTGATACAACATTATTAATCAATCATTCTAAAAGTATAAAATTGAGTATTGTGCAATCTAGGAACTTATTTAAAATCACATAATCTGGAAAAATTTCTAATGTTCTTCAACAATTTGGATTCCATAATCCAGAAATGAATTTTATGTTATTTTAACGTGTTGTGTTTTACTTATGACATATATAACCAAGACAAAGGACGATATCTCTCTACCCAATAAGCATTCAAGATTCAAAGTTTTCATTTCTAGAAGAAATTGCAATGGACCTTTTCATGTGGGTTATGTAAATAGTAACGTGTGTGTGTTTACGATGTACCAACAAAAGGAGTGCATAATGTGGAAATTTTTTTGGGCAACATTGCTAGGAGTTTGTGGGATGGTATGGTAAGAAAAGAACTTTATCATTATTATTTTGACTGAGTGGTAAGAAATGAGTTTATTTGTAATATCATATTGAATATTGTTTTTATAAGATTATGGTGAGTTAAGATTAGTATCCCAACAATGGAAGATGAATAAATTTGAAGTCTCACATAAGCATATTAAGGTTGTATTGGAGAATTATGACTTGTTGCCCAACACTAGTTACGAGACAATGGACAATGATATTGTTTGTATTTGTGGAAATGTGGTATTCTGACATGAGTGTTACACTCAATTATGTGTCCTTACTCCTTTACATTGTTATGGTAGTACAATTACGCATGTATGTCCCTTTTAATGTGATAATGACAACACATGTGAGGATGAATACATGGGGTGATATTGATCTATTAATGTGTTGGAGGAAATTCACTCAAACTTTATACCTCATCTTTAACATTTCATAGTCTACATACACAAGAGACAAATCAGAAACATCATTTTGTGGTAAGTTATTGTATATAATAAATTTAATATCAATTAAATCATTTATAACACTTGTTATAATAATTACTACAAGATATGTGTAAACAAAGTATGTTCATACTTTAAAGGATGTTTAACTATGGTCACATTCTAAAGAAACTCTTCCATGAGAACAAACTCAAATTGTATAATTGTTAGCTTGTGTAGTGATGAAGGAGGGAACAATTTGCATTAGAAAGTCACGTGTTATACTTGTATCACTAGCCAGCTAACTAGAGATTTAGTAATTTTTTTTAGTTTGTTTTATACTTGCACCACATTTTAAAATAATTATTATGTGATGATTTTTTTTTAGTTAACTTGCAAACGTTTACTTTTTATCGTAATTATCTTAGATAAATACAATATTTAAAAAATGTAAGTGTTTATAACATTAGTTTATATTATGTTTTTTTATAAAATTCAATCGTCTACAAGACTAACATAATCACATATAATCCTTAGTATTTATGTAAAAATTCATATACTATAAATTGATCTCATCTCTAATCAATGTGAGATCTTAATTACACCCCGTCACCCTAAGGAATGAACATTTTGAGTATGAGATTATATATTTGTGGATGGTCTACCAGGAACTCAATAACGATGGCATAATAGTTCCAAATAACTTGACATCGATAGGCTCTAAATGACTATAGTGTTATACCCAACACAACCTTACAATATTGACTTGTAAGGTGAGGATTACACCTCACTTATACACTATAAATTGACATTGTCTTTGTTTGTTGTGAGATCTTCACCAACAACCTCAATCTAGCCTCCTCATTATAGTCAATAAACAAGAAAAACATTTGTAGTTGGTATGAGACAACCATCTTTCAATTCGACATGTATAACGTTCAAAAACATCCAAATAAGTAATGCTTGTAATATATTCGATAAAAAAAATCACAAGATAAAGTAAACTAACGTTTAAAGGATGTGTGTCATACCCATGTTCAACACAAATAATGTGATGTAGACTAACATAAAAATATTTGAAGAAACTATTGGCTCCTAAAGGGGGATTGAATTAAGCCTAGAGACTCAATTCATAGTGAATATGAACAATGAAGTACAATGTCTAACACAAAAGAGATTAGCACAACACAACAAACTTTTGTACTTGTTCCTCCTAACTCTTGGGCTATGTCCATTTTTCTTTTAAGCAAAATACTTAAGAAGTTCTACTAATCAATTAATAATTATGAGTACACAAACATCTCCAAGTTGTACCGAGTACACAAATCAATTTTAATCTTCCTCTGAGACTAAGACCTCTCAAGACACAATAAAAACACTTTAAAAAATAACACTACAAAAACTCATTGGATATACTTCCAAGAGTACAAATTTTACAAAGTCTGTACACACAACCTAAAAGCACTTAACTCTCAGCCATGGATATGAAACTTTTTTTTGTATATGACACATCAAGTCTTAATATAATACAACTTCACATATCTTTATCGTTTTTCGAGTATACACTTTAAAAGTAAACAATTCATCTCATATATTTTTCGCACATTGAACTTAAATCTTCTTATTAAAAACAATTCAAATATATTTGAGATATACACTAATAAAGGTAGATAAATTAGAAATAACTAGAATCATAAATTTGAAAAACTTTTGTATCAAATGTTAAGTTTCAAAAACCTTCCAAACTCATATTATTTGAACGTTGAAGAAAATATTTGCTTTTATATAATTAAACATGATTGATACTAAGTTCATTAACCCTTAATAATCATTAAGGTTATAGAAAAAATGTTGTAAAATGAAATAAACATTCTGAAATATCTGACTAGATAGTTCGTTTAGTGCGTTAAATAATGCATTGAAGTTTATATGACATTAAATCGTGTTGAACACTATACTCCCAAATGTATTTTGACATTATCAGATAGTCTAATTTCAGAAATTGTCTAATGTATCTACATTACTATAAAAACATTAAATAAAATTTAATTTTAAAGATAAAAAATAATTAGTTATAATTTATTTATTTTTAATTAAAAATATCTTTCTCAGTAATAATTACACATTAAAAATGTAAAATTACAACAATTTTTTAAAAAAACTTAAAAGATATTTGTACTTCTTGTAGAACTAATGAATTTTAATATTACTCGTTAAACAGTTTTTTTATTTATTTTTTATTTTCAAACTCAATAATAATTATTTGTAATCTTTATAAAATTAATGAATTTTAATAACATTTTTTATTTTCATCTCACAAACCTTTTAAGTCAGTGTTTTTGGTATTTAATATTTATTTTAAGATAGATAAGTAATATTTTGTTTGACTAAAAAAATTAATTAAGTGTATTAGATCAAAAATATTGATTTTTAGTTTTTGATATTTTTTACAAAAACTAAAATCAAAGGATTAAAAATATTGATTTTTTTATTTTATTTTCAGTAGAAATGGATCGAAATTCGAAGAAAGAAAGAAAAAATGAAAGTAAAAATTATTTTATAGTTAGTGCGAAGTGGGAACGGTGTGGTCTTGCAGTAGCAGTATTGCTTACATCTGGGGCTAAGTCGAGGAGCAGTGTGGCAACAACGGTCCCATTCCATGGAGTCCCAAGCACAGAGAGTGGGTTCTTAGCTTTTCCATTTCATCAATCTTCGTCATCTCAGTTACTCTCACTCTCTTTTGTTCCTTCAGACTCAGGAAGAAGAAGAAGGGGCGCAACATCTCTTCCAACGCTTGCAGCTGTCACCAGATGACGCCTCCATACATTTTGACATTGTATGCATTCTTCTTTTTGTTTATTCCCTCTGCTGCACTTTCTAGTTATTCATTTTTCTCTATAAACTACACCTTCGATGATTCAGGGTGTGTTCTTATGGGAGAAAGGAGGAGAAGCGAAGGAAAAAGCTGCTCAACATTTTCTTCAATCGGCCAAATTAAACCCTAAGAATGGAATATCTTTCAAGTATCTAGGCCATTATTACGCCAGCATTTCCCTTGATACTCAGAGAGCTATTAGGTGTTACCAACGAGCTGTTGTTCTCAATCCCGATGATTCCGAGTCTGGGGTAAGCGTCGTATTTTCTCGTCTGTTCCATTTGAAAGCTACAATAATTACCTTAACATTATGGAAAAATTAAGTGTTGATTTTGCTTTCTTTCACTTAACACTGACTCTGATTTTCATTTTGTCACCTCAGGAAGCTCTGTGCAATTTACTTGACCAAGAAGGAAAGGATAGTTTGGAGGTGGTGGTATGCCGAGAAGCTTCTGAAATGTCACCGAGAGCTTTCTGGGCTTTCCAAAGACTGGGTTTCCTGCAGGTTTTTCTTTCGATTTCTTCTACTTTTCTAGAGTTTATGTAGTCAGAATCGCAATTTCGCCTTTTCTGTATATCACAGTCTTGTGTATTGTGTAAACTCGCGTAACAACTGCATTCTACATATTTTTCCTATCAAAGCAGATCAAACAATTTAATTTTCAAATTGAAATTCTTTTGACATCCGTCTATATCCTCAACAAATCTCTCTCTAATTAACTCAGGGCCGAAACTGGTCATTTATTGATTTTTATTCATTAATTAACAGGTTCATAAAAAGAAATGGTGTGAAGCTGTTCAGAGTCTTCAACATGCCCTTAGAGGTTATCCTACATGTGCTAATTTGTGGGAAGTAATTTTCAACACTCTTTCCTTTCATTGAATTTGCCTTTCCGTATTTTTTTATAAATATTTGAAAATTTTGTTAGGCTTTGGGCTTTGCTTATCATCGACTAGGCATATATATTTTTTTGATAAGTATTTAAAAGTTTTTTAGGCTCTGGGCCTTGCTTATCAGCGACTGGGCAGGTTTACTGCAGCTATTAAGGTACCACTTTGCTTGAATTCCTTTTAAATCATCTGGAGGATTGATCCCCCAATTGCTGTTTTTGCTTATGGGCTCTCCATCAGTCTTATGGCCGTGCAATTGAGTTGGATGATACCATGGTCTTTGCTTTGGTTGAAAGTGGGAATATCTCTATGACTCTTGGTTCATTTAGCAAGGTACGCTTAGCTAAAGTCATTATCCTGTTGCCTTTCCCGTTCATAGTTTGTTGTTTTCAGTAGTTGAAAGTGGAAATATCTTTATCACACATGGTTCATAGCTTGTTCCTCTTTTTCATTCTGTTGTTATATATAAGCCCCAAAGGAGAGCTAGACTGCAAAATGTAGGCTATTTGTTCTCGTGCTAGAGAATTCTCATATAAATAGTGTAATACAATCTGGTTTCAGCCTTGAAAAATAGATAAACGTATTTTTGTCAGTTTTCAGTTACAGTCAGTTATAACTGTCATTTGTTAGACACCTATACCTTACCTCTTACTTGGTTGATCTTCTGCAGTATAAATGGATGGATTCTAGGGCCTTTAGTTAGCATTATCTGGTGGGACTTTTGAATTTGCTATATTTCTTTTTTCTTGCTATAATCTGGTTATGGCCGAACTTATGTTTAGTTCTAGTATAGTTTTATCAAATTATAGCACCTAGGAAATGCAGAAGACATTATAAAATACTCTGTCTCTAAACCCATACTTGAAAAATGGGAAAGTGTAGTGTATCTAACAAATGTAAGATGAAGTTGTTCTAGTAGTGTTCAGCTGTTTCTATTTATTGATGATATGTTAAACTCTGAGCCTTTCTACGTGAAGGGAGTTGAACAATTTCGACAAGCTTTGGAGATTTCACCACAGTGTGTGCCTGCACAATATGGACTTGCTTTGGGGCTGCTTGGTTTGGCAAAAGACTGCATCAACCAAGGAGCATATCGATGGGGGGCTTCACTGTTAGAGGTTTTTCTCTTCAATTTTTTTGTTTTTGATAATTTTTATGTTGTTTCTTATTAAGTTAGACACTTCCATTTTGACAACATTTAGGAAACATCATTGAACTGACTGCAGGAAGCATCTGAGGTTGCAAGGGAAAGTGCTTGTTTTTTCAGGAATTTCTCATGTATTTGGAAACTACTTGCTGATATTCAGGTATTATTTACTTCTTCAGTCTTGAAAAGCTTCCATTCTTTTATTTTATTTTTCTATCTTTAGGTATTATTTGTTGCAGCAGTGCATTAAATACTTGGCAATATGTATGATGACGTGGATTTTTCTTCACTTATCATGTATTATTCAATTCTATTTTATTTTGGCCTGTTGTAGCTTGCATATGCTAGATGCTATCCTTGGATTGATGATGTCCTAGAATTGGAATCTAATAAGGAAGCTTTCAGTGCTTCTATCAATTCTTGGAGGAGGACCTGCTTTTTTGCTGCAAGACATGCAAAATTTTCATATCAGCGAGCCTTGCACTTGTCTCCATGGCAAGCAAACATCTATGCTGACATTGCTGTAACTTCTGATCTTATAACTTCACTAGACAAAAATTACAAGCAAGATATAAATGCACGGTATGTTCTACGGAATCAAATTATTTTGAATGACCTTGACTATTGTGCTCCCCTCCCCTCAACTTAGTTGTCAAAGCAGGCAGATGGCAGAGAAGATGTCTATGGGAGCACTTCTTCTGGAAAGTGACAATTATGAGTTCTGGCTGGCGTTGGGATGCTTGTCTGATCATAATGCACTAAATCAGCATGCCTTGATCAGAGCATTACAATTGAATGTATCCCTAGCTGTTGCTTGGGGATATCTTGGGAAGGTATTGTCATATGTCATCAGCAAACAGTAACAACCTGACTTGATAATTTACATTGTCCTTAGTGGTTGGTCCTATAATATAATTGCTTTTCTGAGTTGATATGGCAGAAAAGACAAGGAGACTTGGGACTGTTCTTTGGGCAATTTTTTTAGCTTGTGTTTGTTTAATGTTTTCAGCTATATCGTAAAGTTGATGAAAAGCATTTGGCAAGACAAATGTTTGATCGTGCTAGAAGTATTGATCCTGGCCTTGCATTGCCATGGGCAAGCATGTCGGTTGAGTCTTGTATGAGGTATAATTCCTCTTTTATATATTTTTGCATTATCATGTAGCAATAGCATGTTGAAAGTAGTTTAGTCTACATTTCAATTAGTTTACAGGTTTTCTAACTATATGTTGTCTTTATACAGTAGGGAGCTTGAATCAAATGAGGCATTTGAAAGCTGTTCACGGGCTGTGCAGATAATGCCTGTAATTTACTGATTCCTATCAGTTAACATGAAATGTATTGATATACATACATACATACATCCACACACACACATAGTCCTATTGTTGGGATTTTGTGTATATTTCTTGTTGATGTTGTAGTTGAATACTAGAATGTTAGTGGGACAAATCTAGGATGGAAAAGAAGAAATTATCAGATATGTCATTTTAGTAAAATATTTTTCTCTGGTGTGTGTTGCTTCGTTGCATTAAATTTTTTATCAATTACTATGCAGTTAGCTGACTTCCAACTTGGGCTCACTAAGCTTGCTTTGTTGAGTGGACATCTCTCATCTTCACAGGTTAGATTATATTGATGATTGGTGATTTTCTGTGGTGGTGCTTCTTTTGAAGATGCTGCCTACCTTGAAATTCATATCAATGCTGCATTTACTCATCACAGGTTTTTGGAGCTATTCAGCAGGCTGTTCAGCATTCTCCTCATTATCCTGAATCCCATAATTTATGTGGGCTGGTTTGTGAGGCTCGAAATGATTATAAGTGTGCTGCTACTTTTTATAGGTTAGCACGGCATGCATTTAACATTGACTCACAGAGTATTCAAAACACACATATCAGGGACATATCAATCAATTTGGCCCGATCACTTTCTAAGGTAAACTATACTAGAAATCTCTCAATCTTGTATTTCTGAAACCCCTTAGTGATATTTACTAACTCGTTCTATTTGATACAGGCAGGGAATGCGGCTGATGCTTTGCAGGAATGTGAAAATTTAAATAAAGAAGGTTTAGATCCAGATTTTGCAATTTACCTGTTAGGGTTCTTCAATTTAATTGTTTTATATATCACACAACTGTTGGGGTTGAATGTTAAATCACTCTTGCTAAAATTATTCTCATTCATGATAAGTTTTCTAACTGTTTTTTTTTTTCATAATTCATAAGATGGATTTATGAAGTGAATCAAAGTTGTGTTAGTTTGAACTGTGCCAAATGTAAAGCATGTGATTTGGGGAGTTTTGTGTATGTTTTAGTCTGATTTTTTGTGAAGGATGTTTTGAGAGAGAGTGGTGTGAAAATTTATTTTGAATTTTTCATTTTTGTTGACACCATTATATGATATACTTTTTTAGGGGCACTTGATGAAGAAGGTTTACAAGTATATGCTTTCTCTCTGTGGCAACTTGGTAAAAATGATTTGGCTCTCTCGGTAACTAGAAGTCTTGCTGCAACTCTTTCTTCTATGCAAAAGACTTCTGTGGCAACATCCATATGTTTCATTTGTAGATTAGTATACTACATATGTGGACTGGATGCTGTTATCACTAACATTGTGAAAATGCCAAAGGATCTATTGCAAAGTTCAAAAGTTAGTTTTGTCATGTCAGCTATCCATGCTCTTGATGGACAAAATCGTCTTGAATTTGTTGTCACTGGTAGCCGATATTTCCTCAAATATTATGAAGAAATTGCTGGAATGCACCTTTTAGTAGCACTTAGTAAACTGGTATTTTGTTGCCTATTAATTTTGATTCTTCCTGTTTCCTTTACTCCACCATGAAGAAGATAACATTGAAAAATGTTATTGTATGGTTTGGACAGGTGAAAAATGAGTCTGATAGCCTTGACATTCAGAGTGGAGTTGCTCATCTCAAAAAAGCTATGCACATGTTCCCTAACTATAGTTTGATAAGGTAGATTTTTTGTAGCAAAGACCAGTATTCAAACAGAATTTTGATTTCATAGATTTAAAGTTTCAATTTCTAATTTAATCCTTACAGTTTTACTCAATTTTAGTATGGTCCATGATAATAGGTTAGGGTTACGAAAGAAAGACGCTTAAGATTAATGAACTGAAAATATATTGATAGGATGTAAATAATACAATCCCATAACATAATACCCAAATTTGGCCAAGTACTAGCCCTATCCCACTAGTAATAATGCTAGTATCTCTTAACTATCATACACTTTATATTAAGAAGTAAACTTTAAACCTAATTCAACTTTATAAAATCGGCTCATTAGGTGAGGTTTGCACCCACTTATATACTACTAAATGTCCTTATCAATAATCGATGTGAGATCTCCAACACACCCCTCTCACGCCGAGACCTTCCAACTCGTACGTGAGACTATATATTTATGGGTGGTCCAATAGTGGGTGACTTGATAAACCCAACAAACTTTCGTTAGAATAGACTTTAAATGGTTTTGATACTATCTCAAACATATTTTGGTTTTGTTTTCTAACAGAAAAAAATCAGAAAATATATAGTTAGGACGCCACCACACCCTAAAGATTACTTCCTTGCAAAAGTTTATGGATAGCTTTGTGTGAACAGTAATTTTCCAACTACTACTGGATACTTAGCGCTATTTAAAATATGTCCTAGCATGCTTCATGAAGTAGGATTTTGGCTTCTGAAATTTTAATACCAAATATAAACTGTTGGAGGCAAATTTGCTACGGAAAATGACAGATGCAGAAAGAATTGACTGATATGGAGAGGGACCAGGTAAAAAAGGGCAGTATATTTTTCTAGTTGCAGTTGTGAATAGCATCTATAGACTTGTACGGCAATAGTTAGCAGAACTATGAACTATGCACCTCTATCACCTCTTTCCTTGTGTTCCTCTCCTTCCCCACATATGACTTGTAAGTTAGCTATAGAAAGAAATATACTCAGTTGCTCTTCCATACTTTTAAATTCTAATAAACATACCCTGCCTTCCCAGTGTTTGGAAATGAGTTCTCATTTTTTTCTTTGCCCTAATTTTTCAATAATGTTAACCCAGTCTTGCTAGCTTTTCTTTTGCTGACATCCTTTCTTTTGCACATTTCTCTGGGAGCAGGAACCTTCTTGGCTACCTCTTGGTATCCAGTAAAGAATTAAACAATTGTCACGTGGCAACGAGGTGTTGTAAACTGGAACATCTTGATCTTTCTGATAAAAATGGTTTCAAATCAGCTGCTGATATCCATGGTGCAGGAGCAGTTGCTTGCTATACCACTGGCAACAGCAGTCCAAAGTTCACTTTTCCAACTTGTACAAAACAGTGTTCTAATCATCCTGGAGCTATTAGATACCTGCAGAAGTACTATTTTTATTTTCTTTTATGCCCCTTAATTGCCCCAGAAATTTTGATTTTTAATATTCCTTTTTAGATTCTCATATTTTGATGCTATACCTCTTTTTTATTTCGCTTTATGTGTGGAAAATAAGTATTTCTTGGGGTCGAATAGTTTTCTGTTCTTGGGGGTAAAGAGAGTGTAAACAATCTGGTGGCTCTATTCAAGGTATATGCACATTCTCACTGGCCATAACTAATCTTGTTACATTATCTCAAAATTGTAGGTGCTATCATCAGAAACCATGGAATCATGATGCCTGCTACTTGCTTGTTCTTAACTATCTTCAGAGGGCACGAGAACAAAGATTTCCTCAGCATCTTTGTGGCATACTAAATCGTCTAACTCAAGTAGCTCTTTCAAATGAATTGTACAGTGGGACAGGATTGTTGTTCCATTATAGATACTTTCAACTTCTACTTTGTGCTTCTGAGATCAGTTTACAATGTGGGAATCATATGACCTGTATCACCCATGCCAAAACAGCTTCTGAACTTGTGCTTCCTGATGATTATCTATTCTTTGCACATCTACTATTATGCCGTGTGTATGCCATGAAAGGTGATCATCCCAGTTTTCAAAAGGAATATATGTGGTGTTTGGAGCTCAAGACAGATTATCACATCGGTTGGATCTGTCTCAAACTTATGGAATGTCGGTATGAGCTTCAAATTGATTCAAATGCCATAGACTTGAACTTTGAAGAGTGTGTGAAAAGAAGTGGAAAGTTGTGCGATATGTGGATGGCAGCGTATAACCTAGTGAGAGGCATGGTTTCCTTCCAGAAGAGGGATTTATTCTCAGCAGAAGAGTTCATGAAACAGGCTTGTTCATCAGTGCGTTTTGAGAGCTGCCTCTTTCTATGTCATAGTAAGTATTCGTTTTGGGCAAGGAGCTTCCTTTAACCAACTTTTGCATGCTTTTTATGCAGTATCACGTTAGCACTTGTAACACTTTAGCAGCTACTTCTGTTGAACTAAAGACTGATATGATAACAGTAGCATTATATACAGACACACAACAGGCTGAGAGAATCAATCCCATACATTTAGATAATAGAATCAATCTACTTATAGCAATTATGGAAAGAGGGAAGAATTTTCCTAATTACATATATAGATAATTTTCTTAATTATACCAAAAATATGAATAATATTTAACACAATATCTCAATAACTTCAATTCAATAACTTCAATTTAAGTAATATCTCCTATTATTATTAAAATTACTACTAATACTAGTATACTACTATTATGTATGCCTTGTGTAGATACTGCAAGTTGAAGTTATTTGTCTCTTGATCCTTTTTTCCCCTGTCTCTTCCTGCAATGCATCAATTTAATGTCCATCCAATCTTATTCTTCTTTTTATGTAGGTGTCATCTGTATGGAACTTGTCCGGCACTGCAATGGCTCTCAATTCCTATCACAGGCTGTTAAGAGTCTTACACGAGTTCATCAACTTTCACTTACTCCCTTACCTTTTGTTTCAGTACTAGTAGCACAAGCTGAAGGAACCCTTGGTTCTAAAGAGAGGTGGAATAGAAACCTTAACCTTGAATGGTTTAATTGGCCATCAGGTATGATTTCTACTCTGTTATTAGGTTTCTATTCAATGCTGATTAAAAAAAAAAATTAGGTTTCTATTCAAGTATTCCATATTCCATATAAAAGTGTTGTCATTATTCTTTCATTTTCGTTAGTGTTGGGGGGTGAATAACTATAGAGCTAAATGCTGCTTTCAATACAAGTTGATTTTAGAGATATAAAAAACTTATTTAACCAAAAATTTATTAAAATACCTATAAATAACATAATAATTCAACTTTTTAATTCCATGCAATGCAATCAATTATAAAGAAACAAGTCTAGTGCAACATTACTGAATTAATTCAAACAACACTATATAAATTACAAGCTCATAAAAATACTTAGGTTCTTAACATGATAACATTTAAATAGTTAAATAAGGACAAATGTCTTCAAATGCCCATGCACAATCATTTGAAATTAGTAGATTCACATGCTGTATTTGAAATTGATTAGTAGATTCACATGCTATATTTGAAATTGGTGTTTCTTCATATTCATTGATTGCTGTATTTAAATTTGGTGTTTGTTGGTATTCATTGATTGCTATACCTTTTTGTGGATGTCCTGTCTAATTTCTGCTACTTTTTCGTAGAAATGAGGCCTGCGGAACTCTACTTTCAAATGCATTTGCTTGCAAGGGAGTTGAAAGTCGGGCCAAACTCTACATCTAGCATGGAGTCCACTCAGAGTCCTCTGAGATGGGTTATTCGAGCAATTCACATGAACCCTTCTTGCATGCGATATTGGAGGGTTTTACAGAAGCTTGTGGAATAGACCTGAAATATGAAGCAACAGATTTAAGGAGTGGGTTATCGAATCGTATTTTGGCCGTGTTTAATTTCTATTGAATTTGGGAGCACTTAAACAAGTCGTTTTTTTTTTTCTAATATTGTAAGTGGAAATATGGAATACTTAGTTCATAGACAGACCAAAGTTGTAAGTGAAAATATGGAATACTTGGTTCATAAATGGAACTGTTTGATACTACAACTCCAGAGTGCTCTAGAAAGAATAACCATGAGTAAAAGCGTGATTTTTCAAACAATAATAATAAAAAAAATACTTTCATATCTAATATGAAAGCTTTGATAAAAAAAATATGATTTATATATATTTTAGGCGGGAGGAAAACACGAGTGGGGAGAATACTAAAACATGAAAATTTAGAAACTCGAATCTTACCCTAAACCCTAAAAAATGAGGGCATAATTTTATTAAGAAATTTATACTAACCAAAAATTGATTGACAATTATTCACAAAACTAATCCAAGAATCTTCTCTAGACCAAATTCCTATGAAATCCAGAGAACCTACTAAATCATGAGAAATAAATTCCTACCAAACCAACAGTTTTAAGAGTGTGGACACACAACTAGAACCCAAGAAAATTTTGGGTTGGAAAGAGCAAACAAAATGCCAAATATAGAAGCAAGAGTTCTTTGCAGTTAATTAATTATTCTTGTAGAATTCTACAATATGATTTTCTCCAACTCATCACTTGAATGCCAAGCATCTCCATTTAAGTGTCGGTTTTAGTGAAAACTCACAAGTAATCAATGATAACCTTTTACTTGTACCTTATTCACAATAACTAGACATGATGTCTGAATTACATGTTAAGAGGACTTTAAATATAAGGTTGATCCATAGATCACCTTTAGACTCCATCTCGGTCAGGAATCAAAAGTTAGTTTAACACAAGTGAATAATGATGAAAAATTTAATATCAAGTGAATTTTTTCTCTGGATTCTATTTTTGTCATAAATAATATGGAAATTTTCCGGGTTTCTAATTTTTTGCATCGTAGTGTAATATATCAGTTTTTAATTATTTATCCTTTTTTGCTTTAAATTTTTAGTTTTATTCGATTTTGTATCATGGAAGTTACCTGAAGAATTTGGTAAAAATTTATTGCATGATGAGTTGATTTAAGATTCCCCCCAAAAACTTGAAAATATGAATAATTTATTTTTGGGTTAAAATCTTGTTTTGGCTCCCCAGTTATTTTGTTGAAGCTTCGCCACTGTTGCGAGTGTTAAATATTAATTGTTGTTCAAACCATTTAAAGGGTGCGTGAAATCAATCAAAATACATGCTTCGGTCCTCCGGGGAAGCAAAAAGAGGGTTCCTTTTGCAGTTGCAGGCATGTTTTGTATCAACGGTGGCCACAGGGGAGGAGATGTACTCGAATCTGTTGCGAAGATATGCGCAGGACTCAAACTTGCTCTGTGGAAGAGCAATTCACGCTAAATCAATCACAGGGTCTATTCCTTCAACCCTTTTTCTTCAAAACCATTTGCTTAACATGTACGTCAAAATCGGAGACCTTTCGTCGGGCCTCAAAATGTTTGACGAAATGCCCAGCAGGAATGTGGTGTCTTGGTCCGCTGTCATGGCTGGTTGCGTCCAAAATGGCTCTGCTTGGGAGGCTCTTTCTTTGTTCAGCCGTATGCACCAAGAGGGAGTTACAAAACCGAATGAATTCACATTTGTTAGTGCTCTGCACGCGTGCTCTTTAACTGAAGCTGAGAATCACGGGACTCTGCCTCACCAGATTTATTCGCTAGTTGTGCGGTCTGGATTCATGTCTAATATCTTCTTACTCAATGCCTTTTTGGCAGCCCTAATCAGGCATGGGAAGTTGGCGGAAGCCATTATGGTATTCGAGACAAGCCCATGCAAGGATACTGTGTCTTGGAATACCATGATAGGGGGTTACTTGCAGTTTTCTTGTTGCCAGATTCCCGAATTTTGGTGTTGCATGAATCGTGAGGGTATGAGACCTGATAACTTTACATTTGCCACCGCCCTCACTGGGTTGGCTACTCTGTCTTATCTTCAAATGGGAACGCAAGTTCATGCACACCTTGTCAAAAGTGGTTATGGGGATGACCTTTGTGTGGGCAACTCACTGGCTGATATGTATATAAAAAATCATAAGTTGGTCGAGGCTTTCAGAGCTTTTCATGAGACGCCAAACAAAGATGTGTGCTCTTGGTCCCAGATTGCTGCCGGATGTTTACACTCCGGGGAACCGAGAAAGGCACTTGCAGTCGTTGCAGACATGAAGAAAATGGGTGTAAAGCTAAACAAATTTACCCTGACAACTGCCCTCAATGCTTGTGCGAGTTTGGCTTCACTAGAGGAAGGGAAACAGATTCATGGCTTGAGGATCAAACTTGAAGGGGACATAGACATTGATGTCTGTGTTGATAATGCTCTTCTCGATATGTATGCAAAATGTGGATGCATGGATAGTGCATGGGATCTTTTTCGATCCATGAACTCCCGTTCTGTCATCACATGGACAACAATGATAATGGCGTGTGCACAGAATGGCCAATCCAGAGAAGCTATTCAAATTTTTGATGAAATGAGGGAGACAAGTGTGCTGCCAAATCACATCACCTTCGTGTGTGTTCTTTATGCATGTAGTCTAGGTGGGTTTGTTGATGATGGATGGAAGTACTTTTCCTCCATGACTCGAGACTATGGAATCTTCCCTGGAGAAGATCACTACGCCTGTATGGTGAATATTCTTGGCAAGGCTGGACTTGTTAAAGAAGCTAAGGAGTTAATCCTAAGAATGCCGGTTAAGCCGAGTGCACTAGTTTGGCAAACATTGCTCAGTGCTTGTCAGCTTCATGGGGATGTGCCAACTGGGAAACTTGCAGCAGAACGTGCCCTACGACGAGACCATAAAGATCCATCAACCTATTTGTTGTTGTCTAACATGTTTGCTGAATGTAGCAATTGGGATGGCGTGTTGATTCTGAGACAACTGATGGAGATGAAGGATGTCAAGAAAGTTCCAGGATCCAGTTGGATTGAAATCGATTAGATTCAACAAAACAAAAATCTTCATTTCACATCACTCTTTTTATTTTCAATTTCTTATTATGCACCACATCTTTTGTGATCAATTGCTCTACCCATTTCCTAATCCTCACAACTAAATACAGGAACCAAAGAATGCACGTCCAACTAAAACATAGTAACCACTAAATAGAAAATTTAACTAGCTTTTATACATCAAGACCAAATTCAGATTTCACTCCACAAGATTTGAACAAAACTTTCAAATAATATTAGTAAAAAATGTATTAAAAATAATTTTTCCCTTTTGTAAACCAAGAAAAACATAAGAATAAAACTAAAACTCATATTTGCCTCTTAAAAGACATTTTCTTAGAGACGAAAATATACTGATTTTGAGAGCGTGATATGTGGTACAGAGGAGGAAGTGTGGATACTCTTGCTTCCCCGTGTCTATTTTGTTTTGTTTTTAAAAAGACCTCTTCTTGTGATTTTTTTTCAACAGATAATTTGGAAATTACACGTTTTATTTTATAATTATTTTAAGACTAAAATAACATTAGAATACATAAAAGGATTTAAATATATAATTATTTATTTATTTTATTTGAAAAGAGAATTGTTTTGGAAGTTTGAAGAAGCAAGGATATTTAATTTTTGTGGGTGTGTATTAAGTTAAAGATTATAGATGGTGATATTATAAGACGGAAAAAGGGTAGGGATTGAGAATTGTGTTGTTTGAGAAGAGAAGAGAAGAGAAGCCAAGCAGTGATGGAAAGGGCGGCACTGGTTCGCTGTCTGCCGTGCTCGTCGGTGTTGTGCAGAACGTATTTACACTCTCACGGCTGCCGCCGTTTATCCATTCCCTCCTTCCCAACCTCTTCCAGACCTTCTTCTTCATTCCTCCGCCGCCGCTCCCCCAGATTGCTTCCCGCTTCTTCCTCGCCCCCTCACTTCCGAACCTCCTCCAACCGCTTCTGTTCCTTCTCCCCTCGAGCTGTTCTTTCTCCCTCTCCCTCTTCTTCTCCTTCCCCTCCCCCAGGTATTCCTCCGTCTTTATCTTTCCATCCATCCATTTACTCATTTGGATTTTGGTTCTCATAAATTTCATTGCCTCTATGTAGCCTTTCCTCAGGTTGAGGATGAAGTTGCCCTTCAATTCGGGTTTCAGATAGTTTCCGAAGAGTTCATTCCGGAATGCAAATCTAAAGCGGTGCTTTTCAGGCACATCAAGACTGGGGCTCAGGTCATGTCCGTTTCCAATGATGATGAGAATAAAGTCTTCGGAATTGTTTTCCGCACTCCTCCGTAACTCCTCTTTACCATTATCTTCCATTCACTTCAAATATTTCTTTACCATTACAATCTACTCATTCTTTGTTTCTTTTCCACAGCAATGACTCCACCGGTATCCCTCACATCTTGGAGCACAGCGTCTTATGCGGCTCGCGAAAATACCCTTTGAAAGAACCATTTGTTGAATTATTGAAAGGAAGCTTGCACACTTTCCTCAATGCATTCACCTATCCCGATAGGACATGTTACCCAGTTGCTTCCACCAATTCCAAGGTCACTTAAATTAACTTCTTTTTTTTTCCTTCATTCTTCGATCCAATGATTGTTTGGCTTCACACTACACTACAGCTCAGCTATAACTTTGAAATCTTCCATCTTCCTAAACAGGATTTCTATAACTTGGTTGACGTCTACCTCGATGCCGTCTTCTTTCCCAAATGTGTCGAGGACTTTCAGATTTTTCAACAGGAGGGCTGGCACTTTGAGCTCAACGATCCTTCCGAAGATATCACTTATAAAGGTTTCGTGAAACATTATTCATCTCTTTATCCTTCTGCGCACCATTTGTCCTACATCAATATTTTTGGACTCATGCATTTCAATAATTTCTAAAGATGTCGTATTTGTTTCCAGGTGTTGTGTTTAATGAGATGAAGGGTGTCTACTCTCAACCAGATAATATACTTGGGCGTGCTTCTCAACAGGCTAGTTTTTTAATGGCTTGCCCTTTCCTTATCCTCTTATATTCTGTATTTTAATGGCGTGCATATTTTCGTGTAGAATGCAACATTTGAGCACTTGTAATAGTCTTTAGATGAGTTTACCCTTTGTTGCCAGCATCGAATTTTAAATTATGTTGATATTCATTATTGCAATTTGTAAGCTGGTTTCTCTGGAACCTGAAAGCATATCACATTTTCCAAATTTATTGAATTTTCCAGTTTCAATTATATGTTACACATACTTACAAGGAATTTTGTGACATTTTTTAAAATTTTTGTTGATTTCATTATATATCAGGCTCTTTTCCCAGACACTACCTATGGTGTTGACAGTGGAGGTGATCCTAGAGTTATTCCCAAGTTAACATTTGAAGAATTTAAGGTTTGTCTCAAGAATCCTGTTAAATACTTATTGCACTAATTTTTACAAGATTTTTTTGGGTTTTAGTTGTTTGTAGCCACTAACATTGTTTGATTTATGCAGCTTGATGGGAAAAATATACATTTTCCTTTGCATTCTTACATTGGTGACCGGTTTACTTCCATATAGTCTACTGTGGATCTCAGTATTAGCTACTGCAAATATTTGGTTTTCTTAATTTAAGACATCTTTCATTTGAACTTAATTGGCAGGAATTTCACCGCAAATATTATCATCCTAGTAATTCACGCATATGGTTTTATGGAAATGATGATCCAAAAGAGCGGCTCCGCATCCTAAGTGGTAATAAGATTTAGTTTAATTTGCTCTTTAAATATACTGGCTGAAAACTTGGATGAGTGGTCTTGTTATAATGCTCTAGCAAATCCATGTACTGACAAAGAATACAATTGGGTTTTATCTTGTATGTCCATGATAAGCACATCCAATACTACATTAAACAAGTACGAACTTAAGGTTGAGCCTTGATGCTATTCTATCTCAATAGGAATGTCCTTAGTCTTATCTCCTTGAATTCTCATACTAGTAGTTACCTAGTCATGCATGAGGTTGCATTGATTTCCCCTTTGAATATTCTTTTTTTTTGTCCAAGTGCTTTCATAATATTTACCAATATATCCTTCTTTGGATTTATAGGTTTTACTTCTTATATTTCTCTATTTTTTAACACTTTGTATTATACACTGTTATTTTGCTGGTGACTAAAAGAATGAACAAAATGATTCCATGTTTTTTCTGTTTATGATTTAATTATAATGGGTTCAGATTTCTAGCAATAAGCCACTTACTTCTTCCTCTTCTCTGTTGTCCAGAATATTTAGACTTATTTGATTCTAGTTTGGCTTCTGAAGAATCAAGGATTGAACCACAAACACTATTTTCAAAGCCAGTCCGGATTGTTGAGACATATCCTGCTGGTGAAGGGGGTGATTTGAAGAAGAAGCACATGGTCTGTCTTAACTGGTTGCTCTCTGATAAGCCCTTGGACCTTGAAACTGAGCTAGCAATAGGATTTCTGAATCACCTTCTGTTGGGCACTCCTGCTTCACCACTGAGGAAAATTTTGCTAGAAAGTGGACTGGGTGATGCCATTGTTGGTGGTGGGGTTGAAGATGAACTACTCCAGCCTCAATTTAGCATTGGATTGAAGGGTGTTTCTGAAGATGATATTCATAAAGTAGAAGAACTGGTCACAAGTACACTTAAAAAATTGGCAGAGGAAGGTTTTGATACAGATGCCATTGAGGCTTCTATGAATACAATTGAATTTTCTCTGAGAGAGAACAACACTGGGTCATTTCCTCGTGGATTGTCTCTTATGCTCCAGTCCATTGTAAGATATGCTAAACTTTTTGTGGTGTTGAAAATATGCATCCTTCTCCCATTAAGATTTGTAATTGTTCTTGTTGAGAATCAGAATAATATATTTTGTTTATTTTAGAGGAAACAATATCTTCGATTCATGCAAATAAATGTAATGAGTCTACAGAAACTCATTAGTTGTGTATTCAGACACATGGTATTCTGTCCAATGTCTTTGTGTTCTTTATTTTAACTGTTTTGATTTTAATTTGTAGGGTAAATGGATTTATGATATGAATCCCTTTGAGCCATTGAAGTATGAGAAGCCTCTTCAAGGTCTAAAATCTAGAATAGCAGAGGAGGGCCCTAAATCTGTATTTTCTCCTCTAATAGAGAAATTCATCTTGAACAACCCACATAAAGTTACCGTGGAAATGCAGGTCTGTTATTACATATCAGGCTTGGAAACCTGTTTTAGTGTGAAAGCCATTTTGCATCCAATATATGCTGGTCGTTATTGATGACATTAATTCCTTTTCAGCCCGATCCTGAAAAAGCTGCTCGTGAGGAAGCCACGGAGAAACACATATTGCAGAAAGTTAAAACTAGTATGACAACAGAAGATCTAGCAGAATTGACCCGTGCTACACATGAGCTTCGGCTTAAGCAGGAAACCCCTGACTCACCAGAAGCTTTGAAAACTGTTCCTAGCCTTTCTCTGCAAGATATTCCTAAAGAACCTATTCGTGTTCCCACCGAGGTTATCACTTCTTCTCCTTCAATGAGATAGACATGTTTGCTTTATGATCTGTAGAGATTTACAAGAACCTGCTTGCTAAATGTAGGTTGGGGATATCAATGGAGTAAAAGTTTTGCAGCATGATCTTTTCACCAATGATGTTCTTTACACTGAAATAGTATTCAACATGAATTCATTGAAGCAAGAGCTTCTTCCATTAGTGCCACTGTTTTGGTAATTATAAGCCTCTGCAAGATGTTTTAAATTTTATTTCCACATATCTATAGCTCCTAATATTTATTTGCAAAGTTAATTTATTTATTGGAAATTGTTAGATGTATTAGATGTTATTAGATGTTATCAGATATTTCTATGTAATGGGTTTAGCCCATATTTCCTGGATATTTTTTTTATATAAACATAACCATATGTGTTCTATATACACAAAGAGATTTATCCTATATTTTTCTTTTTCTTTATTTTAATATGGTATCAGAGTCCTTTAGAGTCTCTCCTAGTGAGAGTTTTTTGGGCTTATCAGGCCACGCGCTATCAGACCACCCATAAATATATAGTCTAACACACGAGTTGTTAGGTCTCGTATGAGGGGGATATGTTAGAAATTCCACATCAACTAGTGATAAAGACATTTTATAGTATATTGAGAAAAGGAGGAACAAAATGACAATGTAAGGTGCTTCGTGATAACATTCAGGGAGCAACGATTTGATTTGTGAGGAGACTAGTGGGGTTCTCAAGATCTTCTTGGAGGACGTGATTTATATCCACTTATATACTATGAAATGTCATTATGTGAATGAACAATATTCTTGCTAAATTCTGCTATCTTTGCATCTTTTTTTTACTCTTATTAATCTATTTTATCCTTATAACTTTTGTTATTATTATTATTATAATTATTGGAGTATCATAATAAATTGACCAATATCATATTATTATATTACTAAAATAGTTAAAAATAAAAATAGTACCGGCCGGAATTATAAAATTTTATTATTGTAAAATAGTATTTTTGTACCGCAGTATAGTAATATTTATATAATATTTTTATTTTATCTAGATAAATTTTAATAATTATTTTTTTGTAACAAATATTATATAATGGTGTTATTGTTTGATTATTGTCAACATAAAATAATAATATTACTAACTTATTGTTTAACAATAAATATTCCTAGGCTACTCAGTGAGATTGTGATAATTGGTCTTTAGTCCATGACTTTTCTAGATTATTATTTAGTGCTTGTTTGGAAAAGGAGTTGCCCTTGAGGTGCACAGACGTATCCCCAGTGGCAGCCAGTGTTACTATTATGTTCATTGCTTGAGAAAGTGGGAATATCCATTTGAAGCCCCTCAAACGACAATTAACTTTGCAAAAATGTGGAAGCAAGTAAAAAATGAGGCGGAATGTCTTGGACTAATTGAAGGTTTAGATAGTTCGAGACTAAAGTGTTTGACACTTACATCTAAGTAGCTAATCTAAGGATTTATCAATCTTTGTCTTCCCTTTTGATGTTTAATTCTCCTATTCCTCTTCAAATCATGTGTATATCAAAATCAACAGCATCTTGTTTGATAGATAAATAATATAAAGCTCTATTGTCAGTAACTCGTGTTATTTTTGACAGCCAATCATTGTTGGAGATGGGAACAAAGGACCTGAGTTTTGTCCAATTAAACCAATTAATTGGGAGAAAAACTGGAGGAATATCAGTTTATCCATTCACATCATCAGTGCGGGGCAAGGAAGATCCATGTAGTCACATGGTTGTTCGAGGCAAAGCCATGGCTGGATGTATTGAAGACCTTTATGACTTGGTACTTTTATTTATTTAAGAGTTTCTAATTTTCAGCACACTGAATTAGCCTAGAAATTTTAGTTGTGGTCATGTAAATCCTAAATGCTGCTGCTTTAGGTTAATTCTGTTCTTCAAGATGTCCAATTTACAGACCAACAGCGTTTCAAGCAATTTGTTTCCCAGAGTAGAGCAAGAATGGAGGTAATTATCAAAATGTTTCATGTAAAGGGAGCCCAAAAATGATAAAAGGTGTGACAAGCCTCTATACTAATTATCTATATTGTTCTTTTTTGTCTATTGTCAGAATCGTTTAAGAGGAAGTGGTCATGGAATTGCAGCTGCAAGGATGGATGCAAAACTAAATGCAGCAGGTTGGATGTCAGAAAAGATGGGAGGTCTAAGGTTGGAAAATCTATATACTCCTGTGACCTATTGCGAGGGTGCATGTATTTATAATCCTGTCATTATATCCATTATTGTGATATTAAATGCTACTAGTAATATTCATTTTGTTTATTGGATTTAAATACTAATTGTAGTTTAGAGAATACAACGCAATTATTATTTCATTGATTAATTGAAGTTACGAAGGATGATAGAATAGGCAGAGTTGGTTGGAGACAACAAACGGGTACAAAGTTAGTTAGAACTGAAAACAAAAATCTAACTAACATCAAAATTACACTATTGCTGACCATTGGATTGTCTACCCAGCTAGACAGTCTATACTTCCAGATGGTCTATCACATGCTGAAAGTTCAGGGTATCATCTAACAAAGTCCACATTGACTTGTAATCTCTATCATTAGCATTACTACCAGCAATGCAATCAACATTCAACAAGTTCAAACAGTACATGAATGTGCTTCTATGAACTGGCTTCATAAACATACCAGTTAAGTTCTCCTTTGTGTCCACCTGCTTTAATCCTCTCCTCAATCCAAATAAAGTGATATCTAATGTCAATATGTTTGGTCCTCTTATGGTGAAGATGATCCTTACCAAACAAAACACGCTTAAAACTATCACAGAAGATGACAGCCTTCTGCTGTGAAAATCTAAGGTTATTCCTTGTGAGTCAACTAATTACCATTCATTTCAATCTGTGACTCATACTTGGACCATGACACGCTCAGTACACAGTGTTGTTTACATGCTCTGACACCCTTCAGGTTATACAGTATGAAGACAGAAAAATAAACAAGCCAGAGAGCCAATAAAAACGCGATATTGTCCCTCTAAGTAGGACAATCCATATATTGATTCACCTATGAACCCTGCAAATATAGATATATACATAAATAAACTTTACCTCAACATTTAAGTGTAGCACCAGACATCACCACATTAGGCCGTTGACATAGAGTGATATAAAGAATTCATCCAGGAATGATATTGTTCATACACAGAAATCATCATAATATCTGAACATTGTAAAGATGGTGACTAGGGTATTTTCTGCTCTTGATTGTCAGTATTAGTTATCTAAAATGCTCATCCTTCTCTTGATATCCTCTTCCAATTTGGTGTTTTACCATGGAGCTTCTAGTAGGTTTCCTTTGTGTGCCAAGGCTTCCTGGAATGTGCATGCCTAGGGTTTTCTTCAATTATGGGCTTATCTTCATGTTCCAGCTTGAAGCTGCTTTGGGGTTTGGAACTCCCTCTGTTTCCCCAGACCTATATTGTATGGCCATTGCTGTTTTTGCCATGGTGGGTTGATTCCCGGATCAGAGTGTTGTGCTCTATACCATGTAGTTTAGGAGAAGAAATGATAATTCTTATTTCATCGACTAATTGAATTTACAAAGGGTATGTAGAATTCAAACTAGTAGATAAGGGGAAAATAAAAATATAAGATTGAGATTAGACGAATCTGATCTTATTCTGTCCCTAGTTTGTAAAAGAATTATTTAAATTTTTAAAAGAGAAAGTCCTAACAACTTTGACACTACTATTATCTGTTAAAGGTTTGAAATTTTGTGATTGTGTCCTTTTACTCTACCTTTTTTTTATTGAAACAGTACTGAGTATAATTCCTGCTGTATACCTATATATTTCTTGATTATTCTTTCCAGTTACCTTGAATTCCTCCGAACTCTTGAAGAGAGAGTTGATCAAGACTGGGTTGATATCTCATCTTCTCTTGAGGAAATTCGCAAATCTATATTTTCCAAACAAGGCTGCTTGGTAAATGTCACCGCTGATAGGAAAAACCTTGCCAACGCAGAGAAAGTTGTAAGCAAATTTGTTGATCTGCTTCCCACTAGGTCTCCAATTGCAGCAACTAATCGGGATTTTACACTTCCATTGACAAATGAAGCTATCGTGATTCCTACTCAGGTAATATAATTTAATTTTGTTATCCTTATTCATATATTTATTTCTGTCATGCCAGGGCAGATTGTAATTGATCCAGAAGTTTTTTCTTTTCATTTTTCTCTATTGCCTTTAATTTATTTCTATTAACATATCATGGTGTTTCTTCTATAGGTTAATTATGTCGGAAAAGCAGCCAACATTTATGATGTTGGTTATCAGCTTAATGGGAGTGCATACGTTATTTCGAAATACATTAGCAATACATGGTTGTGGGATCGGGTACGTGTTAGTGGTGGAGCTTACGGAGGTTTCTGTGATTTTGATACTCACTCAGGTAAGTTGAATTATATTTAACATTAGGAATAGTTATTGAAAGAATTTAATTTTCATGTATTGTCACTGTAGTTTTTATACTATCAGCCAATAATAAACAATTTTAGGTATGGCCTCTAACAAAATTTATTATGAGTGAACTAATTTACATTCATTTCAATCTGCTTGGATGAATGTTAAAAATATTTACGCTGTTTGTGAAGTCTAATTAAATTCCTTTTAAAAAACATCCCGCAATCTTACCTTTTTCTATTTATAGGAGTGTTCTCCTTCTTATCTTATCGTGATCCCAATTTGCTGAAGACACTTGATGTATATGATGGAACTGGTGACTTCTTAAGAGAACTACAAATAGATGACGACACTTTGACAAAAGCCATAATTGGAACCATTGGGGATGTAGATGCTTATCAACTTCCGGATGCCAAAGGTTATAGTAGGTATGTCTGAGATAATTGATGCTTTTGGAGCCTGTTTTCTATGGATATTTGATTCTTTTTCCGCTTAATGACCATATCACTGAGACTGGACAAGACACAAATACACTCCGAGCAAAGATTAATTGCTGAATTATTAGTAGTTGCATCTTAAATGTGCGATTATTGTTTACTTCTCTCTCTTATTGTAGTTACAAACTGTGCTTGCTTTTCATTTAATTTGCAGTATGTTGCGGTACTTACTGGGTATCACAGAGGAAGAAAGACAAAGAAGACGTGAAGAAATATTATCTACTAGGTAAAGACTATGATAGTTTATTAATGCATGATCTTTACTGTTTATGAATATGTGATCATTTGATCTGTGGCTAACGTATCTGATGTCAATACATCTCACTTTCTGTGGTGGTGAGTAACAATCGCAAAACTTTTTTCCTGATTCTGGAATCAAATGAAAATTTTAAGACGGCTGATTTTTTGTCAGTTGGATGACATCGGTTACATGTGTGTTTTGAGACATTTTTTAAATATTTTGCAAGTTTATGTTGCCCTTGAATTCTGTTGTTCACTTGTTGTAAAAGTACTAATGAATCATTTGAAACCATTTGTTGTTCTGGTACTGTTTTATGTCTTACCAGTTTGAAGGACTTCAAAAATTTTACGGATGCAATGGAAGCCGTTAAGAACAAAGGGGTTGTGGTTGCAGTGGCATCTCCAGAGGATGTAGACGCTGCTAACAAGGACCGTCCCGATTTCTTTCAAGTGAAGAAAGCCCTTTAGTTTCAGGATCGATACTGTATCGATTAGAAATTGTATTTTTACATAATTTCCTCTAATTTAGAATATAACATTATAGCTCGCCCATGATCATTGATGAAGAAGTTTCCTTCCCCACCGGATAAAAAATTAATTCATAATTTTGTCCCTATGATTATACAACTTCTCAAGTACAATTTGAGGTTTTCCATCTTAGTACAATTTGAGGTTGTCCATTTTCCATTCTTGTTTTTCTACGAATTTCTTAGTAAATTGAATGTTTTTAATTAAGAGAAATACTACCCGACTGAACCTTACTGAAAATTACAATTCTTTTCTAGGTTTTAGGCCTTATTTGATGTCTTTTTCTCTTTCTCATTCGAAATTTTTAGTAAACTTTAGTAGTTATAAAATGGGTTAGAAATGGTTAAATGTTAACCGTTAAGAAATATGGTGAATTTCGTGTGTTTAGATCACAAGGAAGCCCATTTACAATTTATAGGAGAGAAAATATATTACTCTATTTTAAACTAATAATATAAATATAGAATTAATATAATTAATCTTAATATCATGAGTTATTATATCAATGAGTTTTAACATATTTATATTATTTTAAATTTCCTTAAAATTGGACCATATAGGTCATATATATTAAGATTTTATTATATTTATAGTTATGAGAAAAAAAATTAGTGACTTACGAATATATGTTGTAGTTAATAATGGGAATTGATAAATCATTGAACATTTCTTTAGACGTGATTTTCTAACAGACTGATAAATAATGTTAATATATTTTGTTATTTCATAAAACAGTTTCACACGTAAATGATAACAATATAATCTCTAGACTACTTCTTTCTGAAACAATTGTTTGAAAGACCAATCAAGGTTGTTGTTGGATTACACATATGTTATGGATAAAGAAATTTTTTTCTTTTATGACTTTGTATAGATTAAGATTCAGGCAAATAATGAAAAATATTACATGTGTGTCATATACAATAAGCCTTTTGATTGGCTCTACAACCATAGCCAGCAAAAGGATAGAGTCAATACTTGATCCAACTCCAGCAAAGTAAGATAAGACTCAAACAAATATCACTCTTTCTCTCTGAAAGAAATTCACTACAGTAACAATACCTTCTAATGTTGTTGGTAGGTTTACATTATAAGATTTCAGGGATCCGATGAGTGAATAGAAAACAAAGGGATGATGAAGTCTATGGTGCCCTTGGTAAGTGTGGTATTGTTTTCATTGCTTGTATCTTTCTGCATTGTGACTTGCTGGATTATTGTGGTGAATGTTTTGGTTATTGATTCAGATCTTCAGTTTTGTCACACAAGCTGGCTGATGTTTCTTGGTGATGTTATTCATGATAGCTACAAGTTCTTGTAGTTTTGTCACACATTGCATTGCATTGCTTGCCGCTACACAACTTCTTGTAGATGCTGGCCAAACAAGTTTGTTTTGGATTAGGAAAATGTTCCTTGCACGTCACTAGAAATGAAAGAGGATGATAGATTTTGTGGTATTTTGGAAGACACCTAAAACTAATTCTCTTTGTTCCAGGTTACAGCTTTACAGTCTTTCAGTTTCTTTTGTGAAGCTCTGCTGACACACCACTGGAACTAGTTCTAACTTCTATGACGTGACGCATCATAATTTCATGAAAGGTTTCTGTACAAAACGGAATTCAATTCCCGGAAAGAAACTCTAATTCTTTTGAGTCAATTTAATTTTCTTTTATAAAAGATCTCATGACTTCACATCACACCTCAACTACAACAATCATCTATCACCAAATAATACAACAATTATCTATCACCAAATAAAAAAAAATATTATTAAAACAAAAAAATACAAAAAAAATATGGAGAGACTAAATCAAAATCAATATATTAACAAAAATCGATAATCTATACCTATTAATAAAAAATTCTAAAATAAATAAAATAAAAGTCTATTATACCAATGAAAATACTCTTTATGAATAAAATCTAAATTAATAAGTTTATCAGTACATGCATTCCCTAAATCTAATTTTTCCATTGTAGTTAAGACAAACGTTTCACCTATTACAAAACATCCAATGAACATTAATCATAGCATTAAATTTACGTGTTCTATCATTGTATTTTTTTATTTTCTCGTGTCAACACATAAATTAAGAAATTTAATTAATATCTTTGTTCATGTTAGTTATCTTTAACTTGTTAATTGTCAATATAAACCTTATTGTTATTTCTCTCATTTATGTTTAAAGTATTTGAGATTTATGTAGAAACAAAATGTTATTTATCTAAACGAAATAAATTATCAAATGGACATGTATAAAAGAACCAGTATAAAAAAAGTAGTTTTTTCATATCCAGTCACATATTTTCTATGAGAAACAATTCTAATTAATAAGAGATTAGTCTGAATGAAAAAAATTCTTCCCTGATGTATGAATAAAGAAAAATGATTGTTAACTAAAACAATTATTGGTCTTTCTTTTTAATTACAGTTTTTCGCTCTAAAAAATCAAATTTAATCTAAGTGTTTACAGCTGTTCGTCTATTCGATCCCTGCGTTGAGAAATTCTAACTTAGAGTATAAGATTACACCAGATTTTATAACAGTAAAAAATTCTATAATCTTAACAAAAGGAAAACATTTACATAAAATACTTGTGTAACTATTTTCCACAACAAAGGCTTAGTCTATTCTTCCCTTTGTTAAGTTTTGTAGTAATTTTTGTAAAAACATTTAATAAGTAGATACATTTGAAAAAATTTAAAGATATGATAGCTAGTCGGTTAAAAGAAAAAAAGTTAGGTGGAATTACTTAAAATAGACAAAATAAAATGAACTCTTCCCACTTTTTTATATATCAAATTAGTTCTGAAAATGACTACAAAAAACAAGTGTTCACTTGATTTATTTATTTGTCTGTAAGCTTCCATGAACAGCAGGAGGGGTGAAAATTAGGAAATATATCACTCAAAATTATGATGATTGATATTAGCAGGATATGATCTTTTGTGTGGTAATAGTTTACTAACAAGAGAGCAGTCGGTAACATTGGACATGTTTCTGCTAATCCCCACAGAATTTACATTGGGAGTGGATGATGATGACATACTAGCAACACCAGAAGCAGACTGCAGCGGTAATCTGTTATGCAAAGAAAAAGGAGTGGCCACTGATTTCAGTAGTCCCTTATTTGGTTCCTTTGGCTGTAACTTGGGACTCATCATAGACTCGATGGGTACCAGTCGTCCGTTAACTTGGTTTGTGAAGACAAAAGTCACCTGAAAATGTAGAGCAGTGAATAATCATAGGCTTACAGGAATAATCATGCAAGTCATGTATAATCATGGGCAGATTTCCTATTTAGGTATTTACATATATTCTAGGGTAAAAAAGGGAACAAAAAATGCATTAAAACGCCAGGACACACCTCATCACCGGCTGAAGCCTGAAGGATGGCATCTGGTACAGAATTTGGTGAAAAATGATGGCCCCAACTTCCTAAATCTTCTTCCAATGGGCTCCCTACCTGCAAAAGGGAAATGTAAGGAGTCAGAACTTATATTGTTTGTTTTTGAATTCCATGAATAGTTGAGGTTCGGCACAGAAGAGTTACTGAACCAATCATAAACTTCTAAATTTGATTTTTATAGCATAATTTAGAAACCATTTGAAACTGTATTTCTTTACTTTCATGTTATTTCCATAAGAAAACCCTATTGATGGCAACTGAGTAGAATAAGTGGGGTTTGACTATTTCATTGTCATCTCTAAAATAAAAATTAATCTTCATCCTCATACCCAATTTAAAAAATACGTACCCATCCTACCCAAAAGAAAAGCACGCAACATTTTAAACTATAGAGTATGTAAACTTTATATCCAAAAATACACAAACCAACCTGCTTTTCTGATCTTTTTAAATTCTGTAAGCAGCCAGCAATTTCTGCAAATCCACCTATATCAGATGTTTCTTCGCCAGATTCATTATCTTCTGTTGATTGAGCATCAGTGCTTCCCGGACCATCATGTATTTGACACCGACTGCATTGCATCTTTTCATGGATCTCAGACCTAACAAAACATAATAAATCAGACATTAGACTGATAGTTAAGTAAAGATCACAGATCCATGCTATGATAGACAATACATAAGATGAGGGGTGTCATTTCTTTTTACCCTGTCGCTAACACAATCAATATGAACCATGATTCAATTGCACAATGACAAACTTCTTTTATTATTCTTTTGTGTTTTCAAGATGATTCTATGACCAACCAGAATTATTAATTAATTCGTATGGGAAACAGAAGGATAACACGCTCAAATTGATAATCGCAAAGAAATAGTGCAATATGTTCATATTCAAATGTTTCAGTGGCTGTGCAGAAACTAGTCATTGTTGTTCCTTCCTTGCCTCTATCTTTAGTTCATCACTTTCAAGGATTTAAAAAATCTTGAGGATCCTATTGCAATTAGAATGAATCATTTGAACTTGGCTACTTTCAACGCACGGAGAATCTCGATAATTTCCCCACAAAATTGAGAGAATTATCAATTATCTAGTTTTCTCTTCCCCCTTTCCAATAAATTCCAGATACCAAATGCATATTAATCTTTTGCATATTTGTATCAGTAAACGTAGATCAAAGGGAAAGAGTTCATTACTTGATGTTGTCATGAAAAGTAAACAAATCACGAAGATCCTCTGTTGAAAGAAAGTTACCCTGAAAATAAACAGCATGACAGAAATGAATAAGATTTTAAGAAATGGAATAAGCAGTATCCACTAGAACACATGCGAGAAGCAGCAGTTTAAACCTGTGACTCAAGTCTATCAGTTTGCTCCTGCTGAATGACCTTTTGCAGCCCTTCTTTTGACATCTGACGCTGGTAAACCTACACATTACTTAGCTGAATAGTAAATGGAAATATAAATAGAAATAACTCAATGAAGGAACACAAGCTAAAAGAACAACAAATGTAACATGCATTGTCTTTAATCAATTATCACAACAATATATACCTTTTCTTCTATTGTTCCAGCACTCAAAAATCTATAAATAAAAACTCTCTTCTTCTGTCCATCCCTCCATACTCTTGCTGCAGCCTGTTTATAGGCGAGGAAGAACACAAACAAAAGAAAATGTACAAGAGTGAGAAAGAGAGAGAGAGAGAGAGAGAGAGAGAGAGAGAGAGAGCATGCACATAACGATTGTCACAACTAAACCAAGGGTACTACTTGTTTATCATTTGCTGGATTCCAATCAGGATCAAACAAGACAAGTCGATTTCCACCAATCAAATTGAGTCCACAACCACCAGCCTTGCTGCTTAAGAGAAAAACAAATTCGTCCTGCAACATGTCAATTATTTTTAATATAAGGACAATCACAATTGATGCTTAATGAATTCCAGGTAAAAATTTTTAAAATGGTAAGCATTTTACCTTCAATGGATCATTAAAGCAGTTGACCAACTTCTGCCTTTTACTAATTGATGTGGAGCCATCAAGCCTCAAATGAGGGTACCTTCGTTCCCGACACAATTGAGCAAAAAGATCAAGAGTCTGTTACATGGGAGATAGTTTAGCGTAACAAAATAATAGAATGAGGAATTTGATTTTCAAGAGAAGAAGACATTATATTTAATAAAAAAATCAGTGAGGAATGCATCTCCCCAATGATGTACAAGAACATGTGTCTTTAACATTAGGGAGTGTGCAATTTCAATAAGATGTTTATTCTTTCTCTTTGAAATATCATTTTCTTCAAGATGTTTTTACCATAGGATCTGCACAGACCGATTTTGCAATCTTGCAAGTAGAGAATAATATATATTCATTCACCAGCTCGAGGAGAGGCATGGCTCTATGTGATAAGATTAACTATGGTATGTAATTAAGTAGGATTGCGATTGTAACTACTTCAATTAGGGGATTGATTGTGTATAGTTTTAATTTGTGACTTTTTTTCCCTTATTTCCTTTACTTGGGAGCCTCACTGTCTGTGATTTGTTTCCTTGTCTCTATAATTAGGTTAGCATCATTAGGATCTATATATTTGTATCAATTTTCTACATTTCAATCTACAGAAATAATTCAGTCTTTACTCTTATCTCTAATTTCAAGGGTGTGATACTTCTGTTTTATTTTATATAAAATCTTCAGGGATAGCTAGAGAAGGGACTCTAGTGTTATTCCACAACGAGGGTATGACTGCCACACAATAGTATAAGATCAGCTCATTCATCTACGTACGATTATTGATAGTAATGAATGAAAACATAAGCCTTCTGAGATTCATTATTTGAAAAAAACAGTACATACAGGATGCTAAATGACCTGACCTCAAAAACTACATAAAATTGACTTTTACAAAAATTAGTCATTTCATACCAGTATGGATCTCAATACATTCTAACTAGTGACTTACATCAGGTATAACAGTTATTAAAAATGAGAACCTCAATATAACTTCACATTTGTTACCATATATACCTGAGTGTAGTTTGAGACAAGAACAATGCGGTCATTTGTTCTCTGACGTAAATGAGCAAGTAATCTTGCCAAGACATGCATTTTCCCAGATAGTTCAACCCATGCTCCATGCCCTCCCGTCCACGAGCCAGACCTACAATGTATACCCTTATAGGATGAGTAGTCAAGTGATTAGCTGAAACTTTAAACTAAAATATCTACCTTCCAGATAACATTTCAGGAGGGAAGAACCGGATACAGTCCTCAAAACCCGAAATTCCTGGGCTCCCACTTCGTATAGTATCATATATAAGCTACAAGACATTTAATTTTGTGAGAATGAAAATATGCATGGAACTTACGTCATTGGACAAGAAGGTAGAAGATGGATTTCCTCAGAATTTTTTATAGAGGGTCTAGGGTTATGAGGAGGAATTGGATGAAAATAAAAGATTAAAAAGAGACAACTTGCCCATCTAAATGGCATCAAAATTTACTATTATGTAAGAAGAAAAAATTGTCCCAAGAAATAGTTACTGCTGTGATTAGAGTGCCAACAAAAAAGCCCAAAAACAATAAAAGAACATGTCAAACAGATGATCAAATTATACCAACTAAAAATGAAGAACAAAGAACAAAACCAAAGCTAGAAATAAATGAACCGTCTTGTGAATTCAACAATAAGCGTTATTTCATACACGATTAAATGTTTCTATTTCGTGGCATCTTTGGTATGAACAACGCTAACCCTTACAAAGGGCTACAAAACAGTACAAGTTAGTTGGATGTACAAAACAAAAATCTAACTAACTAAACTAACGATTACTGGTTCATTGACACATTTCCTAGAAAGAGTTCAATACACCAAGGTCTACCATTACAAAGTAAGTTTTATCCAAAAGAACATCAAACAGGACCAATTAAACAAGTTCACCCCACCCTCCTCTAGAGAAGAAAAAGATTCAGATCATACCTTTGGATGATTGCACAATTTTTTGAGAGCTGTTATGTAGGTCAAAATCTTTGATTGCTTCAGTTCTTCAGTAATTGCCCTCTTAACCTGTGTTTTGAAGACATGGACTTATTCGTTCAGTTTTGATAATCTTGTTTTTATCCATGTCCAACAGTGTAAAGTACCTTGTGAAAAATATATGTTTGCTCAATCAAAAGTGGACATTACATTTTTGGATTGTATAAAATGTTTGTATAGGTCTGACTGTAGTGGAGTCAACTTGCAGCAAACAACCTCAACTATCTGCACAGCAAGAAATAGGTCGTGGATTAAGATTAAGAGCACAGCTAACCACCCATTACCTACACAGTTACTTTTGAACTGCTTTAAGGTAAATATATCAACAATAACAGTGTGACATCTACCTTCTCATAAAATACAGGGGGGGGGGGGAGATTGCACACATATATTGTTTTTGTTTAAAGCAAAATAATGTTGATTGAACAGTGCAACAATTCAGTAAGTTTGGCAGAAAGATAAAGAAAAGTACAATACCTTAGGTGGCAAATGATTTGATAACAATGCATTAGTCCTTCTTAATATGAACTGCAAAATTATATAGTCTGGTCAATCTTCAGGAAAATAATACTTCCTTATCAGAAACCAAATAAATTTCTTGCACACGTCATTACCATTCAGCTATCTGCTGTATAATAGATTATTTTAGTTATCAAGCGGGATTACAACTTCACTTTCGATAGGTAAATAATGCAGCTCTCTAAAAGTACAGAGTAAAATCTCAATCACATGCATTACCCGATTAACATTGACACTTAATTCAGCAGACCGTTCAGCACCTATCTTCTTCTCTTCAGCAGTGGCAGAAGGTTCTCTTCCACAAATAATCGGTGCCTTCAAAATTCATGTAAGCCGTATCACAAAAGTAAAAATGAAAATAAAAGAGAAGGGGGGAAACCCTTTGTCCCATTCCAGCATCACATCTGGTGAAAGCATTCAGAAGTTGGTTTATCTTGTTATCTTATCAGCGTCTAATAGAATATTCCTTACATACTATATATTTAACAACTGGATAACTCCTCTTCCCTAATTTTGGTATATTCTGAGTTTTTGACACGACAAGCTAAAATTTTGCAACAATGCGCATCCAAAATATAAGAAGTAATCAATGTACCTCATAGTAACGTCGAAAATGTGCAATACTGCCCAATATTCCAGGATTGGTAAAGTTAACCATTGCAAAGAATTCTTCTAAATCATTCTGCAAGTGACGGAAGTCCATCCAAATTAACAAGAATAAAAAACATACGGAGATTTTGGATTGTAATTAACAAGACAGGTGAATAATCATGCAAAAATCCTCACTTGTAAGGGAGTTCCTGACAATAAAATTCTACGTTTGCACGGGAGGGCTGCCAATGCCTAATCCAGGAAGTTTAGTGAACTCAGAAACATGCCAGTAAAGGAGGGAGAGAAAATAAGCCCTACAAATTACAATACCCGGTTTGTTATTGTTTGATCATTTTTCAATCTGTGAGCCTCGTCACATATGAGAAGGTCACACGAGTCACTAGAGCTAAACTTTGAAGAATGCATTCGGAATGTCTCATATGAAACAATGAGAACCTGCAAATTGGGGAATACTAACTGAGTACATGTGTAGTTCAAGATATTTAAGCAACAGAAGAATGATTAGAAATTTCATTTCACCTGTAAATTTCTTTCGGGACTTGTAAAACTGTCGATCGCAGAGACAACATCCTCTCTTGTACTTTCACATAAAGCAACAAGACGAACTCTTTCACCAACCCACTTTTTTATTTCAGCTTCCCAATTACTGACAAGACTGGTAGGAGTCACTATGATGGATTTTCGAACCAACGGCTTGCCATCAAACCCTTGACTGAGTAGAGTATATAGTAATGTGATGGACTGCAATGTCTTCCCCAGACTGTGCAACAAAGGCAGTCCTATAATGAAAAAAGGCGGGGAGAAAGAAAAGGGTACTATAACAATGAAAAGATTTCAAAGAAAGAAGTTACCCCATATCATCTGCCAAAATGCATCCATGTATATTTGGCGTGGTACACAGCCCCGAGACACAGTCAAACATGAACTGAACCCCTTCTCTGCATCAAGAGAGAAAAAAGTGATTTTGTTGATTTAATACTGAATTGAGCTAAAGTGTGAGCAATGGGGTGCAATGATGATAACCTCTGATGTGGACGAAGGTAACGAACAAGCAAAGGGTCAACTGTAATGGTGGTAAAATCAGTATTAGAAGGGTCATGCTGGGAGTCTTGAGGGTGCCAGAGTACTAAAGGGTCGATCCCCGGGGGCAAAGATGGTGTGAGCTCCTCAGAAACAGGAACATCAACATGGGACTCAGTTACTGGTGAATTGAGTTGGAAATCAGGGAACGCAGGTCTGGGAATAGGAGAGGAAGAACCCCATGGAACAAACCTTTTGCGAGCGGAAAGCCTACGAGTGAGGTCTTGATTGTAAGTGGAAGCATGAGATTTGGAGGATGGAGGTTTAAAGGGTTTTCTACAAACAGCCGCCCCTTGCGATACTGACAGAAGCCGCGGTAGCAGCGATTGTCTCTTCACGACGAGGTTGCCCCTGCGCCGCAATTCAGTTCAATTCATCAATTCAATTCAATGCTGATGGAATAACAATTGATGTAATAGCTTGCTTACCTCACCAGTGCATCCACGTTCTGCGATTTCCGTTCTTCGATATTGTCCTCGTCCGAATCAGAAGAACAAGAATCAGACGAACACCACAGCATTTCATCTTCCTCTTCCTCCATTCCCATTTCACGCCTCCCCGCCAAACCTATTCATTCAAATTTATACCTTTTATTTTCTCCCAAAATTCATTTCTTTCACCCTGGTTTATTTTATGCCAAAAACTACTTTATCCTTTTTTTTCCACTGCTAGGTTTGCTACCTGATTTAAGTAAGTCTTATGACTAAAGTCGAATTAAAAAGATTAAGATAAAATCATTTAGTAAGTTAAAAATGAAAAAAAAATCTACTAGACCAAATTACTCAACTTTTACACTGTTTTAATTCATTGGAAGTTTATTTATTTAAATTTGATTTTAATTTTAGTCCATATTTTATAACTTGTCGTAATACTTCCACTTTGTTTATACAAATTTAAAAGTTAAAAAATCCAAATTTCCATATGAATCCATATAACCCTTAAACACGTGGAGATGAAAGTCTGATGTGCGGATAAAGTTCTATAATGCAGACTCCAACTAACGCACGATTTCTATGGTTTTCTTTAGTAGATAATTTTTTTATTTTACGAAAATGTAGAGAAGAAAAGAGGTACACAAAATAAAAATATTAAGAAAGAAAATGGAAAATATTAATTTTAGAATTCTTAACCATAAACGTCTACTACTAAATTGGCATCAAATAAGTGAAAGTGATCCCTTTTATACCATTTATTTTAGTATTTTAAAATTAATGTTTTTTATTTTAGAAAATGAGAGAATGTTTTATCTTAATAAAAAC
>Ga0123341_1000067_pt1 | contig 44232 bp, 44 predicted proteins | sample Turbeapinknodule_FD_89959 | JGI IMG/M metagenome (GOLD analysis project Ga0123341, IMG submission 89959) | Root nodule microbial communities of legume samples collected from Mexico - Turtle bean Mexico pink nodule | ecosystem: Host-associated > Plants > Roots > Nodule | place: Mexico: Nepantla...
GCCTGGTTGTGGATCCCAGGGTCAAGCCCTGGGATGACGGAATGTATGGCTGGCTTTGTTGCCAAACACAAAGGCCGCCTTCCCACTCTACTCATAAAAAAACGGGCCGCGCGGCCCGTTTTTCATGTCCAGCGATGCCGCTTCTCAGCCGGCCCGCGCTGCCGCCCGGCGGCGTTCGTTGATTGGCTGGTAGGCAAGCTTCTGATGATAGCCGCAATAGGGCGAATTGTCGGGGGATTCGCAGCCGCAGAAATGGAAATCGTCCTTCAGCGGATCGCCGACCGGCCACTTGCAGGTGCGTTCGGTCAGTTCCGTCAGGCCGAGGCGGCGCGAGATCGGCACGACCACGTTGCCCTTCGGCACGTACTCCATTTCCTCGACCGTTTCGATCTCGATCTCTTCCTTCAGCATCGTTGCGCCCTGCTGGCGGGTAACGGTGCGGGTGGTGATGCGAGAGGCATAATTCGGTGCGCGCGGCGCCGAGGTATTGCGTTTCGGCGTGCGCGCCGTGGCGGCGGTGCCGCCGGCCTTGGCGCGGCCCGGAAGGCTGAGCCTATGTACTTTACCGATCACAGCGTTTCTGCTGACACCGCCAAGTTGCGCCGCGATCTGGCTGGCGCTCAGTCCTTCGGCCCAAAGCTTCTTGAGTTTCTCGACCCGCTCGTCTGTCCAGTTCATGCCCTGTCTCCACCTTCTGCGTTGGTGATGGCAGAATCCCTCACCGTTGTCCCGGAAGCCTCCGAAACAAGAAACGCTTGATCAATTTTGGTGACTAGTTCCGCCGCATGCAGTCTAGTAATTGAACTTTAACCTAGTGTGAGGCTGACTCCCTGACAAGAGTCGCGGGAATCCGGATGAATCGAATTCGTAGTTTTCCCCAACTTGCTGCCCCGGCGTGGCATTTCTGCAATATTGCCTGTTGAAGACTGAAAATGCCGCTGTACACCCTTGCTGCATACGCTAAGGGCGCAGTTTTGTTGACATTGCAGCGCGAAAAGGAAATAGTGCCGCTGGCCGCCGCAAGGCGGCATTTTTGATTTTTCGGGCCTGGTTTTTTCTTAGCCGGAGTCCGCTGCTGGATAACATCGATAGGAGACTCGCGCCATGGCCGAAGCCGCGCCGCTTTATGACACCTACTCTCGTGCCCCGCTGCGGTTCGAGCGAGGCGAGGGCGTGTGGCTGATCACCGAGAGCGGCGAGCGATATCTCGATTTCGGCGCGGGCGTCGCCGTCACCTCCGTCGGCCACAGCAACCCGCACGTGGTCGCAGCGCTGAAGGAGCAGGCCGACAAGGTCTGGCACCTTTCCAATATCTATGAGATCCCCGGCCAGGAGCGCCTGGCAAAACGGCTGACGGACGCCACCTTCGCCGACAAGGTGTTCTTCACCAATTCCGGCGCCGAGGCGCTCGAATGCGCGATCAAGACGGCGCGCCGCTACCAGTTTTCCAAGGGCCATCCCGAACGCTTCCATATCATCACCTTCGAAGGCGCCTTCCACGGACGCACGCTCGCGACGATCGCCGCCGGCGGCCAGGAGAAATATCTCGAAGGTTTCGGCCCCAAGGCGCCGGGCTTCGACCAGGTGGCGTTCGGCGATATCGAAGCGGTCCGCGCCGCCATCACCGATGCGACGGCGGCCATCCTCATCGAGCCGGTGCAGGGCGAGGGCGGCGTGCGTCCTGCTACCCCCGAATTCATGAAGGCGCTTCGCCAGCTCTGCGACGAACACGGCCTGCTGCTGATCCTCGACGAGGTCCAGACCGGCGTCGGCCGCACCGGCAAGCTCTTCGCCCATGAATGGTCGGGCGTGACCCCCGACATCATGGCGGTCGCCAAGGGCATCGGCGGCGGGTTCCCGCTCGGCGCCTGCCTTGCCACGGCGGAAGCCGCCTCCGGCATGAAGGCCGGCACCCATGGCTCGACCTATGGCGGCAATCCGCTGGCCATGGCCGTCGGCGGCGCCGTGCTCGACATCATTCTCGCCGATGGCTTCCTCCAGCAGGTGCGCGACGTCTCGCTCGTCTTCCGCCAGGGCCTCGCTTCGCTGAAGGATCGTTATCCCGATGTGATCGAGGATATCAGGGGCGAGGGGCTTCTGCTCGGCGTCAAGGCCGCCATTCCCTCGGCCGAACTGCTGGAGGCGATCCGCGCCGCCCATCTGCTCGGCGTGCCCGCCGGCGACAACGTCATCCGCCTTCTTCCGCCGCTCGTCGTCACCGCCGAGGAAGCCCGCGAGGGCCTCGCCCGCCTCGAGCGCGCCGCCGAAAGCATCCGTGCCGCCAAGGTCAAGAAGACGGCTTGAAGGGATTGTGCCTTCGGGCGCACGACAGGTTAAGAACATGGCTCCTAAACATTTCCTCGATCTTTCGGCGGTCACATCAGCCGACCTCAGAACCATCATGAACGATGCGCTCGCCCGCAAGCAGGCCTTCAAGGCCGGCAAGGGCGACAAGCCGCTCGCCGGCAAGATGCTGGCGATGATCTTCGAAAAGCCCTCGACCCGCACTCGCGTCTCCTTCGACGTCGGCATGCGCCAGCTCGGCGGCGAAACGCTGTTCTTGTCCGGCACCGAGATGCAGCTCGGCCGCGCCGAGACGATCGGCGACACCGCCAAGGTGCTGTCGCGTTATGTCGATGCGATCATGATCCGCACCACCGAGCATTCAAGGCTCAAGGAGCTTGCCGAGCATGCGACCGTGCCTGTGATCAATGCGCTGACGGATGACACCCATCCCTGCCAGATCATGGCCGACATCATGACCTTCGAGGAGCATCGCGGCCCGATCAAGGGCAAGACCATCGCCTGGACCGGCGACGGCAACAATGTGCTGCATTCGCTGGTCGAAGGCGCAGCCCGCTTCGGCTATCGCATGAACATGGCCGTGCCCCTTGGTTCGGAGCCCAAGGATCACTATCTGAACTGGGCCCGCAATGAGGGCGCCGAAATCATGCTCTGCCATGATGCCGACCGTGCGGTCGAAGGCGTCGATTGCGTGGTGACCGATACCTGGGTCTCCATGAATCAGGAACATCGGGCCCGGGGTCACAATGTCTTCCAGCCTTACCAGGTCAACGCGGCCTTGATGGCCAAGGCCGGCAGCGATGCATTGTTCATGCATTGCCTGCCTGCTCATCGCGGTGAGGAAGTGACGGATGAGGTGATCGACGGTCCGCAATCCGTGGTCTTCGATGAAGCGGAAAACCGTCTTCATGCGCAGAAGTCGATTCTTGCTTGGTGCCTGGGCGCGATCTGAACCATAATCGGATGTTGCGAGTCATAGACCCGCGGCCGCGCGAGTGAAGGGCACGCTGACCCATCGCTCCGAAAACTAGGAGTAAAGCCATGGCAGAAGCTGCAGCCGCCCTCGGCCAGTTCGATTTCGCCGGCGATGATCATGTCGTCCCCTTTCAGGTGGAGGGGCTGGATGTGCGCGGCCGCGCCGTCCAGCTCGGCCCGATGCTCGATGCGATCCTCGAGCGCCATCATTATCCGGCCCCTGTCGCCCGGCTGCTCGCCGAAGTCGTCGTGCTGACGGTGCTGCTTGGCACTTCGCTGAAATTCGACGGCAAATTCACCGTGCAGACCAAGGGTGATGGCCCGGTCGATCTTCTCGTCGCCGATTTCTCGACGCCGGAAAATGTCCGCGCCTATGCCCGTTTCGATCACGCTCTGCTCAACAAGGCGATTGCCGCGGGCGAAACCGAGCCGGAGCAGTTGCTCGGCCGGGGCGTGCTCGCCTTCACCATCGACCAGGGCAAGTTCGGCCAGCCCTATCAGGGCATCGTCGAGCTCGACGGCACCTCGCTCGAGGAGATTGCCGGCGTCTATTTCCGCCAGTCGGAGCAGATCCCGACGCGCGTGCGGCTGGCTGCGGCCGAACTCTTTGACCGCGACGATGCCGGCAAGCCGCGCCATCGCTGGCGCGCAGGCGGCCTTGTCGCCCAGTTTCTGCCGGAAGCGCCGGAGCGCATGCGCCAGCCCGATCTCCACGGCGGCGACGGCGACACCGGCGGCCGCCCGCATGGTGAGGATGACGCCTGGACTGAAGCCCGTTCGCTGGTCGAGACCATCGACGCCGATGAACTGACCGATCCGCTGGTTGGAACCGAGCGGCTGCTGTTTCGCCTGTTCCATGAGAGAGGCGTGCGCGTCTACGAACCTCGGGCGGTCTTCGACCGCTGCAGCTGTTCACGGGACAAGATCAAGGGCGTGCTGAAAGGCTTCACTGCCGAGGAAATCGAGGCCAGCCAGGAGAATGGCGAGATCGCCGTCACCTGCGAATTCTGCTCAACGACCTACCGCTTCGAGCCGACCGAGCTTCAGCCGGCAGAATAGGATCGGTTTTAATAGGTTGTTGACTGGTCAAGCCCGGGTGCGGGCACTGCGTCCAGGTTGGTGCTGACAGGAAGGCTGCATCCGACCGTAGCCGAACACATCCACGCGCAGTGCTTGCGGCATGGATATTCGGGTCAAGCCCGAGTATGACGGAGGGTGGTGGGGGCAGCGACCGGCAAGAGGCGGACCGTCTGGGAATTCCAGCAAACTGCCCAAGCGATTTTGCGTGAGAAGCATGTAAAACAAGAGCTACCACTTCCAGCAAAAAACGCTGCACACTTTTGATGAATTCGCTCCCGGCCCCTCGCCTCTTGCTAGCCTTTGCCCCCACCCTCCGTCGTCCTCGGGCTTGACCCGAGGACCCATGCGGCAAGCGCGGCGTTCGTGTTCGCACTATCAACTTCGGCGCTACACGTCAGTTGAGCACCCGCAGCAGCCCCGGTGAATCCAGCGAGAAGGCCGGGATGTCGACATCGAACATCTCGCCTTCATCCGTTTCCATCTGATAATGGCCGAACATCAGCCCGGAGGGCGTGTCGAGCGGGCAGCCGGAGGAATATTCGTAGGTGTCGCCGGGGCTGAGCCGCGGCTGTTCGCCGACGACGCCCGGGCCGGTCACCTCGTCCACCTGTCCGTTCTGGTCGGTGATGTTCCAGTAGCGGTTGACCAGGCGCACGGCGACGCCGGAATTGTTGCTGATGACAATCCGGTAACCCCAAACGTAGCGATCGTCTTCCGGATCGGATTGCTCCTCCAGATAAAACGGTTCGACGACGACTTCGATCTCTCTTGTGAGGGCGCGATACATGCCTTGCACCTTAGTCAAGATATGTTACCCGTATCTTATAAAGAGGCCCAGTCCGTCAAGAAACGGAACGTTGATCAGCGATGAAACAGCCATGATCGAAGGGTTTTCGATCGTTAAGCCTAATTGTCAGTGTTAATTTACTTCCGAACGCCGGCACGGGCGAACTTGTTCCGCTGCGCGTAGCGGCCGGTAGTGGCCGAACCGCGAATGGGTCCGGCCACTATTCCAGTTGGTCAGGCCGAAACCTTGGCAAGCGCCTTGGCAAAATCCTCGATCAGGTCGTCGGTATCTTCGATGCCGGCCGAAAGGCGGACCGTGCCCGGGGAGATGCCGAGCTCGGCGCGCGCCTCCTCCGATAGGTTCTTGTGGGTGGTCGTCGCCGGATGGGTGATCAGGCTCTTGCTGTCGCCGAGATTGTTGGAAATCTTGATGATATCGAGTGCGTTCTGCAGCGCAAAGGCCGCCTCCTTGCCACCCTTCAGCTCGAAGGCGACCAGTGTCGAGCCGCCGGTCATCTGCTTGGCAATGATGGCGGCCTGCGGGTGGTCCTTGCGGCCGGGATAGATCACCTTGGCGACCTTGCCCTGCTCGGCCAGGAAATCGGCGATCTTCGCGGCATTCTGCGTTTGCTGCTTCACGCGCAGCGGCAGCGTCTCGATGCCCTTCAAGAGGGTCCAGGCATTGAACGGCGACATGGCCGGGCCGGTATGGCGGAAATAGTCGTGCAGGTTCTCGTCGATCCAGGCCTTGTCGGCCAGCACGACGCCGCCAAGGCAGCGGCCCTGGCCGTCGATGTGCTTGGTGGCGGAATAGACGACGATATGGGCGCCGAGCTCCAGCGGCTTCTGGAAGAGCGGTGTCGCAAAGACATTGTCGACGACGACCTTGGCGCCGACCTGGTTGGCGAGCTTGGCGACGCCAGCGATATCGACGACTTCGAGCGTCGGGTTGGTCGGGCTTTCCAGGAAGAACACCTTGGTGTTCGGCCGGATTGCCTTTTCCCAGTTGGCGAGATCGCGGCCGTCGACCAGCGTGCATTCGATGCCGTATTTCGGCGCCAGGGTTTCGACGACCCAGCGGCAGGAGCCGAAGAGGGCGCGGGCGGCAACGATATGGTCGCCCGCCTTGACCTGGCAGAGGATCGCAGCAGAGACGGCCGCCATGCCGGAAGCGGTGGCGCGGGCGTCTTCGGCGCCTTCGAGCATGCACATGCGCTTTTCGAACATGTCGTTGGTGGGGCTGCCGTAGCGGGCGTAGATATAACCGTCCGTCTCGCCCTTGAAGCGGGCTTCGGCCGCTTCCGACGTCTCATAGACGAAACCCTGCGTGAGATAGATTGCCTCGGAGGTCTCGCCATATTGCGAACGCAGCGTGCCGCCGTGGACGAGTTGGGTTGCCGGGCGCCAGGTCTTGCTCATGCCATCACCTTCACATAACAAAAAAACCGGCCGCAAAAGCAGACCGGTTTCAACCCGGTCTTTTTAGCCACTTGTTTAACGTGGCTGCAAGCCGACCGGCCAAATCACCACGGGATAATTCTGCAATACTGCTGTTAGCTGCTTGCGTCAATTCCCCGAGTTTGGTTTTGTCGGCGGCAAAATGATGGATGGGGCATGATGGCTCGTGAAACGGGAATTCTGGCGGACCGCGCGATCGCGGCGCTGTTTGAAACGGGGCGTCTGAACTCCGAGCGGGAGCTGGATCGCGACCAGATCCAGCCGGCAAGCCTCGATCTTCGCTTGGGCGCCAAGGCTTTTCGCGTGCGCGCCTCCTTCATGCCGGGCCCCTCGCATCTGGTTTCGGACAAGCTCGACCGGCTGAGCCTGCATGTGATCGACCTCACGGAAGGCGCGGTGCTCGAAACCGGCTGCGTCTATATCGTGCCGCTGATGGAGAGCCTGGCGCTGCCTTCCGACATGTCGGCCTCGGCCAATCCGAAGAGCTCGACCGGCCGGCTCGACATTTTCACCCGCGTCATCACCGATTACGCCCAGGAATTCGACAAGATTCCGGCAGGCTATTCCGGCCCGCTCTATCTCGAAATCAGCCCGCGCACCTTCCCGATCGTCGTGCGCCGCGGCTCGCGCCTGTCGCAGATCCGCTTCCGCACCGGCCATGCCCTGCTCAGTGAGCCGGAACTGCTGAAGCTGCATGAAAGCGAGACGCTGGTCGCCAGCAAGCTGCCGAACGTCTCCGGCGGCGGCATCGCGCTGTCGATCGATCTCGCTGGCGATGAGGACGGCCTGATCGGCTATCGCGGCAAACACCACACCGCCGTCGTCGATGTCGACAAAAAAGATCAGCACGATATCTTCGATTTCTGGGAGCCGCTCTATAGCCGCGGCCGCAACGAACTGATCCTCGATCCCGACGAGTTCTACATTCTCGTCTCGCGCGAAGCGGTGCACGTGCCGCCGGATTATGCCGCCGAAATGACCCCCTTCGATCCGCTGGTCGGCGAATTCCGCGTCCATTATGCCGGCTTCTTCGATCCGGGCTTCGGCCACGCGCCGGCCGGCGGCCGCGGCAGCCGCGCCGTGCTCGAAGTGCGCAGCCACGAAGTGCCCTTCATCCTCGAAGACGGCCAGATCGTCGGCCGTCTGGTCTACGAACACATGCAGGAAAAGCCCGCCAACCTCTACGGCTCCGGCCTCGGCTCCAACTACCAGGCCCAGGGCCTCAAACTCTCGAAGCACTTCCGCATCTGAGGCGCAGCGCACGGGGCGACTTGACAGCGCCCCCTATCTGTTGGAAATCTCCGGGCATCGCGGGTGTAGCTCAATGGTAGAGCAGCAGCTTCCCAAGCTGAATACGAGGGTTCGATTCCCTTCACCCGCTCCAGCTTTATTTTCAAGTGCTTAGCACCTATTTCAGAGCGCCGGGTTTTCGTCCAGTTTTACAGGCAGTTTTACACCAGCATTGATTTGGGCGATCATTGCCCTCGTCGCTGCGGTCCTGTCTACGTACCGGCGAATGATCCCTTGCACCTCATCCTCAGACCATCCCATGATTTCCGCAATGACGCGTTCGGGTAGTCCGACAGTGTAGAACTTCGTGGCTGCTGTTCCCCGTAAGTCGTGGAAATGCAGGTTGCGGTCGTTCAGTCCGGCGCGCTTCTTGGCAGTATGGAAGGACGATGCTAGGCCGTCCTGCGTCCACGCCAAGCCGCGGCTGTTGGTAAGGATCGTCTTGCTGCGCTTGGGTATGCGCTGAAGCAGTTCGCGCAAGTTGTCATACAGTGGTATAAATGCCTCGCGCTTGCCCTTGCTCTTACCAGTGGCAATGATGATTGCATCCTCACCAACATGCGACCAGCACACCTTAATCAGATCACCGACACGTAGGCCGGTGTGAATGGCTAGGTCGATAGCAAAGGCCATCTCTGTCGAGCAGGCAGGTTTGCCTTTGTCGTCCTTGGCTACCTTGAGTGTGGCTAGGTCGGCCTCCGTCCAGGTGATGGCAGCACGATCATTCTTGTACAGGCTTTTGATGCCCTCGCATGGATTGGACGCGATCTTGCCTAGCGGATCGACACCGTACGACAGGACGCGCGAAAGCACCTGCATGCCGTAGTCAGCCGTGCGCGGCGTCTCTGCGAACTGGCCGCGCCACTGGAGTATGATAGGCCGTATCCTCTTGTACCTATCGAACTGTGCATTGCTGAGATCGCCGAAGTGCGCCTCGATCTTGTCGAGCATGCGTGACCAGTTGCGCTTCGTGCTGTCAGCCAACTTCGCGTATTCTTGGCTCTTGCGGTACGCCTGTATGATTGACCTGAACTTTGCGCTGTCGGGTACGTTACGGCTTTCCCGCGCCTCGTTGTATGAGGCCATGAAATCGTCCGACCCCGGAATGCCAGTAAGGCGAGGGCCACCACGCCAAGCGTAATAGTAGTACCTGCCCTTGGACGAAACCTTGTGTACGCCCCTCAAATCAACCGTAACCATACTTCCCCTCGGAGCACTCAGACCACGTAGTGAACGACTGCGTATCCGATTTTCGTCACTCCGCAAACCTTCTGCGGTTGCGCTCCATCGACAAACGCTACTCCGAAAGATGATGCTGGAGACAGATATTGGAGGGCAGCGACGCGAAGTGAAATTCTTGCACCAGAAGGCTTTGCGAAGAGCGGAACGGGAAAGTCAGCGACTGTGCTGACAGGGCTTCCCGTGCAGTCGTGGTGAACAGTCGTTCAGCAAGGCGTGACTTACCAAGCTATTTCAGCGGTGTTGACGAGGCGGCACAGAGGCCAGAGTTCAGTCCGGAAGCTGTTTTAGCCGATCAATAAGAGCATGCACATCAAGCTCTATAATGTCCGCCAAGGTTAGAAGCTCCAGCAAGTCAACCCGCCGTTCACCGCTTTCGATATTGGCGATGAATGGTTGGTGCCGTCCTAATGCCTTGGCTACCTGCGCCTGAGACAAGCCTTTAGCACGGCGCTGCTCTGCAATCGCCGCTACCAGCACCTCTTGCCTTTTTGAGTGCAGCGTTTTCGCCATGCTCGGTTGACTGTCCCTTCAACCGTGCGGTAATCCGAATTTCGGATTATCCAAAAATCGGATATTTCACCCAGGTTGGGCGCAGGGGCAGGCACTTGGAAATCATTGTCATCGGACTACTGGCATTCGCTGGTTACAAGCTCTTTCGGCATACCACGAAGGCAGGCAGGGAGACTGTACGAGCCTACGTCTACCTCGAAGGGTTGAAAGCTAGCGGATCGCAAGACGGTGCAAACCAAGATGCTGATACGATCATGCGTGACCTTGCTTCCGATCAGTTGAGGAACGTTGCCCTTATGGCCAAGCATCAATTGCAAGCCGTGCATGGCGGCAAGCAACTTCCAATCATCGGCTATGCCTATCGTCGCGGCATGAAGACAGCGATGCCCGCATGGTATCGGAACATGGCCATGTCTACGCCGCAGACTACGGCACTGGACGCCGCCTACGGCAGCGGTAGCCCCGCTATCAAAGCTGACGGGCCGCAAGCCAACGGGCAACCACCCGCGCACGACAACACTTACAAAGCTTTCTATCAGAGCTTTGCCGACGAGGTTCACCTGCTATCCGGCAGAAGCGGCGAACTCAACATTATCGACACACCGGAAGTTAGCGAGCCCCGTTGTGCAGCCGAGAAGGCGTCGCTAGGAGATCGGGCAACCGTTCGTCTCATGGAACTGGTGAACGCGGGTCCGTTCCAGATGCAGGCATGGCCGGGACGTGATGAAGACAAGTACGGAAGAAAGCTCCGGGTCTTGGTGCGGGATGGCCGATCGCTTGGAGACATTCTTGTGTCGGAAGGTTTGGCAAGGACATGGACCGGGAAAAGAGAACCATGGTGCTGACAGGCTTCAACTCGGGATCAGCTATCAGACGTATCTACAGCTGCGATGAACCAGAGACCTGTACGAAAAAGCTCATGATATCATGACCTTGATCTTATTTTAGAATGACCGGAAATTCCCATATTTAGCCGCAGGCGAGCTTCAAGGCCCGTCGGCACTCATTGCCCATCCAAGACCCCGATTGCGTGCTGACGGGCTACTGCGGCCGAATGAGCTATCATCAGGAAGCAAATCATCCGCCACTGAGACGTAGACAGCAGTTCCTATGTATAAATCATGACAAGTCTGTTCATATCGACCAACGTTATACCATCGTATAGCCAATGCTATCTATCCCTGCACCATGACGCTGCTACCACTTTTTTGTTTTACATAACTGTACTCAAGATTCTGTATTTCACTCGCATATAAATCCAGTACATCAATCCGGTACGTTTTATCCGACAGAAAAGTCGAAGCGCTAACTGCAGTTTCCACTGGTTTATAGACCGGATCAAAGGCAAGCCACGTGAGCCGGCACGTCCTGTATGAAGCCATGAGTAGCCGCTACATCAAAAACTGATAGATATTACTGGTTCATATTCCCGTATGTTCATTTTGTATCGCATGCATATCAATACAACTATATACTATATGGTATGTATATACCTTTAAACACCACTGTATTAATCTATAGTTATAATCAATATGTATACTATATTATACCAACTGTATCATAAACTGGTTCTTTATATATTTATTATACTGGTACATAATCCATCTACGATGGCAACTGATACACCATCGGCATATCCCAATATTCAAACATGACAGAAGCAGCAGCCTGAGCGCCTTTTATTCCTAAAAGGGTCCGGCTTGTTAACTTGTTATAACTAAACCATAAATCCGGTTTTAAACCATTGGTACTGACTCATACGATCTGAACAACGAGACAGACAACAGAACTTCCAACAATCCGGACCTACAGTTTGTCACAACCTCACAAACCCCATTTCGCCAATGCAGCTTCGGATGCTGGCGGATTGCTCTTGATCCTGAGTACCGTCTGTCTGGTCAATCCGGTTGCCTTGGAAATCTCGGAGGCTCCGTTGCCGATTGCCAGCATATCCACCACCTGCCTGAATGTCTTCCGGTCATAGCTTGGCTTCTTTCCCCGGTAGAGATCGGCGTCGCCCTTCTTTGCCTCTATTCCGGCCCGCTGAGCAGCTTTCGTCGCTTCGGCCTGCGCCTGAGCCGTTGCGGCCATGAATGCGATCAGCGCGTCTCTGACGGCCTGCTGAATCGGGTCTGCTGTCGCACCATCGAAGGTCATTCCATTGATGACAGTTTTGACGACCACGCCTTGCCGCATGAAGTGTCGAATAGCGTCCGTCACGTCCTCGTAGTTACGGCCCAGCCTATCGACCCAACGAACAACCAGCACGTCACCATGGCGGAGTCTATCGTACAGCCTCTTGCCTTCCGGTCTGTCTGCAAGTCTGGTGCTGACGCCTGATACGCCATGATCGGCAATCACCTCGTCAATCGCAAAGCCTGCCTGTTCGGCCTGGGTCCGTTGGTGGTCAAGCGTCTGGTCAATGGTCGATACGCGGGCATACAGCACTGTCTTGGACACGGCCTATCCTTTTATCCGTTAGGGTGGTGTCCGTTAAAATACATGTACGTTGACCGAAGTCAACCCTTACGTACCCCCCTTCTCACACCATGCGAGATGTACGTTGCGGTATACCCCAGCGGACATACCCCCATACCTCGGCCTTATGGTCTGTGTTTCAGGACACAGCAGCCGGAACAAAGGGCACAAGTATCGCTAGTCCATCGGCTGGTATCTTTGAACCAGTGAGACGCCATGGGGGAAACGGCTGCACGAAGGGACTTAAATACCCTCTCGTAAAAATTTTTGGTTTGTACAATCAGGCAAGCGCCTGCCCCAGTGCGGCCGAACCGCTTTACGACGTACAGTCATTCCCATCACCATGCTGTACTAGTGATTCGCCTAGGAAACTCCCTAATGTCGCGTGATAGCGAAAAGCCCATCGTCTTCAGCCATTTGTTCAACAGCGTTTACGACCCGGATAGCGGGGATGTTCGAGATAGCACCGTCACCCAACAACATATACAAGAAGCAATAATGCTTCTTCAGCAGGAGGAAGGAATCTCGCTTCAGGTCGGCAATCCTGCCAACTTCCTCAAAGACTTTCTGCGAAGCCATTCTCGCAATGCGTGGTGGCCACAAGAGATCGCCCAAGCCGGCTTCACTGCTCGCCAGTCCTACGGCGAGAGCCGCGTGTTTGACTTCGTCCCATATACGGAGGGTCAGACGGTCCCTTTTCCCGATGAGTTTCTACTGCCAGGTACAGCTCCCATACATCCCATCGAAGCAGTATCATTGCCATCGGCAGCGCGAGCCCTGGGCAGAGGCGATGAAGCATGGCTAATACAGGTTTGCGTGAACCAGCGCATTCTACAAACGCACTTTGCCCTTTTCTCGGACATAGATGTAGTGGACCTCTTCCACCTGCAGAACAGTCTAAAGGGGCGCCCAGAGATCGACGCAGTTTTCCTACTGGTTTTCAACGCGGGGGGCGAACAAAAGAAGGCCCTAATGACGCTAGAGGCCAAGCGAAAGGACCCCATTCTCCCGTACCAGATAAAGGGCCAAGTGGCTCTAATGGCAAAGCAAAGTCGGAAGCGGGTCGATCTGAGCGACATAGAGTTTATCGTGCCAATCGCTACCAGCGTCATTCGGCGGGGCGGGGAAACGATTATTGCAATCTTCGAAATGGCACCCATATCGGTTGCGGACGGCGTAGCCGCCTACGATCAGAGAACCAGCCACGACCTACCGTTGGTGATAGCCAAAAGCGTGGGATACGCGCTCTCCCCGAAGGTCTCCGGCATTTAGGATACTTGATCCGCTTAATGGATACGCGAACATCTGACCAACGCAGTCGTATCATGCGGGCTGTGAAGCAGAAAGATACAGGCCCTGAGCTGCTATTGCGCCGGGCGTTGCATCGGCTTGGGTACCGCTATCGAGTACACGCCAAAGGGCTGCCCGGACGACCAGACTTGGTGTTCCCCAGCCGAAGAAAAGTCATCTTTGTGCATGGATGCTTTTGGCATGGCCATGACTGTTCCAAAGGCCATCTCCCCAAATCGCGTTCTGAATATTGGATACCTAAGATTGAGGCCAACAAAGCTAGAGACGAACGGGTGATTTCTGAGTTAAAGAGGGACGGCTGGGACGTCATGGTGATTTGGCAGTGCGAAACCAAGGAGCTAGAGGCGGTCCTGACCGAAGCGGTTCGGTTTCTAGGCACTCAGAAGTTGCAAGCTCTTGATTTTAAATGAGGATAGCGATGGTTCGCCCGATTGGAGTCGATCTTTTTTCCGGTGCTGGAGGACTGAGCCTGGGCTTTGAGCAGGCTGGATTTGATGTACGGGCCGCTGTAGAGATCGATCCTATTCATGCGGCGATACACAAGTACAACTTCCCCGATTGCGCCGTGCTGCCTCGCAGCGTGGTAGGCTTGACTGCGGAGGAAATTCGTAGCGCCGCCGGTCTTTCCTCATCCGACAAAGTGGACGTAGTCTTCGGCGGGCCACCCTGCCAAGGCTTCTCTATGATTGGTCACCGGTCCATGGAAGATCCTCGCAATCGGCTGGTACATGAGTTTGTTCGAATCGTTGCTGAACTCGATGCTACCTATTTTGTCTTCGAGAACGTGAAAGGCCTTACTGTAGGTCGGCACAAGGCGTTTCTGGAAGAGCTAGTGCAGGCTTTTGATAAGGCGGGCTATGCCGTCCGCACACCTTGGCAGGTGTTTGATGCCGCGCAGTTTGGCGTACCTCAGCATAGGCAACGACTAATACTAGTCGGAGCCAAGAAAAGCGTAGCTATCCCTGCATATCCCGATCCGATTACTGCGCCGGCGGATGCCAAGATTTCTTCGGGTTTACCTAAAGGGCCTACAGCAGCGGAAGCACTGGGCGACTTACCCGATGCCGACCAGTTCGCTGTACTGGCGGGCACCGACAAGGTCGACGGTGTGCGTTACGGCAAGCCCAGCCGATACGCTGAAGAGATGCGCTGCCTCACAAATGACGGGTGGCATCATGGATACCCCCGGGATTGGCCGACTGGTAGCTTAACATCGTCGTGGCAAACCGAACATACTGACATCTCGCGGCTGCGGTTTTCTGAAACCAGGCCGGGTGAGACTGAACCAATCAGCCGGTTCTATAAACTGGCAGCGGATGGCCTGTCGAACACCCTACGAGCGGGCACGGATGGTGCGCGGGGGGCGTTTACGAGCCCTCGGCCTATCCACTACCAGCATAATCGATGTGTAACCGTTCGCGAAATGGCGCGCTTGCACGGCTTTCCAGACTGGTTCCGCTTCCATTCGACCAAATGGCACGGCGCGCGGCAGATTGGGAACGCGGTTCCTCCCCCCTTTGCGAGAGCCATTGCAGGCGCAGTGATGGAAGCAACAGGAAGGACGCCGACCAAGCCTTCCCAGGCGCTTGCCTTGGGCGACGAGCGTTTGTTGTACATGACGCTGTCCGAAGCGGCGAACCACTTAGGTATAGACGCTCCGAACTCTAAACGTGACCAGCGTTCCGGAGCGAAGAAGCGCACCCAGCACGAAACAGAGGCCGCTCGCCTTGCCGCTATGAGCGGTCTAACCGATGGCTAGCGCGCCAAAGGGGAGCGCCTACATCGATATTATTGAGAAGATTTTTCTCGATAGGTATCGCGAAGGCGAAACTCAGCTAGATTTCGAGCGTAGCGACATAGAAGCAGCGGCAAATCATCTCGAAGTCGCCTTGCCGAAGAACCTCGGTGACGTGATCTATTCGCTACGCTACCGCCGCTTGCTGCCTGAAAGCGTCCTCTCCACCCAGCCGAAGGGAATGGAGTGGATAATAGAAGGTGCGGGCCGAGCGAAGTACCGTTTTTCACTTGTACGGCTCAACCGGATATTGCCACGAGACGATCTCGTAACGATCAACGTTCCAGATGGGACGCCCGAAATAATACGAGCGTACGCACTTGATGACGAACAAGCTTTGCTTGCAATCGTTCGTTACAACCGACTTATCGATATATTCCTTGGGCTGACGACCTATTCCCTACAGAACCATCTACGCACCACCGTACGGGGTATTGGTCAGATCGAAATAGACGAGTTGTACATCGGCATTGACAAGCATGGTTGTCATTACGCCATTCCCGTTCAAGCCAAGGGTGGAACAGACCAAATCTCGGTCGTTCAAACGAAACAAGACCTAGGATGGTGCGCGCAAAAGTATCCATCCATGCGGTGCCGAGCAATATCGGCGCAGTTCATGAGCAATGAACGGGTCGCGATGTTTGAGCTAACGGTGGAAGACGACATGGTGAAGGTTGTCGAAGAGCGGCACTACAAGCTGGTTCCCGCTTCTGCGTTAAATGATGCGATTTGGTCGTATCGCTGATTTAGCATCACGCGGGCGCGCTGTTAGGATGACGTAGGGGCCAGTACAAAGTGAAATTCCGCAAGCCATTAAAGATCACTCAGCGAGTTTCATCTGTAACAAACAGCTTTGTTCAAGCGGTCATTCCATGGGTTCCGCCGTCACCAAGCCAGCAGTCGGAGGCATTGAACGTGCTGGGTATGAAAGATGGCATCGTGTGCGCGTACTGCGGCGGCGTTGCTTCGGACTGGGACCACCTGCGACCTCTCGTCAGAAATAAGAGGCCGACAGGGTACATTTCCGACTACAAGAATTTGGTACCTGCATGCGGGCGCTGCAATCAGTCCAAGGGCGCAAAAGAGTGGCGTTCCTGGATCGTCGGTCGTGCGGCAGGCTCGCCCGCATCGAGAGGCACACCTGACTTGAACAAGCGTATCGCAGCGTTGGATCGCTTCGAAAGCTGGGGTGACGTGGCGCCATTGCCACTGGAGCAACTAGCTGCTCCCGACCTCTGGTCGAAACACTGGGAGAACCTGCGAAGATTGGAAGAGGCTCTTCAAGACGCGCAAAAGCATGCAGCCATGCTACAGGCAGAAGTGCATAGGCGTTTTGGGGCGAACTCGCTGTTCCTCACTCCCGAATTTGTCACCTCTGTAGACGGCTAGTTCGATTTCGCATGCTGGCGACGGTGACCGCTCCCCCTGCACCACCTCTGGCCGTTTTGGATTCTGCCTGCCTAATCTTCTTGTACTCCTCCCGTCACAAACGTTGTGAATGACGGTGAGACACCTGTTTGGGTCTTCGGCTACAGATCGGCTGGTATCCAACGCGACGGCTACTTGATCTTGGAAAACAGGCGAGCAATTCTACCTCGTGTGCTACGAGGTTTCCGAAGATGACAAAGACCGCCGCCGATGTGACGACGTTGAAAATGAACATCGATAGTGTACGGGAACGTTTGCGGGTCTTGCCTGAGAATTGTCTCGTCCTGAGACGGACGCTCGGCCGTCATCTGGATGATATGGAGGATCGTCTTTATGAGATTGAGTATCTCACGTTGAAATATGACCCCTCTCAGCAGCCCTACGATGACGACGACATTTGAGAGCTTACTCCACCTTTGAACTCACGCGGCCGTACCATGCAAGCGGTTCCCATTGTCTGTGCGTACCTGCTGAATTAGCAATCTTAGCGCGCCTGCTGGTTTTACACTGGGCTCTTAAGTTACTGATATCTAAAGGCGTGGTTTGGGGCTGTTTCTGTAAAACTATTCACATAACTCGTTGAAATCATTGAGTTAACCTCCAGCTTCCCAAGCTGAATACGAGGGTTCGATTCCCTTCACCCGCTCCAGCTGTCTCACTCACTTGCAGACTGAGATCTCATTCCGCTTCGGTGGAGTTCGCAATGCGCTTGACCGCATCGCGAGCGGTTTCGAGCACGCGCTCCGCCATGCCTTGGTCGGTCATGATGCGGGAGATGGTCACGGCGCCCACCATCAGCGACAGGATGAGCATGGCTTTGTCATCGGGTTTCGAGCCGTCCGGCGCAGGGATCAATTCGTCGAGAATCTGAAGATGAGCTTCGATGCCATTCTGGAATGGAGCGCGGACCTCTTCGCTCAGGCGCGCCGCGTCGGACCCGAGCGCTGCCAAAGGGCAACCATCGCCCTTCTCCTCCCGGTGCCCGGGCGAGAGATAGAGGTCGACAACCGCTTCTAGCGGATCGGGCCTTCCGGCGGCAACCCTTGACCATCTGCGGAGCGCACTCTCCATCGCTCGCCCGGATGCAAGCGCCACAAGATCATCCTTCGATTCGAACTGCTTGTAGAACCCGCCTTGGGTGAGGCCGGCGCCTTTCATCAAATCCTTCAGGCCTATGCCGTCGAAGCCATGCTCGCGGAAGAGCCGGCTTGCGACATCGATCACCGTTTCACGATTGGCCTCGGCCTGAGCGCGACTGACTCTCATATCGATCTCCAATTAGATTTCATTTGACATCTATACCAGAAATAGAGTTAGATCGCAATCTAAATTAATCGCTGCGCCGGTCAAGAAGGCTTAACTGACATGAACCGCAAAATCCTCCTCGCCTCGTTCGGCCTGCTGGCAGCTGCCGGCGCCACGGCATACTTCTTTGTCGGGGTGTCCTCGGAAAGAAGCGCGCAAGCCGCCGATCCCCGCACCGCACCGCCATTCGTCAAACTGGTTGAAGCAACGACGCCGGAGACAGCCGAGCGCAGCTTCACCGGCACCATCGCGGCGCGGGTGCAGAGCAATCTTGGTTTTCGGGTGCCTGGCAAGATCGTCCAGCGTTATGTGGATGTCGGCGTGCAGGTCAAGGCCGGCCAGCCGCTGATGCGCATCGACGAGACCGATCTTAGTCTCGCCTTGACGGCGAAACGAAACGCGGTCGCTGCAGCTGAGGCTGTGCTAACCCAGGCGCAAGCAGATGAAAGACGCTATGCCGCTTTGGTGAAAAACGGATTGGCCGCGACGCCGCAGCGCTACGAGCAGGCAAAGGCAGCGCTCGACACCGCCACCGCGCAGCTTGCCGCGGCGCAAGCAGACGCCAAGGTCGCGGAAAACGAGGCCGCCTATTCCGTCCTCGTTGCCGACACCGATGGAACGGTTGTCGAAACGCTGGGCGAGCCGGGACAGGTCGTGACGGCGGGACAAACCGTGGTCCGGCTCGCACAGGCCGGCCCGCGTGAAGCGCTGGTCTGGATGCCGGAGTTCCTCAGGCCTGAGATCGGCGAGATCGCCGATGCCAGCATCTACGGCAACGAAAGCCGGCAGGACAAGGCGCGGCTTCGCCAGATCTCCGACGCCGCCGATCCCCAAACCCGCACCTACGAGGCGCGCTGGGTTCTGGATGGCGCCGCAGCGTCGGCCCCGCTGGGGGCGACGGTGACGATCAGGATCGCCAACAGCAGCGGCCAATCGCATGCGGCGGTGCCTGTCGGCGCCGTTTTGGATGATGGCAGCCGAACCGGCGTCTGGGTCTTCGATCAGAAATCTTCGACCGTCCACTTCCGGCAGGTGAAAATAGAGCAGCTGGGTGAGGAGGTCGCGGTGGTTTCCAGCGTCAATGCAGGCGAGCCGGTCGTCGCTCTCGGCGCCCATCTGCTACAGGACGGCGCCAGCGTGCGCACCACGGTGGAACAGGCAGAGGCGGCAAACTGATGAACTTCAATCTATCCGCGCTCGCCGTTCGCGAGCGGGCCGTCACCCTGTTCTTCATCGTTCTGCTGGCCGCCGCCGGCGCCTATGCCTTCGTCAAGCTCGGGCGCGCCGAGGACCCCTCCTTCACCATCAAGACTCTGACCGTGACATCGGTGTGGCCGGGCGCGACAGCGCGCGAAATGCAGGATCTGGTCGCCGAGCCGCTCGAGAAGCGCCTCCAGGAACTCACCTGGTACGATCGTGTCGAGACGACAACGCGGCCAGGCTACGCCTTTTTGACCGTCACCTTGAAGGACAGCACGCCGGCCACGGCCGTCGAGGAGGAATTCTATCAGGCCCGGAAGAAGCTTGGAGACGAGGCCCGCAACCTGCCAAGGGGCGTGCTCGGTCCCTTTGTCAACGACGAGTATTCCGATGTCAGCTTCGGTCTTTATGCCCTCAAGGCCAAGGGCATGCCGATGCGCGAGCTTGTGCGTCAGGCCGAGGTGATCCGCCAGGATCTTCTGCATGTGCCGGGTGTCAAGAAGATCAACATCCTCGGAGAGCGGCCCGAACAGATCTTTGTCGAGTTCTCCTATGCCAAGCTGGCCACGCTCGACATTTCTGCACAGGACGTCGCGGCCGCCTTGCAGCGGCAAAACACCGTGACGCCGGCCGGATCGATCGATACGCGCGGGCCCCAGGTCTACATTCGCTTCGATGGCGCCTATGACAGCCTCCAGGCAATCGCCGATACGCCAATCGTCGCCGCCGGGCGCACCTTGAAGCTCTCGGATTTTGCCGAAGTGCGGCGCGGTTATCAAGATCCGGCCACCTACCTCATTCGCCACGACGGCGAACCCGCCATTATGCTTGCGGCTGTGATGCAACAGGGCTGGAACGGTCTGGACCTCGGCAAGGCGCTGGAAGAAAGATCCGCCGCCATCGCAAAGACCCTGCCGCTCGGCATGACGCTCGAAAAGGTCAGCGACCAGGCGGTCAACATCGACGAAGCCGTCGGCGAGTTCATGCTGAAATTTGCCATGGCGCTCGGCGTCGTGTTGTTCGTCAGTCTGATTGCGCTCGGCTGGCGTGTCGGCATCGTCGTGGCTCTGGCCGTTCCGCTGACCCTTGCCGTCGTCTTCCTCATCATGCTTGAGACCGGCCGGTTCTTCGATCGCATCACCCTTGGTGCGTTGATCCTGGCGCTCGGCCTCCTGGTCGACGACGCCATCATCGCCATCGAGGTGATGGTGGTGAAGATGGAAGAGGGGATGGATCGCATCAAGGCGGCCGCCTATGCCTGGAGCCATACTGCGGCCCCGATGCTGTCGGGCACGCTGGTGACGATCATCGGGCTGATGCCGGTCGGCTTTGCCCGGTCGACCGCCGGCGAATATGCCGGCAACATCTTCTGGGTCGTCGGCTTTGCCCTGATTGTCTCCTGGATTGTCGCGGTGACCTTCACGCCGTATCTCGGCGTCAAGATGCTGCCGGCGATAAAGCCGGTCGAGGGTGGCCATCACGCCATCTACAACACCCCGAATTACCGGCGCCTGCGGCGGCTGATCGAGTTCACCGTGCGCCACAAGTTCGTCACCTGTGCGGTGGTCGCCATCGCCATGGGGGCCTCCGTCGTTGGAATGGGATCGGTGAAAAAGCAGTTCTTCCCGACCTCGGACCGTCCCGAAGTCCTCGTCGAAGTCCGCATGCCCGAAGGCACCAGCATCGAGACGACGACGGCCACGGTTGAAAAGCTCGAAGGCTGGCTGCAGAAGCAGCCGGAGGCAAAGACCGTCACCAGCTATGTCGGCCAGGGCGCTCCCCGCTTCTTCTTTGCCATGGCGCCGGAATTGCCGGACCCGTCTTTCGCCAAGATCGTCGTGCTGACCCCTGACGCCCACACACGCGAGGTACTGAAGCTTCGGCTGCGCGCGGCCATTTCGGATGGGCTCGCCCCTGAAGCCTATGTCCGCGTCACGCAGCTGGTCTTCGGTCCTTACACGCCGTTTCCGGTCGAGTTCCGGATCAGCGGGCCGGATGCGCAGCAACTGTACCAGATTTCCGACAAGGCCCTCGAGATCATGAAGAGCGTGCCGGACGTGCGCCAGGCAAACCGCGATTGGGGCAATCGCACGCCGGTGCTGCGCTTCGTTCCCGACCAGGATCGGCTGAACCTGATCGGCCTGTCGCCGGCCGAGGCGGCCCAGCAGCTGCAATTGCTGCTGAGCGGAGTTCCGATCACCGAGGTTCGCGAGAATATCCGCAACGTGCCTGTTGTTGCCCGCAGCGCCGGCGGCAACCGGCTCGATCCGTCCAGATTGGCCGACTTCTCGCTGATGAGCCGGGATGGGCGACAGGTTCCGCTCGATCAGATCGGCCACTCGGAAATCCAGTTTGAAGAACCGATTCTGAAACGCCGCGACCGTACGCCTGTTATTACGATCCGGTCCGATATCAACGAAGCGACACAGCCGCCGGAGGTCTCAGAGCAGGTCATGAAGGCGCTTCAGCCGCTGATTGCCTCGCTTCCTGTCGGATATCGGATCGAGATGGGCGGCAACATCGAGGAATCAACCAAGGCCAACGATGCCCTGGTGAAAATCTTCCCGATGATGATTGCTGCCATGTTGATCGTTATCGTGCTGCAGGTCCGCAGCCTGGCGACGATGACCATGGTCATGCTGACGGGGCCGCTCGGTCTTGCCGGAGCGGTTCCAGTCCTGCTGCTCTTCGACAAGCCCTTCGGCTTCAATGCCATTCTCGGATTGATCGGGCTGGCGGGCATCCTGATGCGCAACACCCTGATCCTGACCGAACAGATCAAGGACAATAAGGCAGCCGGTCTCGACGATTATCACGCCGTCATCGAGGCAACGGTGCAGCGGACACGACCGGTCATTCTGACCGCCCTTGCCGCCGTGCTTGCCTTCATTCCTCTGACGCACTCGGTGTTCTGGGGGTCGATGGCCTACACGCTGATCGGCGGAACGGCGGTCGGCACGATGATGATCCTGCTCTTCCTTCCCGCTCTCTACGCCATCTGGTTCCGCATCAAGCCGACGAAAAACGAGAGCCATGAAAATACACCGAAGGCGGTGGAGTTACCGAAGGAGGTGGAGTTACCGACGGCGATGGCTGCCGAGTGAATTCTCCGGAGGCGGCGATGACTTTTGCGGATCCGATAGCAACTGACCTTGAGCAGTCGCGCACGCGGATACTCGAGGTGGCGGAAAGGCATTTTCGGCGGATCGGCTATCATAAGACGTCGGTCGCCGACATCGCCGCCGAACTCGGCATGAGCCGCGCCAATATCTATCGCTTTTTTCCCTCAAGGACGGCGATCAACAGTTCCGTCTGCGGACTGGTGGTCAAAGAGGTTGCTGAAATTGTTCTGGCGATCGCGCAAACGGATGCGCCGGCGAGCAAAAAGCTGGCCGATCTTTTGACCGCCATCCACCGGCAGAGCACGAGAAGGTTGGTCGAGGACAGACCGATGCACCAGCTGCTCGTCGCCGCCATGGATGGAAGTTGGGCAACGATCAACGCCCATAATGAGGACATCCTGGCAATCCTCAAAGCGCTGGTCCGCGAGGGGCTGCGGACAGGCGAGTTCAAAGTCCAAGACGCCGACGAAGCCGCGCGCGGGATCATCACCGCCTTCCTGCCGTTCTTCCATCCGGTTCTGGTTGAGCAGCGCGTTCAGGAGGGGGAGGCCATCGCGGCCTGCGTCCACGCCCAGATCCGCTTCATCATGACAGCGCTCGGCACATCAGACCGCGCCCTGCCCGAAGGTATAAGCGCATAATCTAGCGCTGCCGACCTTGTTCTCTCGGACAAAGCCATTATCTAGTGCACTAGATAAATGCACACTAGATGAAGCCATGTCGAACAACGAAATCGCATCCCGCCGCGCGGTGGGCACCCAACTTTCGTTTGCGCTCTATGGCGCGGCCAACCGGATGGCGCGCCTTCACAAGCCATTTTTGCAGCCGCTCGGTCTGACATTCCCGCAATACCTGGTGATGCTTGAACTTTACGGCGGTACGCCCCGCGCCGTTGGAGAGTTGGGTTTAAAGCTCGACATGGACACCGGCACGATCACGCCGCTGCTGAAGCGCTTGGAATCGGCCGGCATGGTGACCCGGACGCGCGATCGTACCGACGAGCGGCGGGTGCTCATCCATCTTACCGAAGCCGGTGAATCCCTGCGTGAGGCGCTTTGGGCCGTCACCGACAAGATCAAAACCGCCTGTCAGCTCACCGACGAGGGGCTGGCCGATCTGCGCGACACGCTGCACGCATTCGCTCGCCCCGCCGGCGATTGAGGCGGGCTTACTTCCACATCAGAGAGAGGTCATCCCATGAAGATCGGAATCATCGGCGCCGGAAATATCGGCGCGACGCTGGCGAGAAAACTTGCCGCCGGCGGCCATGAGGTCAAGCTTGCCAATTCGACGGGGCCGGACACCATCCGCGATCTTGCCGGCGATATCGGAGCGGCCGCCGTTTCGAAGGAAGAAGCCGTCCAGGGCGTCGAAGTGGTCGTTCTGTCGATCCCGTTCGCAAACTATCGCGATCTCGCTGGGCTCTTCAAGGACGTGCCTGAAGAGGTCGTGGTGATCGATACCTCAAACTATTATCCGTTTCGCGACGGTGTGATCGCCGAGGTCGATGGCGGCATGCCCGAAAGCGTTTGGGTGAGCCGGCAAATCGGCCGACCCGTCGTCAAGGCGTGGAATGCCGTGCTGGCGGCGACGCTGGCGGAGAAGGGGCGGCCTGACGGCACGGATGGACGCATTGCCATCCCGGTTGCAGGCGACGATCCTAAAGCAAAAGCGGTCGCTATAGAGCTGGTTGAGGCCACCGGTTTCGATGCGGTAGATGCGGGAGGGCTGGCGGCGTCCTGGCGTCAGCAGCCCGGCACCCCGGCCTATTGCACCGAGCTTGCAGCAGATGAGCTGGAAGAAGCGCTGCAATCGGGAGATCGATCCCGCGCAGCCGATAATCGCGACGCGCTGATCAAGGAATTCTTCGCGGCAGGCACGAGCCTGACCCACGACGAAATGGTCGCTCGAAACCGAGCGGGGACTGCCGCTCCGAAATCCTGAACTCGTTGAGGCTCAAGCCGCTCCCGGCCGACACTCCCCCGGCACGTTTGGAGGCGCGATTACCGAAAAAATCGGCGTAAAGCAAAAAGTGCTTGATTTTATATTTCGATTGACATCTAAAGCAAGAATAGATGTCGATCGAAATCTTACGCGCTTGGATACCAGGTTCTGAGACACTGTCCTTTGCCGACAGGGTGAAAAATCTGACCATTCTATTGAAGCACGTAGTCAACCACTCGCGCCCAGCCAGGAGCCTCCATGTCTCAAAATAAAGTCGTCGTCATTACCGGAGCATCCTCCGGAATAGGCGAAGCGTCGGCCCGCCTTCTTGCACAAAACGGCTTCCAAGTCTTTGGCGGCGTGCGTAACCCGCAGCGTGTCAATGCCATTCCCGGCGTGCGCTATGGGACTGCCGACGTGACCGATGACGCCTCGGTCTCCGATTTTGTTCAATGGGTTTTGTCCGAGGCAGGCAGGATCGACGTCCTGATCAACAATGCCGGCGTTTCGCTAGTCGGCCCGGTCGAGAACACGTCGCCTGCCGAAGCTCAGGCGGTCTTCGACACCAATGTTTTCGGCCCTCTGCGCATGATCCGCGCTGCCTTGCCCTCCATGCGCGCCGCTCGCAGCGGTCTGATCATCAATATCAGCTCGGTCCTCGGCTTCCTGCCGGCGCCGTTCATGGGAATATATGCCAGCAGCAAGCATGCACTCGAAGGACTGTCGGAGTCGCTGGACCATGAGATTCGTGAGTTCAACGTGCGCGTCGTACTGGTTCAGCCGACCTTCACCAACACCAAGCTCGATGTGAACGCGGCACAAACCGAGGCGCCCCTGGGCACTTACGCAACACAGGCCGATGCGACCATCAAGGCGGTACAGGCCCAGATCAAAACCGCGCCGTCGCCGCTGGCTGTCGCGGAGAAAATCCTGGCGGCAATCAACGGTCCATATAAAATGCGTCAACCGGCCGGTGGCCAGGCGACGCTGCTCAGCCGGCTGCGCCGGTTTATGCCGGCAAACGCGGTCGACAGCAGTCTGAGAAAGACATTCGGTTTCGGAAAACGGAACGCATCCTGAGCTTTGCGTAAACTCACAGACGTCGTCGGTCTCAACAATCGTCTCTGCGGATCTCGCTGTCGCCTCCTGCGGCACGCCGCACGATCATTGTGCCCGACGACGTCCTCCAACTTTTGTCGCGGAGCCTAATCCCCGAAAAACCGGATCGGCTTATATTGCCGATGCGCGATGATCAGGCTCCGATCCGGCTGGATGATGTAGGTTTCCTCCACCTGCCGGCCATACTGGTCGATGAAATCATGCGGAAAGGCGGAGCCGGCGGGCGACTTGGTGAGCTTTGTCCGCGGCTGGCCGCTATAGGTAATGCTGCCTGGGATCGGCTCAAGGCCAGGGCCGGAATAGGTAACGGTGTTGCACCCGGCAAGAATGAGGGTGCCGATAAGGCCGATGACTGCAGGTTTCATATCAATCCCCATCTGACGCGCCGAATGATGCGATCTTACTCTCGATCGGATCATGCTCACCAGATGAAACGGCATATCCGCCTTCAATCCTTCGGGAAGCGCCACTGGGAATGCCGTGATCAGCGCGGGCTATTCCATTGCCGAAACCGCTGCCTTCTGCTAGATCGGCAGTGTCGAAAAAGGCAGGATCGGTTGAGGTAAGCCCGGTCCCTTCCGCTGGAGCGTCGTGAGCGCTCTTACGAAGCTCTGCTCCGTGCCCTGGCACGAGAACCCGCGACGTGATCCGCATCAAGATGCGGGATCCCGGCGGCTTGCGGAGACGGCAAAAGGCAGTCCCGGGATTTTTTCGAACGGAGACTGACATGCGCCTGAACCATCTCGATTTTCATGTACCCGATATTGCTGCAACAGCGGATTTCTTCACTCGCCATTTCGGCCTGACGCTGAAGGATATGCGCGGCCAGAACGGCCTGGCGATCCTGAGCGATGATGCCGGCCTCGAAATCGTCCTCAGCCACGCGATTGCCAAGTTCGGCACTGCCGATCAGGTCGAACTGCAGCGTCAGACCTATCATATCGGCTTTATCCTGCCCGAGAGGGAGGATGTCGATCGGGTTTATGCCGGGCTTGCCGCTGCCGGCGCGGCGCTCTCCGGCCCGCCGGCCGCCATGCGCGGCGGCTGGTTGTTTTATTGCACGGCGCCCGGGAACATCCTCGTCGAGATCGGCTGGCGGACGGGTTAGGTCCCCAAATAGAAAGGGCGGCCCCTGGGCCGCCCTTGCCAATACCTGTCTTGACGGCTCAGAACTCCGTCCAGTCGCCATCCTGGCTTTTTGGCGCGCTGCTGCCGGCGCCGAAGGCGTTGGCGAGTGTTTGGCCGAGTGCGCGGGCCGGCGAGGCGGTCGGGCGGGCAGCCCCCTCCTTGGCGACGCGGATCGCGGCGGCCTTGGCGACCGGGCGCGCGGCGGCACGTGGCGCTGCGGCCGGCGGCCGGGCCGGGGCGAGCGGCGCGGCGGCGGCGAAGCCGCCGGTGCCCGTCAGCCGGAACTGGCCGAGCAGGTTGTTCAGGGCTGCCGCTTCCGTGGCGAGGCTGTGGCTGGCGGCGGTCGACTGCTCGACCATTGCCGCGTTCTGCTGCGTGCCCTGATCCATGGTGTTGACGGCGGTGTTGATCTCCTGCAGCCCGATCGACTGCTCGCGCGAGGCTTCGGCGATGGCGTGGACGTGCTGGTTGATTTCCTGCACCTCCTGGACGATCGAATCGAGCGCCTTGCCGGTCTCGCCGACCAGCGAGACGCCGGTCCGCACATGCGTGCCGGAATTGGTGATCAGATCCTTGATTTCCTTTGCCGCCTTGGCGGAACGCTGGGCAAGCTCGCGCACTTCCTGGGCGACGACGGCAAAGCCCTTGCCGGCTTCCCCGGCACGGGCCGCTTCGACGCCGGCATTCAGCGCCAGAAGGTTGGTCTGGAATGCGATGTCGTCGATGACGCCGATGATGTTGGAAATTTCGCCCGAGGACTTTTCGATCTGCTGCATGGCGGAGACGGCCTTGCGGACGATCTCGCCCGATTTCTCGGCGCCGAGGCGGGTGCGGGCGACGAGCTGGCTCGCCTCCTCGGCGCGCTTGGCGGCGTCGCGCACCGTCGTGGTGATTTCTTCGAGTGCGGCAGCCGTCTCTTCGACGGAGGCCGATTGCTGTTCGGTCCGCTGGGAAAGCTCGTCTGCGGACGAACGGATCTCGTTGGCGCCGGCACCGATTGCCCGGGCGTTGGCGCCGACCGTATGCAGGGTTTCGTTGAGCTTCTCGACCGAGTTGTTGAAATCCTTACGCAGGGCATCGAGATGGGCGACAAAAGGCTGGTCGATATGCGAGGCGAGATCGCCGGCGGCAAGGCGGCGCAGGCCGTCGCCCAGCGCCTGAACTGCGCCTTCGAGTTCGGATGCGTCGCGGGCCCTTTGCGCCTCGCGTTCGCGACGCTCACCGTCGTTGACATCGCGGTCGGCTTCGGCGCGTGCCTCGATCCGCGCACGCTCGATCGCATTGTCTCGGAAGATCGAAACGGCCTTTGCCATCTGGCCGACTTCGTCGCCGCGGTCGAGCCCGCTGACATCGCTCTCGGTATCGCCTTCGGCAAGCCGCGTCATGCGCAGGTTGAGCCTCGCCATCGGGCCGGCAATGCCCATCTGCGCCACGAGCACGCTGAAACCGACGGCGAGCAGAACGGCGATGCCGATCAGCACGAGACAGGAGACGATCCGGCCGTTGACCGAAGCAGACAGCGCGTCGCCGCCGTCGTTGAGCATCGCCATCATCGCATCGTTGTTGGCAATCATCTTCGGTGTCAGCGCATCGAGCTTGGCATTAATCAAGGCAACACTCGAAAGCGCGCCGGCGCTGTCGTTGGCCTTGCTCTGTTCGATGATCTTGTTCGCCAGCGCTTCGATCTCATCGATGCCGGCCTGGATTTCGTCGATCGCGGCCTTGCGGCTCGGCACCAGCGCCAGCGCCTGCTTCATCCGGTCGCGGGCCTGCGGCAGCTTGCTCGGGATGGCGAGCGTCGTTTGGAATGCCGGCGTATCGGCCTTCATTTCGGCCAGCAGGGTGACCTGCAGCACCGAGGCCACCACCGATGCGCTGGCGCGCGCGCTCAGCATCGAAGCCTGCGCTTCATGATCGATGAAGGCGCTGTAGGCGGCGTCGGCCCGGCGGAACTCGGAGATGACATAGACCAGCCCGGCCATGGTGATCAGACCTAGCAGCGCCACGACCGATATGATTTTCGTGCGGATTTTCAGATGTTTCAACATGGAAATGTCACCCGGTTCTGTGAAATCAATTGTTGCAAACAAGCGCTGCGTCGTGTCGCAGCTCAGCGAATATGGGGGAGTGACGCATGCATCATGCAATCGGCCGGCGGTGTCCGTGTCGTCGTCACAAATAGAGGCGATATTCTTTAATTCCGCGCTAACGGCGGGGCGCAGATACACCCATAATTTTGGGGAGGCAGGAGGTTCAAGAGGGCCTATCGTGAGATCCCCGCAGGGGCCTCGAAGGACGGAGCGGGCATTCCGGCGTCGGATGGATGAGAGCGCGTTGCGGATCCACGCGGTTACAAGGGCGCTGAGTTCGCAATCGCTCCCCGCCTCCCAAGCATATTCCCCGCCGGGCATGACTCTGTTACATCTCGCCGAGACGGCAACCCGAGACCGGATCACGATGATTGAATCCAAGCTGGCACCCCCGACTCTCAGGGCTCTTCTCGCATTTGGGCTGTTTCTGACAGCGCTGTTTTCCGCTTTTGCCGCATCTGCCCAGCAGGCAGCACCCTCGCTGCCGCTGCTTTTCGATGCCCGTGAACGTCTGGCGAGACCCGATCTCTCCTCGCTGGTTCGCCTGCGCTTCCTGACTTCGGTCGATTTCCCGCCGTTCAATTTCACCGATCAGAACGGCAAGCTTTCCGGTTTCAACGTCGATCTCGCCCGCGAAATCTGCAGCGAGCTGGAAATTTCCGACAAGTGCCAGATCCAGGCGATGCCCTTCGCCGATTTGAAGGATGCGCTCGCCGCCTCGCAGGGTGATGCCGTTATCGCCGGTCTTGCCGTGACGCCGGAGCTGCGCCGGTTATTCGTCTTCTCCCGGCCGTATCTGATGCTGCCCGCCCGCTTCGTGCGCAATCTCACTGTTTCGCTCGACGGCAAAACGGCGGCCGCCCTTTCCGGGCACCCGGTCGGCGTCGTCAAAGGCACGGTGCACGAGGCGATGCTGGCCGCCTTCTTCCCGGCGATCAAGGCCCAGGCCTTCGACACCAAGGATGCCCTGCTGGCGGCGCTCAAGGAGCGCAAGGTCGATGCCGCCTTTGCCGATGCGCTGCAGCTTTCCTTCTGGGTATCGTCGCCGGCGTCAGTCAAATGCTGCGCGCTGTTCGACGGCCCCTATCTCTCCGAGCAATTCCTCGGTGAGGGCATGACAATCATGCTGCGGCAAAAGGACAGCGTGCTGACGGCGGCCATCGACCACGCGCTCGCTACCCTGTCGCGCAACGGCCGTCTCCAGGAAATCTATCTGCGTTATTTTCCCTACGGGCTTTATTGACATGCATGTCGCCCAAAACTGTGTAGCGGTTTTGGGATAACGACATGGATAAAATAAAGAGTTTCAGGCTTATCCCTTGCGGAAGCGGGCAATGGCGCTGCGCTCGATCGCCGCGCAGGTGAGCTTGTCGAGACCGAGCCGATCGCGCAGCAGGCTGAGCAGCCTGAGTTCCTCGGCTTTGACCGAGAGATCGGCGGATGCGACTTCGACAGCCAGCGCATAGGCAGTGTCGTAGAGTTTGGCCGGCAGGGTGTCGCGCACCGTTTCGAGAACGACGTCGAGGCCTTCCGGGCCGGCCAGCAGCGAGGCGCAGTCGCGCGCCACCGAAATCAGTTTGTCGTCGTCGAAATCCCGGAAAACAGGCAGGAAGCCGATCAGTTGTCCGATCCTTTCCATCTCCCGGTCGTTCATCGTGCTGTCAACGGCGGAGGCCATCACCATCACGTAGATCAGCGCATCATAGGCGGAAAGCGGCTTGTTCATCTCTGTTTCCTTTTCGATCAGCCCAGAGTGGGAATTGGCAGCCGGCATTACAAGGGATCAGCTCCCTGTCAAGGCCGCCGGTTATCTCCGGCGCGGATCGTCGCCGTAAAGGCCTTTTCCGGCCTGCCTGGCTTTTTCGGCGGCCCACGCTAACGGCGAGCCCACCGCTGCCTCAGCCCAGCCGTTTTCGACAAGCCATGCGCCGAGATCCTGTGCGCCGAGCCGGCAGGTGGTCGTCACTGTTTCCTGCCATTCGGCCGTCTCAAGATCGCAGCTAACGCTGCGGTTGCGCAACAGCTGGCGCAACGCCGTCTTCGCCAGCATGCCGCAGGGCCATTGCCGGCCCGTCGCCCCGCATATCTTGTCGGCTGGCGTCGGCACGATGCCGGCAAGCTGAAGCCTGCGCTCGCCAAAGGAGAGAAGACCGGCATTTTCGACCGCCGGCCGCGCCAGCTCCATCGGCTTTTTCGCGGGTGGACTTGCCGTCTGCCCGACTGCCGTCTCGGCCCGCGGCTCGCCATCGGCGGGTTTGGGCGCCGTACCGTCGGCAGGCCCCGCGGAGGGTGGCGCCTGCGGTTGCGCCGCCGGTTCCGCCGAGCCGGCGATGATTTCGGCTTGTTCGTCCGATATCGCAGCCGGTTCGCTGGCCTTAGGCGCAGCATCCGCTGCCGCGGTCGCCGTCTCCTCCGCCGATACCGTCTCCTCGCCGGCCGCCCCGCCCCGCAGCCTTGTTTCGCCCGCCATCAGCAGGCCGGCCACCACCGCCATCCCTATGAGACCTGTGAAGACGGCGGCAGGGCGCATGGAATATCTTCCTATTGGCTGGCCCAGATGATGCGGGCGATCCAATCGACATCGGAAAGCTCGAGCGTGCGGTTTGGATGGTCGGGATTGAGCGACATTAGCTCGATCGAGCGCGGGCTTTGGCGCAGCAGCACCTTGGCCATCACCTCGCCCTCGTTTGTGCGCACGACGACGCGGTCGTTGCGGCGCACCTGCGCGCCGGGCTCGACGATCAGCACGTCGCCGTCGCGGTAGAGCGGCATCATGCTCTCGCCCTGCACCTCGAGTGCATAGACGCCTGACGTCTGCGCCGGGGCCGCCGGAAATTCCACTACATCCCAGCCTTGGCCGGCCGGAAAGCCGCCATCGTCGAAGAAGCCGCCGGCACCGGCCTGGGCGAAGCCGAGCAGCGGAATCGAACTGCCCTGCGGCGGAAAGGCGCCGTCAGGCTGTGCGGCCAGTGGCTTGGAAAAACCGGCATCCGGCTGCAGGAAGGCAAGAAACTGCTCCACGCTCGCCCCGGTCGCGTCGAGCACCTTGGCGATCGATTCCGTCGACGGCCAGCGCAGTCGCCCGTCGGCGGATAGCCGTTTCGATTTGTTGAAGGAGGTGGGATCGAGCCCGGCGCGCCGCGCAAGACCGGAGGGCGTCAGCGCATGCCGCTCGGCAAGCCTGTCGATCGCTCCCCAGATCTGGTCGTGTGACAGCATAGGCGCCCGATTCCGTGCGCGGCTCATCCGCGCGTCAGCCGGGCGGAATATTAACCGACCATGTCGCCTGAGTAAAGCTGAAGGAGGAATAAAATCCTGTTATCGCAAGCCTTTCAGGCGACCATCGCCATATTGATCTTGCCAAGCTGGATGACCGCCTGCGTCCGGCTGTCGACATCGAGTTTCAGCAGGATCGCCGAGACATGCGCCTTGATCGTCGCCTCGGAGACGCCGAGTTCATAGGCGATCTGCTTGTTCAGCAGCCCCTCGCCGAGCATGGTCAGCACCCGGCTCTGCTGCGGCGTCAGCGTATGCAGGCGGTGGATCAGGTCGGCGACATCGGGATCCTGCTCCTGGCCGTCGCGGTAGTTTTCCGGCGTGGCGATATCGCCGGCCAGCACCGTCTGGATGCCGCGGCGAATGTCGTCGATGCCGGCGGATTTGGAAATGAAGCCGGAGGCGCCGAGTTCCAACGCCCGGCGGATCGTCGTCGCGTCGTCGGTTGCCGAAACGATGATGATCGGCAGGCTGACGAATTCGGAGCGTAGCGCCATCAGGCCGGAAAAGCCGCTGACGCCGGGCATGGCGAGGTCGAGCAGCATCAGGTCGGCATCCGCATGGGCGCCTGCCGCCCGGCGCGCAGCGGCGAAATCGCCGGCCTCGACGATTGCCTGCCGGCCGTCCATGCCGATGACGGCCTGGCGCAGCGCATCCCTGAACAGCGGATGATCGTCCGCAATGATGATGGTCTGTTCCTGCATCGAAAACTCCCTCCCAAGAGCCCGATCGTGCGCGCATGCACCGCCGTCCCCTCGGCGTTCTCACGCATGTCTGCTGAAATGACTATATCAGATCAGGTTTTCTGCGGAAGGGGATTGGCGTTTTCCTCGGCCTGGAACTCCTTCACCATCCCCATGAAACTCTTCATCATCTTCTCCATGATGCTGATCGAGCGGTCGATTTCGGCATCGCTCGGCAATGCGCGCTGTACGAGCCCGCCCTGTTCCAGCTTCGTCACGCGCTGCGAAAGCCGGTCGAGTTCGTCCTCATAGGCCGCCCGCTCGTCGGCCGCCATCCGGCAGACGAGGGCGCCGTCCTTGTCCTGGCAGATCGACATCGCGCCGGTCTGCCGGTCGAGCCGGACGAAATGGTCGCCGCTCTTTTCCAGCTGGAACCGGCTCGCATCGGCCTCGGCGGCTGCGGCGCCAAGCGGCAGAAGAAGAACGCCCAGTGTCAGAACCAAAATCTTCATCGTCTCATCCTCCGGAATTTGTTTCCGCCGATCCCGTTTTTATCTGCCGGGGCGTGGACATCGCCGCCTCTTTCCGGCAAAGCCCTCGTGACCCGAGGACCAGCAATCGCGAGCCCATGATGAGCGTGACACCGACCCTTTACAAGATCGTGACGGAAACGCTCTGGCAGCAAGCCAGACAAAGCGGTGTTTTTCATGGCGCCGGCATCGATCTCAACGACGGCTTCATCCATTTCTCGACGGCAGACCAGGTGAAGCAGACCGCCGGCTTGCATTTTGCCGGCCAGTCCGGCCTGCTGCTGATTGCCGTTGACGGCAGCGGGTTCGGTGACAAGCTGGTGTTCGAGCCCTCGCGCGGCGGCGATCTGTTCCCGCATCTCTATGCCGACTTGCCGCTGGCCGCGGTGCTCTGGGAGGCGCCGCTGCCGCTCGACCAGGCCGGCGCTCATATCGTTCCGGAGCTGCAGCCATGATCGATTCTTTCAAGCGTATCGCCCGCAAGGGTCTCTTCCTGTTCGATCCGGAAACGGCGCACGGCATGTCGATCGCCGCGCTGAAATCCGGCCTCGTGCCCGCCTGCCAGATCACCCCGGATCCGCGCCTGCGCCAGACCGTCGCCGGCCTTACCTTCGAAAATCCGCTCGGCATGGCGGCCGGCTATGACAAGAACGCCGAGGTGCCCGAAGCCCTGCTGAAGCTCGGTTTCGGCTTTACCGAGATCGGCACGGTGACGCCGAAGCCGCAAGCCGGCAATCCGCGCCCGCGCATCTTCCGCCTGGTCGAGGATGAAGCCGTCATCAATCGCCTCGGCTTCAACAATGAAGGCCATGACGCCGCTTATGTCAGACTTGCCGCGCTGACCGGCGGTGGCATGATCGGCGTCAATATCGGCGCCAACAAGGACAGCGAGGATCGCATCGCCGACTATGTCGCCGGCATCCGCCGCTTCTATTCCGTCGCGCGCTATTTCACCGCCAATATCTCCTCGCCGAACACGCCAGGCCTGCGCGACCTGCAGGCGCGCGAAAGCCTTGCGGCGCTGCTGTCGGCTGTGCTTGCCGCGCGCGACGAGATGGCGGCGACATCCGGCCGCAGGATCCCGGTCTTCCTGAAGATCGCCCCTGACCTGACCGAGGAAGGCATGGACGATATCGCCGCCGAGGCGCTCTCGCATGCGCTGGACGGTCTGATCGTCTCCAACACGACGCTGTCGCGCGACGGGCTGAAGGATCAGCGCCAGGCGAAGGAGGCGGGCGGCCTTTCCGGCGTACCGCTGTTCGAAAAGTCGACGGCGGTGCTTGCCCGGATGCGCAAGCGCGTCGGTCCCGATCTGCCGATCATCGGCGTCGGCGGCGTCTCCTCGGCCGAAACCGCGCTGGAAAAGATCAGGGCGGGCGCCGATCTCGTCCAGCTCTATTCCTGCATGGTCTATGAAGGCCCTGGCCTGCCCGGTGATATCGTCCGCGGTCTCTCCAAGCTCATGGACCGCGAAAAGGTGAGTTCGATCCGCGAGCTCCGCGATAACAGGCTCGACTACTGGGCCGCGCGAAAAGTCTGATCGGCCCGCGGCTTGACCAGCATCGCCAGGAAGATGCCGCGGAACAGCAGGAAGGCGTTCATCGCGAGCCACAGGCCGTGATTGCCGAAGAGCGGCACGAAGACGGCAAGCATCAAGAGATATCCGGCAAAGGATATCAGCATCCGGTTGCGCATGTCGGCCGACCATGTCGCGCCGATGAAGACCCCGTCCATCAGGAAGGCAAGCGCCCCCGTCAGTCCGGTGATGGCAGCCCAGGGCAGATAGGTTTCGGCCGCCTGCCGCACCTCGGGCGAGGTCGTCAGCACCGAGATCAGCCAGGGGCCGGCAAGAAAGAAGAAGGCGGAAGCGACTGCGGCCAGTCCAAAGGACCAGAGGGTCACCAGCTTCAGCCCGCGGTCGAAGGCCGGCCGGTAACGCGCGCCGATCGCCCGGCCGGTAATCTGCTCGGCGGCATTGGCAAGTCCGTCGAGATAGTAGCCTGACAGCAGGAAGAAATTCATCAGCACGGCATTGGCGGCCAGCATCACCGCGCCGAAGCCGGTGCCGATCCGCGTCATGATGGTGAAGGCGCCGATCAGCACGAAGGTGCGGATCAGGATGTCGCGGTTAAGCGCGAAAAGCTCTGCCATCCGATGCCGGGAAAAGACCTCGGCCGATGCCGGCCGCTCGGCTTTGTGAAAGCCTGTGAGTATGATGATAAGTCCGGCGATCGCCCCGATCGCTTCACCGGCCATGGTTGCCCAGGCGACCCCGGCCACGCCCCAGCCGAGCGACAGGCCGAGATAGATGGAAAGCAGGATGTTGACGCCGTTGATCAGTGCCTGCAGCAGCAATCCGACCTTGCCCTGGCCGCGCCCGAGCACGAAACCGAGGATCGCGTAATTCGCCAACGCCGCAGGTGCCGCCAGCATGCGGATCGCGAAATAGGTGCCGGTCGCCTCGGCGATCGCCCCTTCCGCGCCCATCAGCTTCAATCCTGCCGTCATCAACAGCGGCGAAAGAAGGAGCAGCGCCAGCCCGCAGCCGAGCGCCGAAATCAAAGCCCGCCAGAAAACGGCCTGTTGCTCGTGCTGGTCCCGCCGGCCATAGGCCTGCGCCGTTAGTCCTGTCGTCGAGGCGCGCAGGAAGTTGAAACTGCCGAGGATGAGATCGAAGAGCATGGCGCCGATCGCCAGCCCCGCCAGCGCTTCCGCATCGCCCATCCGGCCGACGACGGCGGTGCTCGTCAGCCCGAGCAGCGGCGTCGTCATGAAGCCGAGCGTCATCGGAATGGCGATCGACAGCACCAGCCGATGCGTCACGTCGAAAGCGAGCGTGTTGGAATTGCTACGCGTATCCATCGGGGCCCCGTCGCTACAGCGCCACGCGTCTTTCGGACACAGGGAGGACGCTGTCACACTTCATGCAGCGGGCCGAATCGCCTCAGCTGGAGAGCACCATGGCCCAATAGGGCAGGTTCCTGGAAGATGTATTATGGGCGACGGCGACGCCGAGACCGTCATAGCGCCCGAGCATGTTTTCCAGATGATGCGGCGAGTTGATCCAAGCCGTCACCACGGCATCGACGCTCTGCTGGCCGGACGCGATATTCTCAGCCGCCGGCAGTTGCACGCCGCTTGCCTTGACGCGGGCGCCGAAACTGTCGGTCATGCCGATCAGATGCGCCATCTTGCCGACGCTCGCCATGCGTTTGGCCTGGAAGAGGGCGGCCGTCTGCGCTGCCGGATCGAGGCGAAGCGGCGGCAGGCCGTTCTTCGCCCTCAGCTGGTTGACGAGCGGCAGCACGCTCGCGGTCTCGTCCTCGCCGTTCGAAGGCGTGCCGGCGATCCGCGGCGTGGTCGTGCAGCCGGCAATGCCGGCGGCGAGCGCAAGTCCGGAAAGACGCAGCAGGCCGCGTCGGGAAAGATCGATGGAGGTCATGTTACCGGCGATAGCTGAAAAGACGAAGGATGACGAAGAGCGGGATGACGATCGTGGCGCCGAGCAGGAGATAGTCGCCGACGCGCCCAAGTGCCGAGAAGCCTCGGTACCAGATTTCCAGGACGAAATCGCGGAAACCATAGATGATGTTCCATGGCGTCAGACCGAACACGGTCATGACGAAACCGACGATCAGCGACACCACGATAAGTTTTATCAAAGTGCGGCCGATTGAATCGCCGAGGAACCTGTTCGCCTGATCGGACATACGCCATCTCCTGTTTGCCCCTGGAATAAGGTTGCGGCGTGCCGCTCGCAAGCCCTTTCCGGAATTGGCGGCTTCGCCTGTGAAATAGGACTTGAGTTTTTTTGTGGCCGCCGCCAAATGCGCCCAAAAGAACGGGTGCATGATGCAATCTCACCAGCTTTCCTCAGGCGATGTCATCGCCGACCGCCGCGCAGATTATGCCAGGATGCTTGAAGAAGGCGGCGAGCCGGAGGCCGCGGCCGAGCTGATGGAGCAGGCGCTGGAGCTGGTGCCCACCTGGGCGGCCGGCTGGTATCGCCTCGCCACCTATCTGGAGAAAGCGGGCAGGGGGGAAGGCGCGATCGAGGCCTATCGCCGGACGCTTGCCCTCGATCCCGATGACATTTTCGGCGCCGCCCTGAAGCTCGCCCTGCTCGGCGATGCAGCGACGCCCGACCGGCCGCCGAGCCGCTATGTCGAGCGCCTGTTCGACGATTACGCCGACCGTTTCGAAACGTCGCTCGTCGAAAAACTCGACTACAGCGTGCCGCAGAAGCTCGCCTCCCTTGTCGCCTCCACCAGCCGGCATTACGCATGCGCCGTCGATCTCGGTTGCGGCACCGGCCTGCTTGGCCCCGAAATCCGCGCTTGCGCCGACCGTCTCGAAGGCTTCGACCTCTCGCAGAACATGCTGGCCAAGGCGGCCGAGAAGCAGGTCTACGATCACCTCGCCCAGGCCGATCTCTCGCTCGCACCCGATCTTTCCGGCCTGTTTGCCGCTGCCGCGCGCCATCGCGCCGATCTGGTGACGGCAGCCGACGTGTTGATGTATCTCGGCAATCTCGAAAGCGTCTTTGCGATCATCGAAGAACTGGCCGCGTCGGGCGCCGATATCGCCTTTTCCGTCGAGGATGCGGGCGACAGCGGGGGCTTCCATCTCGCGCCGTCACTGCGTTATGCCCATTCGGAAGCCTATGTCAGACTGCTGCTTGCCCGTCACGGCCTCGAAATCCTCGAGATCGTCAAAACGGTCATTCGCAAAGATGGCGGCAAACCGGTCGCCGGCATTCTGTTCCTTACGTGCAAGCCGACATGAGCGAACATTTCTTGCGATTTTATAATAGGTCAGCATCGCTTACCTATTGCGCTTGATCGAAGCCAAAAAAGCCTGATATTGCAGCGGTATCGGCAGAAGGCGCAGCGAAAAACGGCGGGCGCTTCGGCTCACTCACATTGGAAATCTTTCGCGTCCGGCTCTTCCTCCGGCGTTCCCGAACTCGTCTGCGATTGGAGACCGGCAACATGACACAGCGCATCCATGCCCTTGGCGTCTGGAATACCAGCGCGACCCGTCACACCCCGATTGAAGATGTGCAGGGTATATTCTCCGGCAGCCTGGTTGCCGCGCTCGGCCTCTATGTGCTCGCCAGTGCCGGCCTTCTCACCGGCAGCACCGCCGGTGTGGCTTTCCTCCTGCATTACGCCTTCGGCGTCAATTTCGGCCTCGCCTTCTTCCTGCTCAACCTGCCGTTCTTCTATCTCTCGTGGAAGCGCCTCGGCATGGCCTTCACGATCAAGACCTTCATCGCCATCGGTCTGACCTCGGTGCTATCAGATGTGCAGTCGCGGTTCTTTTCGATTTCGAGCATCCATCCAGCCTGGGCCGCGCTTCTCGGCGGCCTGTTGCTCGGTTTCGGCCTGCTGGCGCTCTATCGCCACCGCGCCAGCCTCGGCGGCGTCGGCATTCTCGGCATTTACCTGCAGGAGCGTTTCGGCATCCGCGCCGGTCTCGTCCAGCTCGTCATCGACATGTGCGTGCTCGCCGCCGCCTTCTTCGTCACCACCCCGCCGGTCGTCTTCTATTCCGTCCTCGGCGCCGTCGTCCTCAACCTCTTCGTCGCCATCAACCACCGCGCCGATCGTTATATCGCGCTGTGACATTACAAATCGGTAACCCATTCTAAACAGATCGTAACTTGCCTCTGATCGACCCTGGCGCGACACTCCCCTCGCGCCGGATTTGATGAGGTGAACTATGTCAGATTTGGAAAAGCTTGTGAGACGCCGCATGCAGGAAGAATACGCCAGGGGCGCTTCCGCAGAGGAAATTGCGAAGGTCGTCCGCGACATATTCAACGGCACCGACCTCTCTGAGGGCCTTGATGCCGTTGCCGTCCGCACAGCGGATCGTAGGTGACGCAATATTCAACCGACCCGAATGTTTCGGGTCGGTCGCCGGGATGAAATCCCAGTCACCAGATACCGATCAGGCTGCCTTCGTGACCTGGTCGATCGGATGCTGCGAGCGGAAGCCGACGGCAAGGCGGTTCCAGATATTGATCGCGCCGATCGCCACGGTGATCTCAGTCATCTCTTTCTCGGAGAAATGCGCCTTCAGCGCCTCGTAGTCGCCGTCCGGCGCGCCCGTCTTGGCGATATTGGTCACGGCGTCGACCCAGCCGAGCAAGGCGCGTTCGCGGGCGTCATAGACCGGCGATTCCCGCCAGACGCACATCAGGTTGATCCATTGTTCACTGAGCCCATCATGGCGGGCTTCCTTCACATGCATGTCGACGCAATAGGCGCAGCCGTTGATCTGCGAGGCGCGCAGCTTGATCAGGTGGATGAAGCGGCGTTCCAGTCCGGAAGACTGGACATATTGTTCGAGCGCAGCGACTGCCTTGTAGGCATCGGGAGCGGCTTTGGCGAAATTGAAACGCGGTTGCATGGTGATTCTCCTTGTTGGGGCTCAGCGAGCCGTCTTGCGTTCATGAATTTCGAGGAAGGCGCAGCCTCGGGCTGCGATCGATCCGTCGTCGAGGGCATTCAGTTCGATGCCGATATCGGCGATGCTGGTCTTGGCGAGTTCGGCCCGGTAGACCCTTTCGGCCCGAAGCATCGCCGCGCTGATGTTGCAGGGCTTGGCGAAGAAGCTGTCGGAGACCGGGTTCGGTCCGCGCTGGCGGATTTCGGCGCAGCGAAAGGCCGGTGTCGCTCCCTCGACCGCAAGCAGGATGTCGAGCAGCGAAATCTCCGCCGGCGCCTTCGCCAGGCGATAGCCGCCCTTCGGCCCCGGCACGGTATCGAGGATGCCGGCGCCCGACAGCGCCTGCAGATGTTTTAAGAGATAGCTCGTCGACACACCGTGGAATTCCGCCAGGGCCGCCGCCGAAAGAACGCCGCCTGCGGAAAGGCCGGACAGCATGGCGACGCTGTGAATGGCCTGCTCGACACCATCGCTCATCTTCATGCCGACATCTCCTTCATTCGTGGATAAAAAATATCCACGATTAGTGCGGTTGTCAAGAGGCACCCTTGCTGCTTGCCTTTATCCCTGCGGGGGATAGAAGACGGAAAAAGCCGACAGGGGAACATTCATGGCATCCAACGCCTTCGCAGGCCTTCTGAATTCCAGCGCCGACCGCCATTCGCTGTTCGACGACGCCCAAGGCATCGTCGCCGGCAGCATGCTCGCCGTGCTCGGCGTCTCGCTTCTGTCAGGCGCGGGACTGCTTGCCGGGGGCACGGCCGGTCTTGCCTTCCTCGCCCATTATGCGACGGGCTTCAGCTTCGGCCTCTGTTTCTTTGCCGTGAACCTGCCCTTTTATTATCTCGCCTTTCGCCGATTGGGGCCGGCCTTCACCATCAAGACGTTCGCCGCCATCGCGCTGACCTCGATCCTGTCCGAATTCGTGCCGGGCTTTATCGGTATCACGCATGTCAATCCTATCGCCGGGGCGCTGTTCGGCGGCCTCGTCATCGGCGCCGGCATGCTGGCTCTGTTCCGCCATCGCGCCAGTCTCGGCGGCATCGGCATCCTCGCCCTCTATATCCAGGACCGTCTCGGCTGGCGCGCCGGCCTCGTTCAGCTCGGCTTCGACCTTGTCATCCTGGCGCTCTCCTTCTTCGTCGCCAGCCCCTTCATCATCGCCTGCTCCGTGCTCGGCGCGGTCGTGCTCAACCTCGCGATTGCCATCAATCACCGCAAGGACCGCTATATCGCCGTGTGAGGCGATGGCTGCTCTTCTTTTTCCCCAGGCTTTCACTACCTTCAGGATGTGGACCAGATCGATTCCGAAGCCCGCGCCCTGCTGCCTGCCGCCTTTACCCGCTGGTTTGCGGAGAAGGGCTGGCGTCCGCGCGCCCATCAGCTGGAGCTGCTTGCCCGCGCCGAAGCCGGCGAAAGCACGCTGCTGATTGCGCCGACCGGCGCCGGCAAGACGCTCGCCGGTTTCCTGCCGTCGCTCACCGATCTCACCCGCCGCGGCAAGATCCCGCCCGGCTCCGCCTTCACCGGCATTCATACGCTCTATGTCTCGCCGCTGAAGGCGCTGGCGATCGATATCGAGCGCAACCTGATGAAACCGGTCGAGGAGATGGGCCTGCCGGTCACGATAGAAAACCGCACCGGCGATACGCCGAACGCCAAGCGCCAGCGCCAAAAACTCAATCCGCCGGATATTCTGCTGACGACGCCCGAACAGGTCGCCCTGCTGCTGGCCAACCGCGAGGCCGAACGCTTCTTCAAGGATCTGAAATATGTCGTGCTCGACGAGTTGCATTCGCTCGTCACCTCCAAGCGCGGACATATGCTGTCGCTGGGCCTTGCCCGCCTGCGCCGCCTTGCCCCCAACCTTAAGACCATCGGCCTGTCGGCGACCGTCGCCGAGCCGATGGATCTGCAGAAATGGCTGGTTGCCCAACAGGGCGGCGAGGGGCAGGAGGGCAGCCAATATCATGCCGGCCTCGTCGTCGTCGAAGGCGGCGCCAAGCCCGATATTTCGATCCTGTCGACCGAAGAGCGCATCCCCTGGGCAGGCCATGCCGCGCGATACGCCATTCCCGATATCTACAAGCAACTGCTCGAACACAAGACGACGCTGCTCTTCGTCAATACCCGCAGCCAGGCCGAGATGTTGTTCCAGGAACTCTGGACGATCAATGACGACAATCTGCCGATCGCCCTCCACCACGGTTCGCTCGATGTCGCCCAGCGCCGCAAGGTCGAGGCGGCGATGGCCGAAAACCGGCTGCGCGCCGTCGTCGCCACCTCCACCCTCGATCTCGGCATCGACTGGGGCGATGTCGATCTCGTCATCCATGTCGGCGCGCCGAAGGGCGCCTCGCGCCTGGCCCAGCGCATCGGCCGCGCCAACCACCGCATGGACGAGCCCTCGAAGGCGATCCTTGTGCCCGCCAACCGGTTCGAGGTGATGGAGTGCCAGGCCGCCCTCGACGCCAATTATATCGGCGCCCAGGACACCCCGGCGGTCGGCCGCGGCGCGCTCGACGTGCTCGCCCAGCACGTGCTCGGCATGGCCTGCGCCGAACCTTTCGACATGCTGGAGCTCTACGATGAAATCATCAGCGCCTCGCCCTATGCCGATCTCAGCTGGGAGACCTTCGAGCGCATCGTCGATTTCGTCGCGACCGGCGGTTATGCGCTCCGGACCTATGAGCGTTACGCCCGCATCCGCAAGACCAAGGAGGGCCGCTGGCGCGTCTCCAATCCGGCCGTCGCCCAGCAATACCGCCTCAATCTCGGCACCATCGTCGAAAGCCCGATGCTGAACATCCGCATGGTCAAGCGCGGCGAGGGCGGCAGGATCGGCCGCGGCGGCGCCACGCTGGGCAAGGTCGAGGAATATTTCCTCGAACAACTGTCGCCGGGCGATACCTTCGTCTTCTCCGGCAAGGTGCTGCGCTTCGAGGGCATCCGCGAAAATGAATGCCTGGCCTCGCAGGCCTTTTCGCTCGATCCGAAGATCCCCTCCTATAATGGCGGCAAGTTTCCGCTGTCGACCTATCTCGCCGAGCAGGTGCGGGCAATGATCGCCGATCCCGACCGCTGGCGCCATTTGCCGGACCAGGTCCGCGACTGGCTGTCGTTGCAGCAGGACAAGTCGATGCTGCCGAAGCGCGACGAGCTGCTGATCGAAACCTTCCCGCGCGGCAGCCGCGGCTATATGGTCGCCTATCCCTTCGAAGGCCGTCTCGCCCACCAGACGCTCGGCATGCTGCTCACCCGCCGGCTGGAGCGGGCCGGCGCCAAGCCGCTCGGCTTCGTCGCCACCGATTACTCGCTGGCTGTCTGGGGCCTGGAGGATATGGGGCTGCTGATCGGCAATGGCCGTCTCAGCCTCGCCGACCTCTTCGATGCCGACATGCTTGGCGACGATCTCGAAGCCTGGCTCGACGAATCCTTCCTGCTGAAGCGCACCTTCCGCAATTGCGCCGTGATTGCAGGCTTGATCGAGCGCCGCCATCCAGGCAAGGAAAAGAGCGGCCGCCAGATCACCGTCTCCGCCGATCTGATCTATGACGTGCTGCGCAGCCACGAGCCCGATCACATCCTGCTGCAGGCGACGCGGCAGGATGCGGCAACCGGACTTTTGGATATAAGGCGTCTTGGCGATATGCTGATGCGAATCAGGGGTCACATCACCCATCGCCCGCTCGACCATATTTCCCCGCTCGCCGTGCCGGTGATGCTGGAAATTGGACGCGAGGCGGTGCCGGGCGAGGCTCATGATGCGCTGCTCGCCGAAGCGGCCGACGATCTGATCGCCGAGGCGCTGGCCTGAAACTTGTTTGGGAATAACGACTGTGATGAACCGCCTGGCGCTGGCGCGCGACATTTCCGGACTGGCCGCAATACCGGGCATCGAGACATCGGTGAGCGATATTGCCGCCGTCTGCGATCCGCTCGGCGCCCTCTATCTGCCGGATGCCGGCCTGCTCGTCGTCTCCGACCTGCATCTGGAAAAGGGTGCCGCCTTCGCCCGCCGCGGCATGATGCTGCCGCCCTATGACACGCTGGCGACGCTCACCGTGCTGGCTGCGGTCATCTCGCGTTACGACCCAAAGCTCGTCGTCTCACTTGGCGACAATTTTCACGATCGCATCGGCTCGAAGCATATGCCGGAGAATTTTCGGGCGCTGATCGTGGCGATGGCGCGCGGCCGCGAATGGATCTGGATCAACGGCAATCATGATCCCGATGGCATCGTCGATCTGCCCGGCGCTTGCGCCGACGAGATGCATTATGCCGGCCTGACCTTCCGCCACGAGCCCAAAAACGGCTTGCAGAGTGGCGAAATCGCCGGCCACCTGCACCCCTCGGCGACTGTCCGCCGCCGCGAAAAATCCGTCCGCCGCCCGTGTTTTGCCACCGACGGCGCCCGCCTGCTGATGCCCGCCTTCGGCGTCATGAGCGGCGGCCTCGATCTCGGTCATCAGGCGATGAAGGGCCTGTTCGACAAAGCTTCGCTGGTGGCGCATCTCTTGGGGCGGGATCGGATCTATTCAGTCCGGTATGGGAACTTGCGGGGTTAGCGTTCGTCCTCGATGGGGGGTGCCATGTGTTACCCCCTTGTAACTTGACGCCATCCGCCGGCAGCCTAGCTAGCGCTTGCGGTGATGGAGCTGAGCCCGCAACCCCCTCGGGTTTGAAAACCCGTGGCAGAGCAAGGGATGGCTCCGTCGTTCC
>Ga0123341_1000068_pt1 | contig 44096 bp, 40 predicted proteins | sample Turbeapinknodule_FD_89959 | JGI IMG/M metagenome (GOLD analysis project Ga0123341, IMG submission 89959) | Root nodule microbial communities of legume samples collected from Mexico - Turtle bean Mexico pink nodule | ecosystem: Host-associated > Plants > Roots > Nodule | place: Mexico: Nepantla...
AAACGCACCGCGTCTACCTGCGTGATGTCAACTGGCTGGGCGACGAGACGCTGGCGGAAGCCGCCTCCGGCAAAGGCTTTGCCTGCTACGCCAAGGTCCGCTCGACACGGGCGCCGGCGCCCGCCGTGCTGCACGTCGATGCCACCGGCACCTATGTCGACCTTACGGTTGGCGAGGCGGGTATCGCCCCCGGTCAGGCCTGCGCGCTTTATTCGGCACCCGGCGACAACGCCCGCGTCTTCGGCGGCGGCTTCATCGAGCGTTCGGAGCGGGAACCTTCAGCCGAAGCCTCGTTGAAGGCTCTTTTGTCCAGCCCCGTCGCCGCCTGAAATCAACAGGAGAGGGCAGGCATCAAAGCCCAGCGTTTTTCTCCATCATGCGCTTGACACAAAGCCGAGGCGCACCTTATAAGCCGCTCATCCCACGGGCCGGCACGCTTCGCGAGCAGGCATCGTTTGACCAGTGGCGGAGTAGCTCAGTAGGTCAGAGCAGAGGAATCATAATCCTTGTGTCGGGGGTTCAAATCCCTCCTCCGCTACCATCTCCTCAAATGCAGAATTAGCGATATTTGCGGCTCGATTTTGAGCCGGTTCCGGCCGCCGCCGTAGCACATTGACCGCAGCGCCAAGTGCGGCGGCGAGGGGACAAACGGTTCAGCTCTGATCTGCAGGATGTCCGCCAATGCGCGTCGCATTGAACTGGATTCATGCGGCGCGCTTTAGCTCTTTGTTTTATGCATGCCGCCTGGTACCGCGACACACTTCCGGGCGGCATGCATTAACGCCGAGGACAGTTCTATCTGTAGAGCGCCAAAAGCAAGACAGGTATCTTCGTCGACCAAAGATGCGATGCGGCAGCGATGATAATAGCCCATACGGCGAGCGAGAACATGACCGCCGCTAACCTGATCCCGACTGACTCCATCATTTCCTCCATCCCAGCAAAATCGTCCCTCCTCGGACGATCCAATGCTAGCAAGGTGCAGGTCGCTCAGCTATCGCAAGAAATTGGTACCCGATAGAAGTTGCTAACCATGCGCTCGGAAAAGATGCAGAGTTTTCGGCGTTACGGCGCCCTTTTCACTCCCTCGGTCAAACGAGGAAGTGAAAATTGTCGTATTGCGCGCCGAAATAATCAGGGCCGCTATCTTCCGTGACGATCGGTTCGCTATCGAGCAGGAGGTAATCGATCGGGCCGTAAGCGCTGAGATCGATCAGCTGGGGATCGTGGATGCTGTCGGCGGTTATGGTCACTGTTGTGGAGAAGACAATATTGCCGTTCAGCTGACCTTCGATCGTCAGCACATTGTCATAGTTCGACGTTCCGTTGGCCACTTCGAATTGCTTGATCTGAAATGGGCCGCCATCCGCTGAATAGATGGGTGTCCAGAAGACGCCGCCTCCCAGATAGTGGTTGCCGTCGGCCTCCTCCCGCACCGTCGCATCGTCTCCGTCCCGCCAGGCGCCCCAGTCGAAACCTTTATAGCCTGTGGGGAAGTCGCTATGGCCGACGTCTTCAAAATTGACGAACACATCGCCACGTTCCGGCAGGTCAATTGCGATGCTGAGCGCGCCGACGTCGGTGGCGCCTTTGCCGTCTGATATTTTGAAGGTGAATTTTTCGACCAGCGCATCCCCCGGTCCGAGTGCTGCGACCTCCGGCTTCGAGTGATCGAGTGCGTAGGTGTAGCTGCCGTCGGAATAAACGGTGAGCGTGCCGTACTCCCCCTGGATTGCCGTGCTCGTGGGCGGCGAGCCTGCATTGGCCGGTTGCGGAATGCGTTGTCCGTTGACGAAGTTGAGGCGTACCGTATCTCCATCGACATCCGTAGAACTGGTATTTTCGAGAATGTCGCCGGTAATCGCGTCGTCGATGCTGAAAACAGGCAAGTATACGTCGCCTGCGACTGGCTTGTGATTTGCCATTTCTACCTCCCTTGTGATTTTCGTTCCGACTATGCAATCCTATCGGGTAATCTGGCAACGGAAATTGACGATGCTTCGGACTAATTCGTCTGCGCTGGCCGACGGATTTCGAATGGTCGTGCACCGACCTCAAAGTAGAGGGCGGCGTTTGAGCCGAATCTGCTTGTGATTCAGAGCTTCTATGCTCTGTTTCCGTGCCGCTGCCGTTCCATCGTGCGTGGAAAGACGTTCCAGGCAGCATGATAATGGCTGGCCGACGATGACGTCGTCATGACGATATACCGGTTATATTGCTGTCCGTGCCGAGCGCGGCAGAATGCAGGACGACTCGACGGCATCCAGCTGTCAATGCAGGCCACCGACCCCGAGCAGGCTCTCGACCGTCTGGTGATCCCGGGCGAGGCTCTCCGGCGTTCCCGTCCAGGCCAGTCGGCCTCGCTCCAGGATGACCACCTGATCGGCGAAATCGAGTGCACTCTGGATGCGCTGTTCGACGAGCAGGATGGTCATATCGCCTGACTGGGCGAGTGCGGCGAAGGCGGCCATCAGTTCCTCGCAGATGACAGGTGCCAGGCCTTCCAGCGGTTCGTCGAGCAGCAGGACGGAGGGGCGGCCGAGAATGGTGCGGGCGGTTGAGAGCATCTGCTGCTCGCCGCCGGAGAGCTGGCTGCCGAGGTTGCGGCGGCGCTCCTTCAGGCGCGGGAACATGGCATAGGCTTCCTCCAGCGCCGTTTTCGGCCGTGCCTTCAGGCCGACGAAGAGATTTTCCTCGACCGTCAGAGTCGGGAAGACACAGCGCGTCTGCGGCACATATCCGAGCCCCTTATGTGCCCGTGTCGCGCTCGGTGCGGTGGTGACATCCGCACCGCCAAGGCGGATTTGGCCCTGATATCGCCTGGTCTGGCCGGCAAGGGTCGCCAGCAAGGTGGTTTTGCCCATGCCGTTGCGGCCGAGCACGGCAAGCCGGGCGCCTGCCGGCACGGCGAAGGAAATGTCTTCGAGCACGCGCGTCGGTCCATATCCGGCCGACAGATTTTCGACCTCAAGCGATATGGCTGGCATTGGCATAGCTCCCGAGATAGGCCTCGCGCACACGCGCATCCTGGGTGACGTCTTCAGGCCGGCCGTCGAAGATGATTGTGCCAGCGGCCAGTACGATGACGCGTTTGGCAAAACGGAAGACAAGGTCCATATCGTGTTCGATCATCAGGACGGCGAGACCGGCGGGCAGATCGGCGAGCGCCTGTTCGATGCGGCCGGTATCGCTTTGGGGCACGCCGGCTGCCGGCTCGTCGAGCAACAGCACTTTCGGCTTCAGCGCCAGCGCCACGGCGATCTCAAGAAGCCGCTGCTGGCCATAGGCGATCTCGCTGACCTTGCGATGCATCAGCGGCGCCAGTCCGAGCTTTCCAAGGAGATCGTCGACCTCCGCCATGACATCGGGCATATGCAGGAAACTCCCGAACATGCGTCCGGTCCTCCCGTCCCGCTGAAGCACGGCGAGGCCGACATGTTCGGCCGGTGTCATATCCTGGAAAAGCCGTGTCACCTGAAAGGATCTGACGAGACCGCGTTTGACCCTGCCGATGGCACCGACTTTCGTGACCACCTCGCCGCCGAGCCGCACCTCGCCGGAATCGGGCGAGAGATTGCCGGTCACCAGGTTGACGAAGGTGGTCTTGCCGGCGCCGTTCGGGCCGATCAGCGCCACACGATCGCCCGGTGACATCATAAGCGAGACATCATTGGTAACGGTAAGGCCGCCGAAAGCTTTCCTGAGATTGGCGACCTGAAAAACCGGGCTCATGAGCGCTGCTCCCTGCGGCGGTCAATGAAGGCCGCAGCGGTTCCGTAGAGACCCTTCGGCGCGAAAAGCACGACGGCGATCAGCAGCGCACCGACCATGGTCAGCCAATGGAAGGGATTGGCTGCCGAGACATAATCTTCAAAGAGCATGAAGATGACGGTGCCGGAGAGCGCGCCGAAGAGGGAGCCGGTGCCGCCGAGCACCAGCATGACAAGCGCCTCGGCCGATTGCGTGAAAGACAGGCTGTCGAGGCCGACGACCTGCGTCGAGATCGCATTCAAGGCGCCGCCGACACCGGCCACGGCGCCCGATATCCCATACATCCTGATGAGAGCCGCCTTCGGCGAAGCACCCATGGCGCGGACACGCAGCGGGTCTTGCTTGATGGCGCGGCAGAGCATGCCGAAGGGAGAGCGGACCAGCAATCGCAGCAGCACGAAGACAACAAGCAGCAGCGCCATTCCGAAGAAGAAAGCGGTTTGACCGTAGAGATCAAATTCGAAAATGCCGAAGATCGGGTCCGGCGCGATGCCGGAAAGCCCGTCGCTGCCGCCTGTCCATGACGATGCCTTGTTGGCGAATTCATGGAAGAGATTGATCAGGGCGATCGACAGCACGAGCTGCGGCAATCCGTGCGCCCGCAGGATGACGATGCCGCAGAGCAGCCCGGCGACAGCGCCGCCTGCAATGCCGGCCAGCATCATCAGCAACGGATCATTGATGCCGTAATGCGCCGACACGATGCCGGCGGCATAGGCGCCGGAGCCGAACAGCGCGGCATGGCCGAGCGTGGCGACGCCGCAATAACCGGTGACGAGATCGAGCGAGAGGACGAACAGCGCGATCGTCGCCATGCGGGTCAGGAGCGCCAGATTGTCGGGGAAGGCGAAATAACCGATCGTCGCGACAGCGATGATCACGCCTATTCCGGCGAGATCGCGGCCGATGGTTCCGCGCCGCCGATGCTGAAGGCGTTCGTTTTCGTTGTTTATGACAAGCGCCATTCTATTTCGCCCTTCCGGCAAGGCCGCGCGGGAAGACGCAGATGATGGCGATCACGGCGAGATAGAAGAAGAATTCGCCGAATTCAGGCATCAAATAGCGTCCCGTCGTATCGATCGCTCCGAGCAGCAGGCAGGCGATCAGCGCTCCCGGAATGGAGCCGGCACCGCCGACGGAGACGACGACCAGGAAGGTGACCATGTAGCGCAGCGCATAATAGGGTTCGACCGGCAGGAGTTCGGCGCCGACAACGCCGCCGAAAGCGGCAAGTCCGACCGCAACGGCAAAGCTCACGGCATAGATGATCTCGGTGCGCACGCCGAGCGCTGCCGCCATCGCCGCATCGTCGACGGAGGCGCGCAGCTTGACACCGAAGCTGGTCCTGTCGATCGCAAACCAGAGCGCAAGGGCAACCACGAGACCGCAGAAGATGACGAAAAGCCGGTGGACGGGAATGGTGCGGAAGCCGAGATCGGCCGATCCCTGCAGCGCAGCGGGAAGCGGAATGGTTTTCAGCGTCGGCCCCATCGCGTAGTTCGCGAGGCCGATAACGCAGAAGGTGATGCCGATGGTCATCAGCACCTGGGTCAGCTCCGGAGCACCGTAGATCCGGCGATAGAGAAAACGCTCGAGCGGGATGGCGACGACCATGGTGATGGCAACGGCGGCCACGACCGCCGCTGCATAACCGAGGCCGAGATCACGGGCGGCATAGGAGGCGATATAGCCGCCGATCATGGCGAAGGCGCCGTGCGCCAGGTTGACGACGCGCATCAGCCCCATGGTCACTGAAAGGCCGATCGATATGACGAAGAGCACCATGCCATAGGCAAAGGCGTCGACGGCGATGCTGAAGACTGTCTGCATGGAAATACCCTGCTTCGATGCGACGGGCTCGATGTGTAAGCCCGTCGCCTGTCGGGATGCCGGACCTTACTTGGCGGCGGCCAGGCCCGGATCGCCCTGCTTCTCGAAGGTCTGGATCTCCTTGTTGATGTAGGTCCCGTCATCGGCTTTGGCGACTTCGCGCAGATAGATATTCTGGGTGATGTGCCGGCTTTCCGGGTCGATCGAAACCGGGCCGCGTGGGCTCACCCAGGCAAGGCCTTTTACCGCATCGACAGCCTTCTCGGCATCCTGCTTGCCGCCCGTCGCCTCGATCATTTTGTAGATGACATACATGCCGTCATAGGCGCTGACCGCAGGGAAGGAGAGCTCGGCCTTGTTGCCGATCGCCTTGGTCGCCGCCTCGACGAAAGCCTTGTTCTCGGGCGAGTCGTGCGACACGGCATAGTGGAAGGTCGTCTGGATGCCGAGCGCGGCGTCGCCAAGCGCCGGCAGGTCGGATTCCTGCGTCAGATCACCCGGCGCGAAGAACTTGATGCCGGCCGCCTTCAGGCCGTTTTCATTATAGGCCTTGACGAAGCCGAGCGTCGTCGGACCGGATGGCAGGAAGGCGAAGACACCCTCAGCGCCGGAATCCTTGATGCGCTGCATGATCGGGCTGAAGTCGTTGGTCGCAAGCGGCATGCGGATCGCCTCGACCACCTGGCCGCCGGCCTTCTCGAAGCCGGTCTTGAAGGCGTTCTCGGCGTCGATGCCGGGGCCGTAATCGCTGACGACCGAAATCACCTTCTTGACGCCGGCGTCGAAGGCGACCTTGGCGATCGGCGTCGAGGTCTGCCAGGTGGTAAACGAGGTACGCACGACAAGCGGGCTCTTGGTGACGATCGCCGAGGTCGCGGCGTTCATGATGACCATCGGCACGTTGCCCTGCTTCAGGATCGGGGTCACCGCCATGGCATCCGGGGTGAAATAGAATCCGGCGAGATACTGGACCTTTTCCTTGACGATCAGTTCCTGCGCCAGCGCCTTGGATTGGGCCGGATCGGCCTGCGGCACGTCGCGATAGACGATTTCGACCGTGTCGTTGCCGACCTTGCTGCCATTGACCGCCATATAGGCATCGATGCCGGCCTTGAAGTTCTTGCCCTGAAGGGCGAACGGACCGGAGAACGGCCCGATGACGCCGACCTTGATCGTGTCGGCATAGGCAGCGCTGCCGAGCACGATTGCCGCAACGGCGGCGAAAACGAACTTCTTCATGGTTTTGGTTCCTCCCTTTCAAAATGCGGACCTCGATGGTTCGCACCAGTCTCAAATCATCCTGTCAGAATGGCAATCCCACATAGTTTTCCGCGAGCACCGTCGAGGCCGCGCGGGAATGGGTGAGATAATCGAGTTCCGCCTCCTGGATCTTCTGGTCGAAATCACCCGTATCTGGAAAACGATGCATCATCGTCGTCATCCACCAGGAAAACCGTACGGCCTTCCACACGCGGGCGAGTGCTGTCTGCGAATAGGCATCGAGGCCGCGGTCTGAGCCTTCGCGGTAATGCTCGATCAGCCCGGAGAAAAGGTAATGGACGTCGCTGGCTGCCAGGTTGAGCCCCTTGGCGCCGGTCGGCGGCACGATATGGGCGGCGTCGCCGACCAGGAAAAGCCGGCCGAAACGCATCGGCTCGGCGACGAAGGAGCGTAGCGGCGCGATTGATTTCTCGAAGGACGGTGCGGTCACCAATGCCTCGGCATGATGCGTCGGCAGGCGCCGTCTCAACTCGTCCCAGAAGCGATCGTCGCTCCAGGCCTCGACCTTTTCGTCAAGCGCACACTGGATGTAATAGCGGCTGCGCGTCGCCGAGCGCATCGAACAGAGTGCAAAACCCCTCGGATGGTTGGCGTAGATCAGTTCATGGCTGACCGGCGCCACGTCAGCAAGCAGGCCCAGCCAGCCAAAGGGATAGATCTTTTCGAAATGCTTGATCGCTTTTTCGGGGATGGCTTTGCGGCTTGCTCCATGAAAGCCGTCGCAGCCGGCGATGAAATCGCAATCGATGCGCTGGGGGACGTGGTCTTTCATATAGGTGACAAAAGGCGAATGCCCATCGAAGTCATGCGGTGTGACATCGGCGGCATCGTAGATCGACAGGGCGCCGCGTGCTTCGCGCCGCTCCATCAGGTCGCGCGTCACCTCCGTCTGGCCGTAAACGGTGACGCGCCTGCCGCCGGTCAGATCATGCAGGTCGATGCGATGATCGCGTCCGTCGAAGGCCAGCGAGAAACCGTCATGCGGCAGGCCTTCGGCGTGCAGCCGCGCTGCCGATTTGGCCTGATCCAGCAGCCCGACGGTGCCTTCCTCCAGAACGCCGGCGCGCACCCGTCCGAGGATGTAATCCTTGTTGACGCGGTCGAGAACGACATTGTCGATGCCCGCCTCGGTCAGAAGCTGACCGAGCAGCAGGCCGGATGGCCCCGAACCGATGATGGCGACCTGGGTTCGCAAATGCGTCCTCCCTCACATTTTTGCGTTTTGCCGGATTCTGCCGTGTCGCCCCGGTCGCAGCAATGGACATCCCGGCCAAAAAATTGCACTAATCGAACATTGGTGCGGGAGCAGACCGATGCGCAGACATGTGCCGACCTACGAGCTCTACGGCGAGAATACCGGGCGAGGACCGGATTTTTGGTTGCATTGCGAAACAATTCGCTCCCGCAGCAGCTTGCATCAATGGGAGATCCGTCTGCATCGGCACGAGAGTTTCTTTCAGATATTGTACATCGAAAGCGGTTCGGGCGATGCGATTTTCGGCGATGAGAGCCATGCCATTCGTCCGCCGGCCATCATCACCGTGCCGCCGGGCCTCAATCACGGCTTTCGATTTTCGCGCGATATCGACGGCCTGGTCATCACCATATTGAGGTCCCATCTCAGCCATCCGCTGGGCGACCGAAGCCAGTTGGGCGAATGGCTGACGACGCCGCATCTGACGTCACTCGATCCTGGCAATGCCGCGGCTGCCTACGTCATGCAGACGTTGCGGCGGCTGGGCGACGAATTCGAAAATCGCCGCAGCGGCCGCAATGAGATGCTGGGCGCTTACGTTGCGCTGGCGCTGCGGCTGACGGCGAGGATTTCCCATCAGGGAAACAGCGATGAGCTTGCGTCGAACGAGAACGACCGGCGTTTGGAAATGCTGGACGAGCTGCTGCAGCAGCATTTCCGATCACACAAGCCCGCTTCCTTTTACGCTAGGGAACTTGGGATTTCGCCGACACATCTCACCCGCATCGTCCGGACGATGACCGGCAGCACGCCGCACGAATTGATCGCCGGTAAACTCATCGAAGAGGCAAAACGCCAGCTCGTTTTTACGCTCGGCAGCGTTCAGGAGATCGGATTTCGGCTTGGTTTTGCCGACCCCGCCTATTTCTCGCGCTTCTTCCTCAAATATACCGGAGAAACGCCGCGGGTCTGGCGCATGAAGGAGAAGATTCGGCTGGAGGGCGCGTAACTTTTCCGACGTCCAGCGGCGGCGCATTCGCAGGCGCGAGCCGCCGATGCCGGGACGCTGTTGATCTGGATCAGCCACTGCCAAGAAGGGACAGCGCCTCGTCGGCGATGATCTGCTCCTCATCGGTGGCGATGACATGGGCGGCGATGCGGCTTTCCCCTGTACTGATCATGAACTCATTGGCGGAATTGGCCTTTTCGTCGATCGCAAGGCCAAGCCAGGAGAGCCGCTTGGCCACGCAGGCACGGATCTCCGATTGATGCTCGCCGATGCCTGCAGTGAAGACGACGGCGTCAAGGCCGCGAAGCGTTACCGCCATACGGCCGATTTCGCCGGCAATGCGCAGTGTGAAGAAATCGATCGCCTGGCGCGCCTCCGGCCGTCCGTCCTTCAAAAGGTCGCGTGTATCGGCACTGATGCCCGATAGGCCGAGCAGGCCGGAGCGGTGATAGAGCAGGTCTTCGATTTCCGTGAAGGATTGCTTCCTCTCTCCCGCCAGATGCAGAATGACGCCGGGATCGAGCCAGCCCGGGCGCGTCGCCATCGGGATGCCGTCGAGCGTCGAAAAGCCCATGCTGCAATCGCGGCTGACGCCTTGGTCGAGCGCGCAGAGGCTGGCGCCGCTGCCGAGGTGGGCAACCACCGCCTTTGCCGCGCGCGGCGCCTTGCGGGCGAGCTCACCGGCGATGAATTTATAGGAAAGGCCATGAAAGCCGTAGCGCTTGACGCCTTCCTCATGCAGTGCACGGGGAATGGCGAAGCGGCGAACGAGATCGTCCTGGGTGGCATGGAAGGCTGTGTCGAAGGAGGCGGTCTGGGCAAGACGCGGTTTCAGATGGCGCAGCGCGCGGATGAAACGCAACGCCTGCGGCTGATGCAGGGGCGCAAGTGGCGTCAGCGCGTCGACGGCATCGATCGCGGCGTCGTCGAGGGCGATCGCGCTGGTGAAACGATCGCCGCCATGGACGACGCGGTGACCGGCGGCGCGGGTGGCGGCGACGTCGAAATGATCGGCAAGAAGCGCTAAGCTCTCGTCGATCACGCTGCGCAGATCTTCCGTTATGCTGGTTTTCATAGGTACGTCGAATGCCTGCGATCCCCGGCTCAGACAGATCGAGAGCGGTTCAGCGCGCAAATCGATCACGCCCTTGCCGATGCGCCGCGCCTTGCCGCCATCGATGGCGAAGATGCCGATCTTGACGGTCGAGGAGCCGGCGTTGAAAGTCAGCAGGAGGTCGGTCGATGACATGATCTTCAGAGGCTCCGCGCAGATATGATGATCGAACTTAGTGTCGGCGCTGCGGACGGAAAGGCGTCTATCGGCTCGCTGCGCATTATCCTGCGCATCCAATCATCTCGTTCGCCTGGGGCTGCGTGGATTCGCCGTGAGGCCTGTGACAGCCAATATCGCCTGATGTCAGTGTCTTAGGGGACGGACCAGCAGGGCGTCATGAGAGTTCACGCGCGGAATTATTGACAAAAACGCAAATTTGCCTTGGATATGTCGCCTATGCACTCGGACGCGATTTGACGTCAGCAGTTGCCGATCCCTGGATTCCCCTGAGCCTTGCGCTGCTGATCGCGCACGGCTTCGAATTCGTCAACGGTTTCCACGATCGGCCACTGCCGTCGCCACCGTCATCTACATCCGTTCCATGCCGGTGGCCTTCGGCATTCTGGCGCTGCTGCCGGTAGAACTGATCCACCATGGCGGCGAACGGTTCCGGCCTGCAATGGTCGACCGTGCGTAACATGCTGATGGCCTGGGTGCTGACGCTGCCGGCCTCGATCGCGATCGCCTTCGTGCTCTTCGTGATCCTGCGCCAGGTGTTTTAAAGGGTTCCGTCAGGCCGTGGAGGCCAGACTGGCATTGCGATCGCTGATGAAGATGCCCGCTTCGGCGGCGGGCATCGCCTTGCCGAAAAGATAGCCCTGGCCGATGTCGCAGCCGAGCTGCAGGAGGAAGGCGAGCTGCCCGTGCTCCTCGACGCCCTCCGCTGTCGTTTTGATGTTGAGGCTCCGGCCGAGGCCGAGCATGGCGCGGACGATCTTTTCCTGACGCTCATCGCCGCGATAGGTGGCGATGAAGCTTTTGTCGATCTTGATCTTGTCGATACGATAGCGGGCGAGCTGGGCCAGACTTGAATAACCCGTGCCGAAATCGTCGAGGGCGATCTGGATGCCGGCCGCGTGCAGTTCATCAAGGATGACGGCGGCGATGGCGGGATCCTGGATCAAGGCGTTTTCGGTGATCTCCACTTCCAGGCGTTGCGGCGGCAGCCGGCTTGCCGAAAGAACCTTGAGAATGCGTGATGTCAGCAGCCTGTCTTCCATCTGTACCGGTGAGACGTTGAAGGACAGCATCACATGGTCCGGCCAGGTGAGTGCGTCGCTGCAGGCCTGGGCGAGAAGATCCTCGAACAAGGCGGTGATCATCCCGTTTTCCTCGGCGATATCGATGAAAACAGGCGGCGGAATGTTGACGCCGTCCTCGCCGATCCAGCGCGCCAGCGCCTCGAAGCCGCAGAGCTGACCGGTCTTCAGGTCGATCAGCGGCTGATAGAAGGGTTTGATCGCCTTGTTGGCGATAGCGGCGCGCAGCCTGGTTTCCAGCGCCGCGCGTTCCGCTACCTTGTCCTGCATGGCCGGTTCGAAAACGAAATAATGGTTGGGGCCGCGTGATTTCGCTTCGTACATGGCGAGGTCGGCACGATGAGCGGCATCTTCCAGCGGCTCGACGCCCTCCGCCCAGCGGTCGTAACCGACGCTGGCACCGACTTCGACGGCAAAACCATCGATATGGATAGGCCGGGTGACAGCCTGGATCAGCAGCCTGGCAAAACGCTCCTCGCGCTGCGCCGTCAGGGCAAAGGCGACAATGATGAATTCGTCGCCGCCGAAGCGATAGACGCAATCGGCATCGCCGAGCGCGCAGATCCGTCTGGCAACGTCGATCAACAGAATGTCCCCGCCCTTGTGGCCGACGAGATCGTTGACTTTCTTGAAGCCGTCGAGGTCGACGGAGAAGATGGTGACGTTTCGCTCCCACTCCTCGATCTCGGCCTCGTCGCTCCTGGTCGGCCGTGAGAGAATCTTGCGCTCGAAGGCATAGCGGTTCGGCAGTTTGGTCAGATGGTCGTGGGTTGCGGTCCAATCGGCCTTCGCCTGAGCGGCGTCGCGCAAGTCCATTTCCTTGCGCAGGTCGGCGATGCGCAGCACCGAATAGATGAAACTCATGGCGCCGGCGATGCCGAGCGCCAGAACGAGTTTGTCGGCGCCGTATTCGCCGAAACCGGTCATGAAGAAGACAAGGCTGTCGTCAAGCTGCAACAGCACGCCGAGGAGCCAGAGAGTTATCCCGAGCCCGACGATCGACACGCATTGCCTTCCGGCCCTGCTCTGGAAAAACACCGGCATATGGCCTTCTCCATCTCCACCCTGTGCCGAACTATCATGAAAGTCTGAAATGTTCGTTGAAACCAGAAGGCGAATTATTGGAGACGACCGCTTTTTGCTGCACCGTCGAGAGACGGACGGCGCTTGTCGTGAAGCGGAGACGGGAAACAACGAAGGCGAGCGTGCTGGTGCATCGCTCGCCCTTTCTCGTGTTTCAGGCGGTAACGATCAGCAGCGGAACGCTGACGATGAGGCCGACCAGAACCGTGATTGTGGCGAAACGCATCAAACGCAAGCGACGCGTGCGCTCCCCACTCCAGTCATATGTCATGTCTTCCATCTCCTTGGGACAAGGAAGTAGTCCCGGCGAAACCGGGTTCAATAGAGATGACGCGATTTGCTTGTGTAAGGCTGGATAAGATGAGGGATCGCTAATGCTGAAAACGCAGGGACCAGCGCCGGCCGTTGCTGGTCATGCGAATGACGGCGAGCGGTTCGACATCGACGAGCCAGAAGGAGGAGGGGGGCGCCTGAAGCGCATGCGTGATCGCCGCCCGGATGATCGCGGCGTGGGTGATGGCGATCACATGGCCGTCGAAGGTCGATTGGCTCTCCATCCAGCCGACGACGCGTTTCCCGAGATCAAGAAGGCTCTCGCCGCCGTGCGGGGCCGCTTCCGGCTTCGTCATCCAGGCCAGGAGGTTCTCCGGTTCCTCGTCCTCTAGCGCCGCAATCGACTTGCCGGCCCAGCGGCCATGATCGCAGTCGCCAAGTGCCGGATCTATCCGGGCTTGAAGGCGAAGCGCGTCGGCCGTCTGGCGCGCGCGCAAAGCGGGGCTCGTGGCGATATGGTCGGCGCGAGGCAGGGCGGCCATCCTGCCGGCTTCCTCCCTTGCCTTGGCTTCCAGCGGTTCGTCGACCGGAAACAGGGCCTTGCGGCTCGCCGCCGTTGCACCATGGCAGATCCAGGTAAGGCGCGTGTTCACGGTCTTCTGATCTCCTGGGAATACAGTGGGACAGCCCTCTGCCGGCACGTGAAGTTTCGTTGACAGTCTCTTCGGCGTGCAGATATAACCGGGCTGTTGCGGGTTTGGAAGCCGGTGGAAATCCGGCGCGGTCGCGCCACTGTGACCAGCGTGTCGAAGGCTCTTCGCGCTGGAAGTCAGACCTTACCGCACAAACACTCTTTCGACTGAACGCGTCATTCCGGAGGAATACATGTCTGACACCACTTTCACGCCCGTCGCAGTACCGGCCCCGATCCCCGTAGGAGAAATCCTGCCCTGGGCGATCTTTGGCGGCTTGCTGATGCTCATCGCCCTCTATTTCGTCGGCACCGAGGAAGGCGCGATGGCGCTGTTCAACGGCATGTATGTGCACGAATTCGTGCATGACGCCCGCCATCTCCTTGGCTTTCCCTGCCACTAAGGGGATACCGACATGGTTGGAAACCTTCTGCTTCGCGGCATGCTCGCGGGCCTGATTGCTGGCATCCTGGTTTTTGCCTTCGCCCATACCTTCGGCGAGCCGCTGGTCGATGCGGCGATCGCCTTCGAGGAGGCGAGCGCAAAGGCTGCCGGCGAAGCTGCCGAACCTGAAATCGTCAGCCGCGCCACACAGGCCGGTCTCGGCCTTTTCATCGGCGTCATGGCCTATAGCATCGCCGTCGGCGGGCTTTTTTCGCTCGCCTTCGCGTTCCTGCACGGCCGCCTCGGCCGCCTTTCGCCGCGCGGAACCTCTGCCGTCATCGCCATTGCCGCCTTCGTGGCGATCGTCCTCGTTCCCGGCATCAAGTATCCGGCCAACCCGCCGGCGGTCGGCAATCCCGATACGATCGGCGTCAGGACGGAACTGTTCTTCCTGATGATCGTCGTTTCGCTTGCCTCGCTGATTGCGGCGGTTGCGCTTTCTCGCCGCCTTGCCGGCCGCTTCGGCCTGTGGAACGGCGCGATCATCGCCGGCTTCGCCTATCTCGTGTTCATCGGCGCCGTCCTCTATCTGCTGCCGCCGATCAACGAGGTGCCGGAGAATTTCTCGGCGATGGTGCTCTGGCGGTTCCGCACGACCACGCTCGGAATGCATGCGATCCTTTGGGCAGCGCTCGGTCTTGTTTTCGGAGCGCTGGCCGAACGGCGGCTTGCCGTGAAGGGTGGGCAACGAGGACAGCCGGCAAAGGCATTTCACTGAAAGCATCGAGGGGCGCCGCTCTTTTGTGGGCGCCCTGAACTTTTCGGGCGATCATGAAAAGCGATAGAACCAGACCATTTCCGCTGGCGGCATTTGCCGTCGCCGCATTCTGTGTCCTTGCGGGGAATGCCTTTGCCCATGGCAGCGGCGCCGGCGGCAGCCGTGCCGGCCTCGATATCCCGGAAATTGCTCATGGCGAGATGGCTGTCATATCCGACTATCGCAGTCGTATCATCGAGCTTGCATCCCGCGCAGTCGATACGAACGAGCCGTTCCGGCGGGTGCTGAACTATGCCGAAATCCAGTATTCCTACTGCCTTTGGGGCAGGGTGCCGGGCAGCGTGACGGACGAGGAAAGTCCGTTCAACGAATGCACCCATGCTTATCTCGCAGCAGCCAAGGCCGTATTGTTTTCGATGCGCGAGATGCCGCGGGAGGCTGTTGCTGCGGGTGAACTCATTTCCGCCGTCGATGCCGATATGGTGCGGCGCGGGCTTGCGCTCGTCACCTGCCAATTCAGCGGCCAGGCTTTCAACACCGCCGATGTCGTCAAGCCACGCTGGAGCGGGATACCGTTTCATGCCGCCAGCATGGCGTTGCTGACGGCGTTTGCTTCTTTGCTCGTATTTGCAGTCTTCGGGCTTTGCCGTTTGCTGCGGCCGACGGCTCAGTCGTCGGAATAGCGCTGCTCGCGCCACGGATCGCCAAGCATGTGGTAGCCGTTCTTTTCCCAGAAGCCGGCTTCGTCGTCCGGGATCAGCTCGATGCGGCGCAGCCATTTGGCGCTTTTCCAGAAATAAAGATGCGGCACGACGAGGCGCATCGGGCCGCCATGGTCCGGCGTCAGGGGCAGGCCTTCCCAGGAGGTCGCAAGGATCGCGTCCTCGGCGGCGAAATCGGCAAGCGGCAGATTGGTCGTGTAGCCGTCGTAGCTCGTCAGCATGACGTAAGCTGCCTCCGGTTTCGGAATGGCGCGGTCAAGCAGATCGCGCGTCGAAACGCCTCTCCATTTGTTATCGTAGCGCGACCATGTGGTGACGCAGTGAATGTCGCTGACCCTGGTGCTCTGCTCGATCGCCTGGAAATCGCCCCAGGTGAGGGTGAGTGTCGTTTCGATCAGTCCGCGCACTTCGAGCCGCCAGCTTTCGGTGGCGATGACCGGCTGCTGGCCAAGATCGAGCACCGGCCAGTTCTTGACAAGGTGCTGGCCGGGCGGCAGGCGATCGGCTTCAGGACGGCTGATACGGCCGGTCAGGAACTTGCCCTCCGCCGCCCAGCGACGCTTGGAGCTGGTGAGCTTGCTGTCGGCGGGCGTGTTGTCGTCGCTCATGATTGGTTCCCTTGCGATGCAGCAATAGGATATCGGCCCTCGACGGGTGTCAAGTTTCGACGGCCCTTGGAAATCACCGTCGGTGTTATTAGTCTTGGACCGTCGGGTATGCCTCGCTGGGGAGTGGAGGCGGAAAGGGGAGGAGCCGGATCTGTCTTTGCGATATCGTGCGATAGCTGCGTTGCTGGTGGTACCGCTGATCATCTTCGCCTTCTTCACCTATGGAAGCGCGATCGCGACGCGCGCCTATATGGGGGAGGCCTCGGCCCAGGCGGGAACGGCGCTGCGCCTTGCCGTCTCGGCGCTCAGCGGTCACCTCAATCGCTACGAGGCGCTGCCGGCGCTGATTGCCGATCACGAGAATATCAAGGAACTGGTGAGCGCGCCCGACGACTCAGCCTTGCGCGATGCAGCTAATCTCTATCTCAAAGAGATCAACGGGCTGCTGAAATCCTCCGATATTTATGTGGTCAAGCCGGACGGCGAGACGATCGCGGCCAGCAATTACGACGGACCGGGAAGCTTCGTCGGACAGAATTTCAGCTACCGGCCCTATTTTCAGGACGCGATCGAAGGCCGGCAGGCGCGGTTCTATGCGCTCGGCACCACCTCGCTGAAGCGCGGCTATTACTTCGCAGCTCCGATCCGGACCGGCACGGATATTGGCGGTGTCATCGTCTTCAAGGTCGATATCGACATGATCGAATCCTCCTGGGGTGGCGGCGAATACAAGATCTTCGTCTCCGATCCGGAGGGCATCATCTTCATGTCCGGCAGCCCGGAATGGCTTTACGGCGCAATCCTGCCGCTGACGGCCGACCGCATCGCACGCACGCAAGCTTCGCGGCGTTATGCCAATGCCAGGCTGACGGCGTTGCCGGTGACTCGCCAGCGCTTTGAGCCGCACGAGTTGATGACGCTCGCCGGCGAGCGCGGTTCCAGAGAATATCTGGTGCTTTCGCACTACATGCCGGCCGAGGACTGGACGGTGAACGTGCTGATGGAGACAAGTTCCATTCGCGCCCAGGCGCGCACGGCGCTTGCGGCCATCTTTCTCATCCTCTGCATTGCGGGGCTCGCGGTTGCGGTTCTGCGCCAGCGGCGGGCGCGGCTTGCCGAGCGCATGCAGCTGCAAACGGAAGCTCGCAACGAGCTGGAGCGGCGCGTCGACGAACGCACGGCCGATCTTGCCCGCGTCAACAGCCGGATCGAGGAGGAGATATCGGAACGGCGTTTGACCGAGCAGCAGCTCCGTCAGACGCAGGCCGATCTCATCCAGGCGGGCAAACTTGCCGGCCTCGGGCAGATGTCGGCTGCTCTTTCGCATGAGTTCAATCAGCCGCTCGCCGCCGCCAAGACCTATACGGATAGCGCCTCCGTTCTCATCGATCGCGGCCGGACGGAGGAGGCGCGGGACAATATAAGGCGTATCGGCGGGCTGATCGACCGCATGGCCGCGATTAGCCGGCACCTGCGCAACTTCGCCCGTAAACCGAACGAGAAGCTGGGGTCTGTTTCTCTCGATGAAGCGATGCATGACACGCTCGAAATCATCGCCTGGCGGCTGAAGGCGGCAGACGCCGAGCTCCGGCTCGACCTCGGCACACGGCCGCCGGTGGTGCGCGCCGGTTCGGTGCGTCTGCAGCAGGTGCTGGTCAATGTGATTTCCAATGCCGCCGATGCGGTGGAAGGGCTGGACGACAGACGCATTGAGATTTCGGCCTTCGAGGAGGCCGGCAAGGCGGTGCTGACAGTGCGCGACCATGGGCCGGGTGTGCCTGCCGCGATCGCCGAGCGTATCTTTGATCCCTTCTTCACGACCAAGGGTGTCGGCAAGGGGCTCGGTCTCGGCCTGTCGATCTCCTACAATATCATCAAGGATTTCGGCGGCAGCCTTACTACTGCCAATCATTCCGAAGGGGGCGCGGTGTTCCGCATCGAGCTGCAATCGGCGGCAGGGCTGATGCCGGAGGCAGCGGAATGAACGATGCGAAGATCCTGCTGGTTGACGACGAGGAGGAACTGCGCCGCTCGACGGCGCAGGCGTTGGAGCTTTCCGGCTTCAGTGTCGAGACCTATTCGAACGGCGACCACGTGCTGGAGCTGATCGGCTACAGTTTTCCTGGCGTCGTCGTCAGCGATATCCGCATGCCCGGCATGGACGGCATGACGCTGATGCAGAAGATCCGCGAACTCGACCCGGAGGTGCCGGTCATTCTCGTCACCGGCCACGGCGACGTTCAGCTTGCGGTGAAGGCGATGCGCGAAGGCGCCTATGATTTCATCGAGAAGCCGTTCACGCCGGAGATGCTTGCCGGCGTCATCCGCCGGGCGATGGAGCGGCGCGGCCTCGTGCTCGAAAACCGGCTGCTGAAGGCGGTCGCCGGCAAACGCGACGATATCGAAGCGCGGCTGCCGGGGCGCACACAGGTGATGGTGGATCTGCGCTACCGTATCCGGGCGATCGGCGCGAGCGATGCCGATACGCTGATTGTCGGCGAGACCGGGGCCGGTAAGGAAGTGGTGGCGCGGGCGCTGCACGATATCAGCGCCCGGGCGAGCCGGCCGTTCATCGCGATCAATTGCGCAGCACTTCCGGCAAACCTGATCGAGAGCGAGCTCTTCGGCCATGAGGTGGGCGCCTTTCCTGGCGCGGTGCGGCCGCGCTACGGAAAGTTTGAGCACGGGCGCGGCGGCACCATCCTGCTCGACGAAATTGGCTCCATGCCCTTCGACCTGCAGGCGAAGTTCCTGCGGGTGCTGCAGGAGCGGGTGATCTCCCGGTTGGGATCGAATGAGACGGTGGCGCTCGACGTGCGCTTTATCGCCACGAGCAAGGTGGATCTGGAGGCGGAGGTGGCGGCGGGGCGCTTCCGCGCCGATCTCTTCTATCGGCTGAACGTCGCGACACTTCATGTGCCGTCTCTGTCGCAGCGCCGGGCGGATGTTCCGCTGCTCTTTCTGCAGCTGGTGCGGGAAGCGGCGGCCCGCTACGGCCGCGACGAGGTCGTCGTGGCGCCCGAGGTGATCTCTGACATCGCCCAGCGCGACTGGCCGGGCAACGTGCGCGAACTCCGGAATGCCGCCGACCGTCTGGTCCTCGGTCTCGATGATGGCGGGCCACAGGCCGAGGAAGCGACCGGGCTTGCGGAGCGTGTCGCCGAATTCGAACGGGGCGTCATTGCCAGTGCTCTGGTAGCGCATGGCGGCAGCCTCAAGCCGGTTTATGAGACGCTCGGCATTTCCCGCAAGACCCTCTACGAAAAGATGCAGAAATACGGCCTCGACAAGCGGATGCTGACCACCGAAGGCTAATTGCCGGCCATCAAGTTCGCGTTGGGTGGAAATCCACCCAACGCGAAAGCCGTTTGTTTCCAAATCGACCCATGCTGCATTGCACTGTCGCAAAATCGTCTCTCGAAAGTGGCTGCAGTGATTGCCGGTCGGTTTTTCCCGGCGGCAAATAGGTCATGCCCGGCGCGGAGGATGTGTCGGCGGACTTGCTTGTTTCATCAGGGAGGAAACGATGAAAATTCTGAAGGCCATGCTCGGCCTGACCGCGGCTGCCGCAGTCTCTCTTCTCGCCGGCGCCGCTTCGGCGCAGACCTATCCCGAACGCACCATCACCATGGTCGTGCCCTTTGCAGCCGGCGGCCCGACCGACACCGTCGCGCGCCTCGTCGCCGAATCCATGTCGAAGGATCTCGGTCAGCAGATCGTCGTCGAAAATGTCGGCGGCGCCGGCGGCACGCTCGGCGCCGGCCGCGTGGCGAGCTCCGATCCCGACGGCTACACGATCCTGCTGCACCATATCGGCATGGCGACCAGCGCCACGCTCTACCGCAAACTCGCCTATGACACGCTCGGCGCCTTCGATTATGTCGGCCTCGTCACCGATGTGCCGATGACGATCGTCGCACGCAAGGACATGGAGCCGACCGACCTCAAGGGGTTGATCGACTATATCAAGGCCAACAAGGACAAGGTGACGGTTGCCAATGCCGGCATCGGCGCGGCCTCGCATCTTTGCGGCATGATGTTCATGAGCGCCATCCAGACGCCGCTCACCACCGTTCCCTACAAGGGGACCGGCCCTGCCATGACCGATCTGCTCGGCGGCCAGGTCGATGTCATGTGCGACCAGACGACCAACACGACGAAGCAGATCCAGGGCGGCACGATCAAGGCCTATGCCGTGACCTCGCCCAAGCGCCTCGACGTGATGAAGGACATTCCGACGGCTGTCGAAGCCGGCCTGCCGGGCTTCGAAGTCGGCATCTGGCACGGCATCTACACGCCGAAGGGCACGCCGGCTGCGATCAACGAACGGCTGTCGAAGTCGCTGCAGGTCGCGCTCAAGGATCCGAACGTCGGCGCCCGCTTCGCCGAGCTCGGCACGGCGCCATCCTCCGACGCCGATGCGACGCCCGCCGCATTGAAGGCCAAGCTCGAAAGCGAGATCGCCCGCTGGAAGCCGGTGATCGAGGCTGCCGGCGAATATGCGGACTAGTGAAGGTGGTGCCAGGAACAGCCCTTCACCCGAACCCTCTCCCCGTAAACGGGGAGAGGGGACTTGCCCTAGGGCCAGCGGCAGAGACAGAGGCCGGCGGCATATGCCTTCGCCCCGCAGGCGGGGAGAAGGTGGCTAAGCCGGATGAGGGGCAATCGCTGCAGTAACGACGCTCCATCTCCAACTCCAGGAGACATCATGAAATCCATCAGTTTCGATACCACCAATGCGATCTGCGGCGGGCTTTTCGTCGCGACCGGCGCATTCTTTGCCATCCAGTCGCTGGGGCTCGACCTCGGCACGGCGGTGCGCATGGGGCCCGGTTATTTTCCGCTGGTGCTGGCCTGTGTGCTCGTGCTTCTCGGTGCGATCATCTTCATTCAGGCGCTGCGCGTCGAGGGGGAGCCGATCGGTCCCTTCGCCTGGCGCGGCATGCTGTTCATCCTGCCGGCGCCCGTCTTTTTCGGGCTGACGGTGCGCGGGCTCGGATTTGCGCCGGCGCTGTTCTTCACCGCCTTCATCGCCTGCTTCGCATCGCAAAAGATGAACCTGTTCTTCGCGATCATTCTTTCGCTGCTGCTGACGGTCTTTTCCGTGGCGGTCTTCAGTTATGGGCTCGGCCTGCCGTTCGAGCGCTTCGGCCCCTGGGTCCGGTTCTAGGAGGCGATGATGGATCTTTTCAGCAATCTCGCGCTCGGTTTTGCGACAGCCGGCACACTTGACAACCTGCTCTTCTGCCTGATCGGCGTGCTGCTCGGCACGCTGATCGGCGTGCTGCCAGGCATCGGCGCCACGGCGACGATCGCCATGCTCCTGCCGATCACCTTCCAGCTCGAACCGGTCTCCTCGCTGATCATGCTCGCCGGCATCTATTACGGCGCGCAATATGGCGGTTCGACGACGGCGATCCTCATCAACATGCCGGGCGAATCCTCGTCCGCCGTCACCGCGATCGACGGCTACCAGATGGCGCGCAAGGGCAGGGCTGGGGCAGCTCTGGCGATCGCCGCGCTCGGCTCATTCTTCGCCGGCACGGTCTCGACCTTTCTCGTTGCGATCTTCGCGCCGCCGCTCACCGCCATCGCGCTGCAATTCGGTTCGGCCGAATATTTCTCGCTGATGATCGTCGGCCTTGTCTCGTCGATTGCCCTCGCGCACGGCTCCGTCGTCAAGGCGCTGGCGATGGTGGCGCTCGGGTTGCTGCTCGGTCTCGTCGGCACGGATATCTACACCGGCACGCCGCGCTTCACGCTCGGCATCCGCGAATATGCCGATGGGCTGAATTTCGTGGCGCTGGCGGTCGGCGTCTTCGGGGTGGCGGAAATCCTGCGCAACCTCGAAGGCGAGTCGACCCGCACGGTGCTGATGGCCAAGGTGTCCGGCCTTTTGCCCTCGCGCCAGGAATTCAAGGAGATGATCGCGCCCGTCATTCGCGGCACGGCGATCGGTTCGGCGCTCGGCATCCTGCCCGGCGGCGGCGCGATCCTTGCCTCCTTCGCCTCCTATACGGTGGAGAAACGCCTGTCGAAGACACCGGGGGAATTCGGCAAGGGTGCCGTCGCAGGCGTCGCCGGTCCGGAATCGGCCAACAATGCCGGCGCGCAGACCTCGTTCATCCCGCTCCTGACGCTCGGCATTCCGGCCAATCCGGTCATGGCGCTGATGGTCGGCGCGATGATCATCCAGGGCATCGTGCCGGGACCGAACGTCGCCACCGAGCAGCCAGCGCTGTTCTGGGGCATCATCGCCTCGATGTGGATCGGCAACCTGATGCTGGTCATCCTCAACCTGCCGCTGATCGGGCTCTGGGTGAAGCTCCTGACCGTGCCCTACTACGTGCTCTTCCCGGTTATCATGGCCTTCTGCTCGATCGGGGTCTACAGCGTCAACGCCAACGTCTACGACCTCTATGCCGTCGCCTTCTTCGGGCTCATCGGCTACGTGCTGGCAAAACTTCGCTGTGAGCCGGCGCCGCTGCTGCTCGGTTTCGTGCTCGGGCCACTGCTCGAAGAAAACCTGAGGCGCGCGATGATCCTATCGCGCGGCGATCCGACCACCTTCGTCACCCGGCCGATCAGCGCCACGCTTCTGGCGATCGCGGTCGCCGTGCTCATCGTCGTCTTCCTGCCGAGCGTCAAGAAGAAGCGCGAAGAGGTGTTTGTCGAAGAGGCGTAGGGGTTGAACTCGTCGCTTGTTTGATCAACATGGAATGATCTGAGGCGGGCGCCGGCTGGGCGCCCGTTTCGCTTGACAGGATATCCAGGCCCATGAGCATTCCTGCCCGGATCAAGGACGATCTGCCGTTTCTTACTTCCTTGCGCCGTGATCTGCATGCCCATCCCGAGCTCGGCTTCGAGGAGGAGCGGACCAGCGGCATCGTCGCGAGACTTCTCGAAGAGGCAGGCATTACGGTGCATCGCGGCCTCGGCGGCACCGGCGTGGTCGCCACGCTGCAGGTCGGCAATGGCACGCGCAGCATTGGGCTGCGCGCCGATATGGATGCGCTCGCCATGCCTGAAACGGCGGATCGCCCCTATAAATCGACTGTGCCGGGGAAGATGCATGCCTGCGGCCATGACGGCCATACCACAATGCTTCTCGGCGCCGCACGATATCTTGCGGCGACGCGGGATTTTTCCGGCACGGTGCATTTCATCTTCCAACCGGCCGAAGAGGGCCGCGGCGGGGCGAAGCGCATGGTGGAGGAGGGGCTGTTCAAGCTTTTCCCCTGCGACGCCGTCTACGGGCTGCACAACATGCCTGGACTTGCGGTCGACGAAATCGCCGTGGTCGAGGGGCCGCAGCTTGCATCGTCCGACAGTTGGCGCATCACCTTTCGCGGCATCGGCACGCATGGCGCCAAGCCACATCTCGGCCGCGATCCGATCACGGCCGGCGCCACCTTCCTGTCATCGCTGCAGACGATCGTCGGGCGGGTGGTCGACCCGCTGCAGCCGGCCGTCGTCAGCGCCTGTTTCCTGCAGGCGGGTAATCCCAAGGCGCTGAACGTCATTCCTGATACTGTCGAGATCGGCGGCACGGCGCGGGCCTATTCACCTGAGGTGCGCGATCAGCTGGAGACCGAGATCGGTCGGTTGGCTAAGGGAACGGCAGCGATGTACGGCATTGAGGCCGATTACGACTTCGAGCGCCGGATTCCGCCTGTCGTCAACGACGCGGATGTCAGCGCTCGGGCGCTTGCTGCCGCGGCGACTGTCTTCGGCGAGAAGGTGCGGACAAGCTTCCCGCCGTCGACGGCCGGCGATGATTTCGCCTTTTTCGCGCAGAATGCGCCGGGTTGTTATGTCTGGCTTGGCAACGGGCCGGCGGTTGATGGAGCGCTGCACCACAACACCGCCTATGATTTCAACGATGACGCGCTTGACTATGGCGCGGCCTATTGGGTGGCGTTGGTGGAGCGGGAGTTAAAGGTTTGAGGTCGCGTTTGCGGCCCCTTCCCTGGTTTGTGCTTTGTGCGTCCCGACTTACAAAACCTCCAGCACCGGACTTTCCAGCACCTTGCCCGTCACCACGTCGGCAATTCCCCGGTCCGTCTGGTGCGGGCCGGCGTTGCAGGCGAGCGTTGCGCCGAAGCAGGCCTTGAAGACCCGATAGGGCGGCTTCCAATCGACGATTTTTTCCATCGCCTTGCGGATGCCGGCGAAGGCCGAGGCGGTGTCCTTCAGCGATGCATCGGTTACCAGGCCGGAGAGCGGCAGCGGCAGGATCGCTTCGATCTTTCCGTCCTTGGCGACTGCCATGCCGCCGCCGGCCGATATGACGACGTTGGCGGCGAGCGCCATGTCGCATGCATTGCCGCCGAAGACGGTGAGGTTGTGGCTGTCATGCGAGACGGTCGTGCAGAAGGCGCCGCGCCATTCGCCCCAGCCGGTGAGGAAGCCGATGCGCTGGGTGGCGTCGGCTTTGCCGTGGCGGTGAGCGACGGCGATCATCGCGCTTCCGGCCGGCGGCACGACGAAGCCGTCTTTGACCTCTGTCTCCACCTCGCCCCATTGCGTGAAACGCGGGCGGTCGATGGTGGCGACGCGGACGCGTTCGCCTCTCGAGGGAATGCGGAAATCATTCTCGCCGAATTGCGGGAGCTTCACCGAATTTTCCAACGGGGCCGGATCGAGCTTCCGGACGCCAACCTGCATGCTGCCGTTGCGGGCGGCGATGCGGCCGCCCGATATGACCAGCCGCGCCCGGAATTCCGTGAGGTCCTCGAAGAGCACGATGTCGGCGCGGCGGCCAGCGGCGAGGAGGCCGAGATCGGAGCGCTTCAGCCGCTGCGTGGCGTTGAAGGTCGCGGCACGCAGCGCCCATTCCGGTTTCAGGCCGTAGCGCACCAGACGGCGGATGACGTCGTCGAGGCCGCCGCTTTGATAGAGTTCATCGGGAAAGACATCGTCGGTGCAGAGTGTCACGGTCGGGGGCAGGTGGCCGATACCATTCAGCACCTCGACGAATTCCTTGAGCAGATGGTCGTGGGAGCCGCGCAGCTCGATCGTCAGACCGGCGGAAAGCTTGGCGGCGAGGTCGGTGCCGGAGGTGAGTTCGTGGTCGGAGGTGACTCCTGCTGCCATGAAGGCGTTGAGATCGGCGCCTTCAAGGCCGCGGGCATGGCCGCAGACGAGTTTGCCGGAGGCGAGGCCGGCATTGACGATAGCGGTCATACGCGGATCGCCGTCGATGACGCCGCGCATGTTCATGACTTCGGCGACGCCGCCGACGGCGGAGGAGCGCAGCATTTCGGCGATGACGGCGGCATCGAAATCGGCGCCGGCACGTTCCAGGCCCGGTGCCGATGGCACGCAGGAAGGGGCAAGCAGGATCATGCGCAACGGCAGTGAGCGCGCCGCCTCGATCGCCCAGCGCACGCCGTCGAGCCCGTGGACGTTGCCGAATTCATGCGGATCCCAGACGACCGTCGTGACACCGCGCGGCAACACCGCGCTCGCATATTCGGCCGGCGTCACCATGGAACTTTCGACATGCATGTGGGTGTCGATCAGGCCGGGCGTCAGGATGCCGCCCGCCGCATCGATGATCTCGACCGCATCCGTGCGGCTCTCCGGGGCATGGACGCTTGATATCAGGGCGCCGACGAGACCGATATCGACTTTCCGGACTAGGCCGGTCACCACGTCGAGCAGCCGGCCGCCGGTAATCAGCACATCGAAGGGGGCGTCGCCACGCGCAGCCGCGACGGCGCGGGCACGCAAGGCGGGATCGTTGAGATCGGCGGGTTCCCGGCTAGGGATGGCGTTCATTTGCGGGCCTCGTTGAGCAGGGCGGCGAGAATGACCGCGCGCGCCTTATCGGCATCGATATCGGCGGCGAATTCTGCATTGAAGGTCGCATGCGTGGCGCGGGTCTCGACGACGGTGCGGCCACGGGTCAGACTGCCCTGCAGCTCGACGTCGATGCGCGCCGGGCGGAAGCTGACGATATCGGGAGCGACGAAGGCGACGGCGGCGCAGAGGTCGTAGATGGCCATGCCAGGGCGGCCGCGGCTGGTGCCGATGCTTATATAACCGGACAACATGTCGGCGATCAGCTCGGCATTGGCGCCGCCGGCATTGCGTACCGGTTCGGCATCCTCGGGCATTGCCAGCACCTTGCGGCACAGGTCGAGATCGACCATGCGCAACGGCAGGCCATGGGCGATGACGATCGCAAGGGCCTCGGGATCGGCCAGCGCGTTGAACTCGGCAGAGGCCGTGTGGTTGCCTGATGTAACGCCGCCGCCCATCCAGACGAGTTCGCCGATGCGGGCGGCGAGATCGGGACGGGCGAGCGCCACGGCGGCGATATTGGTGAGCGGCCCGAGCGCCAGGATGCGGTGCTGGCCATCACGCTCCAGCCAGCGGCAGAGTGCGGTGAAGGCATCGCTCTCGGCAAGGGCGGGCGCCTCCGGCAGGCTCTTGCCAGATGTCGGAATTCCGGTTGCGCCGAGGATCGCCTGGGCGGTTTCGAGCTTGCCGAGAACCGGCAGGGCGCGGCCGGTTTGGATGGGGAATGTCCAGCCGAAGGCGCTGGCGGCGCCGGCGGCGTTTTTTCTCACCTGCGGCAGCGGCGCATTGCCGAAGACCAGCGAGACGCCGTCGATTTCGAATTCCGACTGCGCCACCACCAGAATGGCAGCGATGTCGTCGAAGCCCATGTCGGTGTCGATCCAGACGCCCATGATTTCACCCGAACCGTTTGAGGTTGGCCGCGCCGGCAACCGGCAGGTCGAAGGCAAGCGCGCTGCCGATCTCGTGCGGCGGCAGGCTTGCGTCGATTTCGGCCTTGATGGGCCCAAGCGGCGTATCGAGAAGATATTCGCGGGTGTTGCCGGCGAAAGATGTGCCGCGCACGGTGCCCTGAAAAGGACCGGAACCGAGGGTCACCATGCGCGGGCGCCAGGCGAGGCCGGCCGCAGCTTTCGGCGCCGGGCCGGAAAGTGCTACCGGGCCATTCGGCGTCGCGAGCTTTCCATCACTCAGCGCAAAGACATTCTCGAAGCCGACGAAATCGGCGACGAAGGCGGAGGTGGGGTTGTTGTAGATCTCTTCCGGCGTGCCGATCTGTTCGATGCCGCCATTCAGCATGACGACGATGCGGTCGGCGAGCGCCAGGGCCTCGACCTGGTCGTGGGTGACGAAGATCATGGTGACGCCAGTCTCCTTCTGGACACGCTGCAGCTCTGCGCGCATCTCGAGGCGCAGGCGGGCGTCGAGATTGGAGAGCGGCTCGTCGAGCAGCAGCAGTTTCGGCTCCATCACCATCGAGCGGGCAAGGGCCACGCGTTGCTGCTGGCCGCCGGAGAGTTCGGCGGGTTTGCGGCCGGCGAAAGTGGTGAGCCCGACGGATTTCAGGCCGCAGCCGACGCGGGCATCGAGATCGGCGCCCGAGATGCCCTTGAGACGCAGGCCGAAGGCGACGTTCTCGTAGACCGTCAGATGCGGAAAGAGTGCATAGGATTGGAAGACCAGGCCGATGGCGCGTTTGTTGGCGGAGACGCGGGTGATATCGGCGCCGTCGAGCCGGATGCGGCCGGAAGCGGGGGTCAGCAGACCGGCGATGGCGCGCATCGTGGTCGTCTTGCCGCAGCCGGAGGGGCCGAGAAGGGCGACGAGTTCGCCTTTGCCGATTGCGAGGTCGAGATTTCCGACCGCGACCGTATCGCCATAGGCGAGCGTCAGCTTGTCAAGTTGAAGATAGGCGTCAGACATAACGCGAGAATCCAAGGAAGCGTTCGGCGAGGAAGACGATGCCGATCGACAGGAAGGCGAGAAGGGCGGAGAGCGCTGCAATGGAGGGATCGTAGGTGGTTTCCATGTAACCCAGCATGTCGATCGGCAGGGTCCGCACGCCCGGGCCGGAGAGGAAGAGCGAGACCGGCACCTGATTGAAGCTGGTGACGAAGCCGAGGATGAAGGCGGCGAGAATGCCGCCGCGGATATTCGGCACCACCACGCGGAAAAAGGCGCCGAACCTGGAAGAGCCGAGCAGAACGGCTGCCTCCTCGATATCCGAGCGCAGATTATCGAGGCTCGCCGAAACGACGCGCACGGCATAGGGCAGCACCAGGGCTGTATGGGCAAAGAACAGCGCCAGCGTGATATTGAAGCCGAAGGGCACGACGAGATAGCGCAGCAGAGCCAGACCGACGATGATGCCGGGGACGATGATCGGCAGCGAGACGATCGTGCGAACAGTTTCGGCCGCGGGCAGCCGGTACCGCGACAAGGCATAGGCGGCTGGGATGCCGAGCACGAGGGCTGCGAGCGTTCCGAAGACGGCAAGGAATATTGACATGGCAAAGCTGTCGCGGAAGCTGTCGATGGTGAAGACCTTCATGACCCAGCGCAGCGATAGTCCCTGCGGCGGAAAGGCCAGCGTATCGCCTGATGATAACGAAGCGGCGATGATGATCAGGAACGGGCCGATCAGGAAGACCAGCAGCAGCAAGAGCACAATGGGCGAAAACAGGCGCAGGGTCATCGGCGGTTCCTCGCCGTTGCAAGACGTTTCAGCAGGATGTTGGCGGCAAAGCTCATGACGATCAGGATGAAGGCGATGACGCTGGCCGAGACGAAATTATTGGCGACGGAAACCTGCTGATACAGCAGCGTTTCCAGCATCAGCACCTTGGAGCCGCCAAGCACGGCAGGGGTGATATAGGCGGTCAGCGAACCGGTGAAGACAAGCGTGCCGCCGACGACGAGGCCTTCCCTGGTCAGCGGCAGGATGACCTTCCAGAAGACCTGGAACCAGTTGGCGCCGAGCACACGGGCAGCCGGGATCGCGTCCTTCGGCATGTTTTCGAGGGCGCTGATCAGCGACAGGATCATCAGCGGCAGGAAGAGCTGCAGGAGGCCGATGAAGACGGCGGTCTCGGTAAACAGCAGCCGTAGCGGCTCGGCGCTGAGACCCATACCGGTTATCGCCTGGTTGACGATGCCGGTGCGGCCGAGAATGACGATCCAGGCATAGGTGCGCGCCACCGGCGAGATCATCAGCGGTAGGGTGATGAGGCCGATCATCCGGCCCTTGCCCTTCGGCGGCAGGTTGACGATGGCAAAGGCTGCGGCATAGCCGATAACCGCCGAGACGGCGGTGACTTCGAGGCCGAGACGGAAGCTGCGCAGGAAAACTGTGCGGTTCAGCGTCTCGGAGAAGAAACCGGCATAGGCCGACAGTGTCCAGCCGCCGCCGGCACGGAAGCCCTCCGACAGCAGGATCGCGACGGGCAGCAGGAAGACCACGGTCGCAAAGATGGCCGCCGGCAAGGCAAGCGCCAGGGCTTCTGCGCGGTTCTGGAACATGAGGCGCCTTTCCAGGACAGGAGGGCGGTCCCGACAGTGGCGCCGGGACCAGTTTTGATACGGACCTTACTGGCCGACCTTCTCGTTCCAGGTCTTCAGCCAGCCGGCGCGATTGTCGAGGGCGACGGCGGAAGGAATCAACTTGAGGCTCTTGGCTGTCGCCTCGCCATAGGTGAGGTTGTTGGCCGCAGCCTCGGACAGTTTGACCTCGTTGTTTGCCGGGCTGTCGACCAGCTTTTCGGCGAGCTTGGTTTGGGTGTCGGTCGAGAGCCAGAAATCCATGAACTGCAAGGCGAGATCCTGGTTTTTTGAACCCTTGGTCAGCACCAGCACATTCATGCCACCGGTCTGGCCCTCTTTCGGCGTCGCCCAGGCGACCGGGACGTCGAGTTTGGTAAAGCCTGCCCAGGAGAAGCGGCCGATCGGCGCTGCCCAGATTTCCTCCTGCTGCATCAACTGGACGAGCTGGGAGGACTTTTCGTAGAAGGTAACGATCTCGTCCTTCTTCTCGCCCAGCGCCTCGATCGGTCCCTTCAAATCGGGCGTGTCCTTGCCGAGCGCTTGGCCGAGCATGTAAAGCGCCGGTGGCCCCTGATTGGTGGTCACGTTCGGAAAGGCGACGTGGCCGACATATTCCGGCTTCAAGAGATCGGCCCAGGAGTCGATCTTCATCTTGTCGGGTCGATAGGCGATCGAGGTGGCGTAGAAGGTATAACCAACGCTCATGCCGTCGTCGTTCGGATCCTTGGCGATGTCGTACAGCTTGGCGAAATTCGAAAGTTTCGCGGTATCGACCTTGTCGATCAGCCCGGCGCGGGCGGCGGCGAGCGCATCGGCCATCGAAACGGCGGCGAGATCGACGACGGGATTGGCCTTGTTGGCTTCCATCTTGGCCAGTCGTTCGACGCTGTTGCCGGTTTCGACAACGAGCTTGCAGCCGCATTTGGCTTCGAATGGATCGTAGACCAGCGTCTTGAAATCGTCCTGGGCAAAGGCATAGACGGAAATGGTCAGCGTCCGTTCCGCCGCAGATGCGGCAAGCGGCGACAGGGCGGAGAGCGCCACCGAAGCAATGAGAGCTTTTTTCATCCTACATGTTCTCCATCTCTGAGGTTTTTGGTGCCGGGTCCGCAAGGCCCGGATGATTGGCGGACGATCAGCTGCATGGCGACACGGTCGACATCCGCGGTAACGAGCATGCCCTCCCAGGTGCTGCTTGTTTTTATGGCATCCGTCAGTGCCGACACGGCAATCTCGGCAATCCTATCCATGTCCATCCGCACGGTTGTCAGCGACGGCGTCACGACAGGCGACCAGATGAGGTCGTCGAAGCCGGTGACGCTGACATCGGCGGGAATGTTGACGCCGGCTTGCTGCAACTCCGTCAGCGCTCGCAGGGCCTGCAGGTCGGACAGGGCTGCGAAGGCGGTGAAGCCCTGCCTGACTTTTTCGGCAAGGCCAAGCGAGCAGCCGCTGCCGCGATCCTGCTCGAGTCTGTCGATCCACAACGTGTCCGCATGCATGTCCGGGCGCATGCCGGAGCGGATGCCATCGGCGCGGTCGTTCTGGACGCTGGATTCCTGATTGTTGCCGATGATGAGGATGCGGCGATGGCCGAGGCCGGCAAGATGGCCGGCGATTTCGCAGCCGCCTTGCCAATGGTCGGCAGCAACGGTGTTGCCTGAAGTCGATGGGGTATCGATGACGGCGACGGGGCAGGCAGCGGAAGAGATGCGGGTGGCGCGGCGGGGAATGACGACCATACCGTCGACGCCGCGCTCGACCAGCCGATTGATTGCCTCGGTCTGTGCGGTGACATCGCCCCGGGAATCGGCGATCAGCACACCGTAGCCCGCGGTGGAGGCGGCAAATTCGATCGCCTGGGCGATCTTCGGAAACAGCGGATTGGCGATATCGGGCAGGACCAGGCCGAGAACGCCGCTGCGTCCGGTGCGCAACGCCCGGCCGGCCTGGCTCGGGATATAGCCAAGTTCGGCTGCATGCTCGCGGATTTTTTCGATCAACTGGCCGGAGACCCGGCCCTTGCCGGAAAGCGCATTGGAGACGGTGGCGACAGAGACGCCGAGTGACGTCGCTATCCTGCTGAGGTTTGGTCCCGGGCGCGATTGAGCCATGATCTAAAGCGTTCTGGTTAATCGTTTAATCAGAGCTTTACCTCAGCTTTTTTTGCTTGTCGAATCCAAACTCACCTTATGCCCAATTATCCGCGAAGCGAATTCGTCAGATATGAAAAAACCCCGCGAGGCGATCGCGGGGTTCCGAATTTCCGACAGGCAGACCGCCAATCAGCTCTTGGCCGGCTTCGCCGTCGGCACCGGCTTCACCGGTGCCGTGGTCTTGCCGCCGGGTGCATAGCCGCCGCCGACTGCAATATTCAGCGAGACGTAGTCCTTGGCCATCTGCTGGACGGACTGGGCAAGGCTTGCCTGAGCCAGCGAAACCTGACGCTGCGCGTCGAGAACGTCGAGCAGCGAAGAGGCGCCATCCTTGTAGGATGCGGTGGAAAGTTCGAGCGTTTCCTGGGTTGTCTTGACCTGGGCCTGAAGTGCGGCGACCGTGCGGGCGTCGCGCCGGACAGCCGCAAGCGCGTTTTCGACCTGTTCGACCGCGGTCAGCACCGTCGACTTCCAGTTGAGGTAGGCCGTGGCGGCATCGGACTGCGCCGACTTGACGTTGGCGCGCAGGCGGCCACCGTCGAAGATCGGCAGGTTGAGGGTGGGGCCGAAGGACCAAGGCGTCAGGCCGCCATGGATACCACGCTGGTTGATGTAGGACGGTGAGATCGAACCGCTGAGCGAGATGCTCGGATAGAGTTGCGCCTGGGCGACGCCGATATTGGCGGTTGCGGCAGCGAGATCACGTTCCGCCACACGAATGTCGGGACGATTGCGGATCAGGTCCGCCGGGATGCCGGAGGTGATGCCGCCGCGGAATACCGGCTGACCGTAGCCCTTCAGCAGTTCATCGACGAGGGCCGAGGCCGGCAGGCCGAGCAGTGTAGCGATGTGATGAGCTGATATGCGGATGTTGGTTTCGAGGCCGGGAATTTCGGCGAGCGTCGACTGCACCAGGCCTTCGGCCTGAACAACGTCGAGACGCGAAGCGGCACCAGCTTCGAGCTGGAACTTGGTCAGTTCGTAGGTTTCCTGGCGGGACTTCAGGTTAGCCTTCGAAAGAGACAGGCGCTGCTGGTAGTAGCGAACGTCGATATAGCTCGAGACGAGATCCTGGATCAGCGTCAGCCTGGCAACATCGGCCGATGAGTAAGCGGAATCGAGCGAGGCGAGAGCGCTTTCGGTGCTGCGCTTGTAGAGGCCGAAGAGATCGAGCAGCCAGCTCAACTGAACGTCGCCGGCGCTGGTATTGCGCGTGTCGAACTGCGTGCGCAGTTCGCCCCTCTGGCCGCTCACCGTGTGCGAGCCGCCGACGGTGAGGTTCGGCAGGGCGCCGGCTCCGGCGGTGGTGACGGCGGCGGAGGCCGCATTGATGCGTTCGATCGCCTGCTGGACTGTCAGGTTCTGCTCGAGGCCGGCGTTGACGTAGCCGTTCAGTCTCGAATCGTTGAAGGCGGTCCACCAGGCTGCGGTAGCAACATCACCATCACTCTTCGTTCCGCCTTCTCCGAATTTGGCGGGCAGCGGCATTTCAGGAGGAACATGATCCGGGCCAACAACGCAGCCCGACAGTAATAACAATAATGCCGGGGTGGCAAAACGAAGAGATACCATTCATTTCATCCTGTACTCGAGCAAGTCAATTCTTGTCCGAAGCTTCATGCTTCATTAACGCGGCCGCGCCTCGTTCTGCCAAAAACACACACACCGAAGCAGTCGGGCGCAATGTAGCAACGAGAACAGCATTATCACAGTGCATTTTTATCACAGTCCTGCCGCATTTTTGCTGCGTGTGGCAAAGATGCGTCGAATGACGACGAAGAATGACGGAACGAAGAAGATTCCGAGCATTGTCGCCGCCAGCATGCCGCCGAGGACGCCGATGCCGATGGCGTTCTGTGCCGCCGAGCCCGCGCCTGTCGCGATCGCCAGCGGCACGACGCCGAGAATGAAGGCAAGCGAGGTCATGATGATCGGCCGCAGGCGCAATCTCGCCGCCTCCAGCGTCGCTTCGTAGAGGCCCATGCCGTTTTCCATGCGGTCCTTGGCGAATTCGACGATCAGGATCGCGTTTTTTGCCGCCAACCCGATGGTGGTGAGCAAGCCGACCTTGAAATAAACGTCGTTCGCCTGGCCGAAAAGTGTGGCGGCCGTCAGCGCTCCGAGAATGCCGACCGGCACCGCCATGATCACCGAGAAGGGGATCGACCAGCTTTCGTAAAGTGCCGCCAGGCAGAGGAAGACCACAAGAACCGAGATCGCATAGAGCATCGGCGCCTGCGAACCGGAAAGGCGCTCCTGATAGGAGATGCCTTGCCAGGCGACCGTATAACCGCCGCCGAGCTGTTCGGTCAGGGCTTCCATTTCGTTCATCGCGTCGCCGGAGGAAACGCCGGGTGCAGACGCACCGTCGAGCGGAATGGCGCTGACGGCGTTGAAGCGGGCAAGCGAGGGCGCACCCTTCACCCATTCCGTCTTGGTAAAGGCAGAGAACGGCACCATTTCACCGGCAGTGTTGCGGGCGTACCAATGGTCGAGATCATCCGGCTGCATGCGGAAGGGCGCATCGCCCTGGACATAGACGGGCTTGATCTCGCCGTTCAACGTGAAGTCGTTGACGTCGCGGCCGGTGAAGATGATCGACAGCATCGAATTGACCGAGGCGATGTCGACGCCCATGGCGCCGATCTTCTCCTGATCGAGCACGATGCGCATCTGTGGCTCGACTTCCTTGCTGCTACTGCGCAGCGCCACGATCTTGCCCGAGGTGTTGCCCATCTGGATCAGCCGCTTGGAGGCGGCCGTCAGCGCGTCGTTGCCGTGGCCGCCGGTATCGACGAGATACATGGAGAAGCCGCTCGATACACCGAGACCCTGGATCGCCGGGGGCAGGAGCGCGAAGACCTGCGCCTCGCGGATGGCAAAGAAGCTGCGCAGCGCGCGGTTGACGACCGACTGAGCGCTTAGATTAGGATCGGTGCGCTTGGAGAAATCCTTGAGCTTGGTGAAGACGATGGCGCTGTTCTGGCCGGAGCCGTTGAAGCCGAAGCCCAACGCACCGAAGACGGACTCGACCGCATCCTTCTCGTTCTCACGGTAGTAGTTTTCGACCTTCTCGACGACAGCCTGGGTCTGCTGTGTGGTCGAACCCGGCGGCGTGGTGACGATGGTCAGCAGCACGCCCTGGTCTTCCTGCGGCAGGAAGGAGCTCGGCAGGCGAGTGAAGAGATAGGCGCAGCCGGCGCCGACAAGCAGGAAGACCAGCATGACGCGGATCGGCCGCTTCAGGAGATAGCCGATGGTCCTGACATAACCATTGGTCGAGCGCGTGAAAATGCGGTTGAACCAGTCGCCGACACGGTGTCTTCTGTGCTCGCCGACCGGCTTCAGCATCGTGGCGCAAAGGGCGGGCGTCAGCACGAGGGCGACGAGGGCCGACAGCAGCATGGCCGAGACGATGGTGATCGAGAACTGCCGATAGATGATGCCTGTGGAGCCGCCGAAGAAGGCCATCGGGATAAAGACGGCGGTGAGAACGAGCGCGATGCCGACAATGGCGCCGGTGATCTCGCCCATCGATTTTTCCGTCGCCTCCAGCGGCGACAGCTTCTCCTCAGACATGATGCGTTCGACGTTTTCGACCACGACGATCGCGTCGTCGACGAGAAGGCCGATCGCCAGCACCATGGCAAACATCGTCAAGGTATTGATCGAGTAGCCGGTGACCGCCAGCACCCCGAAGGTGCCGAGCAGCACGACGGGAACGGCAATCGTCGGGATCAGCGTTGCCCGCAGGTTCTGCAGGAACACGAGCAATACGACAAAGACGAGCACGATCGCTTCGATCAGCGTGTGCACGACCTTCTCGATCGACAGTTCCACGAAGGGCGTCGTGTCGTAGGGATAGGTGATCTCCACGCCTGCCGGCAGGCCACGGCCGATGACCTCGAGGGCGGATCGGACGCGGGCAGCGGTATCGATGGCATTGGCGCCGATCGCCAGATTGACGGCAAAACCGGTCGACGGCTGGCCATTATACCGCGAACCGCCGCCGTAGCTTTCCTGACCGATCTCGATGCGCGAGACGTCGCTCAGGCGCACCGTCGCGCCGTCCTTTTCGACCTTCAGGATGATGTGCTCGAAATCGGCGACGGTGGTCAGCTGGCTTTGGGCGGTGATGGTGACGTTGAGCTGCTGGCCGGGGGTCGCCGGCTGGGCGCCGAGCGAACCGACGGAGACCTGGGTGTTCTGCGCCTGGATGGCCGACGTGACGTCGCTCGGCGTCAACTGGTATTTCAACAGCTTGAACGGATCGAGCCAGACGCGCATGGCGTAACCCGAACCGAAGACGTTGATGCTGCCGACGCCTTCCAGGCGCTGGATCTGATCCTCGATCGACGTCGACATGATGTTGCCGAGGTCGACCGAGTTGCGCTTGCCGTCGGTCGACACAAGCGAGCCGACGAGAAGAATGCTCGAAGTCGAGCGGGTGACGCTGATGCCGGCATCGATGACGTCGCCCGGGAGCTGCGACTGAACCAGCTGCAGCTTGTTCTGCACCTGCACCTGGGCGATGTCAGGGTCGGCGCTCGTTCCGAAGGTGAGCTGGATGCTGGCCGAACCGGTCGACGAGGTCGAGGTCATGTAGGTCAGATCGTCGAGGCCGGTCATGCCATCCTCGATGATCGTCGTCACCGATTTCTCGACGGTCTCGGCGCTGGCGCCCCGATAGGTGGCATTGATGCGGACCGTCGTCGGGGCGATGTCGGGATATTGCGAGATCGACAGCGTGAAGATCGCCAGCAGGCCGGCGAGCATGATGGTGATCGCAATGACCCAGGCGAAAATCGGACGTCGGATGAAAAACTTGGCCATCGGTTGTTCCTGTGCGGCTGAGACGGTGACGATGCCGGGCTGCAGCGACTATTTCGCTGCGGGCTTCTGCGTATCACCGGCCAAGGGCTGCTCGGCAGCCACGACCACGCCGTTGTCGTTGATCTTCATCGGGACCGGCTTCACCGGCATGCCTGCCGTGATCGACTGCAGGCCGCTGACGATCAGCTGATCGCCATCCTTGATGCCTTCGGTCACCAGCCAGGAATTGTTGGAAGGCGAGCTGTTTTCGAAGGCGCGGGTTTCGACCTTGCCGTCGGCGGAAACAAACTGCGCCGTCAGCCGGCCATTGGCATCGCGGCTCGTTGCCAGCTGCGGAAGCGCATAACCGGCCTCGGCGCCGAGCTCGACGGTTGCCCGGACATACATGCCGGGCAGAACGATGCGATCGGGATTAGGAAAGAGCACGCGGATGATGAAGGTGCCTGTGGTCTCGCTGACCACCTGCTTCGACATGTCGAGCTTGCCCTGCTGGTTATATTCCTTGCCGTCTTCGAGGATCAGGTGGAAGGCGACTTTGTCTGCGCCCTTGATGTCGCCGGCCGCCATCGCATCGCGCAGCTTCAGGAGGTTGGTGCTCGATTCCGTCAGCGAGATATAGATCGGATCGAGCTGGCGGATTGTCGTCAGCGCCGTCGTCTGGTTGGCGGAGACGACGTTGCCGACATTATAGGCCGTCTGGTCGATGACGCCGTCGAAGGGGGCGACGATCCTGGTGTGGTCGAGATCGATCTGCGCGGCGGAAAGTGCGGCCTTTGCCGACTCCACTTCGGCCTTGGCCTGGAGCAGCGTCGTCTTGGCGGTTTCGAATTCGATCTGGGTGGCGCCGCTGCCGACAAGGCGCTGGTAGCGGTCGAGATTGCTTTCGGCGCTTGGCACGCTGGCTTGCGCCTTGGAGATTGCCGCCTTGGCCTGCTCGACAGCGGCGATATAGGGGGCATCTTCGATCTGGTAAAGAAGGTCGCCCTTCTTGATCTCGCCGCCTTCCTTAAAGGCGATCTCGCGGATGAGGCCGCTTACCTGCGGCCGGATATCGGCCGTCTGGAAGGTCTCGGCACGCCCGGGAAGGATCGTCGTGATCGGGAACGTGCCTTTCGTCATCGTGACCGCGCCGACCGGCGAGGCCTGCTCTGCGGCACCTGCGCCTGCGTTGCCGGCGGGTTTGCCGGCATTGTCGCTGCAGCCGGCGAGCAACGTGCCGAACGCCAGAGCCGAGGAGATGAGGAGGGCGCGCCGTATCATTCTGAATTCCCTGTGCGATGGCAATTGCCGTTCGATCCACGGGCTCGTCTCAGCCGAGCGCAGGCTTATATAAGCGTCAGGATTGATTTGGCTTCAAATGCCATCCGGATTTAACAAATGCTTTGCGAAGTGACGTAAGTCAGCAACCGTCACTTAGCAAGAGTTATTTTGCAATGCGGCATCGACGAAGCCGACGATGTCCTCGGCACGGTGGACGAGGGTTTCCTTATCGTCGCGGGCAATCAGGATCGGATGCAATACGCAGGTCAGCACGTCTGCGACGGTGCGTGCCGCGCTCTCGGGATCGCAGCAATGATACCGTCCCTCCACTATCCCCTGGCGGATGATTTCGCCGAGCTTCTGTTCTATCCGGGCGCGATAGCGGTTGCCGGCCTCGAGTTTGGCCTCGATCGTCGAAAGCACCATTTCGAAGATGTAAGGGTTCTTCTGGATGTCCTGCAGATGGCCCTCCAGCAGGCGCAGGACAAAGCGGAGCAATTGCTCCTTCGGCGGCAGGTCCTGCTCGAAGGCGGCGAAACGCTCGGTGGCATGGTCGAGATGGCGTCCGGCGATCGCATCGACCAGCGCGACCTTGGAACGGAAATGCTTGAAGACATTGGCGGGCGACATATGCAATGCGCCTGATATATCGGCGATCGACACCGCGACGTAGCCACGGTCGCGAAACAGCGTCTCAGCCATGGAGAGAATGTCCTCCCGCGTTTCCTCGGCCTTGCGTCGCGGCCTTCTCGTCATCCGTCCCCCGTCGGGCCGAGCCCGATACCCCTTGCTAATGCTAGCGCGTTTGGGCGAAAATCCGCAAGCCGATGCTTGGCCTGTCGGCTTGCCCGTCATCTCTTCAGGGGAAATAGGGGGCGAGGTTGTTTCGGACACGGGCAAGCGGCGTCTCATCGCTGTCGTCGGGGACAAAACGCTCGCCGGTGATGGCCTCGTAAGCCTTGATATAGACGGCCGAGGTCTGCTCGATCAGTTCGACGGGGATTTCGGGGATCTCATCCTTATAGGGATCGCAGCGCTCGGCCACCCATGCGCGGACAAAATCCTTGTCGAAACTTTCCGGGCGTTTCCCGGCGGCAAAACTCGCCGGATAGCTTTCGGCAAGCCAGTAGCGGCTGCTGTCGGGCGTATGAATCTCGTCGGCGAGGATGATGTTGCCGTCGCCGTCGGTGCCGAATTCATATTTGGTGTCGACGAGGATCAGGCCGCGTCTGGCCGCCATCTCCTGGCCGCGTGCAAAGAGGGCGAGCGCATATCCCGACAGGGTCTCCCACTGCTGCCTGGTCAGAAGGCCGCGGGTGACGATTTCCTCAGGCGTCAGCGGTTCGTCATGGCCGCCGTCGAATTCCTTGCTGGTCGGGGTGATGACGGGTTCGGGCAAGATCTGGTTGTCGCGCATGCCGTCAGGCAGGCGCATGCCGTACATCTCGCGCTCACCCTTCTTATAGAGTGTCAGGATCGAGGTGCCGGTGGTGCCGGCAAGATAACCGCGCACGACGATCTCGACCGGCAGGATATCGAGCCGCTTGCCGATGACGACATTGGCATCCGGATAATCGAGAACGTGGTTGGGGCAGATGTCCTTCGTCGCCTCGAACCAGTAGCGCGCCGTCTGCGTCAGCACCTGGCCCTTATAGGGAATGCAGGTGAGGATGCGGTCGAAAGCGCTCAGCCGGTCGGTGCTGATGATAATCCGGCGTCCGTCCGGAAGGTCGTAATTCTCGCGCACCTTACCGCGATAATAGTTCGGCAGTTCCGGAAAATGGGCTTCGGAGAGGATTCGCACGGCGCTCGACTGTCCTTGTGATTGGGTGAAGGCTTCCTGTCTTTTCATTACCGGGAAGTCAAGGCGACCCCCAAAGTATGGCATCACAGAGTATCGCATCAGAGCCAGAACAGAGCCAGGAGAAACAAGGCGAGGCCGTAACTCGTAACGGCAAGCGGCCAGCCGGCGCGCAGGAAGTCACTAAAGCGGTAGCCACCGATGCCCATGGCCAGCGTGTTGTTGTGATGGCCGAAGGGCGTCAGGAAATCGAGCGAGGCGCCGGCGGCGACCGCGATCAGATAGGCGTGCGGCGCATGCTGGCCGTCTCTCGCAAATTCCAGGGCGACCGGGCTCAGAACGATGGCGACCGTCGCGTTGTTCACGAAAGGCGTCAGCGCCATGGCGAGGAAGAGGATGAGCGCGACGCCGATGAGTGGATGGGCGATCGGCACGACGAGGCGCAGCCAGAAGGCGATGGTTTCGGCCGCCCCGGTGGTCGCCACCGCCTGACCGATCGGGATCATCGCCGCCAGCATGATAATGATCGGCCAGTTGAGATCGGCCATTGCGTGGCGGATATTCAGATGATTGAGCAAGGCGAGCACGAGCACGACGCCGGCAAAGGCGACGTCGGGGCGCAAGCCGGCCACACACGCGGCGATGCCACAGGCAAACAGCGCCAGGGGCCGCCAGGGGTGCGAGGCTGGTTCGCTCGAGGCAGTCGGGGCGAGCGGCAGGCACTCGCTTTCTTCGAGCGCTTCGGCGATTGCCGTTCGCGGCCCCTCCAGTGTCAATATATCGCCGATCGACAGTTGCAGGTCGATGAAACGGCCCTCGATGCGCGGCGCGCGCATGGAAAGCGCGGTGACCGCGACGCCGCGGCTGTGAAAGATTTCGAGCGAGCGGATCCGCGAACCGACCAGCGTGCTTTCCGGCATGACGACGCTTTCGACACGGGAAAAATCCGGTTGCAGGCCGTGCGGACTGATGTCGGCGATCAGCGCCTGTGTAGCGGCAAGACCGGCAAAGACCGCATCGGCCCCCTCGGCAAGCAGCACGTCGCCGGCTTCGATCACCGACTGATCGAGCGGTCCAAAGACGAAATTGTCGCCGCGGATCAGCGCGTGCGGCTTGATGCCGAAGCGCATTGGACAATCGGACAGCGTTACACCGACCAGCGGCGAAACCTCAGGGACGCAACGTTCGACGACGATGCGGCGCGTGGTCGGGGAGATTGTCGCGGGATCTTCGTCGGGCTCCGGAAACAGCCGTTGCACGCGAAAGGCGATGAGCAGAATGCCGGCGATTGCGACGGGCAGGCCGACATAGGCGAAATCGAAGAAGTGAAAGCCGGCTCCGGTCGCCTTGCCGAGCGCATCGCTGACGAGCAGGTTGGCCGGCGTGCCGATCAGCGAAACGAGACCGCCGAGCAGGGCTGCGAACGAGACCGGCATGACGAACTGCCGGCGGGGGATCGCCAGAGCCGTGCCGAGCCGCAGCGCCACCGGCAGAGTGATCGCAAAGGCACCGATATTGTTCATAAAGATGGAGATGAAGCCGGCAAGCGAAGATGTGCCTGATATGACCTGGAAATTCGAGGGTCCTGCGGCGGCGAAACGGGCGGCGAGACTGTCGAAGAGCTTGGCGCGCGCCAGCACCTGGACGATCAGCAGGACCTCGACGACGGTGACGACGACAGGACTGCCGAAGCCCACGAAGATCTGGTCGGCCGGATAGAGGCCGAGCGCGTAGCCGGCAAGCAGGCCGGCGATCGAGACCACCTCGATGCGGAAGCGATCGAGTGAGAAGAGAACGAGCATCGCCAGCAGAAGGATCAGCAGGGATGCTTGCTCGAATGACATAGGCAGATCCGGCGTTTCATCGACGGGGCGGACTGTAATCGTTCTTCATGCGCTGTACAGAGGCGCCTTCAGGCAAAGATTGGACAATTCGCATATCTCGCGTCAAGCCGGCGGAGCCTTCCACCGGCCAGCTGCGGTTCGCTCCAGAATGGGCGTTGAGAAAACGCCGACGGTGCGTGCAATCCACTGCGGCCCGGCGGCTTCCAGCCTTTCGCGCCATCGGTCCGATTGCAGCATAGCGGCACCGATGACGACGGGTTCGATGCCGCAGGCCGCCAGCAGATCGAGCCCGGCAACGATCGAGGCGCCGCTGGAAATGACGTCGTCGATGAGGGCGACGCGCCGTCCCTCAAGCAGCGGCAGCATGCGCGGATCGATATAGAGGCGTTTCTGTTGCGTCGGTGTGGTGATCGAGGACAGCGCAACGGAGAGTTCGTCGCGGTACCAAAATTTGCGTGAGGTACCGAGCGGAACATACCTGTTATGGCCGAGCTTCTGCGCCACGGCGGCGGCAAGCGTCAGGCCGAGTGTCGGCAGACCAGCGACGACATCGATGCGCATGGGCCTGATCTTTTCGGCGAGGCCTTCGGCGAGTGTGTCGAGCACGGCGAAGCTTGTCTGGTTGACGATCAGCGAGGCGAGGGCGTGACTGCCATCCGCCAAAACGCGGATCGGCAGGCGAAGCTGGCGGCCGTCTTCCAGCACGGCGACATAGAAGGAGGCGAATTCGCCGCCGACGGCAAAGGTGCCGGGCGGATCAATCTCCTGCCAGAAATCGTGCGGCGCCATTTCCATCGCATTAGTCAATTGCGTCTTGCCTTTTCGATGCCGGTTTTCCGCCGCAGCGACTGCAATTCCGCCTCGGTCAGCGCACGCACCGCGCCTTTCGGCAATTCGCCGAGCTCGAGCTCGCCGATTGCGACGCGCACGAGGCGAAGGCATTCGGTCCCGAGCGCCTCCAGCATGCGGCGGATCTGGCGGTTGCGGCCCTCGTCGAGCTCGACCTCGATCCAGGAGTTCCTGTCGCCCTGGCGAAGCCGGCGCGCGGCGGTTGCCGTCAGCAACTCGCCGTCATGGCGAATTCCGGATGTCATGGCGTCGATCGCTTCGTCATCCATGATGCGATCGATCTGGACATGATAGGTCTTGGTTACATGCGTAACTGGATCGAGCAGTATCTGGGCAAATTCGGTATCGTTGGTGAAAAGCAGCAGGCCCTCGCTTGCCTTGTCGAGCCGGCCGACGGGGGAGAGATGCGGAATGTCGAAATCCCTGAGGCAATCATAGACCGTCGGCCGGCCTTCGGGATCATGGCGGGTGGTGACGAGCCCGCGAGGCTTATTGAGCATCAGATAGATTTTCGCCTCGGCGGCGATAACCAGGCCGTCGACGCTGATCTTCGCCGTTGCAAGATCGACCCATGCGCAAATATCCGTGATGGCACGGCCGTCGACAGCAACGCGGTTTTCGGCAATCAGGCGTTCGGCCTGCGTGCGGGAGCAGTAACCGAGCTTGGAAAGGGCGCGGGGAAGGGTGACCCGCTTAGCCGCGGCGTTATCGACGAGCTTTGTCCGCTCACGCGTCTTATGCGGTGGGCGCCGGTCCCTCATCTGCCGTCCTTGTCCTGCATTTGATGCCGTCTCTTGGCATGAATGGCAGAAGGATGCCAGCAAGGCGAATAGAAAACGAGGGGAAACTCAGGGGCCGCCAAAAACACGCGGCGCTTTGGGATAAAGCGCCGTCAGGGTTTCGATGGGGTCGGGCTGCCTCAGCGGCAGACCATGAATCCGGCCAGCTCCTTACGGCTGACGACGATACCGGCGGCGGCCTTGACCGGGTCGGGATGGGTGTAGGACAGGCTCGGCATTTCCGGCAGGTCGAGTGCCTGGCGCATATTCATGATGCCGACGGCGTGACGACCATTGGCGCCGTCGACGCTGACTTCAATGATGCAGTTGGCCCTCTTATTGTCCATGGTAGTCCTCCCTTCGTTTTTTATGTTCCCACAGCTCGCATTAAAAATTGGTTTTTATAAGACATAAGCATTTACGCACCCTACCGAAAAACGGATCGGCGGGTGCGCAAAAGTATGCTTTTTTAGGGGGATGCGGAGCCTTTAGCGCCACCAATGGCGAGGCTCCGGCTGCGAGCTGCCGGCGAGCAGATATCCAGCGAGGAAACCAATGGCCCCGGCGAGCACCAGCGCAGTGGTTGCGGCGGTTGGATGCTCGCGGGCGGCGCCAGCAGCAGCGGCCCCTTCGGCCCTGATCTGGGCGACGGCATTCTTGGCGCGGGGCAGGGCCTCGTCATAAGCCTTGCCTGCGCGGCCGCGGACTTCGTAATAGGCTTCTGCGCCTTGAGCGGAAATCATCTTCTGCAGGCGCGAGACTTCCTGTTGAAGTGCGGCGATGTCTTTGCTGACAGATGCCCTGATATCATCGGTGTTGGCAGCCATGTCGGTCTCCTTCCTTCAATGGGAAAGACAACACCTAAGACGGGGATTGGTTCCGAAATGTCAGCCGCTGATGATGACGGAAATTTGAAGCTGCAACGGGAGCACATTAAATCTTTCATTAACCATAAATCCGCTCAAGCCGCTGTTTTTTCGGCATCTTTCTCCATCGCCAAGCAACTTTCCGATGGATTTTTGACCAGGTGATAAAGAAATTTCCGGGATTCCGTCCCGAAAGGGCGCCCTGTGGATAATATCGACCGACAAAAACGCCAGCCGAATCAACCTGTTACAAAATTGTCAAAAAACTTTGTATTGGTGTGTTGACTTGGAAAAGGGGTTAGTTCTATAAGCCCACTCACTGAACGAGGGCGGCGGCGCTGCTGGCGACGAAGTCTTTCGTT
>Ga0123341_1000069_pt1 | contig 43764 bp, 43 predicted proteins | sample Turbeapinknodule_FD_89959 | JGI IMG/M metagenome (GOLD analysis project Ga0123341, IMG submission 89959) | Root nodule microbial communities of legume samples collected from Mexico - Turtle bean Mexico pink nodule | ecosystem: Host-associated > Plants > Roots > Nodule | place: Mexico: Nepantla...
TATGGCGTTGTCCGTCCCGGCGCTCTCCGAACATGCGATGGCGCGGCTTATGGAGATCGAGGCGGTACGCAGCCAAGGCGGTGACGACGCCTATAAGACGGCCTTTGCGATTGCCGCCGAGGACCGCTCGGTCGTGCAGGAGATCAAGGCGGTCAGCGAGGCATTGACCGCACGCTTTGGCTGGAGCGCATTCACCGCGAAGGCGGATGCGGTTGCCGAGCGTAGCATTGCCGGGCGCATGCCGGAAGATCTGATGGCTGGCCAGGGTGAGACACTGATCAAACTGTTCGAGGCCGTGAAGCGTTTTGCCGACGAGCAGCATCGTGCCGAACGGCACGATCGTTCGAAGATCGTCGCGGCTGCCAGTGCCGTATCGAATAAGGAGCCAGAGATGGAGCCAGGCAAGGAGAATGCAATGCTGCTGCCGATGCTGGCTGCCGTCACCGAGTTCAAGACGCCGGTCGAAGTGGAGGCGCAATCGCGTGTGCTCGCAGCTCCGCTCTACCATCAACAGCGTGTCGCATTGGCCAACGTGGCAAGGACGATCTGGCGGGATCCGGCTGGCGCCGTCGCAAAGATCGAGGAGCTGATCATCAAAGGCTTCGGCCCGGAGCGAATTGCTGCCGCTGTGTCCAACGATCCCACTGCCTATGGTGCGCTGCGCGGTTCCGAGCGCCTCATGGATCGGATGCTGGCCTCTGGCCGGGAGCGGAAAGAGGCAGTGCAGGCGGTGCCGGAAGCCGCCGTCCGGTTGCGCTCACTCGGGTCGTCCTATGTCAATCTGCTCGATGCAGAACGACAGGTCATTTTGGCCGAGCGACGGCGCATGGCGGTCGCTATTCCCGGCCTGTCGAAGGCAGCGGAAAAGGCCTTGCTCTGGCTGACGGTGGAGGCGAAGACGAACGGGCGCCAAGCGAGTGTTTCGGCGGCTCCTCCCGACGCGAACATTCGTCGGGAGTTTGATGACGTTAGCAAAGCGCTTGACCAGCGCTTCGGGCGCAATGCCATCATCCGAGGTGACAAGGATCTCATCAACCACGTGCCGCCGGAGCAGCGTGGGGCCTTTGCGGGGATGCAGGAGAGGCTGAAGGTCCTGCAACAGACGGTTCGCGTGGAAAGCAGCCAGCAGGTCATCGCGGAAAGGCAGCAGCGGGCTGCTAGCCGTGGTGTCAAATTAGCGGACCTTTAGCAAACACACCCAACGAACAGAAAACTCCAGCCTCCAGCGGTTGCCGAGATCTGAACAGTTAGGTCTCACTAAAGCCGTACCGTTTTTGCCATGATTGAGGTCAAGACCTCGTTACGTTCATTTCGATGGAACCCATGCCGCGTCGCGCCGTTCTTCAAGTTAACGGGAGAATATGCATGTCGAAAACTCTTCTCCATGGCGCGACCAAGATCGACGAGACCAACAGCGCCTATGCGCCGGTCGAAAGCCTTGCTGCGTTCCAATGGAAGAATCGTGTCTTCGTCCTTTTCACTGATCGCGACAATGCCCGCGCCGCCCGCCAGGAAAACCAGTTGCTGGCCGATCGAAGCGCGCTCGATGAGCGCGACATGGTGGTGTTGAAGATATCTGGCGCTGGCGTGCGGCCACTCTTCGGTGCGGCTGACGGTCTCGACGGCGAAGCCATCCGCCACGACCTCGAGGCGCCGGATGTCGGCGAATTCGCCGCCTTCCTTGTCGGCGAGGACGGCACCGTCAAGCTGAAGGTGAGCGAGCCGATCACCGATGGCGAGCTCTTCGCCATCATCGACAGCATGCCAATGCGCGCTGCCGAATCGCTGAAGCCGGACAGATAGTGCCGGCCGAACATCCTCGATCGAACATCATGAAAGGGAGGCGGTCATGTCCGTGCCCAACGAACCCATTCCCGATCAGCCGCCGATGCCGGCGCCCGGCTGGAAGCCGGTGCCGCCAATCACGGAGCCGGAGCCGGATCGGCTTCCCGATGAGGTGCCCGTTCCGAACCCGGATGAGAACGACGAACCGGCAAAGCACGTTTCTAAAGGAAGATGTGGCGTTCGGCGCTGATCAGTTCCTGCAGGAAGTCGGCAACGCTCCTGACGCGCACGAGGTCGCGCGCCGTTTCGTGATAGGTCGTCCAGTAGGCCCGCCGGATCGAAATGTCAGGCAGGATGCGCTGGAGTTCCGGATACTGCCGGGCGATATAATCGTGCAGGATGCCGATGCCGGCGCCTGACCGGACCGCTTCCGTCTGCCCGATCGACGTCGAAATCTCGAAGCTTGCATCCCAGCTTCGCATGACCTCGCCGGAGAAATTCAGCGATGCGGTGAAGATCAGGTCCTCGACATAACCGATGCGCGGATGGGTTTTCAACGCATCAATATCGCCGGGTGTGCCGTGCGAGCCGAGGTAATCGCGCGAGGCATAGAGGCCGAGTGTGTAGTCGGTAAGCTTGGAGGAGACGAGCCGGCCTTGTTCGGGCCGCTCCAGCGTAATTGCGATATCGGCCTCGCGCTGCGACAGTGAGAAGGAGCGCGGCACCGGCACGAGCTGGATCTTCAGTTCCGGATGGCGTTCGATCAGCCTGCCCATGCGCGGCGCCAGAAAGGAAACACCGAAGCCATCGGGCGCGCCGACGCGTACGGTTCCGGCAATTGCCGTATCGGTGTGGCCGAGGCTCGCCTGCACGGCCAGCATTTCCGTTTCCATCCGCTCTGCCGATGCCAGGAACAATTCGCCTTCGGCCGTCAATTCGCAGCCATTCGTGCGGCGGATGAAAAGCCGCGTCTTCAGCGCCTCTTCCAGCGACGTCAGCCGACGCGAGAGTGTCGCATGATTGAGCCCCAGCCGCTTCGAGGCGGCAAGGATCTGCCCGGTGCGGGCGACGGCGAGGAAGATGCGAACATCGTCCCAGTTCATGGCTTGCCCCGCATGGCGATCGGATCGACCTCGATCAGCCTCAGCGATGTCACCATGCCCGCCGTCTCATTCTTATACTTCAGGAAATGCGTTGTCCGCAGATGGGCCTCGTATGCCTGCTGGTCGGCGTAGACCTCCAGAATGCGGATCCGGTTTGGGTTGTCCCTGAGGGAGACAGCGCTGAGCGAAAGAACGCCCTCTTCCAGCGCAACGGATGCCTCGATTTCTTCCGTCAGCAAGGCGCGATAGGCCTCGAGCGTGTCCGGAACGATCTCCAGTTCCGCCATTCTGACGACGGTTTTCCCGCTCATCGCTTTGACCTCCTCTTCGGATTTGACTTGTCCGCGCACCGTGCCAAGTTTGAAGCAACAGCGCCTGATGCAGTGACAGGGCTATAATTTACGCACAACAGTTCCTTATATCAGCGCATTGATTTGTGCAAATTGAAGTGCGATTGTTGGCCATCCAAAACAGGAGGAGCATCCCATGCACGAGATTGGTCATTTCATCGGCGGCAAGCACATCGCCGGCACCAGCGGCCGCGTCAGCAACGTCTATAATCCGGCAACCGGCGAAGTGCAGGCGACGGTCGCGCTCGCCAGCGTCGAGGAGATGCGCGCCGCCGTCGAAAACGCCAAGGCTGCGCAGCCGAAATGGGCTGCCACCAATCCGCAGCGCCGCGCCCGCGTCTTCTTCAAATTCGTCGAACTCCTGAACAAGCACATGGACGAACTTGCCGAGCTGATCTCCAAGGAACACGGCAAGACGATCGAGGATGCCAAGGGCGACGTCATCCGCGGTCTCGAAGTCTGCGAATTCGTCTGCGGCATTCCGCATCTCGCCAAGGGCGAGTTCACCGAGGGTGCGGGTCCGGCGATCGACATGTATTCGATCCGCCAGCCGGTCGGCATCGGCGCCGGCATCACCCCGTTCAACTTCCCCGGCATGATCCCGATGTGGATGTTTGCACCGGCGATCGCCTGCGGCAACGCCTTCATCCTGAAGCCCTCCGAGCGTGATCCCTCCCTGCCGATCCGTCTCGGTGAACTGATGATCGAAGCCGGCCTGCCCGCCGGCATTCTCAACGTCGTCAACGGCGACAAGGCTGCCGTCGACGCGATCCTCACCGATCCCGATATCGGCGCCGTCTCCTTCGTCGGCTCGACGCCGATTGCCCGCTACGTCTATGGCACGGCGGCAATGAACGGCAAGCGCGCCCAGTGCTTCGGCGGCGCCAAGAACCACATGATCATCATGCCGGATGCCGATATGGACCAGGCCGTCAACGCGCTGATGGGCGCCGGCTACGGTTCGGCCGGCGAGCGCTGCATGGCGATCTCGGTTGCCGTTCCGGTCGGCGAAGAGACCGCCAACCGGCTCGTCGAGAAGCTGACGCCGAAGATCGAATCGCTGCGCATCGGCCCCTACACCGACGAGAAGGCCGATATGGGCCCGCTCGTCACCAAGGAAGCCTATACCCGTGTTCGCGGCCTGATCGACCGCGGCATCGAGGAAGGCGCCAAGCTCGTCGTCGACGGCCGCGATTTCAAGCTCCAGGGCTATGAGGACGGCTACTTCGTCGGCGGCTGCCTGTTCGATCACGTCAAGCCGGAGATGGATATCTACAAGACCGAGATCTTCGGCCCTGTCCTTTCCGTCGTTCGCGCCGAGAACTATGAGGAAGCGCTGTCGCTGCCGATGAAGCACGAATACGGCAATGGCGTTGCGATCTACACCCGCGACGGCGATGCCGCCCGCGATTTCGCCTCGCGCATCAATATCGGCATGATCGGCATCAACGTTCCGATCCCGGTGCCGCTCGCCTACCACTCCTTCGGCGGCTGGAAGGCCTCGAGCTTCGGCGACCTCAACCAGCACGGCACGGATTCGATCAAGTTCTGGACGAAGACTAAGACCGTCACCGCCCGCTGGCCCTCCGGCATCAAGAGCGGTGCAGAATTCGTCATGCCGACGATGAAGTGATCTGCGCGATCATCGAGTTGCAATTCGGGGGCCATACGGCCCCCGTTTCATTTGAGCATGGTCTGGCCATTCTGGATTACAACCAGAAGATCTCGGAGCTGGATCGACGTCGCGGCAAATGGCCTCATAAGCTGAATGCGAATTTCATATTTTGGAATTGTTCAAAACTACCAAACCGCCTATATAGGTCTGAACAGGCACGAGTCAGGAGAATGGCATGCGGTTGACGAAGCAGACCAACTATGCGGTTCGCATGTTGATGTATTGTGCTGCCAACGACGGGCACCTGAGCCGGATTCCGGAAATTGCCAGGGCTTATGGTGTTTCCGAACTCTTTCTCTTCAAGATCCTCCAGCCGCTGAACAAGGCGGGTCTGGTGGAGACGGTGCGTGGCCGCAATGGCGGTGTACGCCTGGGCAAGCCGGCTGCCGAGATTACGCTCTTCGACGTCGTTCGGGTGACGGAAGACAGTTTCGCCATGGCCGAATGCTTCGAGGATGACGGCGTGGTCGAGTGCCCGCTGGTCGATAGCTGCGGCTTGAACTCGGCGCTGCGCAAGGCGCTCAACGCCTTCTTCGCCGTGCTGTCGGAATATTCCATCGACGACCTCGTCAAGGCGCGTCCGCAAATCAATTTCCTTCTCGGGATTACCGGCGAGCAGCCCTATCGCAAACCCGCAATAGTTGCGCCCGCCGCCTGAATTTAAACAGCAGGACAGAGTTTTGAAACCGCGGTTGCCCCGGCAATCGCGGTTTTTGTTTGCCGCGTCTCGCCGGCGCGGCAAGAGATAAAAATCCTCGGCGTAGCACGCGAATCCGATCGATCGCGACACGCATAAGAGGCGCAATTATCCAGAATACGACGAAATCCAGGACGTTTTTATCCGAAAATGTCCGAATGAGGCCGATTTTTGACTGAAAATTTCTAAAATTGTCCAACTGGAAAAATTTTCTCCTTAGCCCGTTGCTTTCAGTAGATAAATGTCGTTCCATCGACCGTCGATCGGGATGCATATCTGCGGTCTCCAGACATCAAAAAAGAACAACCGGGAAACAATATTATGAAAAAGATCTCTGTCATGCTGGCAGCGACGGCCCTGATTTCGGTCATGGCGACGTCGGCCTGGTCCAAGACCCTTGTTTATTGCTCCGAGGGTTCGCCGGAAGGCTTCGACCCGAGCCTCTATACGGCTGGCACGACCTTCGATGCCTCGTCGCGGACGGTCTATAGCCGCCTGGTCGAATTCAAGCATGGCGGTACCGAGATCGAACCGGGCCTCGCCGACAGCTGGAGCGTTTCGGCCGACGGCACGGAATACACCTTCAAGCTTCATCCCGGCGTCAAGTATCAGACCACCGACTTCTTCACGCCGACGCGCGATTTTAACGCCGACGACGTCGTGTTCTCCTTTGAGCGCCAGCTGAAGGCCGACAATCCGTGGAACAAGTATGTCGAGGGCGGTTCCTACGAATATGCCGCCGGCATGGGCTTCCCGGATCTGATCAAGTCGATCGAAAAGGTCGACGACCTCACCGTCAAGTTCACGCTCAATCACCCCGAAGCGCCGTTCCTTGCCGACCTGGCGATGGACTTCGCCTCGATCGTTTCCAAGGAATATGCCGACAAGCTCGCCGCCGACGGCAAGATGGCGCAGCTCAACCAGCAGCCGCTCGGCACCGGCCCCTTCACCTTCGTCGCCTACCAGCCGGATGCCGTCATCCGCTACAAGGCCAACGAAACCTATTTCAAGGGCAAGGAAAAGATCGACGATCTGGTTTTCGCCATCACCTCTGATGCTGCCGTCCGCGCTCAGAAGCTGAAGGCCGGCGAATGCCACCTGATCCCTTATCCGAATGCGGCCGACGTTCCCGAACTGAAGAAGGACGGCAACCTGACGGTGATGGAACAGGCCGGTCTCAATGTCGGCTTCCTCGCCTACAACACCCAGATGGCCCCGTTCGACAAGCCGGAAGTTCGCCGCGCGCTGAATATGGCGATCAACAAGCAGGCGATCATCGACGCCGTCTTCCAGGGTGCAGCGGCCGTTGCCAAAAACCCGATCCCGCCGACGATGTGGTCCTATAACGACGCCGTTCAGGACGACAAGTACGACCCGGATGCCGCCAAGAAGGCTCTCGCCGATGCCGGCGTCAAGGATCTCAGCATGAAGGTCTGGGCGATGCCGGTGTCGCGTCCCTACATGCTGAATGCACGCCGCGCCGCCGAACTGATACAGGCCGATTTCGCCAAGGCCGGCGTCAAGGTCGAGATCGTCACCCATGAATGGGCTGAATATCTGAAGCTCTCCTCCGACGTGAAGCGCGACGGCGCCGTCATCCTCGGCTGGACCGGCGATAACGGCGACCCGGATAACTTCATGGATACGCTGCTTGGCTGCGATGCCGTCGGCGGCAACAACCGTGCTCAGTGGTGCAACAAGGAATATGACGACCTGATGACCAAGGCCAAGCTGACCGCCGATGTCGGCGAGCGCACCAAGGCCTATGAGCAGGCGCAGCTGATCTTCAAGAAGGAAGCCCCCTGGGCGACCCTTGATCACTCGCTCGTCTTCGTTCCGATGAGCAAGAAGGTCTCCGGCTTCTTCATGGATCCGCTCGGCATTCACCGCTTCGACGGCGTCGACGTATCCGAATAACAAGAAAAATGTAAGAATGCCCGGCAGAGCTGGGCGCAGCCGGCGGTCAGGCACCCCCTGACCGCCGGAAACTATTGGACATCTGCCATGTTGCGTTTTTTCTTCGGCCGCCTTGCGGTGCTGATCCCGACATTCCTCGGCGTTTCCCTCATTGCCTTCTCGTTCATCCGCATGCTGCCCGGTGATCCCGTCATGCTTTTATCGGGTGAGCGCGTCATGGCGCCGGAACGGCACGCCCAGATCATGCACGATCTCGGTTTCGACCGGCCCATGTATGTGCAGTATTTCGACTATCTCGGAAAAATTCTGCACGGCGATCTCGGCACCTCGATCGTCACCAAGCGGCCCGTTCTCGGCGAATTCCTGACGCTGTTTCCGGCGACGCTTGAACTTTCCTTCTGTGCCATCATCCTCGCGGTCTGTCTTGGCGTGCCCGCCGGCATCTTTGCCGCCGTCAAGCGAGGCACGTGGTTCGATCAGAGCGTAATGGGTGTGGCGCTCATCGGTTATTCCATGCCGATTTTCTGGTGGGGCCTGCTGCTGATCATCTTCTTCTCCGGTTATCTCGGCTGGACGCCCGTTTCCGGCCGCATCTCGCTGATGTATTTCTTCAAGCCGGTCACCGGCTTCATGCTGATCGACAGCCTGCTGTCCGGCCAGAAGGGCGCGTTTTCCTCGGCCGTCAGCTATCTCATTCTGCCGACCATCGTGCTGGCGACCATCCCGCTTGCCGTCATTGCGCGTCAGACGCGCTCGGCGATGCTCGAGGTTCTCGGCGAGGATTATGTCCGCACGGCGCGCTCGAAAGGCCTGAAGCCGCTGCGCGTCGTCGGCGTGCACGCACTGCGCAATGCTATGATCCCGGTCATCACCACGATTGGCCTGCAGATCGGCGTTCTTCTGGCCGGCGCCATCCTCACCGAGACGATCTTCTCCTGGCCGGGCATCGGCAAATGGATGGTCGATTCGGTGTTCAAACGCGATTACGCCGTGGTCCAGGGCGGCCTTCTGCTGATCGCCGCCGTCATCATGCTGGTCAACCTGATTGTTGATGTCCTCTACGGCTTCATCAATCCGCGCATTCGTCACTAGGAGCGGTTCATGAGCACCGTCACCGTCAAGACCGGCCAGCCATCCGCCGCTGCGGAGTTCTGGCACTATTTCTCCCGCAACAAGGGCGCCGTCATCGGCCTCGTGGTTTTCGTCATCATCCTAATCGTCGCAATCTTCGCGCCGGTCTTTGCGCCGCATGCGCCGAACGAGCAGAACCGCCAGGCGCTGCTGGCCGTGCCGGCCTGGATGGAGGGCGGCAGCATCTCCTTCCCGCTCGGAACGGATGCCGTCGGCCGCGATATCCTCTCGCGCCTGATCTACGGCGCGCGCTTCTCGCTCTTCATCGGCGTTGTCGTCGTCACGCTGTCGGTCGTATGCGGCGTACTGATCGGCCTCGTCGCCGGCTATTTCCGCGGCAAGGTCGATACGGCGATCATGCGCCTGATGGATATCATCCTGGCCTTCCCGTCGCTGCTGCTCGCCCTCGTGCTGGTGGCTGTGCTCGGGCCCGGCCTGACCAATGCGATGATCGCGATTTCGCTGGTCAACCAGCCGCATTTTGTCCGGCTGACGCGCGCGTCGGTCATTTCGGAGCGCGAGAAGGAATATGTGATCGCCTCGCGTGTCGCCGGCGCCGGCACCTTCCGGCTGATGTTCAAGACGATCCTGCCGAACTGTCTTGGGCCGCTGATCGTCCAGGCGACGCTCGCCTTCTCGGCGGCGATCCTCGATGCCGCCGCTCTCGGCTTCCTCGGTATGGGCGCCCAGCCGCCGACGCCTGAATGGGGCACGATGCTGGCCGAATCCCGTGAGTTCATCTCGCGCGCCTGGTGGGTCGTAACATTCCCGGGTCTCGCCATCTTGATCACCGTTCTCGCCATCAACCTGATGGGTGACGGCCTGCGCGATGCGCTTGACCCCAAGCTGAAGAGGTCGTGATGGCACTTCTCGAAATTGAAAATCTGACCGTCGAATTCCAGACCTCTTCCGGTCTGTTCCGGGCCGTCGACCGCGTATCGCTTGCCTGCGACAAGGGCGAGATCCTGTCGGTCGTCGGTGAATCCGGCTCGGGCAAATCCGTTGCCATGCTGGCCCTGATGGGGCTTCTGCCCTGGACGGCGAAGATCACCGCCGATCGCATGCAGTTCGACGGCCAGGATTTGCGCGGGATCTCCGGCCGCCAGCGCCGCAGGATCGTCGGCAAGGACATGGCGATGATCTTCCAGGAGCCGATGTCGAGCCTGAACCCGTGTTTTACCGTCGGCTTCCAGCTCGGCGAGACCCTGCGTGTCCATATGGGCCTCAACCGGAGGGAACGGCGCGAACGGTCGATCGAACTCCTGAACCTCGTCGGTATTCCAGCGCCCGAGGATCGCCTGTCGAACTTCCCGCATCAGATGTCCGGCGGCATGAGCCAGCGCGTCATGATCGCCATGGCGCTCGCCTGCAATCCGAAGGTCCTGATCGCCGACGAGCCGACCACTGCGCTCGACGTGACGATCCAGGCGCAGATCCTCGATCTGCTCGTGCGACTGCAGAAGGAGCAGGGCATGGCGCTGGTGCTGATCACCCACGACATGGGTGTCGTTGCCGAAACCGCCGAGCGCGTGCAGGTGCAATATGCCGGCCAGAAGGTCGAGGAGCAGCCGGTGAGAGCGCTGTTCCGCGATCCGCATCACCCCTATACGGCCGCCCTGCTTGCCGCCCTGCCGGAACGCGCCCAGGTCGGCCAGCGACTTCCCTCGATCGCCGGCGTCGTTCCCGGCCAGCACGGCCGTCCGACGGGCTGTCTGTTTGCGCCGCGCTGCGGCTACGCCACGGTCGAATGCGACCGCGGTGTCGTGCGCCAGGGGCCGGAGCTTGGGCTGGCGCTGTGCAACTATCCTTTGAAGGACGGCAAGCCGCTCGGCCATCCCGGCGTCATGGCCGTTGAAACTGCAGGAGACCTGGTATGACGGGCGCTGTTCTCGAGGGCAGGGATCTCGCCCGCTTCTACACCGTCAATCGCGGTCTCTTCAAAGCCGATGCCACGGTCAAGGCTTTGAACGGCGTCAGCTTCAGCCTTCATTCCGGCAAGACGCTCGCCGTCGTCGGCGAATCCGGCTGCGGCAAGTCGACGCTTGCCCGCCTGGTCACCATGATTGAGAACCCGACGGCTGGCGAATTGCTGATCGACGGCAAGCCGGCGCGCGTCGGCGACCGCAGCCTGCGCAGCCAGGTGCAGATCGTCTTCCAGAATCCCTACGGCTCGCTCAATCCGCGCCAGAAGGTCGGTGCGATCCTCGAAGAGCCGCTGAAGATCAACACCGATCTCAGCGCTGCGGCCCGCCGCCGCAAGGTAGAGGAGATGATGGCCCGCGTCGGCCTGCGTCCGGAACATCACAGCCGTTACCCCCATATGTTCTCCGGTGGCCAGCGCCAGCGCATCGCCATTGCCCGCGCCCTGATGCTGCGGCCGAAAGTGCTGGTGCTCGACGAACCGGTTTCGGCGCTCGACCTCTCGATCCAGGCGCAGGTGCTGAACCTGTTGATGGATCTGCAGAAGGAGATGGGGCTTGCCTATCTCTTCATCTCGCACGGCCTCTCCGTCGTCCATCATATCGCCGACGAGGTGATGGTGATGTATCTCGGCCGCCCGGTCGAAACCGGTCCCGCCGCCGAGGTCTTCGCAAGGCCGCGTCACCCCTATACGGCAGCCTTGCTGTCGGCCACACCGATTGCCGATCCCGAGCGCGAGAAGAACCGCATCCGCCTGCAGGGCGAACTGCCGTCACCGCTGAAGCCGCCGTCGGGCTGTCACTTCAATCCGCGCTGCTGGAAGGCGCAGGACTATTGCCGCCAGGTTTCTCCCGAATTAAGCGGAGAAGGCACGCAACAATATGCCTGTCACTTCCCGCTCGATTGAGCGGGAGGCGGGAGCAATTCCAAGCAAAGCGCGAAGCGCTTTTGCCAGGAATTGCGTAGACAAGAGTTAGATGCTGGGAGAAGCCATGCCCGATGAGCGGACGAACAAACCCCATGCGATCATCGTCATGGGTGTCAGCGGCTGCGGCAAGTCCTCGGTCGGCGAAAAGCTCGCCGAGGCTCTGCACCTGACCTTCGTCGAAGGCGACGCGCTTCACCCGGCAGCCAATGTCGAAAAGATGTCGAAGGGCATTCCGCTGACCGATGACGACCGGATGCCCTGGCTCGACCGCATCGGCGAAGACATGAGAGCCTCGCTTGAGAAGAGCGAGGGCATCATCGTCTCCTGTTCGGCGCTGAAGCGCATCTATCGCGACAGGCTGAGGGAGGCTGCCGGCGGCAATCTCTTCTTCGCCTACCTCGAAGGCTCCAGGGCGCTGCTGACGAAACGCATGGGCGAGCGCAAGGGCCATTTCATGCCGGTCTCGCTGCTCGAAAGCCAGCTGGCGACGCTGGAGGTTCCCACAGGCGAGCCAGGCGTCGTCACCGTTGATATCGACGATACGATCGACGGCATTGCGACATCGGCGCTCCGGGGCCTCAAGGCGCTTGGCGTCACGGCCTGAAACGCTGCGGCGAATAGGCCGTGATATCGATAAACGGCGTCTCGCCGGTCATCAGTTCTGCAAGCACGCGGCCGGTCACCGGCCCGAGCGTCAGCCCGTGATGGGCATGACCGAAGGCGAACCACAGGCCCTGATGGCGCGGCGCCTTGCCGATAACAGGCATCATGTCGGGTGTGCAGGGGCGCCCGCCCATCCAGGGTTCGGGATCGAGCCTGTCTCCGAGCGGGAAGATCGTGCGCGCCACGGCTTCGGCCCGGTCGAGCTGGACCGGCGTCTTCGGCGCGTCGAGCGTTGCGAACTCCGCCCCCGTGGTCAGGCGGATGCCGCGGTTCATCGGTGCCAGCAGATAGCCGCGTTCGGCATCGAGCATCCAGTTGTGGAGCACGGCATCGCCCTTGGCGGCATAATGCATGTGATAGCCGCGCTTGACGCCGAGCGGAAAGGAATAGCCGAGCCGGCGTGTCGCAACGGCCGCCCAGGGGCCGAGCGCGATCACCGCATCGTCGGCTTCGAGCGGACCGTCCGCCGTCATGATCTTCCAGCCGGAGCCGAACGGACCGAGCGAGGCGGCGTCCCCTGTGACGAAGCGGCCGCCGAGGCTTTCGAAATAGCGCCGATAGGCCGAGGTCAGCGCCTGCGGATCGAGCACCGACCAGGGATCGCGCCAGCGGATGCCGCCGGCAAAATCGCCTGTTAGATCGGGTTCCATACGAGCTATGTCGGCCGAGGTCAGGCTGTCATATTCGACCCCGAATTTATTCTGCCAAAGTGCGGCCTCCGCGAGGGCTCCATCGCGCTTGGCCGGCGTCCGGAAAAGCTTCATCCAGCCATCCCTGCGGATCAGCGCTTCCGCATGCGACGCCTCGATCAGATCCTTGTGTTCGGCAATCGAATTTTCGATCAGCGGCGCATAGGCCCGGGTGATGATCGCGTGGCGCCGCGCATTCGAATTCCACCAATAGCGGGCGAGGAAGGTGACTTGGCTGGGCAGCGCCCTGAGGTGATAATGCGCATCGATGCGGTTATTCAGCGCATAACGCAGGAGAAGGCCGAGCTGCTGGGGAAAGCCGTAGGGCGCGACACCTTCGCGCTGGATCAGCCCGGCATTGCCGAAGGAGGTTTCGCTGCCCGGTTCCTTGCGGTCGACCAGCGTCACCTGCCGACCGCGCCGCTGAAGATGGATGGCCGTCGACACGCCGACGATGCCGGCGCCGAGCACGATAACGTTCTTCGTCATTTCCCTGCATTCCGCTCTGTTGTCGGGGTGAAAATGCCCCTGCCGTTACGATGGCGCAAACGAAAAATCGCATTCATTTCAAAATCATTGCGCTTTTCAGTGCGGCATTTTCAGCCTTGATGCGGATATAGAGAACGCAGGCGTTGAGAAGCGAAAAGCCGATCGCGTAGAACGGCAGACCAAAGGCCAGCGGAAGGGCGGCGATCTCGCCGACGACGATCGCGTAGTTCGGATGCTGGAGGAAGCGGTAGGGGCCCGAGGTGACCAGCGGCGCGCCGGGCAGGACGATGATGCGCGTCGTCCAGCGGTCTTTCAGTGTCGCCAGCACCCAGAGCCTGAGCGCCTGCAGCCCGATGAACACGGCAAACCAAAAAAGCTCGACCGGCCTGCCGGGCGCTAGCAGCCAGAGGCCGATGAGCCAGACGGCATGCAGCGCCACCATGGCAGGATAATGCTCCGGCGCTACCTCCCTGGCACCTCTGGCGAGAAGGGCGGCTGTGTTGCGCTGGGCAAGCACGAGTTCGCCGAGCCGCTGCAGGGTCACAAACGCCAGAAGCGCGAGCGACGGCCACATCATGCCACTCTCCTGAGCGTCACGCAGCTCGCCGAAAAGCCCGGCCCCATGGCAATCATCGCCGAACGCTCCGGCAATCCGGCTTGGATCGCCCGCTCCAGCACGAACAGAATGGTCGGCGACGACATGTTGCCATATTCGGCAAGCACGGCACGCTCGTGATCGAGTGTGCCCGTCGTCAGCGAAAGCGCACTCTCCATCGCCGCCAACACTTTCGTGCCGCCGGGGTGGCAGATGAAGCGGTCGATATCGTCAGGTGTCAGCCCGCTGCGCGCCAAGATAGCCGTCACCGCCGGGCCAAGCTCGCGTTCGGCAAAGGGCGGCAGCGATTGCGCCAGCACGATGCCGAAACCGCCATCGTCGATCTTCCAGCCCATGATATCGAGCGTATCGGGAAAGAGATGTTCGCCTGTTGATTCCACCTCCGCCAGCCCGCCTTCGCCGGATCGCAGCACGCAGGCGGCAGCCCCATCGCCGAAAAGCGCGGTCGCGATGATGTTCGGCCGCGTCAGCTCGTCCAGCCGGAAGGCCAGCGTGCAGAGTTCGATCGAGACGAACAGCACGACGGCGCCCGGCCTGCCCCGCGCCAGCCGCGAGGCGATCGCAAAGCCCGACACGCCGGCAGCACAGCCGAGCCCGAACACCGGGACGCGCTCGATATGGGCCCTGAAACCCATCCGGCGGGCCATCTGCGCATCGAGGCTCGGCGTCGTAAAACCGGTCGAGGAGACCGTCACGACACAGTCGACATCGCCGGCGTCAAGCCCGGCCTGACGAAGGGCCGAGCTGGCGGCCTTGACGAACAACTCGCCCGCCACCTCGGCATAGGCCTGCATTCGATCCTGCCAGCCATGCGGCTCGTCAAACCAGGCAAGTGGCCGGGCCGCATGGCGCTTTTGAATGCCGGCGCTATCGAAGACGCGGGCAAGATGGCGGAAATCCTCGAAACGGTCGGCAAACAGCCGGGCGGAGGCTTCGACCGCTTCTTTCTGGAAAATGACATGTTCGGGGGCGGCGGTGGCGAGGCTTATGAGTTTCACGCTATCGGTCACAGATTTCTCCTTGTCGATCCCGGCGGAACGACGGAAAACACGCGGTCCCGATAATATATTCGGCTTCGTGGCTTCACGAAGCAGTGATGAAGAAAATGGGAAGGCCTCCGAATAAAGCGAGGTGCAGCGGTGTTCTCTCCTCGCAACGTCACTTCTCGAGGAGTTTTCCCTATGACGATCATGACAGTCCGCATTGCCTCAATCCTTCTCGGCGGCTGCCTTGCCGCTTCCGTTTTCTCTGCGCCGGTCTTTGCGGCGGGCAATGACAGCAGCACGATGCCAACCTGCAAGAAGGGCGAGATCTACGACCAGAAGACCAAGAAATGCGTCAAGCAGCAGAGCGCCAATGTTTCGGACGAGAACCGTACCGACTATGCCTATTCGCTGGCGAAAGCCGGCCGCTATGAGGAGGCGCTTGCCATGCTCGACACGGTGAAGGACCAGAACACGGCCGAAGTGCTGAACTATCGCGGCTATGCCACCCGCAAGCTCGGCCGCACCGACGAAGGCATCTCCTATTACCTGCAATCGGTGAAGATGGACCCGCAATACGCCAAGGTCCGCGAATATCTCGGCGAAGCCTATGTCATCAGGGGCCAGCTCGATCTCGCCAAAGACCAGTTGAAGTCGATCAAGGCGATCTGCGGCACGGACTGCGAGGAATATCAGGATCTGAACGCGGCAATCCTCGACCCGTCGAAGATCTGATCCGCCCGGCAGAGCGGGAAAACGGAACCACAAAGGATATCCGAATGTCGGTCGCGCCCACCCGGTTTCCCGCCTATAGTCGCGCGAGAATGGAATCGCCGGTTCATCCGGCGGTTCCCAGACATGCAGGATCGTCGGAGGCGGCCATCGCGAGCGCAGCGGATATCAGGAGCGGCCTGACGGAAAATCTGCCAAGGCTCTGGCGTTATGGCCTCGTTCTCTCGCATCAGCGCGATGTCGCCGACGACCTGGTGCAGGCGACCTGCCTGCGCGCGCTGGAGCGCGCCGATCAGTTCATCCCCGGCACCCGGCTCGACCGCTGGCTGTTTTCAATCCTGCATTCGATCTGGCTGAACGAGATCCGCTCGCGCCGGGTGCGCCAGGGCCAGGGTTTCGTCGATGCCGGCGAGGCGCTGACCTTCGACGGTGCCCACGATACCGAAACGCAGGTGATGGCGGTTCAGGTGCTGAAGCGGGTGAATGCGCTGCCAGAGGCGCAGAGAACGGTGGTTTTCCTCGCCTATGTCGAAGGACTTTCCTATCGCGAGTTTGCGGGCATACTGGATATTCCGATCGGAACCGTGATGAGCCGGCTGGCGGCTGCCCGCGCCAAGCTCTCCGACGACGGGCGGGAAGGGGGACGGCAATGAATACGAGAGACACCATTCCTTCCGACGAGGACCTCACAGCCTTCATCGATGGCGAACTGACGGCGGAAGAGGCCGCCCGCATCGAGACCCTCGCCAATGAAGATGAAGCCGTCGCCGAACGGCTGGAGTTCCTGTCGCGCGCCAGCCTGCCGTTCGAGCAGGCCTTCGCCCCGCTGTTATCCGCAGCCCCGCGCGAGAAACTGGAGAAAATGCTCGCCGCCATCCCCGCGCCTGCAAGCGCAAAGTCCGGCTCCCCACCCGCATCCGCAACCCGCCGCCGCTTCCTCGGCGCGCTTGCCGCCTCGCTGGTGGCCGGTATTGCCATCGACCGCGCCGTCATCGGCATCGGCAGAGGCTTACCGGCGAGGGACGAAAACAGCGAATGGCGCGCCGTCGTCGCCGACTATATTTCTCTCTATACGCGAGAAACTCTCACCGGCCCCGTTCCAGCCCCAGATGTCCAGGCAGCCCAGCTCGACGCCCTCGACGAAAAACTCGGCCTGTCGCTTTCTCCCGAAGCCGTCTCCCTTCCGGGCATCGATTTCAAGCGCGCTCTGCTGCTACAATATGATGGCAAGCCACTCGCCCAGATCGCCTATCTCGACCCCGAAACCGGCCCGCTGGCGCTCTGCATCGTCAGATCAGATGCAGGCCCAAAGGCGCCGGATCTCGAAAGCCGCAAGGGCATGAACGTTGTCTACTGGTCGAACCGCACACACGCCTTCATGCTGATCGGGCATGCGCCGGCGGAGAGGATGCAACAGTTGGCGGAGGACACAAGGAATAGGCTTTCAGCCTGAACTACCATCAAGATGCTTTTTGGGGTTCTCGTTCGGCCGATGCCTTTGGCAGGCCGGTGCAATCGCTGAAAAAGCGGCATGTCCTGCGGGGTGGAGATGATCAGAACCTCCCTTATGCCGGCCAGCATCAAGGTGGTCAGCGGGTAGTAGATCATCGGCTTGTCATAGATCGGAAGCAACTGCTTTGAGACCGAATGAGTCATGGGGTGCAGGCGGCCGCCGCTCCCCCGCAAGCACAATCCCTTTCATACGGCCTCCTTCGGCTCTTCCAAGAGCTTTGTCACACCAGCTCGCGTTGATAGCTGCCACCCGGCGTGCTGACGCCATAAAGGCGCTTCAGCTTATCGCAGCAAATCGGGAATTGGCAGGCCGTTTCGCGACTGTGGGGTAATCGGCGGTTGAACTGCCCTTGACGGTGACATGGCTGCCGGTCTTTTCCTCGAGAATGGACAAAATATATCGGGCAAACTCGGCCCAGTTCGTTTCGCCGCTGCCGGCCAGATGAAAAACGCCCCGCAAGTCCGGTCTGGAATCCTTTGATATCTTGGTCGCTATTTTGGCGATAGCCTCGGCTATGTCGTCGGCGGAGGTCGGGCAACCCAATTGATCGCTGACGACGCTCAGCTCTTCTCGCGTCTGCGCAAATCTGAGCATGGTTTTCACGAAGTTATGGCCAAACGTCGAATAGACCCACGCCGTTCGCAGGATCACATGATTCTCATTGGCTGCGGCAACCGCATATTCGCCTTCGAGCTTCGATCTGCCTGAGACGGATACCGGTCCGACAGGATCGCTCTCGCATAGCGTTCGGGCTTGTCTCTATCGGGTTGAGAGATGGATGACGGGAAGAGACAGCTCTGCCGCCGCCGCAGCGATGGCCCTTGCGCCGTCTAGATTGATTGCGAAAGCCGCCGCCTCGTCGCTTTCGGCTTTGTCGACTGCAGTATAGGCGGCCGACGAGACGACGACTTCGGGTTTGAGCTTCGCAACGCTTTCACGCACCGTCGAAAGATCGAGCAAATCCAACTCGGGCCTCCCGATGGCGATGACCTCGATGTCAGGCGCCTTCAGCGCCTGTAGCGCAGAGCTGACTTGGCCGCTCTTGCCTGTTACTGCGATGCGCATCTTAGACCTTTTTCAACACGCCAAGTCGTTCACCGGAATACACGCCCTCGCGCAGCGGCTGCCACCACCATGCATTTTCCAGGTACCACTCGACGGTTTTGCGGATGCCGCTGTCGAAATTCTCCAGTGCTTTCCAGCCGAGTTCGGTCTCGAGCTTGGTCGCATCAATGGCGTAGCGGGCATCATGGCCCGGCCGATCGGTAACATAGCTTATGAGATCGCTATGCGGCGCACTTCCCGGCCGGACTTCGTCCATGATCGCGCAGACGCGCTCGACGACCTCGATGTTTCGCCGCTCGTTGCGCCCGCCGACATTGTATTTTTCGGCGGGACGGCCTCGTTGCACGATCAGCCAGAGCGCTCGCGCATGGTCGTCGACATAGAGCCAGTCGCGAATGTTCGAACCGCTTCCGTAGACTGGCAATGGCTTTCGTTCCAGCGCATTCAATATGATGAGAGGAATGAGCTTTTCCGGGAAATGAAAAGGCCCGTAATTGTTCGAACAGTTGGAAATGATCACCGGCAGGCCGTAAGTCCGCTCCCACGCCCTTGCAAGATGATCGCTGGCCGCCTTGGACGCGGAATAGGGCGAGGATGGATCGTAAGGCGTCGTCTCGGCAAACAGCCCTTCCTCACCCAGCGAGCCATAGACTTCGTCCGTAGACACGTGCAGCATTCTGAACGCCGCCTTGGCATCTGCTGGAAGGCCTTCCCAATATTGTCGCGCGACCTCCAGCATGCTGAAGGTGCCGTTTATATTCGTTTGAATAAAATGCGACGCCCCGGTGATCGATCGGTCAACGTGACTCTCCGCCGCCAGGTGCATGACATAATCAGGACGAAACTGTTTGAAAGCATTGCTGACCGCGCTTCTGTCGCAAATGTCGGCTTTGAGGAATTTGTAGTTCGGCGCATTCTCGACTGCCTTCAGCGAGGCGAGATTGCCGGCATAGGTCAGCTTGTCGAGATTGAGCACTTCGGCACCGTCGCTGACGAGATAGCGCACCAAGGCCGAGCCGATGAAACCCGCGCCACCCGTTACCAAAACACGCATGAGGCTCTCCGTTTCATAAATATTGAAAATAAGGGGGGAGTTCGGAAAGCAGCGGCTGTTTGTAGTCCTTTTCCGAAAGAACGTAGCCATGCATCTGCGGCCACACGATGCCAATGTCGGCGTCATCCCACCGTACGCCATGGTCATGCTCCGCGCTGTAGGGTGCTGTGACCTTGTAGCTGATGATGGTATTAGGCTGCAGGGTGACGAACCCATGCGCAAATCCGGCCGGCACCCAGAGCTGAGAGCCGTTCTCCGGCGACAGCTCTGCCGAGACCCACTTCCCATATGTCGGAGAGCCATGTCTGATATCGACCGCCACGTCCAGGAGAGCGCCACGCAGGCAGCGTACAAGTTTGCCTTGCGCGAAGGGAGCCAGCTGAAAATGTAAACCCCGAACGGTCCCCCGTTGGGCAGAAAGGGACTCGTTATCCTGCACGAAAGCAACGTCGGCCACGTTCTCGCGGAACCAGGAATCCTTAAAGACTTCGCTGAAATAGGCCCTTGCGTCACCGAACCTGGCGGGGGTGACCTTTTTGACGTCACCGATCTCCAGTTGTTCTACATTCAACGCATGCATCCTTGCATTCGGCGGGATCTCTGGATTAGGACCCTACAATCCATCTCCCCGTCATAAGGGTTCCTTACTTGCGATATTTGCGTCTTCCCAATCTATTATGCAGATGGCGCGCAATTTATCTATTTTCAATTTCGAGTGGGCAGTTATGAGAACGGTATTTCGCTCACGCCGTCGTACCTGTGCTGGTGGTCGTTGAGGGCAGTTCCTGCTTACGAAATGTCGCAAGTCCCAACAAGCACGGAGGATATAGCAGTTTGCGTCAGTCGCTGCCCAGAAGCAAAGATATCAGCGGGCGAAATCGGCATATGCTCGCGCAATACCGTCACTGAGTGATGTTGTCGCCTTCCATCCAATCGCCGACAACCGGTCAACATTCATCAGTTTGCGAGGCGTTCCGTCTGGCTTCGTCTGGTCATAAACAATCTCGCCCGTGAAGCCGACCACCCTCATGATGGTCTCGGCAAGTCCGCGGATGGAAATGTCTTCGCCGGTCCCGATATTGATGAGTCCGTCATTGACGTCCTTTTCCATCAAAAAAACGCAGGCGTCAGCCATGTCATCGACATACAGGAACTCACGCATTGGCCGACCGGATCCCCAGACGACCAGCTGCTGGTCACCGCGAATTTTGGCTTCATGGACCTTTCTGATCAGGGCCGGCATCACATGGCTGCTGTCCAAATCATAGTTGTCATTCGGCCCGTACAAATTAGTCGGCATCCCCGAGACATAGCGCGTTCCATATTGCCGATTGTAGCTCTCGCACAGCTTGACGCCCGCTATCTTGGCGATCGCATAAGGCTCGTTCGTCTGCTCCAGGGGGCCAGTTAGCAGATACTCCTCGCGAATGGGCTGAGGGCAGTCTCGTGGGTAGATACAACTCGAGCCGAGAAAAAGCATGCGTTCCACACCAGCCTGCCAGGCGGCATGAACAACATTCGTCTCGATCATCAGGTTCTGGTAGAGGAACTCAGCACGATAAACGTTATTTGCATGGATGCCGCCAACCCTTGCCGCGGCCATGAAGATGTAGTCCGGCCGCTCCGCCTTCATGAATTCGGCAACGGCCGCCTGATTGACGAGATCCAGCTCGGCGTGGCTTCTGGTGACGATGTTCGTGTAGCCGCCAGCCTTCAGCCTCCGGACAATGGCCGACCCCACCATACCTCGATGGCCTGCAACATAGATCTTCACGTCTCTGTTCATCGGATCACTCGTGATAGTCGTATGCGGAGAAGCCGTGGCGTTTCACGAGTTCGTCCCGCTCTGCGGACTTAAGATCCTCGCGCATCATTTCCGCAACAAGCTGCTTGAACGTTATCTTGGGTTCCCAGCCGAGCTTTTCCTTCGCCTTCGACGGATCGCCCAGCAGGGTTTCGACCTCTGTGGGACGGAAGTATCGGGGGTCGACCGCGACGATGCAGCGGCCGTTCTCGTCGTAGCCTTTTTCCTCGGCGCCTGATCCCTTCCATGAGATTGGAAGCCCAATCTCATGGGCCGCGGCATCAACGAATTCGCGGACGCTGTACTGCACGCCAGTGGCGATGACGAAATCCTCCGGCGCGTCCTGCTGCAGCATCAGCCATTGCATCTCGACATAGTCTTTGGCATGCCCCCAGTCACGCCTCGCGTCCAGGTTGCCGAGATAGAGGCACTCCTGAAGGCCAAGCTTGATGCGCGCCAGTGCACGGGTGATCTTGCGCGTCACAAAGGTCTCACCCCGCACCGGGCTCTCGTGGTTGAAGAGGATGCCGTTGCAGGCATAAATGCCATAGGCTTCCCGATAGTTAACCGTGATCCAGTAGGCGTAAAGTTTGGCGACAGCGTAAGGCGAGCGCGGATAGAAAGGGGTCGTCTCCCGTTGCGGGATCTCTTGCACCAGGCCGTAGAGTTCGGAGGTGGACGCCTGGTAGAACCGCGCCTTCTTCTCCAGGCCGAGAATGCGGATCGCCTCGAGGATGCGCAGCGCGCCGAGCGCGTCGGAATTAGCCGTATATTCCGGCTCTTCGAATGAGACGGCGACATGCGACTGCGCCGCGAGGTTATAGATCTCGTCGGGCTGGACCTGTTGAATGATCCGAACGAGGCTCGATGAATCCGTCATGTCCCCGTAGTGCAGCACAAGCCTGCGGTTGGAGTCGTGTGGATCCTGGTAGAGGTGGTCGATGCGGTCGGTATTGAAGAGGGACGTGCGGCGCTTGATGCCGTGTACCTCATATCCCTTCTCGACGAGAAGCTCTGCAAGGTAGGAGCCGTCCTGGCCCGTGATGCCTGTAATGAGGGCTCTTTTCATGTCATATGTCTCTCGAGGTGGATTGTCTTTCGAATTGCCGGGCGTTGTATCCGCGCATCTGCCAATTGTAAATGAACAACCTTCGGGCAGCGCGAGCAGGTTGGGCTGGACTATTTTTTGAGCGGATCGTTCTGTTGTTTGATCATCTGCGCGCTTTGCGACGCAACTGCGGCTTGTTCACTGAGTTTTCGACGGACACACGATCGAGGCCCACACGCGCGTCTTCAATGCGGCACGGTACGGAATTTTTTTCTTCTGTCCTGCGGGTCTTCCCCAACCCGCACACGCAGAATCACATGAGTAAAACGTTACGAAACGGCTTGTCATTTCTGCGAGCCGCCGCTATTGGCTGATGCCGAGCTTGATCTGGGCTTTTTGCCAGCTTTCCTACCCGCGCGTCGGGCCGGCCAAAGCCATTGATCTCAGATGGCAGTTGGTGTTTCGAACGGCAACAACGCTCTAAGTGGGGTGATTGAAAGAAGGGACTATCCGGCCTTACTCGGCGGCCAAACTTAAAACACAGGTTGCATCTTACACCCCCGGCGGCCGAGAGAAGCATAGGAAATTGACGCTGCGTGCCGCCTGGGCATCCTCCCAGACTAACGAATTTGCTGGCTGCAGAAGAATCCAACGACAGAGGTTAAAATGTTTCGCAAAGATGTTCTCGATGAATCGCCCTTCGTGATTGCCGAAGTGGGCCAAAATCATCAGGGAGACCTGGATATCGCCCGGGAATATATTCGAATTTATGCATTCGAAGGCGCGGATGCGATCAAGTTTCAGACGCGCAACAATAGGTACCTTTTTTCGGAGGATGCTTATGCGGCGGGGTATGACAGCGAAAATGCTTTTGCAGAAACCTACGGTGCCCATCGAGAGAAGCTCGAGCTAAAACCGGAATGGTTGCCGATTCTGAAGGCTGATTGCGAAAAGCACGGCGTGAAGTTCATGTCGACACCCTTCGACGAGCCAAGCCTCGAGATCCTCCAGCAGATTGGTGTCGACCTGTTGAAAGTGGCTTCGTTCGATCTTGGCAACCTTCCCTTCCTCAATCGAATCGCGAAACTCGGTAAGCCCGTTGTCATGAGCATTGGCGGCGGCAAGATCGAACAGATTCGGTCCAGCGTCGAGGTGGTGTTGAAGCATCACGATCAGTTGGCCATCCTGCACTGCGTCTCCGAATACCCGTGCGAGTACAACCGCCTTGGGCTGGACAATATTGAGGTTCTCATCAAGGAGTTTCCGGATTGTGTCATCGGCTCGTCCGATCACTTCAACGGGACCTTGTCAGGCCCGATTGCCTACATGAAGGGCGCGCGCGTGTTTGAAAAGCACGTTACCCTCAACCGCGCCTGGAAGGGCACGGACCACAGCTTTGCACTGGAGCCCGACGGCTTCCGCAAGTTTGTGCGCGACATCAAGCGCGTCCGCGCGATGATGCCTCAGAAGCCGGCGGACGAGATCGGCAACGAAAGAGTGTTCAAGAAGCTGGGCAAGTCGATCATCGCATATTCGGACATCCGCCTCGGCGAAGAGCTGACCCTGGATAAGCTTTCGGGTCGCATTTTCAATACCCATTACATACCTGTGCGGGAGAGCAATAAGGTTCTCGGAAAGACGGCGAAGCGGGATATTGCAAAGGGCGAACCCATTCAATACTCCGATTTCGGCTGAGCTTCCGTTCCGAGGCGTCAAGGGGATACGCACCGAGCCTCAATACGGAACGTCCCCGAAGAACCCACGGGTTGGCAGATCGGGTAAGGAGAGCGGCGCCCAGTCGCTCTCCGCCTGCCCGGCCTGCATCGAGATGAGGTGGCAATCATGAATGTCGATGGAATTTTTGACGTGAGTGGCGACGTCGTCCTTGTAACCGGTGTTTCCGGCCAACTGGGCGGCGAGTACGCCAAGGCTTTTCTTGCGAGCAATGCGCGCGTTGTTGGCCTTGATCTCCGCCTCTCTGCCGGCACCCTCGCGATGCAGGACGAATACCCCGACAATTTCATGTTTTGTTCGGCGGATGTGACCAAGAAGGCGTCATTGGAGCAGGCGCTTCAGGACGTGACCGGTAGATTCGGGACCCCCACCGTCCTCATCAACAATGCCGCTATCGATTCTCCGCCTTCTGCCCCGCCCGAGGAAAACGGGCCGTTCGAAGACTACCCCGAAGCGTCTTGGGACAAGGTTATCGATGTGAACCTCAAGGGCGTCTATCTCTCATGCCAGGTATTCGGCGCCGCGATGGCCAATGCCGGCAAGGGATCAATCATCAACGTCGCCTCCATTTATGGGCTCGTTTCTCCCGACCAGAGTCTCTACGAATATCGCCGAAAGCGCGGAGAGGTCTTCTTCAAGCCCGTGGCCTATTCAGCATCGAAATCCGGTATCCTGAATCTGACGCGATACTTGGCGACCTATTGGGCGAAGCGCAACGTGCGCGTGAACTCGCTCACGATCGCGGGCGTCTTTAACAACCAGGAGCAGGACTTCCTCGATGTCTACTGCAGCCGGATCCCAATCGGGCGTATGGCGAGCGTGGATGAATACAATGGCGCTATGTTATTCTTGGCGAGCCCTGCATCCCGATATATGACGGGCTCTAATCTCATCATCGACGGCGGCTGGACGGCAATCTGAACATGACGACGCTTCGTATTCTCAATTGGATCAACGGCCAGGCCAGCCACGCCTCAAGTGAAGGATGGCTTGAGAAATTCAATCCGCACAGTGGCGAACTCCTTTATCACGTGGCTGACTCCTCGCAGGGTGATGTTGAGCAAGCGATAACGGCAGCGCGTTCGGCGTTCTCAGCCTGGGCGGAGCTTACGCCCGTAAAGCGCGGCCAGATTCTGATGGATATCGTCGCCCTGATGAAGCGACGTTCCGATGAGCTGGCGGAATGCATTGCGCTTGAAACCGGCAAACCTCCCCAGGACGCCAAAGGCGAGACGGGCGGAGCGATCATGCAGGCGGAATATTTCGCCGGCGAAGGTATGCGCCTGTACGCCCGGTCGCTCACCTCAGGCACGCCCGGCAAATACAGCCACACCGTGCGCCAACCTCGTGGCGTAGCCGGCCTGATCGTGCCGGCAAATACGCCGATCGCCAATATCGCGTGGAAGACTTTTCCTGCGCTTATTTGCGGCAACACGGTGGTTCTAAAAGCTGCCGAGGACTCTCCACGCATAGCTCAACTCTTTGCCGAGCTGACCAAGGAGGCGGGATTGCCCGACGGCGTATTCAACGTCGTGCATGGGCGTGGCGAGCCGGCTGGCTCGATGTTGGTCACAGACGAGCGGGTCGACATTATCAGCTTCACGGGCTCAACCGGAGTAGGCCGCAGGATTGCGGAAGTCGCTGGAAAGCGTCTCGCACGTATTTCTCTCGAACTGGGCGGCAAGAACCCGTTCGTCGTCTGTGATGACGCCGATCTCGATCAGGCGGTGCACTGGGCGGCGCTGTCGGCCTTCAGCAATGCCGGCCAGCGCTGCGCCGCCGGTAGCCGCATGCTAGTCTTTAAATCGGTCTACGAGGAGTTTCGGAACCGACTGACCGCAAAGGCCAGAAGCCTCAAGCTGGGTGTTGCCGCCGGATGCGACCTCGGGCCGCTCGTCAGCCTCCGCCAACAGCAGTCCGTGCTTTCCGCCATCGAACGCGCAAAAGAACAAGGCGGCCAGGTGCTTTGCGGGGGGCGCACACCGGACGCACCGGAGTTGGCCGGAGGCTATTATGTCGAGCCTACAGTTATCGATGGCCTTGCCACCACGTCGGATCTCAGTTGCAAGGAAGTCTTCGGTCCGGTGACGACACTCCATCCCGTCGGCAGCATGACCGAGGCGCTGAACGTAGCAAACGCCACGGAATACGGATTGACCGCTGCCGTGCACACTCGCAACGTCGATCGCGCGATGTGGTTCGCCCAAAGGGTCAAAGCCGGCGTCGCCAATGTCAATATGGGTACGTATGGCAGCGAGCCGCACATGCCGTTCGGCGGCTTCGGGTCGTCCGGGAATGGCACGCGCGAGCCTGGAGTCGAGGCGCTCGATGTGTATTCGGAACTGAAAAACATCTCCTTCCTTGTCCGCCCGGGGATGCTTTGATCATGACGACGAAACCGCGCTCTGTTGCCTTTATTCCCGCACGCTCTGGTTCAAAGCGGGTACCCAACAAGAATGTCCGTCCGCTGGCTGACCATCCCATGATCGCCTATTCGATCCGCGCCGCAATCGACAGCGGTGTTTTCGACGCGGTTATCTGTGCAACGGACAGCGAGATTTATGCGGACATCGCCCGCCACTATGGCGCCGAAGTGCCGTTTCTGCGCGCCGCGGAGATCTCCACCGACAAATCGCCGGATATCGAATGGGTGGTTTGGATGCTGGAACAACTTCGTGCCGAAGGGCGCGAGTTCGACATATTCAGCATTCTGCGGCCCACCAGCCCGTTTCGTCTTCCAGAGACGATCCAGCGCGCATGGCAGCAGTTCACGGCCGATCCAAGAGCAGATTCTCTTCGCGCTATCGAAAAATGCAAGCAGCATCCCGGCAAGATGTGGGTCATACGCCAGAACAGGATGCTCCCGCTAATGCCATTTAGCATCGGCACGACGCCATGGCACAGCAGTCAGTATGCGGCTCTGCCCGAAGTCTATGCGCAGGATGCCAGCCTTGAGATTGCGTGGTCGCGTGTCCCGCTCGAAAGCAACAGCATCGCCGGCGAATCGATCATCCCGTTCGTCAGTCAAGGCTATGAAGGCTTCGATATCAACGAACCGGACGACTGGTGGATGGCCGAGCGATTGCTGGCGACGCAATCGGCGGTTCTCCCAGATATCTCAATCAACCCCTATAACCTATTGAATAGACCGGAGTAAATCGTGGGCGATCTCGTAGGACAAGCGGTAGAAGGCACCCTTTATTACCTGCCGTATAAGGAATTTCAGCGGGTACGTGCGATCGACGCGCCTCGCGAGCAAAGAGCAGCTCTATTTTCTGACATGTGCCGCCTGAACGCGCTCTACATGATCGGTCGGGCCGGCTCCGGTCATATCGGCAGCAGTTTCAGCAGTCTTGATATCGTCAGCTGGCTTCTCCTCGAAGGAATGACGGGCGATGATGTCTATTTCAGCTCCAAGGGGCACGATGCGCCAGGCTATTACGCGGCACTGATTGGCGCCGGTAAGCTCGATTTCGAGCTTACCCACAAACTTCGCCAGATAGATGGTCTGCCCGGCCATCCCGACGTCGGCACCCCGGGCATGGTGACAAATACCGGCTCGCTCGGCATGGGCGTCTCAAAAGCCAAGGGCATGGTGATTGCGAACAGGCTGAACAACCGCCCGGGGCGCATCTTCGTGATGACGGGTGATGGCGAGCTTCAGGAAGGCCAGTTCTGGGAATCCCTGGTCTCGGCAGCCAATTATGGGCTCCAGGAGATTACGGTCATCATCGATCACAACAAGCTGCAGTCGGACACTTTCGTGAAGAACGTGTCTGATCTTGGTGACCTTGAGGCAAAGCTCAGGGCGTTTGGGTGGTGTGTCGCTCGCTGTGACGGAAACGATATCGCTGCTTTTGCCGCCACACTGACTGACATCCAAGACGATCCACGTCCGAAAATTATCGTTGCCGATACCGTCAAGGGCAAGGGCGTCTCCTTCATGGAGCACACGTCACTGGATTCCGATGTGGCCATGTACCGCTTCCACAGCGGCGCGCCTGATGCGAGTAACTACCGCGCGGCCGCGCAGGAAATCATGGATCGTCTGCAAGCCAATCTGAGCAGCGCTGGTATCACAGGGCTGGAGTTTGAAACGCTGGAACGGTCTGCATCCGCGGCCCCGTCGGAAAAGGCTCAGCGGCTGGTTGCAGCCTACAGCAAGGCTCTGATTGCACAGGCTGAGAAGCATCCGAACCTCGTTGCCCTTGACGCAGACCTGGTGCTGGATACCGGCCTCATCCCATTCCGCGAGCAGTTTCCCGATCGATTTGTCGAATGCGGTATCGCAGAACAGGATATGGTTTCCACAGCCGGCGGCATGGCGCTGAACGGCTTGCTGCCGATCGTCCACTCATTCGCGTGCTTCCTGTCGACGCGGCCAAATGAGCAAATCTACAACAACGCCACGGAAAAGACGAAGATCATCTATGTTGGCTCCCTTGCAGGCGTCGTTCCCGGCGGTCCGGGGCACTCGCATCAATCCGTTCGAGACATCTCGGCATTGGCAGCCATGCCCGGGATGGCACTGGTGGAGCCGTCTTGCGATGCGGAAGTTGGTTTGCTTCTGGATTGGTGCGTAAACGAAGCTCCTGGGAGCAGTTATATCCGGCTGATTTCGGTACCTTGGGAAGTCGAGTATTCGCTTCCGGCCGACTACCGGCCGACAAAAGGCCGGGGACTCACTTTGGTCGAAGGAGAGGACGTCGCCATCATCGCTTACGGCCCGGTGCTCCTTAGCAATGCGATCGCCGCCTCAAAAATGCTCGCTGAAAAGCACGGTGTCAGTGCCAAAGTCATCAATCTACCATGGCTCAATCATGTGGACGCGGAATGGCTGCGGTCGGCGGTTTCCGGCTGTAGGGCAGTAGTCTCGCTTGACAATCACTACGTTATCGGTGGTCAGGGGGATACGATCGCGCGTGCGCTAGCTGGGGCGGGGACCGGAATTCCGGTCAAGTACATCGGGATCACAGAGGTTCCTCCTAGCGGAACCAACGTCCAGGTCCTTGGCGCCGTTTGCCTCGATGCCTCGGCGATCGCCGAGACGGTCGCGTCGGTATTCCGTTGATGCGGGTATCGCTCGCGTGCCGGCTCTCTCTGACTGTGGCCACGGCAAGCGTCGTGGCCAGCTTGGTCTTGCCATGTAGCGGCTCGCCGACCGGCCAGCTAGCCGTAGAGGCCCATCTCTGATGAGCATGCAACTTATTCGCAGGGCAATCAGATTTGCCAAGAGAGTGGTGAGCTCGAAGCTGTCGCCGCAACATAGTTCTGCGCCCGCGGCGGCTCAGCAGTTTTCGGACTGGCGTCGTCATCTCGGCACGTCCATCCATTGGAAAAGGGCCTTATCCTCTGTTTCGAAAGGCCAGGAGGTTCTGATCGCGACGAGCGTCGGTGGTCTGTCGGCCGCAACGATCCTCGAAGGAATGCTTGGCGTCGCTCTTACCCTGCGCGGTGCGCGGGTTCGTTTTCTCTTGTGTGACGCAGCTCTTCCGGCCTGTCTTCACATACATGCTGGAAAAATCAGAGATCCGGCCGTCATCACAGAGTACAGGCTCAACAAGGAAATCTGTCCAGGTTGCATCGGAAGGGGTCGATCGCATTACGGCTCTCTTGGACTACCGGTCTCCTACTACAGCGACTTCATTTCTGAAGAAGAGAGACGTACATTGCGCAAGACTGCCCGCGAGATGCCGGTTTCGGAAATTCGCGGCTATCGGCTGAAAGATATGAACCTGGGCGAGCACGCGATGGCAGGCACCTTGCGCTTCTTCGCTTCGGGAAACCTCCCGGCAACCCAGGAAGCCGAAGATGTATTGCGGCGCTATTTTGAGGCCGCTCTGATCACGGAGACGGTCATTCAAAGATACCATGAGCAGTTTTCGCCCGAAGTCGCCGTGTTTCACCATGGTATCTACGTCCCTCAGGGGGTCATCGGGGAAGTCTGTCGTGCCCATGGCACCCGAGTCGCCAACTGGCAAGTCGGCTATCGCAAGAAGACCTTCATTTTCTCGCACAAGGAAACCTACCATCATACTCTGATAAACGAGTCTACTGCCTGCTGGACAGACGTTCCTTGGAGCGAGGCCACGGAGAAGGAGATCATGTCCTATCTCAAGAGCCGCTGGTACGGCAGCAATGACTGGATATGGTTTCATGATCAGCCGAAGCATGACGCAGAACTTATCGCCAAGGAGACCGGCATCGACTTTTCGAAGCCCACGATCAGTCTCCTGACCAATGTCTTCTGGGATGCGCAACTCCATTTCAAGGCCAATGCCTTCACGGACATGCTCGACTGGATGCTGAAGAGTATTGAGTATTTTAAGGGACGTCCCGATCTTCAACTGGCAATTCGGATCCATCCAGCCGAAGTTCGTGGCGCCATCCCCTCACGGCAGCCGCTTGTGGATGAAATCCGCAAGGTTTATCCGACCCTGCCGGACAATGTTTACGTCATACCGCCGGACAGCCAGGTCAGTACCTATGTACTCTGTGAGAACAGCGACACTGTAGTTATCTATGGAACAAAAACTGGCGTGGAACTGACAGCCATGGGAATTCCCGTGGTCGTTGCAGGCGAGGCGTGGATACGTAATAAGGGCCTCACCATGGATGCGACCTCGCCTGAGAATTATTTCGAATTGCTCGACCGGCTGCCAGTCGGCAAGCGTTTGGACGCCGATACCATCAATCGGGCGAGAAAATACGCATTCCATTTCTTTTTTCGACGCTTCATCCCGATCGAGTTCATGGAAACATCGAGCAAGGACGCCCCCTACGAAATTAGGATCAACGACCTGCAGGATTTGCTTCCGGGCCGGGATGCGGGCCTCGACGTCCTATGCAACGGCATTCTTGATGGAAGCGAGTTCGTGTATCCGGCGGAAAAATATATCGGGAGAACGCAGTGAGACCGCATTGGGATCACGCCTTCGCAAGTGGCGGCGTCTACCAGGAACCGGATAACTGGTCTAAACTGCTAGATCCTGTCTTCCGCGTCGGAGAAAGGCTCTACGGCCAGTATTCCATGCGCAGGATCTGGGCTGCCTGGAAGAAGGCAGCGCTGCTGGAGCCGGGCGTCAGACTTGGCGGAAATGCTAGGTTGATCAACAAGCACACCAGGGATGCAGCCCGTATAGGCGAGAACACAGTGTGCCGAGGGATCATCCGGGTCGAGCGCGGCGCACATGTCGATATCGGCAAAGAGGTCTACCTAGGCGATGAGGCTATCGTCAGCGCGATGGAGTCCGTCACCATCGGCAGAGGAACGCTGATTGCGCATGGCGTCCAGATTTTCGACAATACCTCTCATCCGATCGATTGGAGAGGTCGCGAGCGCCATTTCAAAAGGATCCTGGGGCAACCTGTTGATGGAAGTATCGAAATCCCTACCGCGCCCGTGACCATTGGGGAGCATTGCTGGCTGGGATTCGGTTCGGCAGTGCTGAAAGGTGTGACAATCGGTGATCGTTCTATTGTCGCTGCTGGCTGTGTTGTGACAAAAGACGTGCCACCAGACACCCTGGTTGTCTCCTCGATGGCAACTTTTATCGATCTGAACAAGCAAGGTTAGGAAAGGTCTGCCAAATGCTAGCAACTCAACAGACGCCTCAATATTCGGTTATGGACCAGTTCGTGGAGTCGATCTGCTACAGGGCGCCGGAAAACCGGACACAGTGGTATCCTCCTTTGATGAGATCCGCGGAATCCCTGGGGCAGCGTGCGATCAGTGCGGACGCAGCGGAGGACGCACTCGCAGTGCTGCGGAAACTGGAGCCTGACGACTACTGCGAATATCTCTCAGCCTATTATGCAGAAGGCATTAGGCGCTTCGGCGCGAATTGGCGTTACGCAGACATCGTCACGGTCTTGCTGGCTCTGGCAGTGGACTTGAAGCCGAAGAGTTATTTGGAGATCGGCGTGCGCCGCGGGCGCAGCGTCTGCACCGTTGCGTCGAAGGCGCCCGCTTGCGACATCTATATGTTCGACATGTGGGTTGCGAATTATGCGGGCATGGAAAACCCGGGCGAATCGCTTGTCTCCAGAGAACTGGACAAGGTTTCGCACACGGGAAAACGCATTTTCACCAACGGCAACTCCCACTCCACGCTAAAGACCTTCTTCCGCCAAAATAGCGATCTCGCCTTCGACCTGATCACTGTCGACGGCGACCATACACGCAACGGCGCAATAGAGGACCTGTGCGACGTGCTGCCTCGTCTCAAGATCGGCGGCGCAGTCGTATTCGACGATATCTGCCATCCGAAGCATCGCTATCTGGAAGATGTCTGGAAAGAGCTGGTCGTCAACGACAACCGGTTCACCTCGTGGAGCTGTGCCGATATTGGTTACGGCGTTGGATTCGCCTTGCGGAAATGGTGAACACTTCAGAACGGCTGCTGGTTCTCGGGGCGTCCGGTTTTCTGGGCACAGCCATTTCGAGCCATTTCTCGTCGCTCGGTATTCCGGTGATCGGTATCGACGTTGTTCCGCCGCAAGACAAGCGCATCTACAGTGATTTTTATCAGTCCGAACGGCTGGAAGAGATTCTGGAGACTGCGCTTGCCAGGCATCAACCGACGTACCTTGTCCACGTCGCGGGAAACGCCAACGTCGGCCGCTCCATTGAAGACCCTCGCTACGACTTCGTTAATTCCGTCGACCTTTTCTCCCTCGTGCTAGATCATGTCAGGCGGGTGTCGCTCAAAACAAAGGTTCTCTTCACGTCAAGTGCTGCGGTATATGGGCAGCCGAAGCTTTTGCCGATAACGGAGGAGCTTGCGCCGTCCCCGATATCCCCGTATGGCTATCATAAGTGGATGTGCGAACAGCTTTCCCGCGAATATAGCTCGCTATACGAAGTTTCAGTTGCATCCATCCGGATATTTTCCGCATATGGCGCCGGCCTTCGGAAGCAGATCCTGTGGGATTTGTGTGAAAAGTGCCGCAGCGATGGCCCAGTTCAACTCGGCGGTGACGGGAGTGAGACGAGAGATTTCATTCACGCGAAAGACATCGCGCGAGCCATATCATGCGTCGTCCGCGGAGGCACCTTCAACGGTGAAGTCTACAACGTCGCCAGCGGCGTGGAGACATCCATATCGGATCTCGCGCATCATGTTCTCTCAGCCTACGGCATTCCTTTCGACCGTTTAGGATTCAGCGGCTCAAGCCGCGTTGGTGATCCTAAGAACTGGCGCGCCGATGTCAGTAGGCTTGAGGCGCTCGGTTTCTCGCCAACGATCGATTTTGTTGCGGGGGTTGCCGAGTACGTGGATTGGTACAAGAAACTGCGATGAAGATATTGATCTACCTCACCGGCGGTACCCACTGGATTGGCGGTGTCCAGTACACTCGCAACCTGTTGCGCGCAGTTTCGCTGCTGCCAGCGCAGGAACGCCCCGCGCTCGTGCTTCAGATAGGTCGGAAGAATACTGGCCAAGGGTATGAGGAGGAATTCTCGCACTATCCCGGTGTGATCATCGATGGGCCGCTTGAGCGGGGTTCGGTAATCCGGTCAAGAATATTGGATCTCGCGCGGCGAGCTTGGAAGAGGTCGACCGGCAAGGATCTACGTCAGAAGCTTCTGCACTCCGACGAGTGTGACGTTGCATTTCCTGCAAAAGGTCCAAACATTCCGGGTTTAGCACAGAAGGTCTACTGGGTTCCCGATTTTCAGTACAAGCATTTCCCACAATTTTTCTCCGAAGACGAGCGACGTAGCCGTGACGCCTTTTACGGAAAGATGTTTGATGAGAGCGGGATTCTTGTCCTGAGCAGTGAAGCGGTGAAAGCCGACTTCATACGGTTTTTTCCTACATACTCCCAAAAACCGGTGCGCATCCTGCACTTTTCAAGCACCCTTCAGGACGAGGACTATGCCCTGGACCCGATCGCGGTCTGCGCTAAACATGGCCTGCCGGAAAAATTCGTCTATCTGCCCAATCAGATGTGGCAACATAAGGGCTTCGACGCCGCCTTTCGCGCGGTGGGCATCCTTAAGCGCGCGGGTGTTATTGTCCCCCTTGTCCTGACCGGGAGTTCAGAGGATTATCGCAGTAATGACCACGCTCGCCAACTCGAAGAAATCCTGACGGAATATGACCTTCAGGATCAGATCCACCGTCTGGGTGTCCTGCCGCGAAACGAGCAACTTCAGCTTTTCCGCCGCGCTGCCGTTGTCCTTCAGCCCTCACGGTTCGAAGGGTGGAGCACGACAGTCGAAGATACCCGCGCGCTTGGGAGACCGATCGTGTTGTCGAACATCGATGTTCATCTCGAGCAAGCCCCGCCAAACGCGAGCTATTTTGTTGTCGGGGACCAAAAAGATCTGGCGGACAAGCTCGGTAGAGCTTGGCTCACCGGCGAGGCGGGGCCTGATTTCAAACAGGAAGATGCCGCACGCAAGGCGGCAAACCTCAACAGTTTGGCGTATGCGAGGACTTTTCTTTCAATTATGAGACAGGCTCACCGCGAGTGAATTGAGCTCAGCGCGAAACAGATCCGGTAGATACGCAATGAAAAATCAAGAGAAAATAACGTACATCCAACCCGCAGGGCGCTTCGCCAAAATAGATTTAGAGGAGCATTGGCGTGCGCGCTACATGTTCACAATGCTGGTCTGGAAGAAAATTCGCGCCTCTTTTGGGGAAATGTACTTCTGGTTCTTCTGGGTTTGCGCTAAGCCGCTATTGTACGTGATGATATTCTCGCTTTTCAAGCACTGGTCGCAGGCTCGGACCGGGGTGGAAATACCATATGTACTCTATATTTATAGTGGGTTAATCCTTTGGTACTACTTCCTTGAAACCGCCATCGACGTATCGGTGAACATCAAGGCCAATGCGGCCCTGGTGACGAAAATATACCTTCCTCGAATGATCACACCCACCGTGCCGTTGCTGGCCAATCTGATGGACCTGGCAATCTCCATGATACCGTTGATCCTGATGATGATCCATTATGGGGTCTATCCCGGATGGCAGATCTTGATGATCATTCCAACGCTTTTGGTTGTGATGATCACAGCCATGGGGACCGGCCTGATTATAGCGACGATCACTCTGCGGCTGCGCGATTTTCAGAAAATATTCGAGTTTTCGCTCTACCTCGCGATGTTTATCTCGCCGGTCATCTTCTCGCCCAGTATGATTCCCGAAGCCTTCCATTGGGTTTATCATATGAATCCGATGGTCGGCGCATTAATTGGCTGGCGAGAGGGCCTCTTCGGATCGGCCTCATTTCCATGGGGCGCTTGGGTTTATTCCTGCTCCTTTGCAGTGCTGGCTCTCATTGTCGGCCTTTATCTCTATCTCAGGTTCGAACATGAAATGATCGAGGCGATCTAAGAACATGGCAGAGTCGGTCATCGAAGTTTTCGATATTTCCAAGCAATATGAAATTGGTTCAGGCGGAGGCCTGAGTATGAGCAAACTTGCTCGTGAGACAGCATTGTGGCCGTATCGAAAGATGCGTGGCCAGTCTGTTCTGCCCCTCTACAGGAAAAGGCAGAATTTCTGGCCGCTTCGTGATGTCTCGTTCTCTGTGGATCGCGGCGAAGTTGTCGGAATTATCGGCGCGAATGGCGCCGGTAAAAGCACACTTCTGAAGATATTATCCCGCATTGTCACTCCGACATCGGGAAGTGCGACCATTCGAGGGCGCGTCAGCTCGCTGATTGAAGTGGGGACCGGCTTCAACGCTAATCTTTCCGGACGTGAAAACGTCTTCTTGAACGCTTCGTTGCATGGTCTGTCACGTGAGGAGGTCGCCGCACGTTTCGACGAGATCGTCGACTTCTCCGGGGTCGGCAAATTCATCGACACCCCGGTCAAGCACTACTCGAGTGGCATGTACAGCCGATTGGCCTTCTCTGTTGCAGCGCACCTCGACCCAGATCTTCTGTTCGTGGATGAAGTGCTGGCCGTAGGCGATATGGCGTTCCAGCAGAAATGCCTCAACCGCTTTTCCGAGATGGTGGGCGGCAACCGAACCGTGCTTTTCGTCAGCCACAACCTTAGCGCCGTCTCGAACATCTGTTCCAAGGTGTTATGGCTGGATCAGGGGCGCGTCCGGTATTTTGGTCCGACCGAAGAGGGTATCGCGGCCTATTATGAAGCGACTATGCCTTCGACGGCGCAGACGCTCGAAACCCGCTTCGACCGGACAGGCTCCGGCGATTTCATGTTCAATAAGATCTCCTTCTATGACTCTTCGATGCAGCCCTCCGAACGGGTGACGACTGGACAAGAACTCATCATCGGGCTGGAGTATCGGGCTAAACTGGAAATGATCGGGGATATCCGCGATATGAGTTTGGTGGTCATTTTCAAGAATGATAAAGGTCACCGGCTGTTTGGCTTGCCAAGCGACGTGCTTGCGCATGGTCAGACGCCGCGCTTGACAGAAACAGGAGAATACCTCGTCAAGATCCCAAGCCTTCCGCTGCTTCCGGGCATCTACGATTTGGATCTGGGATGCATTATCAACCGTGCGACAACAGACAAGATCGTATCCGCCAAGCGCTTGATTGTCACCGAATCGGATTTTTTTGGCTCCGGAAAGCTTCCGCCGGTTCAGCAAGGTGATCTCCTGGTGCGTTTCGACAATGAATGGCGCTGAGCCTCGGGTGTAAATGTGAACAAGATTTTTGATAGAACGAAGCTTTGGCTGCTTGATTATCTCCTTCGAGATGATTGGAACGACGGCAACAACAAGGTCAAGAAGTTCGATGCCCAAAAGGCCTTGAAGGGCCTTGAGAACATGAAAACCGGGCGAATCCTGCTGAAGCAGTTCGTTGAAGTGCTCTTCTCCTCGGGTGCCATGATAGGACGGATCGAACGCATTCTCCAGTCGATGCGGATACCGACGTATTTGCTGATGCACTCCGTTCTTGCCAAGTGCCTTCTGCTTCTTGATGTTCATCCTAAGGCGCGACTGGCAGAACTTCATGCCGCTGGAATGCTCGAAGAGGAATTCGGCATTGCACTCAACACCCATCTGGCGGCCGTGGCTTTCGAGAAAACCCGCCAGATTAGCAAAATAAGGGAACTGTATGCAGAAGAGATCTTTGACGGCATCGGTCGAATCTCGCTGCCGTTGAGCATCAGTAACGAGGCCAGTCATCACGAAAATCACATGGACATGATGTTCGTCGTGGCGGCAGCGAAGTATCGCGAAGCAAAACGTATCTTCGAATTCGGAACATACATGGGGCGCACGACCGTAGGGCTTGCGTCAGTAGACGCGGCTGCCACTGTCACCACGTTGAACCTCGATCCGTCTGAGGACACGCGATACGGGCCATACATTGGCAAACTGATCAAGGACAGCCCCTATCGCGATCGAATTACGCAAATATATTCGGACTCCAAAAAATTCGACACGACACCCTATGCCAAAAGTATGGATTACATCTTCATCGACGCGGATCACAGCTACGACGCCGTTAAGAACGACACGGAGAAGGCTCTGGAGATGCTCGCTCCGGGTGGGGTCATCATATGGCATGATTACGCTCCAAAAAGCCCCGGCGTTTTCGGATACCTGCAGGAGCTCAGCCTCCACCGTTCGCTATTCAGGATCAGGAATACCTGTCTAGTCCTTTATATTGATGGTGTGGATGCCGACGAGTTCAAGCCCAAAAGCGATGTTGGATTTCTTGAAGACGTATCTTGACTGGAGGCGACGAAGTGACAGAAAATTCGAAAGAGTATCCAGTTACGGTCGATGACCGGCAATTCTTGGTCCGATGCATCAACGACGTGGAACGGGGACGGGCGGCCTCCTTCTTGAGTAAGGAACCTGAAACGGTTCGGTGGATCGAGGCGGAAATGGCGTCGGCTACGGTTTTCTGGGACGTCGGCGCCAACGTGGGGCTCTTTTCACTTTATGCCGCGACTCTTCAGCCGACTGCTCAAATACTTGCGTTCGAACCTGCGGCCCATAACTATGCGAGCCTCTGCGATAACATCGTGATTAACGGGTTCACCAACATTGCTCCCTTCAGTGTGGCTCTCGGCCAAGGTAATTTGGCTTTTGACGAGCTTCATCTGTCGAAGGTAGAAGCGGGAAGCTCGATCCATCATGTTGGGGCGAAGAGTCCGTGGGCAGAGAGCGAGCCAGTCTTCCGGCAACCTTGCGTGAAAGTCTCTATCGACTCTATGGTACTCGATCATGGTTTTCCGGCACCGACGTTACTGAAAATCGACGTGGATGGGCTTGAACTGGGCATCCTCGACGGTGCTCGTACCGTGTTAAACCAAGTTAAAAGCGTGCTTGTCGAGCTTGACGCGAATGACCCGTCGGAAATTTCAGCAGCGACAAATCTGCTGGAACAAGCCGGCTTCCGGCTTACTGAAACGAGCAGACGTGAAAAGACCATCAATCGAAAACTTCCCAGAAATCATATTTGGATGAACGCTGCACTGCGTCCATTAGATTAGCGAAAAACAGCCAGTTTCCTCATGTCGATGTTTGCCTGGCGAACCGTTACCTTTCGAAAATACTGGAGAGATTTCCGCAATGGAGCATCAGCTATCGATTGTTTTAGGCACATATAACCGGCTGGATCAACTCCAGAGGTGTGTCGAAAGCATCGTCAGCCAGACCAAGACAGCCTTTCGGCTTTACGTAACCGACGCGGGTTCGACGGATGGCACAGTGGAGTACCTTCAAAGCATTGCTGGAGAAAATATAATACCGGTGCTGGTCGGCAAGAAGCTGGGCCAGGCCAAGGCGTATAATGATGTTTTTAACATTGTGACGACGCCCTACGTATGCTGGCTGAGCGACGATAACGAAGTCATCGATCATGGCCTTGACCGTGCTGTTTCTATCATTCGAACGGATCCGTCGATCGGAATGGTGGCTCTTAAGACCAAAGATCTTCAGGGACCTTTCATCGACGCGCCCTTTATTGGCGGCGTTTCTTCGACGGGTATATTGAATGTCAACCAGGGGCTGCTCCCCACCGCTCTGTTGAAGAAAATAGGGGGGTTTTCTGAAGAGTTTCGCGATTACGGCATCGACAACGCGTTGACAGCAGAGGTCCTGTTTGCGGGGTACAAGGTGGTATACAGCCGCAAGGTTGCGCTACAGCACTATAGGAACTGGAGCGAGGATCCGACCTCTGAAAACTATCAGTGGCTCAAGCAGCGTCACGAAGCAGCAAAGGTGCTGTATGAGGAACGGTACGGCAATCAGAATAGCCAGGAGTTGTCTGGCGCGTACCGGGTGAAGACAAAGGTCGCCCGCAGGGTCAAGGCGGGGGCAAAGCGCTATCTGACGAGCGATTATGTCCGAACCAGCGCAGCAGTGCGGACATGTTTTATTATTCTCTCATCTCGGTACATCAGCATTCTGGACCCAATCCTCACCTTCGGTAGGGACTATCATCTCGTCCAAAAAAGAAGGACCAGGTGAACGACTCTAAAGTAGAAACCGGACACACTTGTTTTGAAGCTTACTCCCCCGGCTGCGGTTGAGCGTCCGAGAGGACGTGAGGCCGCATTGTGCCGCAGCCTGAACTTCGCTGGTAGCGCGCCACCCTGATTCGGTCACCTCAGTAATGCATGCATGGCTGAACGTTGGCAGTCACTTGAGAAGGGGATTGCGCTTACCACTGGACACGGAATAGAGACTACTATCTACCGCAGGCACTTGAAGGAGAGAGCTAGTTCGCAAGAGTACTCCGGCTTCGCCGGCACCTGAAACGAGCAGGCCAGGGCAACCGTGCATCCAGTTCCGCGCGGCGATCGGTGAGCTAACGGAGATCAAGTGAAATATCGCCACCCCATTGCTGCCTTAAACGTGCTTAAAAGGCCGCTGTTGTCTCGCATTCGCGACAGGCTTAGCCGACATGGTTGGTATCGCCGCCTTCATCTTGCATATGCAAGATGGCGCGCGCGGCATGGAGGACTGCCCAATTGGGCGGCATTGCAGCCACAATCAGGGCTCGGCTCGGTACGCCCACCTTTGACCGAGGGCGCCAAGCGCGTGTTGATTGCAACAGGCACTGCTGGACACTTGCCGTCAATGACGATGGAAAGCCTGCTTGGAATGGCATTGGCGGCTCGTGGCGTTGGGATTGACTTCCTGCTCTGCGATGCGGCTCTGCCTGCCTGCATGATGTGCGAGATCAGTTGGTATTCTGATCTCGACAAACTAGCCATGCATGGCCCAAAAGACCGCTGTCTGACCTGCTACCAACCATCCGCTGAAATGCTCGACCGGGCCGGCCTCAACGCGATCGGGCTCAACTCGAAACTGACCGACGCTGATCGCTTCAAGGCAAAGACGATTTCAACGCAAATGCCGCAAAGCGAGATCGCGGCGTATATAGAGGACGGCATTCCCATCGGGGAGCATGCTGTGGCGGGCGCTCTTCGTTTTTTTTCAAGAGGCGACCTCGAGACGGTGTCTGGAGCTGGACCGATCCTTAGGCGTTACCTGGAAGCGGCACTTCTCACCTATTACGGCACACGCCGCCTGCTTGCCGAAGGTCATTATGATGTCGTGGTGTTAAATCACGGGATATACGTTCCTCAGGGCATCATATCGGAAACGGCCCGACACCTCGGTGTGCGCGTGGTGACGTGGCATCCTGCCTACAGACGGGGATGCTTTATCTTCAATCACCACGAAACCTATCATCATGGCTTGATGACCGAACCGGTATCGTCTTGGGAGAACATGTCATGGAACGATGCACAACAACAGCAGATCACGCAGTATCTCCGTAGTAGATGGGTTGGCCGGCAAGATTGGGTGAAATTTCACAATCAGCCGGAGTTCGATACCCGGTTGATTGAGGAGGAAATCGGCATTGATTTTCGACGTTCGACCATCGGGTTGCTCACCAACGTGATTTGGGACGCGCAACTGCATTACAAGGCAAACGCCTTTCCGAACATGGTTGACTGGCTGATCAAGACCATTGCCCACTTCGAAAAGCGGCCCGACCTGCAGTTGCTGATACGGGTTCATCCGGCAGAACTTACCGGAACCCTGCCATCACGGCAGCCCGTCCTTGACGAAATTCGGCACCACTTTCCTAACCTGCCTGCAAATGTCTTCATCATTCCGCCCGAAAGCAAAGCAAGCACCTACGTCGCCATGTCTCACTGCAACACCGTCTTGATTTATGGCACGAAAATGGGCGTTGAGCTTTCGGCGACCGGTATACCGGTCGTTGTCGCCGGTGAGGCTTGGATCCGTGGCAAAGGCGTTACGATGGATGCAAACTCGGAAGAAAATTACCTGCGCTTGCTCGATGCTCTGCCGCTGCGGGAAAAGCTGGATGATGCCACGATCGAAAGGGCGCAGAAATATGCTTATCACTTCTTCTTTCGGCGCATGGTCCCGCTGGATTGTATTAAGGAGCGAAAGGGCTGGCCGCCATTCGCCGTGCATATAGATAGTTTGCACGACCTTGCACCCGGCAAGTCGCCAGGGCTCGACATCGTTTGCAACGGCATCATCGCGGGGATACCCTTTATCTACCCCGCAGAGGACCTCACGGGAGCGCCCTCAGAGCGGAGAGCGACGTGAGAATTAGTATTGACGCAACCGGATTGGGCGGCCCCAAGACAGGAACATCAGTCTATCTCATAGAGATTTTGTCGCGCTGGAGCCGAAATACGTCCATCAACCACGAGTTCACGATCTTCGCAAGCGAGAAGGCCGTATCCCTCTGCTCGGAAGCCGGTTTGGACCATCGGTTTCGTTTCGTCCGTGCGCCCAACAACCGCCATATCAGAGTAATCTGGCAGCAGCTAATGATGCCGTGGCATATGCGCCGAGTTGGAATCGATGTGCATTGGGGGACGGCCTTCGTATTACCAGTGGCTTCGCAAAGGCCAATGGCCGTCACAATACATGACCTAACCTTCCAACTGTTTCCCGAGGTGCATGAGCGCTTAAAGCGCTTTTACTTTCCGGCAATTATGCAACGATCAGTGGCAAAGGCGCAGGCTGTCTTTGCGGTGTCGCGGTCCACAGAAACGGACCTAAAGCGGATCATTCCAGCGAGTAGAGGAAAGACAACCGTCACGCTGCTGGCTGCACGCGAACTGGGCTCGGATTCGCAGGCTCCCCGCGACCAACGTAACTCAGGCGACTACCTGCTCTTCGTCGGAACATTGGAGCCACGAAAGAATCTACCACGATTGCTGGCCGCTTGGAAGATGCTCGATGATGTCACGCGGGGCAACACGCGGCTTGTTATCGTTGGCGCCACGGGATGGATGGTAAGCGACTTGCTACAAAGCCTCAAGACGAACGATACCATAGATTTTCTGGGGCACGTCAGCGATTCCTCTCTGGAAGAACTGATGCAAGGCGCTAGGGCCCTTCTCTATCCATCACTCTACGAGGGGTTTGGTTTGCCGGTGGTGGAAGCGATGGCGCGCGGAATACCGCTGTTGACCAGCAACACCGGCGCTACCGCGGAGATCGCCGAAGGCGCGGCGATCCTTGTCGACCCGACGAATGTAGATGACATCCGTGGCGGACTTGTGAGGCTGCTGACGGAACCAGAACTCCTTGGCGCCCTGGCCGCCCAAGGCCGCGAGCGGGCAAAATCATTTTCTTGGGAACGCACGGCCCAACTGACATTGGAAACCCTGGAAGGGTTAAAGCGAGCATGAGCGATATATGCGTGTCCATCGTGAGTCACGGACAGGGGAAGATTGCGAACCTGTTGCTGGACGATTTAGACAGTCGCTGTTCCGGGCTCAATGTTGTCCTGACCGAAAACATTCCGGAAGAATTGCCGATTCAAGATAGACAGTATCCTCTCCTGCAGATCGAAAATCCCGCTCCTAAGGGCTTCGCAGCAAACCAGAACCAAGCATTCAGGCACTGCGACAGTGGTTGGTTCTGCGTCGCAAATCCTGACATCCGGCTTCAGGCGGATCCATTTGGCCGCCTCAAAGCGGCGATGGGTGACCCCAGGGTCGGCCTTGTGGCCCCTCTGGTAGTCAATCCCGGGGGAACCATCGAAGACAGCGCTCGATACTTTCCGACGCCTTTCAGTCTTCTTCGGAAGGCGTTGGGTAAGGGTGACGGAAGATTTCCCATAGATCCGAAGCGACCTTCCGCCGTTGATTGGACTGCTGGCATGTTCATGCTTTTTCGGTCCGAAGCCTTCGCGGACGTCGGCGGGTTTGACGAAGGCTTCTTCCTCTACTACGAGGATGTGGACATCTGTGCGAGGCTATGGAAAGCAGGCTGGAAGGTCATTTTGCTGCCAACAGTCTCCGTTGTTCACGACGCTCGCCGCGCGAGCCACACCAACCCGAAATACATGCGATGGCATGTATCTAGCATGATCCGATACTTCACAAAACATCTCGGTCGCACGCCCGACATAAGCAGGATGGCCTGATCCTCAAACGTGAAGCAAATTCTTAAATCACCTGCCACTGAAGTTTCACCCGGCATGGGGCGATGATCCCGGCGTGGCCTGCCGGGGTCTGGTATCCGAGGGACGAGTGCCAGGAATCGTTCTGGTCGTCAGCCCATTCAGCCATTCAGCAATGGCGATGCGGGCATGATCAGGCCGAAGAAGAGGCTCTTGTTGAGCCGACACGTCGCGCCTGCGCCTGTTGAAACTCTCGACATATCCTTCTGCATCGACATCCGCCGCGGGATGTGGTGCCACTCCACCTTGTGCTCCCTCGAGCAGGCGCGAATGGCATTCGACGTAACCGCCCGATTGCTACCGCGTAGATTTCGCTTTGATGGTAAGCGCGTAGGCCACCCCACGTATCTTTCGGACTGCTGATCGGCGATTTTCTGCGTGAGTCATGCGGAGAGTCCTATGAGTGATAGTGTGAATCAGCCTCGAACCTTTGAGGTTTTGA
>Ga0123341_1000070_pt1 | contig 43628 bp, 42 predicted proteins | sample Turbeapinknodule_FD_89959 | JGI IMG/M metagenome (GOLD analysis project Ga0123341, IMG submission 89959) | Root nodule microbial communities of legume samples collected from Mexico - Turtle bean Mexico pink nodule | ecosystem: Host-associated > Plants > Roots > Nodule | place: Mexico: Nepantla...
CCTCCGGCGCGCCGGAGGATGTGCTGACGGAGGATATGATCGGCCGGGTCTTCGGCGTTCGCGCCCATGTCCAGAAATCGGCCGTGCATGGCCGCCATCATATCCAGTACGTCATCGATTGAGGAACGCCCGGGGATTTCGACCTAAAGGGGCGCTGTGACCTCACTGGCCTTTTTTCTGGACTGGCGTATGATTTCGCAGGGCGCGTGCGCCCGGCCGAACGGAGTTTCGAGATGCTCGAACGAAATCAGTTTCCCCTGCGCCCTGTCGTCCCCGGCTTCGCTGTTGCCTGGGTCGTCCTCATTTCAGGTGCGAGCGTTGCGCTCAGCCTGCTTTTTGCCTGCGTCACACCCTTCGTAGCCCTGGCGGCGGTGTCGGCCGTCATTCTTCCCCGGCGGATGGCGGTGACGGCGGTACTGCTGGCCTGGTTCGCCAACCAGATGGTCGGATATCTCGTGCTCGGCTATCCCCAGACCTGGGACAGTTATGCCTGGGGCCTTGCGATCGGTGTTGCGGCATTGGCATCGCTGGCCGCAGCGCTTGGGGTACTTCGTCTCACTGCCGGCCTTACCGTCACCATGGCCGGCGCCTTCATCGCCGGCTTCGTTGCCTATGAAGGCGTGCTCTTTGCCGCAACGGCGGTGCTTCCGTCAGGCGAGGGCGCGTTTTCGGCGCCGGTCGTGGCTGATGTCCTGCTGATCAATTCTCTGGCCGCGATCGGGCTCATCTGCCTGCATGCCGGCGCAGCAGCCGCTCGTGCGCTCGTCGCAGGACAGCCGGAACCGGCGCTGTCTTAGCCTCGTTCTTCGTGCATGTCGCGTCTGAGCGCAAAAACCTAAAGCGCCGGAAACACCATTGTGTCCCGCAACAACTGGATGGCCTCTGAGACCGATGGCCCGGTGATGGGCGGCGGTATTGCGCGTTCGCAGAACTCACGCCAGACAAACAGCGTCAGTTCCGCGCCATCCGTTGCGGTTTCCCCCGGTCCCTCTGCGAAATTCGCCAGCAGGCGATAGCGGGCGTCCTTCCAGAATAATTCCTCCACCCAGTCATAGATCGGGATCACATGGAAATGGATCGGATAACCGGGCGTGTGCCCGTATCGGCCGATATAGACGCGCTGAGCGTTCAATTCCTGCTTCAATGCGCTCTGAGCCCTTGCGAGCAAGGGGCCGAATTCGGCCAAGGCGTTTACGGACAAATCCGACAGGTCGGTCGTGTCGGTCTTGGAACCGATCATGAGATAGCCGGGGAGAGCGGAGTTCATACGGTGGTTCACAAGCCATCCGGCCGTCTCGACAACATGAAAGTGCGGAGGAATTTCCAAGCGCTGCCTCTTTCCGATTTTGCAAATTTCGCTAGCCACTTCTGATGGTCGCAGGATAGGCAGTTTTGCGAGGGCGGCAACGTCGATCCAGAGCGTGACGAGACGTGCAGCCACCGGCGTCTGTCACTCGCAAAGTTCGGCGACGACAAACAAGCGACGATCGACAGGCGCTGAGCGAAATGCGTGACGGACGGGTTGAGATAGCAGCCGGCAACGGCTATCTGGTGCCGACCCGCAAGCGGACCTCCGCGAACGACAAGGCGTAAGCTCTCATGATCCCCGATTTCCTCGTCACCCATTCCGGTGGCTTCCATGCCGACGAATTGCTGTCAAGCGTCATCCTGACCGGGCTTTTCCCGCAGGCGCGGATCGTCCGCAGCCGGCTGCCGGAATGGATCACGCCGGGTCAAGACCGCATCATCTACGATGTCGGCGGAACCTATGACCCTGCTGCCCGGATATTCGATCACCATCAGCGCGGCGCGCCGCTGCGCGAAGATGGCCAGCCCTACAGCTCGTTCGGCCTGATCTGGAAGCATTTCGGCAGGGATTATCTCGCTGCCTCCGGTCTTCCAGAGGCAGATGTCGAGACGGTGCACGCTTCCTTCGACGCCGGCTTCGTGCTGCCGATCGACCTGACCGACAACGGCGCGCTCAGTCCCTCGGGGCCGCTGGCGGGACTGACGCTGCCGGTGCTGCTGGAGACGCTGAAACCGGTTTTCGATGAAGCGGAGCCCGAGGCCGACGATCGCGCTTTCCATGCGGCGCTTGCCATTGCTCGCAGTTTCGTCGAGGCCAGGATCGGCCAAAGTGCTGCAAAATTACGAGCCGAGACGATCGTGCATCAGGCAATCCAGGCTGCGGGGCAGGGGCGTGTTCTGGAATTGCCGAGGGGCATGCCCTTCCGTCCGGCCATCGTCAAGGCGGGCGCCGATCACCTGCTGTTCGTCGTCCACCCGCGTGAAAAAGATTGGTGTGTGACCGGTATCCGCCGCGCCGAGGAAGGGTTCGAGCTCCGGGCCGATCTGCCGGCAGCCTGGGCCGGTCTTACCAATGGAGAGCTGGAGGGGGTTTGTGGCATAGAGGGCGCGAGCTTCTGCCACAACGGCCGCTTCATCGCGGCCGCCAGGACCCGCGAGGCGGCGCTTGCCATGGCCGAACTGGCGGTGCGGGAGGCGCTTTCGATCGGGATGTAGCGGCCATTACCAGCGTCGGGTTCACCGGATCTCAGATGCGTTCAGCCGACCCCAACTGTCGAAGCGATTGACTTGCATCCGCGAAGGACTAAGCTTCGGGCCATAACAACCACCACTCACACGCGAGAGATAGTGGACGGTGTGAGTGGCTGGCGACCTTGAGGAGGATGAGGTTTGCCATGGATTACCGTGTTGTTCTGCTGATTGGTGCAACCGCGAGTGCCCTTTTCCCCGGTTATGCCGGGGCGCAGGAGGGTGATGCGACGGCGGGCGCCACTGTTTTCAAGAAATGCGCAACCTGTCATGTCGTCGAGTCCGATACCAACAAGGTCGGTCCGTCGCTGAACAAGCTGTTCGGCAGGAAGGCCGGGACGCATCCCGATTTCGCCTATTCAGCCGCGATGAAGGCCGCCGGCGAAGGCGGTCTCGTCTGGGACGAGACGGTGCTGCGCGATTATCTGCATAATCCGAAAGCGAAGGTGAAGGGCACGAAGATGGCCTTTGTCGGCGTGAAGGACGACAAGGAGATCACCGATCTCATCGCCTATCTCAAGCAATATTCGCAATGACGGGCAATAGCCCAAATGACGGGCCGCGGCCGGTAGGGCATGCTTAAATTGCCGTAATTGCCGATATTTTCTATCTGTGCGATAATAAACACGGACTTTTTGCGGAATGCGGTTTCACGGGTCAACCTGCTCGAGGAGGAGCGGACATGGCTGTCGTGCTGATCCTCGTCCTGATTGTCGTCGGCTCCGTGCTGTTCCATGTGCTGAGCCCGTGGTGGTGGACGCCGATCGCGTCCAACTGGACCTATATCGACAGCACCCTCGTCATCACCTTCTGGATCACCGGCATCGTCTTCGTGGCGGTGGTTTCGTTCATGGCCTACTGCGTCTTCCGCTTCCGGCACAGACCGGGCAACCAAGCGCATTATGAGCCCGAGAACCGCCGGCTGGAGCTGCTGCTGGCAGGGGGAACGGCGGTCGGCGTCGCGGCGATGCTGGCGCCCGGCCTCATCGTGTGGAACCAGTTCATCACGGTGCCTGCCGATGCCGCATCGGTCGAGGTCGTCAGCCAGCAATGGCTGTGGAGCTTCCGCCTGCCGGGGGCGGACGGAAAGCTCGGCCGTGCGGAGACGCGCGACGTCACCGCCGAAAATCCACTCGGTCTCGATAAGAACGACGCGAGCGGCCTAGACGACATCATCATCGAGGGCGGCGAGCTGCATCTGCCGATCGGCAAGCCGGTGCATATATTGCTGCGCTCCGTCGATGTGCTCCACGATTTCTACGTGCCGGAATTCCGCGCCAAGATGGACATGATCCCCGGCATGATTACCTATTTCTGGTTCACGCCGACCCGGACGGGGACTTTCGAGATCCTCTGCGCCGAACTCTGTGGCGTCGGCCACCCGCAAATGCGCGGCACTGTCGTCGTCGATGAGGATGCCGACTACCAGACCTGGCTCGGGCAGCAGCAGACATTCACCCAGTTGACGGCGTCATCGGGAGAGCCGCCGCCGGCAAACTGACGCGATGCAGCGGCCGGAAAGCCGTTTGCCGGTTCAAGAAACCGGCGGGAAGGGAAGAGAGATCATGGTCGAGATTCCATCCGACGGCATCCCCTCCGCCGAAGTCGAGGATGTCGAACTTTATCATCCGCATAGCTGGTGGACCAAATATGTGTTCAGCCAGGATGCGAAGATCATCGCCGTGCAATATTCGTTGACCGCGATCTCGATCGGCCTGGTGGCGCTGGTGCTCTCCTGGCTGATGCGCATTCAGCTCGCCTTTCCCGGTGCTCTCTCCTTCATCGATGCCGATCACTACTACCAGTTCATCACCATGCACGGCATGATCATGGTGATTTATCTCTTGACCGCGCTCTTCCTCGGCGGCTTCGGCAATTACCTCATTCCGCTGATGGTCGGCGCCCGCGACATGGTCTTCCCCTATGCCAACATGCTGAGCTACTGGATCTACCTGCTTGCGGTGCTGATCCTCGCCGCCGGCTTCTTCGCTCCTGGTGGGCCGACGGGAGCGGGGTGGACGCTCTATCCGCCGCAGTCGGTGCTATCAGGCACGCCGGGTGGTAAGGATTGGGGCATCCTCTTGATGCTAATTTCGCTGATCGTCTTCATCATTGGCTTCACCATGGGCGGGCTGAACTACGTGGTAACAGTGCTGCAGGGTCGGGCGCGGGGGATGACGCTGATGCGGATGCCGCTCACTGTCTGGGGCATCTTCACCGCGACCGTGATGGCGCTCTTGGCCTTTCCGGCCCTCTTCGTCGCCTGCGTCATGATGCTGTTCGACCGTGTGCTCGGCACGAGCTTTTTCATGCCAGCGATCGTCGAGATGGGCACGCAGTTGCAGCATGGCGGCGGTAGCCCGATCCTCTTCCAGCACCTGTTCTGGTTCTTCGGCCATCCTGAGGTCTATATCGTCGCACTGCCGGCCTTCGGCATCGTCTCGGACCTGATCAGCACGCATGCGCGCAAGAACATCTTCGGCTACCGCATGATGGTTTGGGCGATCGTCATCATCGGGGGCTTGAGCTTCGTCGTCTGGGCGCACCACATGTATGTCAGCGGCATGCACCCGGCCTTCGGCTTCTTCTTCGCCACCACGACGCTGATCATCGCTATCCCGACGGCGATCAAGGTCTACAACTGGGTACTGACGCTGTGGCGCGGCGACATCCACCTGACGCTGCCGATGCTCTTTGCGCTCGCCTTCATCGTCACCTTCGTCAACGGCGGCCTGACAGGTCTCTTCCTCGGCAATGTCGTCGTCGACGTACCGCTGTCGGATACGATGTTCGTCGTCGCGCATTTCCACATGGTCATGGGGGTGGCGCCGATCCTCGTCATCTTCGGGGCGATCTATCACTGGTATCCGAAGGTGACGGGCCGCATGCTGAACGACATGCTCGGCCAGATCCACTTCTGGGTCACCTTCCTCGGCACCTATGCGATCTTCTTTCCGATGCATTATCTCGGGCTGCTCGGCGTGCCGCGCCGCTACTTCGAGATGGGAGAGACGGCCTTCGTCCCGCCTTCCGCCCACACACTGAATATCTTCATCACCGTCATGGCGCTTGTGGTCGGGGCCGGGCAGATGGTCTTTCTGTTCAATCTGGTCTGGAGCCTTTTCAGGGGCAAGGAGGCAGGCGGCAATCCATGGCGGGCGACGACGCTTGAATGGCAGACGCCGCAGACCCCGCCAGCGCATGGCAACTGGGGCAAGGATTTGCCCGTCGTCTACCGCTGGGCCTATGATTACAGCGTGCCGGGCGCGGCCGAGGATTTCATTCCGCAGAATGTGCCGGCAAGCGACGGCGTGACGCGAGAGGTCCCGGCATGAGCGTCGTGCTGATCTTCCTCGCCGCCATCGCCGCCATCATGATCTGGTGGCTGGCCGGGCAGCGGCTGACCTCGAAGCCCTGGCTGGAAACCGGCTCGGTTCAGTTGCCGGATCATCATGGCACTGAGCGGGCGCCTGTGCCGGCGGTGAAGATCGGCCTCTTCGTGTTTCTCGGCGTCGTCGGCGCCGTCTTCAGCCTTGCTGTCAGCGCCTATTTCATGCGTGCGGCATCGGCGGACTGGTGGGGGATGCCGGTTCCGCGGCTGCTTTGGGTGAACACCGCGGCACTGGCCTTGAGCAGCGCCGCGCTGCAATGGGCCAAGCGAGAAGCGCGGCACGGCCGCATGGAAGCCCTGCGGCCGGCGCTTGTGACCGGACTTGGGCTTGCGGTCTTTTTCCTCGCCGGACAGATCCAGGCATGGCGGGAGCTGACGGCGGCCGGCTACGTGCTTGCCGACAATCCAGCCAACAGCTTTTTCTACATGCTCACCGGCCTCCACGGGCTGCACATCCTCGGCGGGCTCGCGGTGCTCGCGCATACGACGGTCAGGGCATTCTCGGCCGAGGTTGCGCCGGAAAGGCTGCGCCTCAGCGTCGATCTTTCGGCCATCTATTCGCATTTCATGCTGGCCGTCTGGCTTTTGCTCTTTGCGCTCTTTGCCGGCTGGGCGAACGATTTCGTCGATCTCTGCCGGACGTTGATAAGCTAGGGGATTTGAAGATGGTAGATTCTGTCCAGACCCACGGCGAGGCAAATCTCAGGCCAGCGGGCCTTCGCGGTGTCGCCGCCGATTTCAGCTCGGATCAGCGCGCCTTCAAGACCGCCTCCTGGGGCAAGGCGATGATGTGGATCTTTCTGCTCAGCGATACCTTTGTCTTCGGCTGTTTTCTGATCGCCTATATGACCGCCCGCATGTCAACGCCCGTCGCCTGGCCCAATCCGAGCGAGGTCTTCGCGCTGCATATCGGCGGCCAGGATGTGCCGCTGATCCTGATCGCAATCATGACCTTCGTGCTGATCTCCAGCAGCGGCACCATGGCGATGGCGGTCAATTTCGGCTATCGCCGCGACCGCCGCGTGACTGCGATACTGATGCTGCTGACGGCGCTTCTGGGAGCCTGTTTCGTCGGCATGCAGGCTTTCGAATGGACGAAGCTGATCACCGAAGGCGTGCGCCCCTGGGAGAACCCATGGGGGGCTGCCCAGTTCGGATCGACCTTCTTCATGATCACCGGCTTCCACGGCACCCATGTGACGATCGGCGTCATCTTCCTGCTCATCGTCGCCCGCAAGGTCTGGCGGGGCGATTTCGACGTGGAGCGGCGCGGCTTCTTCACCAGCCGGAAAGGCCGCTACGAGGCCGTCGAGATCATGGGCCTCTACTGGCACTTCGTCGACCTGGTCTGGGTCTTCATCTTCGCGTTCTTTTATCTGTGGTGAGGTCGTCATGAGCGAGACAACGGCGCATGCTCAAAACCAAGCGGTGCATGCACAGGCACACACCGGACAGCAGCATCCGATCCGGCTCTATCTCCTCGTCTGGGGGCTGCTATTCGTGCTCAGCGCGGCGTCCTACATGGTCGATTATCTCGGCGTCCAGAGCTATCTGAGGTGGACGTTGATCCTGCTGTTCATGATGCTGAAGGCCGGTCTGATTGTCGCCGTCTTCATGCACATGGCCTGGGAGCGGCTGGCGCTGGTCTACGCCATCCTGCTGCCGCCGCTGCTGGTGCTGGTTTTCGTTGCGCTGATGGTATCGGAAGCGGACTATACGATCTTCACCCGGCTGGCCTTCTTCGGTGCTACGCCTTAGATACCGATCATCGGGAGAAGGTTTGGTATGGCTGAAGTCTTGTTGTTCCATCACGCTCAAGGGCTGACCCCGGGCGTGCGCGCCTTCGCCGACGCCTTGCGAGCAAATTGCCATATCGTGCACACGCCCGATCTCTTCGACGGGCGCATGTTTCAGAGCATTGACGAGGGTCTGGCCTATATCGGCGGGATCGGATTCGACGATATCAGGGAGCGCGGCGTTCGCCTCGCCGACGAACTGCCTGCGGCGCTCGTCTATGCCGGCTTTTCGTTCGGTGTGCTGCCAGCGCAAAAGCTGGCACAGACACGGCCAGGGGCCCGTGGCGCTCTGCTTTTTTACTCCTGTCTGCCGATCCGTGGCGAGTGGGCCTTCGGACCCTGGCCGGATGGCGTGCCGGTCCAGATCCACGGTATGGACAGTGATCCGATTTTCGTCGGCGAGGGCGATATCGATGCCGCCCGCGAGATCGTCGAGGCGGTCGAGGATGCGGAACTTTTCCTGTATCCCGGCGATCAGCACTACTTCGCCGACAGCTCGCTGCCGTCATATGACGCGGATGCGACCGCGCTCCTCACCAGCCGAGTGCTTGCGTTTCTGAAACGCGTTTGATCGAAGAGGGCGATCGCCACGGCAATTGCCGCTCTTGCACCGTCAGTTCGGCTGGAAGCCCGGGGGCGCCAGCTCAAAAATCCGATCTTAAGACGCGTCCTAAAACATGATGAAGGTCGCGCCGGGTGAGGATCTCGGCAATGATGGCCTTCTCTTCGCCATTTCCGATCTCATGGGCCCCATGATCTTCATACCGCTTCCCTTTGTCGTCGCCCTATTGCTGCTCATCCTTTTCGTCGTCGTCCTCAAACGCGACGATGAGGATGAGCCCAACCGGCCGTTTCTGGCACTCATCCTGCTCGCCGCGCTGCAATCCGTGCTCTCCGGCCTTCGCTGGGGATATGGACTACAGGCCATCGGGTTGGTCGCGCCCGTGATCGCGGCGACGGTGCCGCCGCTTGCCTATGCCGGGGTTTCCCGATTGGTGAGGACGAGCCGGCGGCCACTGCCGGTGCGGATGGCCCTTCATGCCGTGCCCGCCGCCGTCATCCTGCTGCTGATGGCGTTCTGGCGGGATGCGATCGACATCGCGCTGGTGCTGATCTTTATCGGTTATGCCATGGCCATCCTGCTTCTGATGCGCCCGGGCGCCGATGCGCTGCGGCTGGCGCCCTTCGAAGGGGCGGTGCCGGCCTATCGGGCGATCATCTTTACGGCCGCCGCCCTGTGTCTTTCGGCCGCTGTCGATACCTTCGTCTTTCTCGACCTCACCTCGGCACATAGCGAGCGCGCGCTGACGCTGATCAGTATCGGAAATCTCGCCGTCCTCGTCATCCTCGGTATCGCAGCGGCCGCCGCCAGCCGGAGCCGGGCGCCGGCCGAGATGGTGGACGTGGCGCCGCGGCCGGAGACGAGCGAGGACAAGCAGACCATCGCCGCGGTCGATGCGCTGATGGAGGGCCGCAAACTCTATCGCGACGCCAATCTCAATCTCGACCGGCTGGCCCGCAAGGCCGGCATCCCCGCCCGTCAGATCTCGGCTGCGATCAACCGGGTGATGGACAAGAACGTCTCGCAATATGTCAATGATTACAGGATCGGCGAGGCATGCCGGCTGCTTGCCGGCACTGAGAAACCGGTGACCGAGGTGATGTTCGAGGTCGGCTTCCAGACGAAGTCCAACTTCAACCGGGAATTCCGCCGGGTGACTGAGATGACGCCGATTGCATGGCGGCAGAGGAGGGCTTAGCCACCCGCCATCGTCGTTCGAGGCGGTGGTCCTCGCCAATCCGCGTTCGCCGTTCCGTAAAGACAACCGGTTCCGCACTGTATGGCTGATACCGGGTACATAATCGCGATCGAGGACTGCCTGGATCGTGTTCGAGGTCGCGATTTCTGCCCGGTCGGCGATGTTTGCCGGCATGAATACGACATCAGAACATGACCGAAACCTTGCCGCCAAGCTAAGATCGCTTTCGATCGAGCCCGCGGCTTTCAAAACAGAGTCGCCGGCGCCTCTTGCCCGGCGGCGCATGATCCCTGGCGTAATGCTCGTCCTTGTAGCAACGGCATCGCTGGCGGCGGTTTCTCTCTATGGACCTGAGATGCTGGAGCGCATCGAGACCGCGCTTGCGATGTTTTCGGGCAGCGACTTTACGATATCCGCCAATGGAGCGGAGGCGCGAGCCCGAGACGATGCCGCTGCTGAGGGGGGACGTACGCCGACTAAGGATGGAGCGAAGAGCACGGCTGCGCTCCCTCGCGAGATCACCGGCTCCGGTTATGTCATCGCCCCCGACACCGCCACCGCCTTTTCCAAATATGAGGGCCGGATCGTCGCGGTCGAGGTTGAGGCCGGTGATCTTGTCGTCGCGGGGCAGGTGCTGGTGCGGCTCGAAGATGCCGGCGCACGCTTCGCGCTTCGGGGCGCGGAGATATCAGGCCAGGCGGCGGCGTTGGCGCTTGATGCAAAGAACATCGAGCTCGCGCAGGCGCGGTTATCGCTTGTGCGCACCGAGCGGCTTGCCGGGCGCGACGCCATGTCGATGCAGGCGCTAGAGGAGGCGAAAACGGCTGCCGACAGGGCCGAGAATGCCGCGCTGCAGGCAAGGCAGGATGTCGAAAAGGCGGAGCTCGAGATCGACAAAGCGCGCGAGCAGGTGGAGGCGTTGACCGTGCGCGCGCCGATCTCCGGCACCATCACGCGGTTGACCGCGCATGTCGGCGACACGGTGCTGTCGCGCGAGGACAGCGTGCGGGAGAATGAAAGCCTGCTTGTGATTACCGATACGGCGAAGATGGTCATCGATGCGGATGTGGCGGAAGCCAATATCGCGCTGATGCGGCCGGGCCTGTCGGGCGAGGCGGTGCTTGACGGCTTTCCTGGCCAGCCTTTTGCGGTCGAGGTGTCGAAGATCGCGCCGGTGATTTCGCGGGAAAAGGGGACGGTGACGCTTCGACTGTCGCTATCTCAGCCGCCTTCGGGCATGCGGCCTGCCATGGCGGCGCGCATTCGCCTCGTGGTGGGTGAGGGAAGCGCTGGTGCTACTCACCCGCCCTCATCCTTCGAGACTCCGGCCCGCAGGTTGGGCGATGCGAGGCGATCCTGTGGATCGCAACTCAGGATGACGGGCTGGTCTTCGCGCCGCTGTTCCGATGAATAAACCACCAAGGAGCCGAAAATGACAGATACTCAAGATTCCTATATCGCGCTTGCGGGCGTCAGGAAGGCTTTCCGGATCGGGGCGGAGACAATACCGATCTTTTCAGGGCTCGACCTTGCCATTCCGCGCGGCGATTTCGTCGCGGTGATGGGGCCGTCGGGTTCGGGGAAATCGACGCTGCTGAATATGCTCGGTGGCATCGACAGCGCGGACGCCGGCGAGATCCGGATCGGGCGCAGTCATCTCGAGCAAATGGGCGAGGGGGCGAGAGCCGCCTGGCGAGCGCACAGCATGGGCATCGTCTTCCAGTTCTACAATCTGCTGCCGATGCTGAATGCCGCGGAGAATATCGAGCTGCCGCTGCTCTTGAAGCCGCTCGGGCGCAAGGAGCGGCGGGCGCGCGTCGATACGGTGATGGATCTGGTCGGGCTCGCGGGGCGGCAGCGGCAGTTTCCCTCCAGCATGTCGGGCGGGCAGCAACAGCGCGTCGGCATTGCCCGGGCCATCGTCGCCGATCCCGGTCTCATTCTCTGCGACGAGCCGACCGGCGATCTCGACCGGAAATCGGCCAATGATATCCTGGAGATGCTGGGCTTCCTCAATCGTGAGCTTCGCAAGACGATCATCATGGTCACGCACGATCCCGAGGCTGCCGCCTTTGCCCGGCGCACGCTGCATCTCAACAAGGGCGAATTCGTCGAGGGGGAAGGCCGATGACCTTTTTTCAGCTGATGCGGCGCAACGCCTGGCGCAACCGGCTGCGGGCCGTTCTGCTGATGTTTTCGGTCGGCATCGCCTTCCTGATCTACGGGCTGACGGCGAGTTTCGTCAGCGGCAGCCAGGGGGCGGCCGGCGCCAGCGACGACCTGCTCGGCGTGTTCAACAAAGCGGGCCGGGGGCTGCCACTGCCGATTGCCTATCTCAACCGGATCGCGGCGGAGGGCGACGTCGCAGCCGTCGCCTATACCGCACGCATGCGCGGCTTCGTCGAGGTCGAGAAGAATCTGGTGGCCGTCAGCGCGGTCGATCCGCGGGCGATTGCCGCCGCCAATGGCGCCGAACTCGGGCTGACGCCTGAACTGATCGCGGCGCTGGAAGAGGGCGGTGACCGGGTGCTTGTCGGCAGGGCATTGGCTGAGGCGCAGGGCTGGTCGGTCGGCCAGCGCATCGGCGTCACCAGCCAGCTCATCAAGGCCGACGGCAGCCGGAACTGGAGCTTCACCGTCGCGGGTATCTTCGCGGGGGCCGATGCCGGCACCGACACTTATTTCATGCTTGCCCGCTACGACATGGTCAATGCAGCCCGTGCGCGCGACAGGGATACGGTCGACGCCTTCGTGGTGCGCCCGCGCGACGGCGTCGCCTCGGGCGTGCTGGCGGCGCGCATCGACGCGCTGTTTGCCAATTCGGCGGCTGAAACCAGGACGCAATCGGAAAAGCAGTTCCTCGAAGCCTTTCTCCGGCAGTTCGCCGATGTCGGGCTGATCGTCAGCCTCGTCGTCGGCGCCGCCTTCGTGACGATCCTGATGATATCGGTCAACATCATGCTCTTCGCCATCCGGGAGCGCCGCTTCGAGATCGGCGTGATGAAGGTGCTCGGCTTTTCCCGCGGGCGGATCGCGGCGCTCATTCTCGGCGAAACGCTGTTCATCTTCGCCGTTGGCGGCGTGGGTGGGCTCATTCTGGCAAAGCTCGCGACGCTCTCGATCGGGCCGGAATTCGGCCTCGTCTTCGGCGGTGAGGTGCTGCTGAAATCCGCCGCGATCATTGCGGGGCTCGGCCTGCTGACCGGGCTGCTGCCGGCCGCAAACGCCATGCGCCTGCCCATCGTCAACGCCTTCAGAACGAGATAATCCAATGTCATCAACGCTCAAACAGACCTTTCTCATGCTCGGAGTCAATGTCGGCAGCCTGCCCCGGCGGCTTGCGATCTCGCTGTCGATGGTGCTGTCGGTCGCCCTCGTGGTGGCGGTGCTGTCGGGCTTTCTGGCGATGGCGCGCGGCTTCGAGGCCACCCTTGCCGGGGCTGGCTCGCCTGATATCGCCGTCATCCTAGGTGGCGGTACCAACCAGGAAACCGGCTCGGACGTACCTGCCGATGCGATCCGCAGCCTGACCGCCATGAGCGGCGATACCGGAATTGCGCCCGATGGTACCGGCGGATCGGCGCTTTCTCGCGAGACTATCGTGCCGATCGATGTCAGGGGAAGCGACGGTGCGGAGCAGACGCTGTCGCTCAGGGGCATGGACCCGGCAGGGCTCGATCTGCGCGCCCGCGCCCGGCTTTCGCAGGGGCGGCTATTTCTATCGGGCGCCCGCGAAATCGTCGTCGGCGCCCGCATCGCGGACGCTTTCCCTGGCTTTGCCGTCGGCCAGAGGGTGCGGTTCGGCGCGGTCGACTGGACCGTCGCCGGTCATTTCACCGCCGCTGGCAGCGCCTTCGAATCCGAGATCTGGGCCGATCTGGACGCGGTGCAATCGGCCTTCGACCGCCAAGGGCAGGTGCAGAGCCTGCGCGTGCGGCTGGCCGGCGGCGACCCTGCAACGGCACTGGCGGCACTGCGCGAGCGGCTGTCCGATATATCGGGCACGCCGCTTACAGCCATCCCCGAGGGCGATCTCTATGCCGCGCAGGCCGAGCGCACCGAGAGCTTGATCCGCCTGTTCGGCTGGCCGATCGCGCTGCTGATGGCGGTGGGTGCGATAGCCGGCGCCTTGAACACGATGATGAGCTCGGTCTCCGACCGCGCGACCGAAATCGCCACGCTGCGCCTGCTCGGCTTTTCCCGTCTGCCGGCCTTCGCCGCCACCTGGGTCGAGGCGGTGCTGCTTTCCGCGGCGGGTGCCGCAGTCGGCGTCATCGCCTCATGGTTTGCCTTTAACGGCTGGCAGGCGAGCACGATGGGCGCCAACAACACGAAGATGGCCTTCCAGCTTGTCGTTACGCCCGATGTGATTTTGACGGCAGGACTGCTTGGGCTGGCGGTCGGGGTGATCGGCGGGGCGTTGCCGGCGCTGGCGGCTGCGCGGCTGCCGCCGACGACGGCGTTGCGGGAGAGGGGGTGAAGTAGCGCCTTGGAGAGGGGTAAACGTGCTTGGAGGATGTGAGGGGCCACACGGCACATCTTTCATTGCTTGGCTTTGGTGAGCTCAAGCGAAGAGCAGAATCACCTGCCGTACAGCTTGAAGGTGAGGTACGTTGCTCCAGGATTCCTCGATTTATTCGCCTCCAAGTCGCGGCTTTCTCTGGCCAAGTTGCAGCTTTCCCGCAGCGCCGCCCTCGCCTGTGGAGCGCGACCCGCAAACGGGCCCGTTGCCGCATTGACACCATCTTATCGCCTTCTTGCCATGGAGGTTTGCCCCCGCCGCATCCGGTCGGCCGATCCCCGGCCGATTCCAGTGGCGACATAGCGATCCGACGAACAGGGCAACATTGGTGATATGACAATCTACTATGTGAACTCAGCGACTGGCTCCGACCGCAACGGCGGGACGGACCAGAAATCGGCTTTTGCGACTTTGTCCAAAGTGGAATCCTTGGGGCTAAAACCTGGAGACAGCGTGCTTCTTGCCAAGGGAAGCGTGTTCAACGAGCAGTTCGATATCAAACATTCCGGCACCGAGACCGCGCCGATCAAGATCGGCAGCTACGGGACGGGGGCCGCACCCGTCATCCACAGTGGCGGCGACGGCATTCATAGTCTTTATGCCTCCAACATCGTCATCGAGAACCTCAAAATATCGAATACCGGCGGTGCGGCTATCTATGGCGGTGATGTCACCAATTGGACGGTCCGCAATGTCGAGATCGCCAAGTCCGGAATGTCGCAAGACGCCGGTGCCGTCACCTTCAGGAACAGCAAGAACGTCACGATCGAAGACAGCAAGATATCCGATGTCAAAGGCGACGGCTTCTGGATCGAAAAGGTCGCTGTCGTCAAACTTCTCAACAATACCGTCACCAGCGCGAACGGCTCGACCGCCGATGCCATGCAGGTCAACGACAGCAGCAATGTTCTGATCAAGGGCAATCATCTCGACCAGACCCATGCCGACAGCCCGAAGGGCGTGATCGTGCTGGTGCGAGCGACCGACGCCGTGGTCGAGGACAATGTGCTGACCGGCGGCGGCTTCGGCATCAGCGCGCTTGCGGGCAAAACCGTCGCCATCCGCGACAACGACATATCGGGATATCACGGTTACAGCTGGTCCTTCGCCGTCGGCCTCGGCGATCAGGGTAGTGCGCGAGATTACGACATATCGGGCAACCATATTCACGACGGCGCCTGGGGCGTGGCCGTCAGCGGAGCCACCGGCAGCAACTATAGCCTGACGAATATCAAGGTCCACGACAACGTCTTCGACGACCTCACCCAGGCGGCGCTGAAGGTCGACAGGCCGGCATCCGGCTCCTTCACCAACAATACCATCGAGACCGGCGTCAAGGCCACCAGCATATCGCCCGCCATCATCGACGCGCACACCTTTTCCGTCAGCAACAACCACACGGTCGCAAATGTCGAGACGACGCTTGCAAGCACCGAGACCAAGGCTGCCGCAACGACGGAGCCGGCCGTGGATTCAGCGGTTGTCGCCGTCCATGACAACCTGAAGATCCTGACCGATGCGGATGCTGCCCGTCATGGCAATCTCCTTGAAAACGACAGCTCGGACAATGATACGCTGGTGCTTCGCCGCTTCGGGGACGAAACCGTCGGCAAGCACGGCTTGACGGTGACCGGCGAATACGGCGTCATTCACGTGGATCAGGAAGGCAACTATGCCTATACACTCGATGACACGAAGCTTCCCGACCATGGCGATCATAACGGATACGTGAGCGAGTCCTTCAGTTACGGGACCGACGATGGCACCTCGCATCATGGCGATGCGAACACGCTGACCGTCTTCATCCATGCGGATGGCGTGCTGAGCTAAGGGGAAGCCGGAAGCGACGCAGAGCTCGCCTCCCAATGCTCTCCGTTGGACGAGTGCTGAAAGCGCTCGTCCAACTTGACTGTGTCTCGAAAAGAGACGTGCCGAACGGGCGGCATCTTCATGCGGCCCGGTCGCATCGACCCGCGTTGCGGAACGGCACAGTCAGTACTGTTCATTCACCTTTCGGTAGATATTTCATTGCTTATCTTCGCGTAAGTTGCGATCATTGAGGTGTACCAACGTCGGCGCCTTCCCGGACAAGGGCGGGCCCGCGGGCCTGCCAGCCGCCGCCTTGGTCATAGGGCCTTTCGATATGGCCTGTATTCGCCGCCTCCAAAAGATCCATCGCAGCCAACCCCCAACAGCTGCGAAATCATCAGAAAAATGGCGATATGACAGTTTACTATGTGAATTCAGCGACAGGATCCAACAGCAACGCCGGAACGAGCGAGGCTTCGCCTTTTGCGACGTTTTGGGCGGTAGAAAATTTGAAGCTGCAGCCCGGCGACAGCGTGCTGCTTGCCGCCGGAAGCGTGTTCAACGACCAGCTAGACCTCAAATATTCGGGCACCGCCAGCGCCCCGATCACGATCGGCAGCTATGGGGTCGGCGACGCCCCCGTCATCCATAGCCCCGGCGACGGCATTCACAGCCTCTACGCCTCGAACATCGTCATCGAGAATATCAAGATTTCGGACACGTCAGGTGCGGCCATCTATGGCGGCTATGTTTCAAACTGGACGATCAACAATGTCGAGATCGATCACACCGGATTGTCCAAGACCGGTTCCGTCACCTTCCGGACCGGCTCGAACATTACCATTGAAAACAGCACCATCAACGATGTGAACGGTGACGGCATCTGGATCGAAAAGTTCAATGGGGTCACGCTCCTCAACAATACCGTCACCAACGCCCATGGCACCACGGCGGATGCCGTCCAGATCAATGACAGCAGCAACATCCTGATCAGCGGCAATAGTCTCGACCAGACAGGTGCGGTGACACCCAAGGGCGTGCTGACGATCGTGCGGGCCGTGGATGCTGTTATCGAAGATAATACAATCAGCGGCGGCGGCTTCGGTATCAGCGCGCAAGCAGGCACGAACATTGCCATCCACGACAACGATATCTCGGGCTATGGCGGCTATAGCTGGTCCTACGCCATCGGTCTCGGCGACCAGGGCAACACGAGCGACTACGATATATCAGGCAATTACATCCATGACGGCGTGTGGGGCGTTGTGGTGAGCTCAGCCGGCACTACCAGTTACGTTCGCGAAGATATCGATATCCACAACAACGTTTTCGACGACCTGTCGCAGGCGGCGCTGAAGGTCGACAGGCCTGCATCAGGGGCTTTCCACGACAATGTCATCGCCAGCGATGTCACGCCATACAGCATATCGCCGGCCATCATCGCCGCGAACACCTTTCCCGCCAGCAACAATACGACGATCGAGGAGGCCGACGCCCTGTTGGTGAGCCTTGATAGTCACGTTGCCGGTGATGCAACGCATACGGACGCTGCCCCGATCATTGTCGCGGTTCATGACAGCTTGACAATCTCAGCCGACACGGATGGTGCCCATCATGGCAATCTCCTCGAAAACGACAGTTCGGCTAATGGGATCCTGCTGCTCCGCCGCTTCGAGGGCGAGGTCGTCGGCAAGAACGGTCTGACGCTCACCGGGCAATACGGCACCATCCATGTCGATGACCATGGCGACTACAGCTACACGGTCGATGCGACGAAGCTCGCCGGGCTCAGCGGAGACGTCAGCGAGACTTTCCATTACAAGATTTCGGATGGGGCTGCGCATCATTTCGATACGGATACGCTGAGCATTTCCATCGATGTGGATGGCGTGCTGATCTGACAGGATCGGCAGCAAACTCATCGGCCGCCGAGCAGGATCCTGGTGACGTCGATTTCGATTTCGGCGCAGATGATCTCGTATTCGGTGACGATCGCCGGGTCGGCCGACCTATCCTTGCGCATGCGATCAAGAACGGCGCAGGCCTCGCCATAGGCGCCGCACAGTTCGTAAAGATGGGGCTGGCGCGCCGCGGCCGCTCTGATCGTGGCCCGCGTCGCGGGCAGCCTCATCATCAACCTGGCCAGTCCCTGTTCGGCTACTGGCCGGGGGATGTGTGCGACGCCTTCTTTCCGGACCATGCCATCGACCCTCGTTGCCTATATTGCGCTGTTGAGAGTTAGTACGCAGGAATGCTGCATCTGGTTTCATGCCGGATGCAAAGTCGCCCTTGAAATTTCGATGATGGAGGCAGTCGGCAAGGCCAGCCGCCGGCGATGGCTTTCTCCTGCGCGATTGGCTTACGAAGAAGAGAGGCCGATCGTGATGGTGGCGGAAAGCACGCCGCCGTCTAGCTTCTCGAAATCGAACATGTGATCGGCGGCATCCTCCGGGAAAAGGCCGTCCGCTTCATTGCGGGTATCGCGGGGAGGGCGTCCAAGATAGTCCGGATGCTCGCCATAAATGATGTCGCTCAGCGCATCGTCGAAATAGATTTGGCTGACGAGAAGTTCTTTGCCTTCGACGAGGATGCGGCAGTGAACATGCGGCGTGCGGCCCCTGTACCATCCGGGATAGGCCGTCAGGAAGCTTGCCTGCCCCTCCGCATCGGTCAGCTGGCGCCCGCGAAAGGCCAGCCCGCTGATTGCCTCGGCGTCGCCGAGCGTAAACATGTCGGCCGCCTCGCGGCCGGAATAGAAGCCACGATGATCGGTATGCCAGATTTCGATGTCGGCATTGTCGACCGGCCGGCAATCGGCGGCATGGACGATGCGGACGGCCAGCCGCAGGGGCAGTCCGGCCTTTCCTTCCGAGACGTCCTGACGGGCCGGAATATTGTTGACATGGCAGGGGCCAAGCGTCTGGGCTGATGTCACGAGGCAATTCGGACGGCTGCGGAAGAGCGGCGCAGGCAGCTTTTCCAATGCGACCGACTTTGTGCCGCCGCTCAGGAAATCTGTTCCCTTCCAGTCGAAAGTCCTGGCGGCAACGGTGATATGCCGCCGTGGCCAGATCGCTGCCGCAGCCACGGTGGAAGCGACAATGGTCGCACCTGCGAGCACCAGCGTCCGCCTTTTCATGGACCTTCCTTTGCCTCAGGACGCCTGATGTAAGGAGGATGCGCAGGAAACTCCAATTAAATCCAGGTAATGATCGATGGCGGCGCGAGCTGAGGTCTTGATCCCGGGGAGAATTCTAAAGCGCGGCGCGTCTTTTCAGATGCGCAAGGTCGCTGTAATTCTTGCCAGCACATATTCACATTCGTTGCTGAGCCAGGGCAGGGAACATGGAACCAACCCCTTTATTCGAGCTTGTCATCGCGATGTTTCTCGCGATCATCGCGCTGCACTATGCCGCCCACAGGCTTGGACTGCCGCCGTCGGTCGCACTGCTGACCGGTGGCGCCTTGCTGGCGTTCGTGCCGGGGTTGCCGGCAATAGAAGTCGATCCCGAGCTGGTGCTGGTCATATTCCTGCCGCCGCTGCTGATGGATGGCGCCTGGTCCATCGCGCTGGCGCGGCTGCGGCGCCATATGATCGGCATCGCCTCGCTCGCCGTCGGCGCGGTGTTATTCACGTGCGCCGTCGTGGCCATTGTCGCCCATCTTATCTTTCCGTCACTCCCCTGGGCCGCCTGCGCGGCACTGGGCGCGATCGTTGCGCCGCCGGACGCGGTTTCAGCGCGCGCCGTGCTGGAGCGCGTCAGGCTGCCACGGCGGCTGCAAATTCTGCTGGAAGGCGAAAGCCTGCTCAATGATGCGAGCGGTCTGGTTCTTTTCCGGTTTGCCGTTGCCGCCGCCGCAACAGGCGCCTTCAGCGCGGGGGAAGCGGTTGGCAACTTCTTCGTGCTGGCGCTGGGCGGCGCCATCGTCGGCATCGTGGTCGGAGCGGCATGGGTCAAACTCATCCGGCATCTCGGCGACGACTATCTGATCATCGCGGCCACCGTGCTGCTCGGCTGGATTTCCTACCTGTTTGGCGAACTGCTGCATGTTTCCGGGGTCATCGCCACCGTGACCACCGGCCTGATCGCTTCCTGGCACCAGCACACGGTGTTTTCAGCGGCCACACGCATGCGCGGCACGTCGTTCTGGACGGTGATGATCTTTCTGATGGAAGCAGCGGTCTTTACATTGATCGGGCTGTCACTCCGCGACGTCGTCGAACGCGGCGGCGGTTTTACCACCGTGATCGCGACAATGGGGCTGCCGATGCTCGCAGTCCTCGTGACACTCGTCGTCGCGCGTTTTGCCTGGGTGTTCGCCTCCGATCTCGTCATCAAGTCATGTGCGGCGCTGGGGTTCACGCGGACCCGGCCGCTCGGGGCAGGCGGTGCGACCGTTCTGAGCTGGGCGGGCGTGCGCGGAGTGGTCACGCTCGCCTTGGCGCTGAGCCTGCCCGAGGGGTTCCCCGGCCGTGACTTCATCCTCGCCACGTCCTTTGCCGTCATTCTCGGGACCGTTCTCGTGCAGGGCACGACATTGGGGCGGGTGATTGCGTGGGCGCGGCTGGCGCCGGAGACGGAAAGAGCGCGCCTGACAATGAGCCAGGCCGAAGCCGCCATGGCGCAGGTGCAGCTCGGGACCGTGCAAAACCTGGCTTATGACGCAGAGGGAGAGCTCATCCACCCGCAATTGCTGGAGCGCTATCAGCGCAGGGCGACAGCGATCGTCGACTATGCCGAGAGAACCGAGCACTACGTGCCGATGCTCCATGCTCATTTCGACGTCGTTCTCGAAGCGGTTGCGACAGGACGCCGGGAGCTCATTCGCCTCCACCGCGCCGGTGACATCGATGACGAGACGTTGGACGAGCTGGAACGTGATCTCGATCTCGAGGAGTTGAGCGCGATTTCGGCCAAGGCCTGACGGGCAACTCTCTTCCCCGGCGTCCACTTCTAGATGGCAATCTGTTCGCCGAGTTCGACGACGCGGTTTGACGGCAGGTTGAAGTAATCGGAGGGATCGATGGCCAAGCCTTCCAACCCCATGAATATGCGTTCCTGCCAGCCGGGCAGGCCGGTGTTCGGCGTCCTGACGAGGTTTCTGCGACCGAGATAGAAGGAGGTCTTCATGATTTCGAACTTGAAACCTCCTTCTCTGCACAGAGCCAGCGCCCTTGTGACGTCAGGATCGTCCATGAAACCGAAGCTGATATCAAGGCGCACGAAGCGCGGCGAGAGCTGGCTGATCTTGATACGGCGGCTGTCGGGGACATAAGGTTCGTCTTCGGTCCAGACGGTCAGGATGACGTTCTGTTCGTGAAGCACGTGGTTGTGCTTGAGATTGTGGAGCAGAACATTCGGCGTCCGATCCGGGACGCTGGTCAGGAAGACTGCCGTTCCCGGAACGGTGACCGGCGAATGCTCCGACTTGCGCTCGATCGACCTGATGAAGGAATCGAGCGGGATCTCGTTGTTGGCCCGCACTCTCTTGAGGTAGGTCTGCCCTCTGGTCCACGTCCACATCAGCATCATGATCGCCAGCGCAAGGGCGACCGGAACCCAGCCGCCATCGTAGATCTTCAGCAGATTGGCCGCCAGGAACATGACTTCGATGGTGAAGAGCGGCAGCAGCCAGGCGGCGGCGAGCAGCAGGGAGTAGCCCCAGACGACCCGAAGGAACTGGAAGACCAGCATGGTCGAGATGACCATGGTTCCGGTTACCGAAATGCCGTAGGCCGTCGCCAGCGACTCGGAGTCGCCGAACGAAAAGATCAGCATCAAGACGCCGACCAGCAGGAGAAGATTGACCGCCGGCACGTAGATCTGGCCGGTGTTGGTCTCCGAGGTGAACTTGATCCTGAGCCGCGGCAGGAAGCCGAGGTGAACCGCCGAGCGGGACAGCGAAAATGCGCCCGTTATCACCGCCTGGCTGGCGATGATCGTTGCCATCGTCGCCAGGAGAACCATAGGCAGCAAGGCCCAATCGGGATACATCAGAAAGAACGGGTTGCCGGCCGTTTCGGGATGGGCGAGAACCAGCGCCCCTTGGCCGAGGTAGTTCAACAGCAGCGCCGGAAAGACGAGCACGAACCATGCCATCTGGATCGGGCGGCGGCCGAAATGTCCGAGATCGGCATAGAGCGCTTCGCGGCCGGTGACAGTCAGAAAGACGGCGCCGAGCACGATGAGGCCGACGCTGCCGGCATGGGTGAGGAACAGGAATGCATTGGCTGGATTGAGGGCCTCCAGAATCCTCCAGTCATCACCGATATGGATCAGACCGCCCGCCGCCATGGCCAGGAACCACAACACCGTGATCGGGCCGAAAAACGTCGAGACGGCAGCAGTTCCCCTCGACTGGACGGCAAAGAGAATGATCATGATCGCGGCCGACGCCAGCGGAACGTATTCTGCAAAGGCCGGTGTGACGAGCTTCAGGCCTTCCAGCGCCGACATGACCGACAGAGCGGGCGTGATCATCGCATCGCCGATGAAGAGAGCCGCTCCGATCAGACCGGCGAAGAAGAGCACGGGGACGTTCCGTCCCATCTTCTTCATCAGGAGGGCGAGAAGCGAGAGCGCGCCGCCTTCGCCGTCATTGTCCGCCCTGAGAAGAAAAAGCACATATTTGAAGGTCACAATGATGGTCAGCGTCCAGACCATCAGCGAAATGAGACCCACGACCTCGGCCTCGTGCACGCCATCGGCGGCAAAGGGCCTCAGCGCCTCGCGAAATGCATAGAGCGGGCTGGTGCCGATATCGCCGTAGACGACGCCGACCGCGCCGACGACCAGTCCGACAAAGCCCCTTCGGCTGGCACCTTCACCCCTGTTGTCTGCATGTGTCGACGTCATGATTCCCCGCTCATGCCACTTGGCCATGAACACAAACATATGCCGCATTGCAGAACGGCAAGTAAATTGATGTGGGTGCGAATTTTTTGTGAGAGGGAGAGGCGGCAGAGGCGGGCACCATCCACTCGTGACGTCACAAGCCGTCAGGCCGGCGACCACCTCCGGCGAACCGCCAACCCGCGTCAAACGACGGGCGGCACCGGCATGCTGACAGAAACTGTCAGCAACGGTGTGAGACAACCGGGAGCCGCGGATTTGGGCCAGTCGCCATTTCGTTGGAATGTCCGGCTTTGCCGCTCGGATATCTGGGCTTCAACCCCGCCGCAATCGGAGCAAGTCCCGAGATGAAGCCGCATCATCGCATTTTCTTCATTCAATTTGCCGTGGCCGTTTCCCTCGGCGCGTTCCTTTCGCGGCTGCCCGACCTGCAGCGCAAGTTCGGCCTTGCTGAAGGAGAACTAGGCCTTTTGCTCGCAGTCTTGTCGTTAGGTGTTCTCTGCGGGCTGACGTTCGCGGTGAGATCCATCGAGCGGCTCGGTGCGCGCACGACCGCCTTTGTCACTGTCTTCGGCGCTTCGCTGTTTTTGGCGCTGATCCCGTGGATGCCTTCAGCTCCGCTGGCCGTGCCGTTGTTCTTCATTGCTGGCATTTTCACCGGGGCATTCGAGATCAACGCCAATATCGAAACCGATCGCCATGAGGCGTTGCTCGGATACCGCATCATGAGCCGGGCTCACGGCATGTGGAGCCTCGGCTTCTGCCTCACCGCCCTGGTTGCCGCCGGCATGCGGCAGGTGGCCGTCTCCATCGAACTGCATACCTTCATCATCCTCATCATTGTCTTGATTGCGGGGTCGATCGTTTTCTCCGGGATCGAGAATGCGCCCAAACGGCGCGACGCACACCCCGGACATGCGCCGCTTTTCGCCTTTCCCACCATCGGGCTGCTGCCCCTTTGCCTCGTCGGCGCAGGTCCTCTTCTTGCCGAAGGCGCAAGCGTCGATTGGTCGGCGATCTATATGCGGGACGTATTTGCCGTCGAACCATTCGTCGGCGGGCTCGGCGTGACCATCTTCTCCTTGCTGATCGCCATCGGGCGGCTCGGCATGGACCCTGTCATCGACCGCTTCAATCCACGCCCGGTCGCATTAACTCTTCTTGGGATCACGGCCATCGGTGTCGCGATGGTGGCGACGGCCACGCATCCTGTCGTCGCGCTCGCAGGTTTTGGCCTGACGGGGCTCGGCTGCTCATCGGTCTATCCGCTTGCCATCTCGGCCGCGGCCCGACGCACGGATCGACCCGCGCCGGTCAGCGTTGCAGCACTCGGGCAGACGACGTTTCTCGTGTTTTTCGCCGGACCGCCGCTGCTCGGCTTCGTCGCCGAACATGTCGGCATCCGCTTTTCGTATTGGGCGATGGTCCCTGTTCTTGCCGCGGCACTTCTGGTCACCAGGGCGCTTGCCGCGAATCCTGCCTCGGTCATGGGCCAGCCCACGGTGCAACCCCACGGTTAACTCACGGCGCCGGCTATCCGGTGTTCGGAACGTCCATGTCCGCGATCGGCAGGGGGCAGGACCTCCGGTTTTCACCAATGAAGGGCGGCGAGCGCTATGTATTTCCCCTCATGGCTAAGTATTACTAGGGGCTATCGGAAATATAGCTCGTATAGGTGATGGCCTAGGCCGCGCAGTGCTGTCAACTCTTTGGCGAATGATCTTGTTGCTCAATCACTTGCGACTGCGGTCGGTGTGAAACCGGTTCCAATGGGTGAAACTCCAACACTTCTGGCTTGTAAACCCGGTATTTGCAGGATTTGCATTGGTCGTGCCCGGCTGCAAGAAGGCTCGTCTGTGGTGGCCCGGCGCCTTGTTTTGGGCCAATTTTCACCAGCAAAATGCCAGTATTAGTTGTTTCTAAATCACGCCATAATTGGCATCTACGTTGCCGCGCCTGTTTTATTCTTCGCCACATTTCGGAATTTGAGCGTTTATACAAAACAATGGTGGGTAACTATGAAGGTTATTCTCGTCATCGTCCTCACGGCGCTTGCCGTGCCCTGTGAGGCGGACATGCTGGGCACGGCATCGAAGTACAAAAGCATGCACGAGCGCTCCATCTCCTTCCTCAGCGTCAATCCCCGCAGGGTGTCGTGGTGCGGAGCGTTCCTGGCCTTTATCGCCAAGCGATCGTCGCGGGAGCCGCCGCCCAATCCGAACATGGCAGCGTCCTGGAGGAAGTTCGGCAAGCCGGTGTTCTTCCGCGCCGCCAGGCGAGGGGATGTCGTGGTGATCCGCAACGGCAAGCGCTTTCATGTGAGCCTTTTCGATCACATCGATCAGCGCCGTCAGTACGTCTACCTGTTCGGCGGCAATCAATCCAACCGGGTGCAGCTGTCCAGGTACCGCGCCAGTTCGGTCGTCGCAGTGCGACGATGATGCCGGTTCGTCTGAGGTGAAGCCGAGTTCGTCAGCGCGCTGAGGAACGTCCTTCCAAACCTCGATGACGCGAATTTAAAGCTTGCGCGCCCTGATATGCAGGAAGATCGGTGCGATGCGGGTGTCGGCGACGACAGGCTCGGCCTGCGCCACCTCCGACGACGCCATCGGCTCGCCGAAGGCCTCGATCGTCAGCCTCGCTTCGACGATCATCGAAACCCAGGTCGACAGCGTCCGGTGGAAGCGCGGGATGGAAAAGGGGGGCAGCTTTGCCCGCTCCGCCTCGGGGATAGAGGAAAAGATCCAGCGCTCGATCCGGCCGTCGCTCTCGTCGAAATAATCGGCGATCTCCACCGCGATCGGTTCGCCCGCTTCATTGCGGATATTGCGGCGCGTCGGCGGCACGAAACAAGGGTGGAGGATCGAAAACTGCAGGAAGCCGCCGGGTTTCAGAATGCGGTGGATGCCGTTCAGGACCTGGCGCTGATCGGCCATGTCCATCATCGACATGAAAGCGGTTACGAAATCGAAAGTCGCTGCCGGGAAGTCGATGCTCTGGCCATCGCCAAGCACGTAGCCGATGCCGAGCGGCGCCTGTGTCTCGGTCTCGCGGGCATGGCGAATGAAGGTCGGCGCGATGTCGAGGCCGGTCATACGGGCGCCGAGACGGGCGACGGCGCGGGTATTCGAGCCTTCGCCGCAGCCGAGGTCGAGCCCGGCAAGTCCGGCGACCGGTGGCAGCATATCGAGAAAGGCCGGCGTATTCAGCGCGTCGCGATATTTGTCGTAGCCCGCGCGGCTATAGATCGTCCAGTTCTCGGCATTGCTCTCCCAATGAGCGGCGACATCATTGGCGTTCATGGCTCATCCTCCTTGCGCGATCGGAACGGACGCGGAGCTATAATCGCTGCCTGTGGCAATGGGATGACGGGCGCGAATCGATGCCGGCAATACAGCCAGCCCGCCCATATAAGTGTTGGCATTTCATTGGCCGTGTCCACTGGGGACCCTGTCAGCCGGGACCCTGTCAGTTGGCGCGCTGTCCACGCTGCTAACGCTCCGGTAAGCCGCAATGATGCTGTGGGCGGCCAGTTCCGCCTGATCCGATGTCGTCTGGAAATTGGTGACGGAGAGGCGCAACACGTCGCGGCCGCGCCATTTGGCGCCGCCGGCGAAGATCAGGCCGTCCGCCTGGATCTTTTCGATCGTCTTTCGGGTCAGCGCATCGCCTTCTTCGTCCGGACGGCCGGCTCCGAAGCGGATGACGAGTTGGTTCAGCGTGACCTCGTTCAGAATGGCGATGCCGGGCTCGCGGGCGAGCAGATCAGCCGCCAGTCGTGCCGAGGCGCAGCACTGGTCGATGAGGGCGGCCATGCCTTCGCGGCCGAGATGTTTCAGCATCGCCCAGGTGGCAAAGCCGCGCGCCCTTCTTGATAGCTCCGGCACATAATGGGAGGGATCGCGTTCGCCTACGCCGGCGAGCGGCAGATAGCTTGCGGCGATCGTCATGGCGCGGCGATGGGCGAGTTCGCTGCGGACGATCGCATAGCCGCAATCATAGGGTGTCTGTAGCCATTTGTGGCCGTCGGTCGCCCAGCTGTCGGCGGCTTCGATGCCGCGGCTGAGATGGCTGGTCTTCACCGACGCCTGCGCCCAAAGGCCGAAGGCGCCGTCGATATGCACCCAGGCGCCTTTCGTTTTAAGCAGCGGGATCATCGCGGCGAAGTCGTCAAAAGCGCCGGTATTGATCTGACCCGCCTGGAGAATGGCGATGACGGGACCCGAGACCGTATCGAGCGTGCCCGCCAGCGCGGCCGGGTCTATCCGTCCCACCGGATCGGTGCGGACGCGCAGCAAGCGATCATGGCCGAGGCCGAGGAATTGCAGCGCAGAGAACACCGTCGTGTGGGCGTCGTCACCGATCAGCACGGTGATTTCGGGCGCGCCGAACAGCCCCTTGGCATCGGCATCCCAGCCGACTTGGCGCAGCACCTCGCCGCGGGCGGCGGCAAGGCAGGTGAAATTCGCGACCGTCGCGCCGGTCACGAAGCCGACCGAGCTTTCGGCTGGCAGCTTCAGGAGATCGAGAAGCCATCTCGCAGCGACGGTCTCGACGGCGGCCGCAGCCGGAGCGGCGACATGGTTTCCGGCATTCTGGCCCCAGGCGCTGGTGAGGAAATCGGCCGCGACGCCGACAGGATGGGAGCCGCCGATGACCCAGCCAAAGAAGCGTGGGCCGGTGGTTGCATGCAGCCCGGGTTCGGCGCCATCTGCGAGCCGCCTGATGACATCCAGCATCTGTGATCCGGCCATTGGCAGCGGCTCGCCGAAGGCGGCAAGCGAGGTGGCGTAATCGTGGCTGGGCATGTGGCGGGCGGGTGTCGCCTGCCGAAACCCGGCCGCAAGCCGGGCGGCTTCCTGAAACAGAGATGCAATGGCCGACATGCAGATCCCCCTGCCGACCCCGAAGGCGTACCCTCGAAACCAGGCTGCCGGCACCATGCAATCTAGCCTATATCACCGGCATTGTCTTGGCGAACCCTCGCCAATGACGCCAGCCTATTACAAGCAGCCGCGCGGGCGTCTCGCCTTTACCGGGATTCTTAAGATAAATCGAGCAGTGCGGGAGTTGTTTCCTTGATCCTTCCAATAACTACCTTGTCATAAGCTGGAAATTTCTGGAATGCTTAACATATGCTTAAAATCTATTGCCTTTTCTGCAAGTATCCTTCAATAATGCCAAAATATCATTTCGCGCCGCTGTCAAGGCCGCTCTGCCAATCAGCGAGGGTTATGCACTGAAGTATTTCGCTCTCTATACGCTGGTCTGCATGATGGTCGGGATAGTTCTGCTCGTCATTATCAATCAGATTGCACCCTTCAAGATGGACAAGCCGAGCGATCAAGCGACCGAGTGGTCAACTGATGAAGCGGCGACAGGGTCAACCAAACAGCCGGACAATCTGGTCGTACGGTCGACGCCCGAACCGGCGACCGAGCGACCGGCCGTCCGGCCGTCCGATCAATGGGACCTCCGGCCAACGAACCAGCCGACGCCCGGGGATCCGTCGGGCGTCCGCAAGGGCGGCCGGGTGGGAACCCCAGCGCAATGACTGCAGGCGGGCCATCGGCCTCACCCTTCGAGCTTGTCGCTGGGCGCCTCAGTGAAGCTTCCCAGGGCGCTGGCGCAGCATAGCCAAGCCGAAATCCCGGCGCCCTCGCTACCTGCTATCGGGGCCACACCTATCCTCGAGTGATTCCTGCCAAATCTTCCGCGCTTGCATCGGCCCGAGCCCTCTGCAATGACGATGGCTGCGATATCGCAGGAGGTTCCGATGGATGCAGGCGGTGTGACGATCAGGCTTATCCAGGCAGACGAAGTGGAGGCTTTCCGGCTTATTCGTCTGGAAGCGCTGCGCGCCGAGCCGTCCTCGTTTGCGAGCCGCTACGAAGACTGGGAGGCTCTTTCTCCCGAGGAGTGGGTCGATCGCCTGAACGAGCCGGTTTTCATTGCGTTCCAGGACAGCGCCCCCGTCGGGATCATGGGGCTGTTTCGGCAACGGTCGAGCAAGATGGCCCATCGCGCCACGATCGTCATGGTCTATGTGCGCGCCGACCTGCGTGGAACGGGTCTTGCCCGGAGGCTGCTGCAGGCGGTTTCCGACCACGCTCGCGATCTCGGCATCCGCCAGCTGGAGCTCTTCGTCAGCGCGGAGAACGCGGCGGCAATCCGGTTTTATCAGCGACAGGGCTTCTCCGAAGTCGGCAGGATTCCTGCCGGGGTTCTGGAAGAGGGCAGGGAGATCGACGACGTGATCATGGCCCGCCGTCTGGTCGACTAGGCCTCACTCGGAATTTCAGCGCAATCGCTTTCCCTGCCCTATTGACCTCAAGCGCAGTTGGGGTCGGAGGATGCCCGCCTAAGCTGGTGGAGATTTGCCCGTGACAAAAATATTGAGGGACGAGGATCTGGGCGGAAACGCATTGATGCGGGTTGCCATCGATGCGCTCGAGACCGCCTTTATCGCGAGAGCCGGCAATCGGCTGGTCTCTCCGCCCCGGCATCACGTGTCCTTTCCCGATCGAGGCGATCTCGTTTTCACCGTCGGCGGCATGCTTGGCGACAAACCGCTCGCGGGTTTCCGTGTCTACGAAACATTCGACGGGGTGGAGCATTCGCAGATCGTCGCGGTGTGGTCGGCCGACGACGCCAGGCTCAAGGGCATCGTTCTCGGGGAGCGCCTCGGCAACCTCAGGACCGGTGCCATCGGCGGTCTCGCCGTTCGCCATCTCAGCACGCCCAACGCCAGGATCGTCGGGATCATCGGCAGCGGAGCGCAAGCGCGAAGCCAGCTTGCCGCAGCCGCCGCCGTCCGAAAACTGACCCGCGCCCGCGTCTATAGCCGCGACGAGAAAAATCGAGCCGCCTTCGCCAGCGAGATGCAGCACGCCCTGGGGCTGGAGGTGGAACCTGTCGAAAGCGTCGCTGAGGCCGTTGATGATGCCGATATCGTCATCTGCGCAACGACGAGCCGAGCACCCGTTATCCATGCGCGTGATTTGAAGCCCGGTGTGCACGTCAACACGGTGGGTCCGAAAACGCTTCAGGGATATGAACTCGGTCTTGATGTCGCGGATGCCGCCGCCGTGATCGCGACGGATTCGCCCGAACAGACCTGGGCCTACGCATCGCCCTTTTTCCTCGCCGGTTCCGGCAGCGAGCGCCGCATGGCCGATCTTGCCAACATCATTGCCGGGAAAGCGGCCGGCCGGGGATCGGCTGAGGAAATCACGCTATTCTGCTCCGTAGGTCTCGCCGGAACGGAAGTGGTCGTCGCTTCTGCGATCTTCGATGCGCTTAGAATTTGATTCAAGAACGCGCTTCAAGCCTCTGTCCACTCTCCCTGTTCCCCTTCTCACGCCAGACCCAGGACATCCCGCATGCCATATTCGCCGGGTGCGCGCCCCACAATCCAGCGGGCGGCGGCCAGTGCACCGCGGGCAAACATGCTGCGATCGAGAGCCGAATGAGAGAGCGTCACGACTTCTTCGGCACCTGCAAAGAGCACGCTGTGTTCTCCGACAAGCCCGCCGGCGCGCAAGACCGCGAATCCGATCTCGCCGGGCGGCCGCTCCCCGGTGATGCCGTCGCGCCCGCGCCGCTCGACGGAGGCGAGGGAGACGCCGCGGCCCTCGGCGGCTGCCTCACCGAGCATCAGCGCCGTGCCGGACGGCGCGTCGATCTTCCTGTTGTGATGGGCCTCGAGGATTTCGATATCCCAACCTTCAGCGGGAAGGGCGCGCGCGGCCTGGGCGACAAGGCCGAGCAGCATGTTCAAGCCGATGGAGAAATTGCCGGAGCGCAGGGTCGGAATCGTCCGGGCGGCTTCCGCAATCCGTTCGAGTTCGTCCCGTTCGAAGCCCGTGGCCCCGATCACCAGGGCTGGCCCGCCTGCTGATGCGCAGAGGCCGGTAAGTTCAGCGGCGGCACGTCCCGTGGTGAAATCCAGGATCACGTCGGCGGCGGCGATCGCCGCCGAACGGTCGATCAGCCCGGCGCCCGCGGAGCCCTCACGGCCGATGCCGCCGACGAAGGCAAAAGCCGGATCGGCCGCCAGCAGCGGCACGATAGTGCGGCCGATGCGGCCGTTCGCGCCGGCGACCGCTATTTTGATTGGTGAGGTCACGGCTTTTCCTTGGCTCGGGCTGTTTAAATTCGGCACTCGCGCCGGGGAAGGGAATTTGCAACTAGCGCATTCGGCTCTCATCGAAAAGCCGGAATGCCCACCTGAGGTTACCAGTTGCCGGGATCGGCGGTGTGATCGATGCTGGCGAATTCATCAGCCTTATTTCGGTCCAGCTTTATCTCACTGGTTACCTTCCTCTCGTCGGTGACCGAATAGCTGTCAGGGACCGGTTCCCTTGACAGTTCCTGGTACACGAGCAATGCGGCCTCTTCGGCGGTATCGGCCTCGATCTCGCGGGTGAGGGTGACGGTGAACTTGTGCATGGCTTCGGCCCTTTCGACTGGCGCGCAGGCGATGCGCAGCTTGCAGCAGTCTGACACGAGATTTGTGGCAAGGACACAAAAAGCGTGTCGCTTAGAATTTGGTTCATGCGACGGTCTCAGCTCTCTGTTTTTATGGATCTCGTGGTCCCAGAATTGCCGGCAGTTTTCGGCGAACTCATCAGGGAGGATAGATCATGCGCTTGAACCAGGTGACCGTTACCATGCCTGACCTCGATGCGGGCTGGAATTTTTACTGCGCCCTCGGTCTCAAGCCCATCGTCGACGCCCGTCCTCGGTATGCGCGCTTCGTCTGCCCGGACGGGGACAGTACCTTCTCCCTGCATCAGGGCGAAATTGGCGGTGGTGGAACCACAGTCTATTTCGAATGCGAGAGCCTGGACGAGACGGTCGGCCGTCTCAGCGAGGCCGGTCTTCGTTTCGTGAGCGGCCCCGAGGACAAGAGTTGGCTCTGGCGCGAAGCCGAATTATTCGATCCCGGCGGCAACCGCATCATCCTTTATTTCGCCGGATCGAACCGCGTCGACCCGCCGTGGCGAGTGGGTCAAGATAGCAGGCCCGAGTAGGGCCCTCGGCGCCCACCAGTCGCCTCCATTCCCCGAATTGACGAATCGCGGCCATCTCGACATCCTCCATTCGGCGTGACCTAACGCCGAACCTCCCTAGACCTTCCCCAGCAAGGTCTTCAATCGGAGGCAAAGGGACTTTCGTCTCGGGTCGTAATCCTGGTCCTGATGTTTCGGGCCTGTTGCTGGGGAACGATGTCCGGAACGTGAGAGGCCCTGATATGACTGAGAATGGAAATTTCAAGCGGCGGGTGCGTGCGCGCGCCGCCAAGACGGGTGAATCCTACACTGCCGCCCGTATGCATGTTCTTCCCAAGCTGACGAATGACGCATTGCCCGAGGCAAGACGCTTGCGTCTCGCCGTGGCGCAGACCACCTATGCAGACGATCCCCGGGATATCGACAAACTTCGCCGGAGCGGCGAGGAGATGCGCCTGTTGATGAAGCAGGCGCGAGAGGCGGGTGCGCGGCTCGTGCACTTTCCCGAAGGGACGACATCATCGCCCAACAAGCGCATCATGTCGAAGATGGGGCCGAGAGAGATCGGACCATCCGATTGGCGCCGGTTCGAATGGGCGGTGCTGCGTGAGGAGCTGGATGCGACGCGCAGGCTGGCACGCGAGCTCGGGCTCTGGGCGGTCATCGGCTCGGTGCATCCGCTGACGGCGCCGCACCGGCCGCACAACAGCCTCTACGTCATCTCCGACCGCGGTGAACTGGTGACGCGCTACGACGAACGCCTACTGTCTAACACCAAGATCTCCTTCATGTACACGCCGGGATCGATCCCGGTGACCTTCGAGGTCGACGGCATTCGTTTCGGCTGCGCGCTCGGCATGGAGTGTCACTATCCGGAGATTTTCAGCGAGTATGAGCGGCTCGATGTCCATTGTGTGCTGTTTTCGTCGACCGGTGGTTTACCCGTCAACGATTTGGGCTTCGCTGCAGAGGCGCAGGGGCATGCGGCGAGCAATCGCTACTGGGTCAGCTTTTCCCTACTCGCACATCCGGGTTTAGCTGATCCCGTGTCTTCCGGGATCGTCGCTCCTGGCGGTCGATGGGCGGCGCAATGCCCTACGGATGGAACGGCCGCGATATCGCTCGCCGATATCGATGACAATTCCGGGGATCTTTCCCGTCCCTGGCGGCGTAAGGCGCGGAGCGGGCTCTACGAGCCGCATCGTGTTGACGGTGACCCGCGCAGTGAAGGTCGGAACATGTTCTAGTGTCGTCCGGTGTCCGGGATACCGACATGCATAAAAACAAAGCGCGTCGCCGGTGATGCGGCGCTATAAAACGGCAATGAACTTTGGTGGGTCGCGGCGGTCACCTAGACATGAGCCCTTATCATGCAATGACGCTGGATATTGGTTCGACCGAAGCGCTTACCAAAGTGAGTTCTCGATCGCAAAGGCGATAGAACCCGTCTTGGGGAACGGGCAGTTCCAACATTTCTCGTTTTGAAAGGCCGGAATATACGCCGCGGACCAATCTGCCAAACAGCCCGTGCGAAATCGCGACTGTCGGTCCAGCTATGCCTGAGATCCAGTCCTGCGCCCGGGCACAGGCAGCATCGAAGCTTTCCCCGTCGGGCGATTTGAAATACCAATCAAAAGCGTCGGATCCGTCCAGCATTCCTGGAAACTCGTTGTCGATCTCGAACTGGGTCATGCCGTCCCAAGAGCCGACGGTCACCTCCATCAGCCGTGGTTCCAGGCGGGCCACCAGTGGCAATATTCGTTTCACGCGAGCCGCAGTCTCCAGAGTACGGCCTAGCGGGCTAACGTGGAGCTGGAATGAATCCTCGCTACCCGCAACTTCCTTTTTCAGGAGCTTCGCGGCCTGTTCAGCCTGTTCGATACCGCGCTCCGTCAGCGATGAATCTTTCTGGCCCTGGAAACGGCCCAAGCTGTTCCAAATGGTCTCGCCGTGGCGAAGCAGGTAAATCATCAGTGTTCCAGTCCGGCCAATGCAACAATGAGCGGTCCGCTGAACCGAGAGGGGCGGTTGCAGCAGCCTCAGTCATCCTACAGATCGATGATGACCGCAATTGGCGCGATTTACACGAGCCCCCATCTTCTCCGACCGGCGCGTTTGGTTACTCGGCAGTGCAGCGATCGCTGCCGGGAAATTGTTTCGGTGGGCTGGAGAAACGCGGTTTGCTTCTTATTTCACGGGGGAAATTCAAACGAAAGCGAGAGGATCCGCGCAATGGCCAAGAACACGATCTGCGTATGGTACGACAAAGACGCCGAGGCGGCTGCCCGCTTTTATGCCGCGACGTTTCCCGACAGCGCCGTCGGCGCCGTCATTCGGGCACCGGGAGATTATCCGGATGGCAAGCAGGGAGACGTGCTGGTTGTTGAATTCACCGTTGCGGGTGTTGCCTGCATCGGCCTGAACGGCGGCCCCACGTTCAAACACACCGAAGCCTTCTCGTTTCAGATCGCAACCGACGATCAGGAGGAAACCGACCGCTACTGGAACGCCATCGTCGGCAATGGCGGCCAGGAAAGTGAGTGCGGCTGGTGCAAGGATAAATGGGGTGTGTCCTGGCAGATCACGCCGCGTGTCCTTTCCGAAGCGCTGGCGGCAGGCGGTGGTCAGGCAAAGCGTGCTTTCGACGCGATGATGACGATGAGGAAGATCGATATCGCAGCGATCGAGGCGGCCCGGCGCGGCTGAGATGCCCGCGTGAAGCCAATAAATGCCCGGCTGTCAGAACCAGAGGTCGCGCACGCAACGCCCTTTGGATGGAAGATCTTCGAACGTGTCCAGCCCGTCGAAATGATCGATGGGCAGATCGGCGACGAGATCCGGCGGCGCAAGCCGCAGGTTGACGGCCATGCGCCGGCGGCCGTCCTTTTGATGCCGCAGGCCGCGCCAACTCAGGACGCAGGCGCAGGACGGGCAGAACAAAATTTCGAGGGACGACGTCTCTCGGTCGGAGCGGGTATAGGAAGCGGTTTCTCCGCTGACAGCGATACGCTCTCCTTCGTAATCATAGGCCCATAGCGTGCCGTAGCGCCGGCAGAGCGTACAGTTGCAGGCGGTGATCGAACCGGGATCGCCTTCCAGCGTCCAGTTCGCCTTGCCGCAATGACATGAGCCCGTCAGCATAAGGGTCGGTCCGATTCTGCTCGCTGTTTCCTTGAGGCATCGTGCCTCAATGGCGCGATGACCGCAATTGAGCGATCCAGGCCCGCCTATTTCGTTTGGTAGATTTTTGAAATTTCTAATTGAGATTGCAGCGTGGAGATGGTTTTCTGCGACCTTGCGTAGCTGAGTCCACGCCTTCTCCCGATCTAATCCGAGTGGCCCATGTCGATTTCAGATGCGATCTATCGTCCCTTCGAAACGTTGATTCGGCCGCTCGACATTCCTTACAGGCCGATGCCCACCAAGGGACCTGTGGCGGTCCTCTTGCACTTCATCGCAATGTTTCGGGGTGTTATCATTACCATGGCGCTGACCTCGATGGCGATCGAAGCAATCAACCTTACGATCATCTGGGGTCTTTCCGTCATTGTCGACGGAGTGACGACACAAGGCGTGGAACTCTTCGTCGACAGTGAGTTCCGACTCCTAACAGTCCTCGCCTTTCTGCTTTTTCCGGTGATGCCCGTTCTTTTCTACATCACCAATATTCTTAACTCGCATACGATCGGCATTAGCCTACCCGTTGCGATCCAATGGCAGGGGCATAAGGCCGTCGAGCGACAGGATCTCGCTTTCTTCCATGATCTTTTCGCCGGCCAGGTCGCATCCCGGTTGGGTCAGGTCGCTACTGCCGTCCAGCAACAGATCCTCATCGCGTTCCAGACGGCACCCCGCTTCTTGCTTCAGATCATCGGTTCCGTTCTTCTTCTGCTCGCGCTCTCCTGGCAGCTTGCACTGCCGGTCATAGCCTGGGTCGCCTTCAACATCGTTTTCGCGATCAAGGTCGTTCCGGATTTTACGGAGCGCGCTCGCCGCTCGGCAAAGCAGAACAGCCTCATCTCCGGTGCGCTGACCGACATCTACGGCAATATCCAGATGGTCAAGCAGTTCGCCGCGGAAGACAGCGAGGCGGGCGCGCTACGAAAGATCATGTCCAAAGGGGTCGACACGCTTCACCACGAACAGCGCATCTACCGCACAACGGAGCTCGTCGTCATCAGCCTCAACATGGTGCTCTGGCTCGTCATGCTCGGAATGGGTTTTTGGGGGCTGTTCGACCGCTTCATGACCGTGGGTGATTTCACCGCGATGGTTTACATCCTCCAACGCCTCTCGGCAGGCTCCTTCACCTTCCTGCAGATGGGACAGCAGATCTTCCGCGCGCTCGGCACGATCAAGGATGCCATGCCGGTGATGACAACGCCGCCCACCATCATCGACCGGCCGGATGCGGCCGAACTGGCGGTCAGCCGTGGGGAGGTCCGTTTTGAGAACGTCCGATTCGCCTACAAGTCCGGCAAGCCTGTTATCGATGACCTGTCGTTGGCGATTAGGCCCGGCGAAAAGGTGGGCCTTGTCGGCCTCTCCGGAGCAGGCAAGACAACGCTGGTAAGCCTGCTCCTACGCTTCTACGACATCGGCGACGGCTCGATCCTGATCAACGGGCAGGACATCCGCGCGGTGACGCAGGCGAGCCTTCGCCGCGCCATCGGCGTCATCGCACAGGATGTCGCGCTGCTGCATCGTTCGGTCGGGGACAATATCCGTTACGGCCGGCCGGAGGCGACGATGGAGGAGATCGAGGCGGTGGCGAAGATGGCAAGCGCCGATGCCTTCATTGCCGATCTTTCGGACGGCGAGGGCCGCAAGGGCTATGAAGCCTTCGTCGGCGACCGTGGCATCAAACTTTCGGGAGGCCAGCGGCAGCGTGTGGCGATCGCCCGTGTTCTGCTGAAGGACGCGCCGATCCTCGTGCTCGACGAGGCGACCTCAGCCCTCGACAGCGAATCCGAAGCCGCCATCCAGGAAAGGCTGAACCTCGTCATGGAGGGAAAGACGGTGATCGCCATCGCGCATCGCCTTTCGACCATCGCCAGGATGGACCGGATCGTCGTGCTCGATCACGGGCGGATCGTGGAGGAGGGCAGGCCGGACGAACTGGTCGAACGCGACGGGCTGTTTGCCCGTCTGTGGAAACGCCAGACCGGCGGTTTCATTCCCGAAGACATTGACGACCCCGTGCCGGGCCCGCCTGGGGGGTGATCGCCCATCTTGCCGCGGCAGATCGAGCAAGGCCAGCGCCCCTTGACGAGAGCAGCGGCGTTGTTGCCTATTGCCTCCAAGGCAATTGGGGCGAGGTGGTCATGGTCAATCCGTCGGACAGCTCGGGTATCCGCGACCCCGATGTCACGATCCGTCGTATTCTGAAGGTCAATCATGCGGGGGAATTCGGCGCTGTCAGGATCTATGGCGCCCAGATCCTGATGGCTCGGCGTCTGTTTCCCGACATCGTCCCGGCGCTCGAAGAGATGCGTGAGGACGAGATCGACCATTGCCGCCTATTTCGTGAGGCGATGCCTGCAAGGAACGCCAAGCCCTGTCGCGTCATGGCCTTCTGGAGCCTCGGCGGCTCCATACTCGGCATCCTGACGGCGCTTGGCGGGCGCAACATGATCTGGATTTGCACAGAGGCAGTGGAAAGCACGGTCCATCGCCATCTCGAAGACCAGCTTGCTTTTCTTGCCCAGCGTGATCCGGAGCTTCGCGCCCTCATCGCGTCGATTCAGGAACAGGAGCTAGCGCATCTGAGGAAAGCCGAAGACAGCCAGAAGAGACGGGGGCTGAGCCAAGCCTTGCTCCTGCCCGTCATCGGCGCCCTGACCGATCTGATGATCTGGTTCTCCACCTGGGGAGACTCAAGCTGGATGCGCGCCGAAATGGCGCGTGCGGGGAAGGAATAGACTTTGGCCGGAAATTTCGGAGGAAGCTAATGGCGTCAGAGGAGACTGTAAGTTTGAGGTCGGTGGGCATCGTATTGTGGGAGCATTGTGTCTGGCGGACACGACAACCTCATATCGACGTACGTCCGAATGGGAAGGCCGGCTGCTTGGCGCCCTCATGAAGGCTTGTTTATTCAACAAGCCCGAGCATCGGGCCATAGCCGCCGTGCCAGGAGCGGTCGTTGCGGCCCATCGCCGGATGGTAGAGCCCTACACCGTGTCCGCCATCGAGAAACAAGGCGTCGGGGCATTTCAGATCATCGCGGAAGAGCCGCGCGAAATCGTGGAAATTCACTCCGTCTTCGCTGATCGCCAAGCGAACCGTGCCGGCCCCGCAGACCCCGACACCAATTCGGCGGGTTCGGTCCGTCGAGCCGGGGATGAAGATCGGGTTCAGCTTGCCGGCGATGACAAGCATCGGGCCGGACTGTGTGGCGAACCGCACCTTGGGCGCACGTTTTTGAAATTCATCGGTCGGAAGTATGCCCGCGCCGGTTTCACCCAGAAAGAACACGCCGTTCGGCTTCTTATAGAAATTCGGCACCTGGCCGGCGGAGCTTTCGGCCTTTGCTGTATTGGCGGGTTTCAATTCCCTGCTGTTTTCGACATACAGCCCCATCGGCGAAAAATCGGCCCGGTACATGCCGGCGTTGACGGCCAGCACCAGCGTCTTCCCCTCGGCGCGAACGGCTTCGGCAAGGCTTGAAAAAGTCCGGTACGGCTGGCCATCGGCGCCCTTCCAGAACAGGCGAAGGTCCGTCCCCGTTTGCAGCGTACAGACGACGTATTTCGTCTCTTCGAACGTCTCCTGGTCGCATGGTTCGGCATGGGCTTGACGCAATGATATGATCGTTGCTGCCAGCATCATCGCCGCGGCAAGCACGCCATGTTTCAGATAGGTCATCGGTGTTACGTCCTCGATCTGCTCACCATGTGCCCGACAGAGCTGTGCCGGCGAGCAGCATGCCGGTCAGGATATTGGCGCGGAACAGGCGGTAATTCAGGTCCGGCCGGGCGAGGTCGATCCGCCGGGTCTGCCAGGCAAGGTGGGCTGCGATTACCAGCATTCCGACCGCATAAGGCGGCGACATCTCCAATAGCCAGCCGCCGAGCGACCACGCCCCAACGGCCAGAGCGTAGCATAAGCCGATCCACATCTTGCCGCGCCGTCCAAACAGGATCGCCGTGGATTTCAGGCCGAGACGGGTGTCATCCCTCACATCGACATAGGCATAGACCGTGTCATAACCGATCTGCCAGGCGATCGCCCCGGCCCACATCAGGACGGCGCCGGCCGGGATATGGCCGGCAATCTCGGCCCAGGCCATCAGCATCCCCCAATTGAACGCCGCGCCCAGGACGGCTTGTGGCCAATGGGTGAAGCGTTTGCAGAGCGGATAAAGGAAGACGAGCGGCAGAACCGATATCGCCACCAAGCGTGTATAGGGTGTGAGTAAGGGTAGAAGGGAGGCCGCAACCAAGAGTTCCACGGCCAGAAAGACGAAGGCTTGCAGCGTGCGCAGTTCTCCGCTTGCAAGCGGCCGGAAGCGAGTCCGTTCCACATGGCCGTCAAATTTCCGATCGGCGATGTCGTTGACGGTGGAACCGGCGCTTCTCATCAGCAAGGCGCCGAGAGAGAAGATCGTCAGCTGCCCGAGGTCCGGCAGACCGTGCGAAGCCTGGATGAGGGCAGCCCAGCACGGGAAAAGCGTTAGCCATATTCCGACCGGGCGATCCAGCCGCGCCAGCCGCGTGTATGGCCGCCATGCGGCCGGCAATCGACGATCCACCCAGTCGCCATAGTGGATGTCGCTGAGATCAGGGCGGCTGAGACTGGTCATGATGTGATCTAAAATTCCTATCGCACCGCGATGACTCAGTTTTCATCGCCATCGGCGTCGGCCAGCATAGGAATTTTTGCAAGCACGGCAACGTCCGTTTGCCGCGACCGGCATTCGATGATTTCCCGAACCGCCGAGGCCACTCCCGCCTTCCGTGACGCAGCTTCTCATCTTTTCCCCCAGCGGGAGACGCTGCCTATCGAGGCAGACGACGGTGAGGAATGTTAGCGGTGGGCGCCTTTGAGCATGAGCGAAAGGCACAAACATTCGGCAAAAAAGCCCGAGACGTTCGATCCCCTACCAGGCGGTACGGGCGGTGCCCAGTGCCGTCGTGTGAGAGGACGAGACGTAGGCGACGTAAGTCTTGAGCGACACGACGCAGTTTCCGGGACAGCTGAGTTTGTACAACGTCAAGTGTTTCAGCAATGCCTCTGCGTCACGCTTCTCGGTTAGCGGAAATGTCATCGTCATGCGAGTTCCTCCAACGGACAGACTGAGCGTCTGAAGAAATAATGTTTAAATTCTACTGCGCTGCAACAAGAAAATTTTAATCATAAAATTAAAATCGATTAGTTTTTGGCACGGATTTTTAAAATCGTTTGAAATTGGTTGGCAGCCCGATCGCTTAATTGGGTGGTGATACTCGATCTGCAACGCAGCCATTCAAGCAGACGGTGAACGCCCGTCGTCGTCTCTGCCACGAGAACGAATTTGGGTTGCAAGCTTGAGAATAAATCCAAGGGTTGGAGCACCCCACACGAAGGCGATAAGCCAAGCAGTGGCAGTCGCACCCAGACATTCGCTCTCGTCAATTTCACAAGAGGCTTTTACACCAATTTCGTATAGGCACAGCGCTCCGACGACCAATGCTGAGCTGGTGATCGCAATTGATATCCATAACCTGCTGCCTTGCCCCATAATCAGAGTGGCGATGAAGACTGCTGCAAAGGGCAAAAGCGTAAGCCAGATCATGCCTGCTTCCATTCGACGTTCTTTCGAAGGGTGTAAATCTTTTAGGACGTCGCAAATATATCCTCGTAGGGCAACGCGACTCTGTCTGCCCACATGACCGTGCGATTTGATGGGCCGGGGCTACTCGACCTGGATATGGATATGGTCGTCGTGGCGGGCGGCGCGGCAGCCTTGGAAGCGGACATGGCTGTCGGTAATGCCAAGCGCGTTCTTCAGATGCGGCTCGATGAAGATCTTCTGCAGGCCGAAGCGTGCCACGCCCTCGCGGGTCAGCCAGTCGACGGCGGCCGATGTGCGCTGCTCCTCGATTCTATAGTCCGGAAACAATGGCTGCAGCGCGTCGAAATCCCAACGTGTGGTCAGCCAGTCGTTGCGCCCTTCGCATGGCAGTTCGTCACCCGGTGCCGGCTCTTCGAAGGCGAAATAACCGATCGGGGAACGGGTGGCGCCATTCAGGAAGGCGCCGTCGGCATTCTTGTAATAATAGGCGAAGTCGAGCTTTTTCCCGTCAGCATGCGACAGATGCGGAAGCAGCGGAAAGCCGTCCACGAAGGGGAAATTCGCATCCAGCGCGACGGTGACGGTGCCGGGAAATTCAGCGTCCATGTGGTCGGCAAGCGCCTTTGCCAGATCGCGCAGGCCAGGCGTGACGTAATTGCGGTTCAGCAGGCAATAGGCCGGAGAGCGGACCACGAGCTTGTCTGTGGCGCCCGATATGCAGGAGAGGGGAACCCGCCCGAACATCGGGGCTGCGAGGCCCGCGGCAAACGACGCACCGGCGTAAAAAAGCAGGAAGATCGCGAACCTCGCTAGAAAGCGGCGGATGCCCAAGGCGCGGGACGCGGCGAGGGCGATAAGATAGGCGACGCCACCGATCTGTGTGAGCAGCGTCAGAATGAGAACGATCAGGATATGGAGAGCAAAACGGAACACGGGGAGAGGCCTTGCGGGACGTTGCCATCCCATAGGCGAGGGGATGATGATCCGCAAGGTGGCTGCAAGCCGCCGATCGGCCTGACGTCTGATGCGCCGCGGGCGCGAGACCATCGCCCGCGAACTCCGTCAAGTTCCTGCGTCTCGATACGAACAGTTCGCTTTCCCACGCGCAACAGCTTTATCGCGCAACCGGCTGGAATGAGATCGACCGTTTCAACGACGACCCATATCCCGACACTCTTTTTTGAAAAGCGCCTTTAAGCGTCTCGAAGCAGCGCGCGGCTGAGGCCGGGTCCTACTGGTGGTCCAACTGCTTCGACTGCTCGGCAAAAAGCCTGTCGCGGTCGGTATTCATCTGGATGAGATCGACGGCAATGGTGATGGCGTGGCGCCCTTTGATGCTGTCGATGTCGAGCTTCCGCTCGCAGCACCATTGGCGGACGGCATCGGTGACGATCGTTATGTCATCATCGTTGAGTGAGGTGAGCGATAAAAGCCTTGTCGTACCCTGCGTGAAGCGGCAAGAGCACTATGGTCTCACAAGCGGTCGTGCCGATGCCGATGGGCCGATGGCGCTCACTCTACGCTCATTCCCCAGCAACAGCTATTTTTTATTGCGGTTCGGTGGCGGCCCAGCGCCGGGCTTCCCAGCCATCATCGCCATTGCCGCCGCAGAAAGCCTGCGGCGTGCTCTGACGGAAGGGATGTCGATCCTGATCGACTGCCCGTTATTTTGCCAGCACGATATGGGTGGCGTGTTCGGTGGTGGCATGCTCGGCGACGCGGAAGCCGAGGGCGGGCAGGTCGATGCCTGTGAACATCGCTTCTCCCTTGCCGAGCACGACCGGCGCGATGGCGAAATGCAGTTCGTCGATCAGGCCGGCCTGAAGATATTGGCGGACGGTGCTGACCCCGCCGCCGATCTTCACGTCCTTGCCGCCGGCCGCAGCCCTCGCCTTTTCAAGTGCATCCTCGATGCCGCCGGTGATGAAGTGAAAGGTTGTGCCGCCCTCCATGACGATCGGTTCACGCGGATAATGCGTCAGGATAAAGGTTGGCGCGTGATAGGGCGGATTCGGCCCCCACCAGCCCTTCCAGGCCTCATCCGGCCAATCGCCGCGGATGGGGCCGAACATGTTGCGCCCGAGAATGAAGGCGCCGAAATTGGCCATGCCGCGGGCGGCATAATCTTCGTCGATGCCCTGCGATCCGTCGTCCTTTCCCTGCATCGCGCGGAAAGTGCGGGTGTGAAAAAACCATTGAAACATCTCCGGTCCCCGCTTGCCGAGCGGATCCTGCATGCTTTGCTCCGGACCGGCGCCGAAACCGTCCACGGAAAGGGAAAACCCAGCGACGCTAACTTTGGTCATGCTCTCCTCCATCTGATTGCGTTATGAAACTGGTTGCTATGTTGCATGACTGATCCTATAATGCAATCAGTTTTTTCAGGAGATGATAACGTGGATATCGAATTGCGATCGGGCTGCCCGATCAACCTGACGATGGAGGTGCTGGGCGACAGGTGGAGCCTCATCATCATCCGGGACATCATGTTTGGCAACCGCCGCCATTTCCGCGATCTTCTGACGCATTCCGAGGAAGGGATCGCCTCCAACATTCTGGCGGCCAGGCTGAAGCGGCTGCTATCGCTCGGCTTTATCAACAAGCGGGATGATCCGAGCCACAGCCAGAAAGCGATCTACAGCCTGATGGAGCCTGCGATCCAGCTCGTACCGATCTTCGCGATGATCGGCGCCTGGGGGCGCCGGCACCTGCCGGTCAGCGAGGAGCTGAGCATCCGTGCCGAGCTTCTCGAAGAGGGTGGGGCGCCGCTTTGGGAGGAGTTCATGGAGGATCTCAGGCAGATCCACATCATCGATCCGATCGGCGGCGCCAACGGCACGTGGACCTCGCCTGTGCTGGCGAAGCTGACGGCGGCGTTCCTGGAGGTCCGTGCAAAATCGTTGTCGCCGGCTTCCTGATATCAGCGAACTCAGCCGGCCCGATCAGCCGCCGGCGCCCTGGTATTTGCCGGTGGCGTAGCGCCAGTGCGCTATCGCGATCAGCACCCAGACCGGACCGGCCGCCAGAGCCACTGGGCCGGCCCAGTCCCCAAGGATGGGGACGGGTTTGCCGAGCAGCGCGGCAACCGGGACTGAGCTGGTCAGCGCCAGCGGAACGGCGGTGATTAGGGTGATCTGGATGCTGCCGGGGAAA
>Ga0123341_1000071_pt1 | contig 43545 bp, 38 predicted proteins | sample Turbeapinknodule_FD_89959 | JGI IMG/M metagenome (GOLD analysis project Ga0123341, IMG submission 89959) | Root nodule microbial communities of legume samples collected from Mexico - Turtle bean Mexico pink nodule | ecosystem: Host-associated > Plants > Roots > Nodule | place: Mexico: Nepantla...
CCGTCGTGCGCACGACGGAAAAAGGCGAGCTCATCGTTTCGGTCGCCGTGCCGATCCAGCGTTTCCGCGCTGTGCTCGGGGTGTTGCTCCTGTCGACACAGGCAGGCGACATCGACAATATCGTTCATGCCGAGCGGCTTGCGATCATGCGCGTCTTCGGTGTCGCGACGCTGGTCAACGTGCTGCTTTCGCTAGTGCTCTCGTCGACCATCGCCAATCCGCTGCGCCGACTTTCGGCCGCCGCCATCCGTGTGCGCCGCGGGGCCAAGACGCGTGAGCAAATTCCTGACTTCTCCGCCCGCCAGGATGAAATCGGCAATCTTTCCATTGCATTGCGCGAAATGACGACGGCGCTTTACGACCGCATCGATGCGATCGAGAGTTTCGCCGCCGATGTCAGCCACGAACTCAAGAATCCACTAACGTCGCTGCGCAGCGCCGTCGAAACGCTGCCGCTTGCCCGGTCCGACGATTCCAAGAAGCGGCTGATGGACGTCATCCAGCACGATGTCCGCCGCCTCGACCGGCTGATCAGCGATATCTCCGACGCCTCCCGCCTCGATGCCGAACTCGCGCGTGTCGATGCCGGCTCCGTCGACATGGAGGTGCTGTTGCGCGACCTCATCGAGGTTTCACGCCAGGTCAGGAGCAGCAAGAAGCAGGTGGAAATCGAATATGCGATCGATCGCAAGCCGAACGTCAAGACGCGCTTCGTCATCAATGGCCACGATCTGCGCATCGGCCAGATCATCGCCAACCTGATCGAGAACGCCCGCTCTTTCGTGCCTGAGAAGGGCGGCAAGATTACCGTGCGGCTGGTGCGGACACGTTCGCGCTGCGTCACCACGATCGAAGACAACGGCCCCGGCATCCAGGCGGAAAATATCGACCGCATCTTCGAGCGGTTCTATACGGACCGACCGGAATCGGAAGGCTTCGGACAGAATTCGGGGCTCGGCCTGTCGATCAGCCGGCAGATCGCCGAAGCCCATGGCGGCTCGCTGAGAGCAGAAAACATCACCGACGCCGAAGGCGGAAAGGTGCTCGGCGCGCGCTTTATCCTGACTCTGCCGCTCGATGCCGCCGCATGACGGCGGCCTTAAACATCCATGCGACGGCAATCGTCGTCGGCAGCACGGGACTGCTGTTCAGCGGCCCCTCCGGCTGGGGAAAATCGATGCTGGCCTTTACCTGCATGACCGAAGCACGCCGGCTCGGGCTCTTTACGGCACTGGTCGCCGACGACCAGGTTCTTCTCTCCGAGGAGACCGGCACCGTGGTGGCCACCTGCCCGCCGTCGATCGCCGGGCTGATCGAGCTTCGCGGCACTGGCATCGTCCGACAGGAGCATGTGCCACAGGCGGCGATGCATTATGCCGTGCTTCCGGGCAGTGCTGCCGGTGAAAACCGCGTGCCGCCGGAGGGCGAAATCGTCAACCTTGCACCGGGTTTTTCGCTTCCCGCATTGCGGTTGCTCACAGGCGTCTCCTCACCCCTTGCCATGCTGATGGCGAAAGCACCCGATATCGGGCATTGACGCCTTCCGGATTGATCAATCTGCCTTATATATTCGCATTTTTATCTTGCACTTCGGCTTTTCATAGCCAAGATGTGCCGCCACCGGTGGACGTAATTGCTGCATTGCGATATTGGGGCCACCGTTCGCGTATATGGGAGCAGTAATATCATGATCGGACTTGTGCTTGTCACTCATGGCAAGCTGGCTGAAGAGTTTCGTCATGCTGTCGAGCACGTCGTCGGTCCTCAGAAATTCATCGAGACGGTCTGCATTGGCCCCGAAGACGACATGGATCAAAGACGGCAGGACATTCTGGAAGCTGTTTCCGGTGCCGACGACGGCCATGGCGTCGTCATTCTGACCGACATGTTCGGCGGTACGCCGTCCAATCTCGCCATTTCAGTCATGAGCAGCGGCCATACCGAAGTCATTGCCGGCGTCAACCTGCCGATGCTGATCAAGCTCGCCGGCGTGCGCGGCGAGAACAATATGGAGAAGGCGCTGGTGGAGGCCTCCGAAGCCGGACGGAAATATATCAATGTCGCGAGCCGCGTGCTTAGCGGAAAATAACGGCCCTTCATGACATCGCTCTCCCGGGAACTCCTCATCATCAACAAGCGCGGCCTTCACGCGCGCGCCTCCGCAAAATTCGTGCAGATGGTCGAGACTTTCGATGCCGCCATCACCGTTTCCAAAGACGGAATGACGGTCGGCGGCACCTCGATCATGGGCTTGATGATGCTTGCCGCGAGCCCCGGCTCGAGCGTCGTCGTCTCGGCCAGCGGCAGCCAGGCCGAAGAAGCGCTCGAGGCCTTGGACCAACTGATCCAGAATCGCTTCGGCGAAGAGATGTAGGCTTCGGCCGAGCTCATATAAACATATAAAGACTTCTTTATATCCTTATTGCCTTCGCATCCGAAGCCTGCTAAACGGCGGACATGCCGTGAGCTTGCATCCGGCCTATCCGTCGCGCGGTCATTTTCGCGCCTGCGCCAATTTTGAGACGTTTTTCAGCCTGGAGACCTCTATGAGCACTGAAAAAGATTATGTCGTCGCCGATATCGGGCTTGCGGATTTTGGCCGCAAGGAAATTACGATCGCCGAAACCGAAATGCCGGGGCTGATGTCCTGCCGCACCGAATTCGGCGATGCAAAGCCGCTGAAGGGCGCGCGCATCACCGGCTCGTTGCACATGACCATCCAGACCGCCGTGCTCATCGAGACGCTGGTGGCGCTCGGTGCCGAAGTCCGCTGGGCCTCGTGCAACATCTTCTCGACGCAGGATCACGCCGCTGCCGCAATCGCCGCTGCCGGCGTTCCTGTTTTCGCCATCAAGGGTGAATCCCTCGAGGATTACTGGGTCTATACCGACAAGATCTTCCAGTGGGCCGATGGCGGTCTTTCCAACATGATCCTCGATGACGGCGGCGACGCCACCATGTACATCCTGCTCGGCGCCCGCGCTGAAGCCGGCGAAGACGTGCTGTCGCATCCGCATTCCGAGGAAGAGGAAATCCTCTTCGCGCAGATCAAGAAGCGTCTTGCCGCATCGCCTGGCTGGTTCACCAAGCAGCGCGACGCCATCAAGGGCGTCACCGAGGAAACGACGACCGGCGTCAACCGCCTCTATCAGCTCAGCCAGAAGGGCCTGCTGCCCTTCCCGGCGATCAACGTCAACGACTCCGTCACCAAGTCGAAGTTCGACAACAAATACGGCTGCAAGGAATCGCTGGTCGACGGCATCCGCCGCGGCACCGACGTGATGATGGCCGGCAAGGTTGCCGTCGTCTGCGGCTACGGCGACGTCGGCAAGGGTTCTGCCGCCTCGCTTTCCGGCGCCGGCGCCCGCGTCAAGGTCACCGAAGCCGATCCGATCTGCGCATTGCAGGCCGCCATGGACGGTTATGAAGTCGTGCTGCTCGAAGACGTTGTTTCCTCGGCCGATATCTTCATCACCACCACCGGCAACAAGGATGTCATCCGCATCGACCATATGCGTGCGATGAAGGACATGGCGATCGTCGGCAATATCGGTCACTTCGACAATGAAATCGAAGTCGCCGCGCTGCGCAATCTCAAGTGGACCAACGTCAAGCCGCAGGTCGATCTGATCGAGTTCCCCAAGGGCAACCGCATCATCCTGCTTTCCGAAGGCCGTCTGCTCAACCTCGGCAACGCCACCGGTCATCCGTCCTTCGTGATGTCGGCTTCCTTCACCAACCAGACGCTGGCGCAGATCGAGCTCTTCACCAAGCCCGACCAGTATTCCAACCAGGTCTATATCCTGCCGAAGCATCTCGATGAGAAGGTCGCCCGCCTGCATCTCGACAAGCTCGGCGTGAAGCTGACGGAGCTTTCTGCGGAACAGGCTGCCTATATCGGCGTCTCGCCGAAGGGCCCGTTCAAGTCCGACCACTACAGATATTGATCTCATAGTTAATATCCACAAGATGTAGAAGCCGCGGCATTGACAAATGCCGCGGCTTATTTTTTGGACGCTCCCTTCCCGCAGATTCCCTTCCGAAGTATTGTTTTAAGACTTGATTCGGGACGCCGGACACCGTCCGACCGCTCCGAAAATGGGATGTCTTGTCGTAATGCGGCACATTGAAGGACGGAGACATACCGCGGATGTCGGAAATGAAAAACAGCCTGCCCGGTCAGGCGGATGATGGCGTTCGCGCCGGTCGCCGCCCGCTGATGGCAGGCCAAGAACATCAATTTGCAACGGCACACGAGGCCGCATCGCAAGAGAGATCATTGGCGCGCTTTCTGAAAGCCTGCGCGGCCGGCACGGCGTTTGCCGCGCTGGCGCGGCCGGTTCTGGCACAGACGGAGCAGCAGGCGGCGGCCTCGGCTCACCTCTTCACATCGTCGCAGGTTGTCGGCGTTTCCGTCGTCATCGGCGTCATATCGGCGGCCCTGCTTTCGACGCTGTGGCTGGTGCGCCAGCGCGGCAATCTGGAAAGCGAGAGCCGGGAGATCCGCTCGGCACTCTCCGATGCCCAGCAGCGCATTTCGCAATACCAGGCGCTGATCGCCGACAAGAACCGGCGGATCGTCATCTGGGACGGTAATGCTCGTCCCGAATTGCTCGGCCAGCTTCCGCCCGAGACCGGCGCGCCGCAGGACGGCGAATTTTTGGCCTTTGGCCTCTGGCTGAAGTCACGCTCGGCCGCCGATCTGGAAAAGGCGATCGACCGGCTGCGCGACGGGGCACAGAGCTTCGACATGGTGGTCGAAACCATCCGCGATGAAATCCTCGAGGCGCAGGGCCGGGTTTCCGGCGGCCGCGCCTTCGTCCGTTTCGTGGCGCTCAACAATTTGCGCGCCGAGCTCGCGGAGCTCAGGATCGAGCGCGACCGGCTGATGACCTCGATCTCGGCCTTCCAGACCATGCTCGATGCGATCGACATGCCGGCCTGGCAACGCGACCCGGCCGGTCGGCTGACCTGGGTCAACCAGGCCTATGGCGAGGCCGTCGAAGCGCGCTCGCCGCAGCAGGCGATCAATGAAGGCCGCGAGATGCTGACGACGGTGGCGCGCGAACGCATTCGCGCGACGACGACGCCGGAATCGCCCTTCCACGACACGATTTCGACGGTCGTGCACGGCAACCGCACATTCTTCGATGTCGTCGATGTCAGGCTTGCCGGCGGCTCCGCCGGGATCGCGATCGATGTGTCCGACATCGAGGCGGTGCGCGCCGAGCTGGAACGGACGCTGAAGAGCCATGCCGAAACGCTCGACCATCTCGCCACGCCGGTTGCCATCTTCGACGGCGACCGCCGGCTGCAATTCTACAACCAGGCCTTTGTCGCGCTCTGGGAGCTGGATATCGCTTTCCTCGAGGGCCGGCCTGATAATAGCGAACTGCTCGAGCGGCTGCGGGCAGCCAAGAAGCTGCCGGACCAGCTCAACTGGAAAAGCTGGAAGGAAGCGGCCCTTTCCGTCTATCGCGCACTCGACACGCAATCCGATCTCTGGCACCTGCCGAACGGGCAGACATTGCGTGTCTTTGCCACCGCCCACCCGCAAGGCGGCGCCACCTGGGTGTTCGAAAACCTGACCGAGCAGGTCGATCTCGAAACCCGCTACAACACGCTGGTCAAGGTGCAGGGCGAAACGATCGACCATCTTTCCGAAGGTGTGGCGGTGTTCGGCCCGGATGGACGCATCCGTCTGTCGAACCCGGCCTTCCGCGCGCTGTGGGGGATCACGGAAACCGAAGCCAAGCCCGCCACCCATATCCGCGCACTGGGCGAGGCCTGCGCGCCGTCCTATGACCGGCCGGATGGCTGGAAGGCCTTCGCGGAACTGATCACCAGCTTCGACGACGAACGCCGCTCGGGCCAGGGAACGCTGGAACTCTTCTCCGGCCTGGTGCTCGACTACGCCGTGATCCCGCTGCCGAATGCCCAGACCATGCTGACCTTCGTCAATATGACGGACAGCGTGCGTGCCGAGCGGGCGCTGACCGAAAAGAACGAAGCGCTGCGCAAGGCCGACGAGCTGAAGAACGACTTCGTCCAGCACGTTTCCTATGAGCTGCGCTCGCCGCTGACGAATATCATCGGCTTCACCGATCTCCTGCGCACCCAAGGGGTCGGACCGCTGAACGAGCGGCAGGCCGAATATATCGACCACATCTCGACCTCGTCGTCGGTTCTGCTGACGCTCGTCAACGATATTCTCGATCTTGCGACCGTCGACGCCGGCATCATGCGCTTGAACTACGCGGATATCGATCTCAACGACCTGCTCGACGACGTCGCGATGCAGATCGCCGATCGCCTGCACGAAAGCGGCGTGGCGCTCGAAATCACCGCGCCGGCCTATCTCGGCTCGATCGTCGCTGACCCGCAGCGGCTGAAGCAGATCCTGCTGAAGCTGCTTGCCAATGCGGCGAATTTTTCCCCCGAGGGCACCTCGATCTCGCTCGAATGCAGCCGCGACGGCACGGATTTCGTCTTCGCCGTCAGCGACCGCGGCCCCGGCATCTCGCCTGACATGATCGCGACGGTCTTCGATCGTTTTGCGACCGGAGCGAAAAGCGGCAAACGCGGCGGCGCGGGCCTCGGCCTGTCGATCGTCGACAGCTTCGTCAGCCTGCATCATGGCGACGTGACGATCGACAGCGAGCCCGGCAAGGGCACCACCGTCGTCTGCCGTATCCCCTCGGTCGATATTCCGCATACCGCGGCAGCCGAATGACGACCGGCAATACGATCTCGCTTTTCCTGAAAGACGAGGCGGCCACCATTCGACTCGGCGAAGACCTGGCGCTGGCCTTGAAAGCCGGTGACTGCCTCGCCCTTTCCGGCGATCTCGGTGCCGGCAAATCCTCGCTCGCCCGGGCGATCCTGCGCGCCATCGCCGACGACGAGGGGCTCGAAGTCCCGAGCCCGACCTTCACGCTGGTGCAATCCTACGATCTGCGCATTCCCATTTCGCATTTCGATCTCTACCGGCTCGGCGATCCCTCGGAACTGACAGAACTCGGCTTCGACGAGGCGCTGGAGAGCGGCATCTGTCTCGTCGAATGGCCGGAGATGGCAGAGAGCGAACTGCCCGCCCAGCGTATCGCACTGGGCTTGGAACATGAGGGCAGCGGCCGCCGGGCAACGATCAAGGTCTCGGACCCACAGGCCTCGCGAATCCGCAGGGTCCTGGCGATCCGCGCTTTCCTCGACGAAGCCGGCTATCCCGATGCCAAACGCCGCTTCCTGACCGGTGACGCTTCACTGCGCGCCTATGAGGCGATCTATCAGGACGATGGCCAGCGAAAAATACTGATGGATTGGCGCCCGCATCCTGAGGGACCGCCAGTCTATGACGGCAAATCCTACCCCAAAGTCGCGCATCTGGCACAGAACGCCTACCCTTTCGTTGCGATTGCCGATGCGTTGCGCGGGCGGGGGTTTGCGACGCCGGAGATTTACAAGGTTGATTATATCAAAGGCATCCTGCTGATCGAGGATCTCGGCACGGAAGGCGTGCTCGACGACGACGGACGGCCGATCGCCGAACGTTACCGGCAAAGCGTCGCCTGCCTCGCCCATCTTCATTCGATGCAGATTCCGCAGGATATCCCGGTTTCCGCAACCCATACGCATCACATTCCGGACTTCGACCGCACGGCAATGAAGATGGAAGTGCAGCTTGTGCTCGATTGGCATATTGCCTGGAAGCGCGGTACACCTCCCACCGATAGCGAACGGGCGGAGTATCTGGCGATCTGGGACGCGCTGATCGACGAGCTCGCCACAGCCGAGAAGAACCTGCTGCTGCGCGACTTCCATTCGCCGAACATCATCTGGCGCGAGGGCGAAAGCGGTATTGGCAAGGTCGGCATCATCGACTTCCAGGATGCGATGATCGGCCCGACCGCCTATGACCTTGCTTCCATCGTCCAGGATGCGCGCGTAACGATCGAACCGGAGCTCTTCCGTCAGTTGATGGACGATTACCTCACCCTGCGCCGTGCCCAGGGCGGCTTTGACGAAGCCGGGTTCATGAAAGCCTGGGCGATCATGTCGGCGCAGCGCAACTGCAAGCTTGCCGGTCTCTGGGTGCGGCTGTTGCAGCGCGACCGCAAGCTCGGTTATCTCAAACATATGCCGCGAACGCTTGCCTATCTCCAGGTCGCGTTCGAGCACGAGGCGCTTGCCCCCTTGCGCGATTGGTGCGCAAGGGCTGGAATAGGCCAAAGCGAATCATAAGTTCCGGATCAGCATGACGATCAGACAAGCCATGGTACTGGCCGCGGGTCTCGGCACCCGTATGCGCCCGATCACCGACACGATCCCGAAGCCGCTGGTGAAGATCGACGGCAAGCCGATGATCGACTATGCGCTGGATGCGCTGGTGGCGGCCGGCGTCGAACGGACGGTCGTCAATGTTCACCACTTTGCCGGCCAGATGCTCGATCATCTCGAGGCCTATCGCGGCCTCGACATCATCATCTCGGACGAGCGGGAAGCACTGATGAATTCCGGCGGCGGGCTGGCCAAGGGTCTGACGCTGCTCGATCGCGAGAACGTTTTCGTCATGAATGCCGATCTCTTCTGGATCGGCGAACAGTCCGGGCGGCCGACGAACCTGCAGCGCTTAGCCGGATTCTTCGATGCCGAACGCATGGACATGGCGCTGCTGTGCGTTGGAATTGAGGATACGACGGGTCATAACGGCCGGAATGATTTCGGCATGGCGGCCGACGGCCGGCTGACGCGGTATCGCGACGATCCGACCAATCCCGTCGTCTATGCCGGAGCGATCGTTATGAACCCGTCCTTGCTCGATGACGCGCCACAGGATGCCTTCAACCTCAATATTTATTTCGACAAGGCGATCGCGTGCGGGCGGCTTTTCGGCATGGTGCTCGAGGGCCACTGGCTGACGGTGGGAACGCCGGAAGCGATCGGCGAAGCGGAGGAAACGATCCGACGGCTGCGGGCGTTTGCGTGAGCTATGGCGGAGCGGCACCAGCCACGCATTCTGACGATCCCGGCGGGCCTCTCCTTCCTGAAAACGCTGGCAACGACGCTTTGCGACGGCCGGCTGACACCGCTCTTCCGGTATGAGACCGATGATCCGCTGTCGCTGTCCCGGGTGACGATCTACCTGCCGACGCGGCGCGCCGTGCGTGTACTGCGCTCGGAATTCGTCGACCTGCTCGGCGGCCGCTCGGCGATCCTGCCTGTTATTCGTGCTCTCGGCGAAACCGACGACGACAGCGGCTATTTCGACGAGGCACTGCCGGCAACGATCGATCTCGCCCAGCCGCTGTCGAATACCGCCCGACTGCTGGAGCTTGCGCGACTGATCCTTGCCTGGCGGAACAAACTGCCGGAGATCGTCCGCCACATTCATTCGGACTCGCCGCTGGTCGCCCCAGCCAGCCCGGCGGATGCGATCTGGCTCGCCCGCAACCTCGCGGAGCTGATCGATTCCATGGAAACCGAAGACCTCGACTGGTCGGAACTGTCGAAACTCGACACCGGCGACTATGCCGCCTGGTGGCAGCTGACGGCGGAATTCCTCCAGATCGCCAGCGCCTTCTGGCCGGAGCGGCTTTCGGAACTCGGCAAATCCTCGCCGGCGCGGCACCGAAACGCCATTCTCCGGGCCGAAGCATCCAGGCTTTCGGCGACGAAAACCACCGGGCCGATCATCATTGCCGGTTCGACAGGTTCGGTTCCCGCCACCGCCGATCTAATTGCCGCTGTCGCCCATATGCCTGAAGGGGTGATCGTGCTTCCGGGCCTCGATCTCTCCATGCCCGAGAAAGACTGGCAGATGGTCGCGCCGGAACCGGCACCCGGCCAGCTTGCCAATCCTGCAAGCCGGAGTCATCCGCAATATGGCCTGTCATCGCTGCTGAAGCGGCTGAAACTCACACGTGCCGAGGTGACGGCCCTCGACAGGCCGGAGCCCGACCTCGACCAGCGCGCCGAAATCCTGTCCCGGGCGCTCGTCCCGGCGGAGGCGACCAGCGATTGGGGGGCGTGGAAGAGCGCGCTGCCGGAGGGCGCGTTCACGTCAGCCTTCGCCGATGTTTCGCTGATCGAAGCCGCCAACGAGCGTGAAGAAGCAACCGCGATTGCCATCGCGCTGCGGCTGGCACTGGAAAGACCGGGGCAGGACGGCGAAAGCCGGGCGGCGCTCATCACGCCGGACCGCAATCTCGCCCGGCGGGTGATGGCTGAACTTTCCCGCTTCGGCATTCTCGCCGACGATTCGGCGGGTACACCGCTTGCGGCCACGCCGCAGGGCACGCTTCTGCAATTGCTGCTGGAGGCAGCGCTGCGCCCGGGCGATCCGGTGGCGATCGTCTCGCTGCTCAAACATCCGCTGGCCCGTTTCGGCCTGGAACGCGACGCATTGATTTCGGCGACCCGGGCGCTTGAGCTATTGGCGCTACGCGGCGGCGTGGCGGAGGTGGATATCAGCAGGCTTGAGCCGTTGCTGACCCATCAGCTTGCCGAACAGGCCGAGGACAGGCACGCGCCGCAATGGCGAAAGGCGCTTGCATCAGACGCCGCCGAGGCGGCATACGACCTTGCCCGCCGGGTCACACAAGCAACCGAGCCTCTGGCTTCGGCCTTGATGCGGCACCGGCCGGAAGATCGTGGGAGAACCGCGAGCTTCACCTTGTCCGAATGGGCGGAGCGAACCGGCCGTTCGCTTGAAGCGGTGGCGGTCGATCCGCACGGCGATCTCGCCGATCTCTGGTCCGATGAAGCCGGTGATGCGCTCGCCACCCTGCTCGGCGAAGTGATCGACACCAACGGCCAGATGGAGGCCGACGGGCCGCAATGGATCGACATCATGGCAGCGCTTGCCGCCGGTCATGCGGTAAAACCACGGGCGCTCAGCCATCCCCGCCTGTTCGTCTTCGGCACACTGGAAGCCCGGCTGCAGAGCGTCGATACGCTGATCCTCGGCGGGTTGACCGAGGGCACCTGGCCGGGGCAGACCGCCAACAATCCCTTCATTCCGCGGATGATGAAGACGGAAATCGGCCTTGAGCCGCCGGAGCGGCGCATCGGCCAGCTGGCGCATGACTTCGAGATGGCGAACGGCACGCGCCATCTGATCTATTCGCGCGCGCTGCGCCAGGGCTCGACGCCGACGGTCACCTCGCGCTGGCTGCAGCGGCTGCTGGCGCTTGCCGGAGAGGCGTTCGAAGCGGAATTGAAGGGACGCGGCAACCGGTTCCTCCGATGGGCCGGCCTGATCGATCGCGGCGAGGCCCAGGCCCCGGCACAGCGACCCTCGCCGAAACCGCCGCTGGCACTGCAGCCGACATCCTACTCCTTCAGCGAGGTCGGCCGGCTGCGCCGCGACCCCTATGCCATCTATGCCCGCCGCATTCTGCGGCTCGATCCCGTCGATGCGTTCAACAGCGATCCGGGAGCGGCCGAACGCGGCACGCTCTACCACACGATCATCGACCGGTTCATTCGCGAAGCCCATGTCGCCGGTACGCCGGATGCGGCAGCGGCGATGGAGCGCATTCTTTCCGAGCTTTTCGACATGGAGCGGCTGCCGCCGCATATCGATGCTGTGTGGCGGCCACGCTTTCGCGCGGTGGCCCGCGCCTTCCTCGACTGGGAGGCCGGACGGCGGCCCGGCATCCGCAAGACGCTGACGGAGGTGCGGGGCGGCGTCGAGCTGGAGCCGATCAATATCCGGCTCAACGGGGTTGCCGACCGGATCGACGTCACCGGACCGAACGCCGCCGATATCATCGACTACAAGACCGGCTACAATCCCTCGCCGACACAGGCACGCGTGCTTCTCGATCCGCAGCTTGCGCTCGAAGCCGCGGCCTTGAGCGCCGGCGCCTTCCGCGATGTCGGCAGTCTCGTGCCGCAGGACCTGCTCTATGTCCGCCTGCGGCCGGGACGCCGTTTTCAGGTCGACGCCGTCAACAACGAGAATTCGGCGCGCAGCGACAAGGCGAAATCGGCGATCGATCTCGCCGAGGAATCGATCGATCAGCTGGTCAAGTTCGTGAGTTTGCTGCAATCCGGCGAGAAAGGCTTTACCTCGCGGCTCATCCCGGCACAGCAATTCGATTTCGGCGGCGATTATGATCATCTCGCCCGCGTCTCCGAATGGTCGACAGCCGAGACCGAGGAGGGCGGCGGCGATGAGTGATGTAACACCTCTTCCGAGCGACGATGATCCTGGCGCCTGGATCGGCTGGACGACGATCCAGCAGGCGATTGCCTCCGATCCCGAGCGTTCCGCATGGGTCTCGGCCAATGCCGGTTCCGGCAAGACGCATGTGCTGACTCAGCGCGTCATCCGTCTCCTGCTTGCCGGGGCGCGGCCCTCCGCGATTTTGTGCCTCACCTATACCAAGGCTGCAGCTTCGGAAATGTCGAACCGCGTCTTCGAGAGGCTGGCAGACTGGGTGGTGCTCGACGATGAGGATCTGAGCCGGCGGATCACCCAGATCGAGGGGATGGCGCCTGAAGGAATTAAGCTTGCCGAGGCCCGCCGGCTGTTTGCCAAGGCGCTGGAGACACCCGGTGGGTTGAAGATCCAGACGATCCATGCCTTTTGCGAGGCCTTGCTGCATCAGTTCCCGCTGGAGGCCAACGTCGCCGGGCATTTCTCGGTTCTCGACGACCGCGCGGCGGAAGCGCTGCTTTCCGATGCGCGCCGGGCGCTGCTGACGGCGACCGCGCCGGAGGGAGACAGCGACCTCGCCGAGGCCTTCGCCTATGTGCTCGATCTCGGCGACGAATCCGGACTGGAAAATCTGCTCGGCGACATCGTCGCCAACCGCAACGCCATCCGTCGTTTCACGGCGACAGCCGAACGGCAGGGCGGTATCGAGATGTTTCTGCGTCAACGGCTTGGCCTTGCCCCCGATGACACCGAGAGCGGGATCGCGGCGCAGTATTGGCCGCTGCCGGCGCTTTCGGGCCACATGCTGGAGCTTTATCTGTCGCTTGCCGACCAGAAGGGCGGCGCGAAGGCGCAGGAAGTTGCCTACGGCCTCAGGCTTGCCGGGCGTGAACACGATGACGCAAAGCGCGCCGAGTTTCTCGAGAAAATCTTTCTGACCGTGAAGGGCGAGCCAAAGGCGGACTCGCAATTCACGGTCAAGGCCATGCTGACCGAAGCACCGCAGTTGACGGAGGCCGTCGCCGCTGCCCGCGCCCATGTCGCCGCAAGCCGCGACCGGCTGAAACTCATGCGGATGTATGGCGCAACCCATGCCGCGCTGGTGCTCGCAGACCGACTGAATCGCGACTATGAGGAGCTGAAGAAGCAGCGCAGCCAGCTCGATTTCGAGGATCTGATCACCCGCACCGCCGACCTTTTGACGAAAAGCGGCGTCGGCCCCTGGATCCACTATAAGCTCGATCGCGGCATCGACCATATCCTCGTCGACGAAGCGCAGGATACCAGCCCGATCCAGTGGAGCGTCATCCAGTCGCTCGCCGAGGATTTCTTCTCCGGCGAGAGCGCCCGGCCGGTCGTGCGCACGCTCTTTGCCGTCGGCGACGAAAAGCAGTCGATCTATTCCTTCCAGGGCGCAAGGCCGGAGCGTTTTTCCGAGGAAAGCGATCGAACACGGCGGCGTGTGACCGACAGCGGCCAGAATTTTTCCTCTGTCCGGCTGCCCCTCTCCTTCCGCTCGACCGCCGACGTGCTCGAAGCCGTCGACCACATTTTCAGGGAGCCCGACAATTCACGCGGCCTCAGCGCGCTCGGCGAACCGGTGGTGCATCGCTCCAGCCGCATCGGCCATCCCGGCGCCGTCGATCTCTGGGAAATGGTCGCGCCGGAAGCTGTGGTGAAGGAGGAGGACTGGACGGCGCCATTCGACGCGACGCCGGAAAGCGCGCCGGCGGCCATCCTGGCGCGACGGATCGCCCATTCGATCGGCGCGCTCGTCGGGCGTGAGACGATCGTCGACAAGGGTAGGGAGCGCCTGATCGAGGCCGGCGACATCCTGGTGCTGGTGCGCAAGCGCGATGCCTTCGTCAATGCGTTGACGCGCGCGTTGAAGCGCCGCGGCGACATTCCGGTCGCCGGCGCCGACAGGCTGGTGCTGACCAGCCATATCGCCGTGCAGGATCTGCTGGCGCTCGGCCGTTTCCTGCTGCTGCCGGAAGACGATCTTTCGCTCGCCGCCGTGCTGAAGAGCCCGCTTTTCGATCTCTCCGAGGACGACATCTTTGCGGTCGCCGGCCTGCGCGGCGACAATGAGAGCGTCTGGAGCCATCTCAAACGCTTCGCCGCCGACGGCACCGAGCGTTTCCGCGCTGCCGTGGAGACGCTGGAGCTGTTCCTTCGGCAATCCAGGAGCCTGTCGGTTCATGATTTCTATGCGCGGGTGCTCGGTAGCCATGGCGGGCGGCGGCAATTCCTTGCCCGGCTCGGCACCGAGGTCAGCGATATTCTCGACGAATTCCTGACCTTCACCCTGGATCACGAAAGCTCCGGCCTTCCCGGGCTGCAATCCTTCATCTCGACGCTGGAGCTCGAAGCCCCGGTGGTGAAGCGGGAGCAGGACAAGGGGCGCAACGAAGTGCGGATCATGACGGTGCATGCCTCCAAGGGCCTCGAGGCGCCGATCGTTTTCCTCGTCGACGGCGGTTCGAAGGCCTTCACCCATACCCATCTGCCGAAGCTGCGGCTGATCGAGACCGACGCCGATGAGCCGCCGATGCCCGTCTGGGTTCCCGTCTCCGATCTCGCCAATTCGCTGACCCAGGACGACGCCGTTCGTATCCAGATGCTGGCGGAGGAAGAGTACCGCCGATTGCTCTATGTCGCCATGACGCGTGCCGCCGACCGGTTGGTCGTTTGCGGTTACCGCGGCGTGCGTGTGAACAACGACACGTGGCATATGATGATTTCGACGGCACTGCGCGACGACCATCCGCATGTGGAGGCAACCACATTCTCCAGTCCCGATGGGCAATGGCCGGGGATCAAATGGCGCGTGCCACGGGTGGAACGACGCTTCGAGCGGGCCGACCGCGCCCGAGAGCGCGACAGCGAGGAGGCCTTGCCGGACGGTCTGTTGCGGCCATTGCCACCGCAGGCCGCGCTGCCCCGCCCGCTCAGCCCCTCCGGCGCCGGGACGATCATCGATGAAGACGAGGGCGGATTGCTCGTCGCATCTCCGCTGTTCAGCGAGAAGGAGCGCAGCGATCGTTCGCTGGAGAAGGGCCGGTTGATTCATCGCATGCTGCAGGCACTTCCCGAAATTCCACTTGGCGAACGGGCGGATGCCGCAGGCCGTTATGCCGAACGGGCGGCGCGGTTCTGGCCGGAAGCCGAACGGCGCAAATTAGTCGATTCGGTTCTGAAACTATTGGACGAAGAGGGACTGCAGGCCGTCCTGGGGACTGAGGCCCAGCCCGAGGTCTCGATCATGGGAACATTGACGTTCGATGACAGGCGTTATGCCGTCTCCGGCCGAATCGACCGGCTTGCCGTCCTTGCCGATCGTGTCGTCATCCTCGACTACAAGACCAATCGGGTGCCGCCGGCGACAGAGGCGGCCATCCCCTTCGCCCATCGGGCGCAGCTGGCAATCTATCGCGAGATCCTGGCGCCGCTCTATCCCGACAAGCCTATCGATTGCATGCTTGTCTACACCGAGAACGCCTCGCTCTACACGCTGAGCGAAAAGGCGCTCGGTTTGGCGCTTGCAGCGGTCAAGACAAAGTGAAATACCGGACATTGAAAATTCGGCACCGCACCATCACATGTGGTTCAACACTTGAGTTAAAGGAGCAGCCCATGGCTACCGTGAAAGTCGATATCAACAATTTCCAGTCGGAAGTTCTGGAATCTGCAGAACCCGTCGTCGTCGATTTCTGGGCTGAATGGTGCGGCCCGTGCAAGATGATTGCGCCGAGCCTTGAAGAAATCGCCGTCGAGATGGAAGGCAAGGTCAAGGTCGCCAAGCTGAATATCGATGAAAACCCGGAACTCGCCGCACAGTTCGGTGTGCGCTCCATTCCGACCCTTGCAATTTTCAAGGGCGGTGAAGTTGCCGATATCTCGGTCGGCGCCAAGCCGAAGACCGCGCTTTCGAACTGGATTTCGAGCGCTGCCTGATTGATATCGCCTCGCATTGATGAAAAAGCCCGGCTTCGACCGGGCTTTTTTCATGTCGCAATCTTCATTTGGGGGGCGTGCCGTTGTCGGAAAGTACATCGCCGACGAGATAGAGAGAGCCGCCGACGAGGATGCGCGGGGGTAGGCCTTCCGGATCGAGGAGGGCTTTTATGGCTTCCAGCGCATCGCCGACCGTCGACATCGGTTCGGCAACCAAGCCGGCATCATAGGCGGCATTCGACAATATCACCGGGTCGATCATCGCGTCGCTGCCGCGGATCGGCACGCAGAAAACCTTCTCGACCAAGCCGGCAAAGGCCCTGAAATAGCCGACAGGGTCCTTAGTGTTGATCATGCCGATAATCAGGAAAAGCGGCCGTGACTGGCGCTCTTCGAAATTGGCCATAGCTTCGGCGATGACTTCGCCGGCACCGGGATTGTGCCCGCCATCGATCCAGATCTCGGCGCCGGCGGGCGCATGCGCCAGTAGCCGGCCTTCGCCGAGACGCTGCAGCCGGCCCGGCCATTCCACGAGATTCATCGCCTTTTCCATCATCGTCTCGGTCACGGTGAAACCCGCGGCCTTGACGGCGCGAATGGCAGCGGCCGCATTGGCATATTGGTGGCGGCCGGGAAGGCGCGGCAGCGGCAGGTCGGCAAGACCGAATTCGTCCTGATAGACGAGCCGGCCATATTCCTCATGCGCCATGAAATCCTGCCCGAAGACGGCGCTCGGGCAATGCAGCCGCTCAGCCGTCGACATCAGCACGTCGAGTGCCGCATCATATTCCTGATGGCCGATGACGACGGGAAATCCCGGCTTCATGATACCGGCCTTTTCGGCGGCGATCAGCTCGACCCGGTCGCCGAGATAGGGCTGGTGATCCAGCGAGATCGGCATGATCACCGAGACGGCCGGATCGGAAATGACATTGGTGGCATCGAAACGGCCGCCGAGACCGACTTCGATGATCGCGGCATCGGCCGGCTGTTCGGAAAACAGGATGAAGGTGACGGCCGTCAGGATTTCGAAGACGGTGATATGCTGTCCGGCATTGGCACCAGCCACACGGCGCAGGGCCTCTGCAAAGACTGCGTCATCGACAAGCTGCCCGCGTCCGCCCGGCACACCGATGCGATAACGCTCGTGCCAATTGACGAGATGCGGCGAGGTGTGAACATGCGCGCTGTAACCGCCGGCTTCGAGCAGAGCCCGGCAGAAGGCGGTGACCGACCCCTTGCCGTTGGTGCCGGCAACATGGATCACCGGCGGCAATCTCCTGTGCGGATTGCCGAGCACCTGGAGAAGACGGGTGATGCGATCCAGAGACAGGTCGAAGCCCTTGGGATGCAATCCCATGAGCTTGTCGATCTCCTGTGCTGCCTCACTCACCGCGGTTTGGCCCCTGGGTATCATTTCGGCACCCCGCCTGCTTGTCGATTATCAGGCGCTCGCCGCCAGAGCGATCGCGCCGCTATTCATGTCATTCGCCGCCGAAACGGGCTTCTTCGTCAGGATCTTCAGGAGACGCGCCAGCGTTTCCGGAAGGTCGTGACGCTTTACGACCATGTCCACCATACCATGTTCCAAGAGATATTCGGAGGTCTGGAAGCCTTCGGGCAGTTTTTCACGCAAGGTCTGCTCGATCACCCGCTTGCCGGCAAAGCCGATTTCGGCGCCGGGTTCGGCAAGGTGAATATCGCCCAGCATGGCGTAGGAGGCCGTGACACCGCCGGTGGTCGGGTTGGTCAGGACGACGATATAGGGCTGGCCGGATTCCTTGAGCAGATCGACGGCAACGGTCGTGCGCGGCAGCTGCATCAGCGACAGGATGCCTTCCTGCATGCGCGCGCCGCCGGAAGCGGGGAACATCACCAGCGGGCACTTTTCGGAGGTCGCGCGCTCGAAAGCCTTGACGATCGCCTCGCCGGCGGCCATGCCGAGCGAACCGCCGATGAAGTTGAATTCATGCACGACGGCGACGAGCTTCAGGCCCTGCACTTTTCCGAGGCCGGCGAGGATCGTGTCCTCTTGTTCGGTCTTCAGGCGGCTGTCGCGCAGGCGATCGCTATATTTCTTCGAATCGCGAAACTTCAGCGGGTCCTGGGCGACCCTCGGCTGCGGCAGCGATTCGAACTCCCCATTGTCGAAAAGGTCGGCCAGGCGAGCCTTCGCCGGCATCTTCATGTGATAGCCGGAGGCCGGGATGACCCATTTGTTGCCTTCCAGGTCCTTATGGAAGACCATCTCTCCGGTCTCCGGGCACTTGATCCAGAGGTTCTCCGGCACTTCGCGACGGCCCAGCATGGAATTGATCCGCGGGCGAACGTAGTTGGTGATCCAGTTCAACTCGAATACTCCTGATTGACTAAAGCGCGTCCCGGGCTGTCAGCTGCTTGGCCGACGCTTTAGGTCTTTGTTTCCCGCATGTCGTTGCCGCAAAACCGCTGCACACTTTTGCGCGACATGCTTTGGTGCCAATGTGGGCATACTATTCGGCAGCAACAAGGCGTGCCGAACGGGTTCCCGAGGAAAGGCCGCGCACCAGCGTTGCGACCGCCTCAACCGTGTCCGCCGTCGCCCTGCCGTCCGCGGTCAAGCTCGTGGCGACTTGATTGACGATGGCGGTGCCGACGACGACCCCATCGGCCGAACCGCCGATGACCTTTGCATGTTCCGCCGTCTTGACGCCGAAGCCGACGCAGACGGGCAGCTGCGTGTGCTGCTTGATGCGTTCGACCGCGCCCGAAACCAGCGACGGATCCGGCAGCGCCGATCCGGTGATGCCGTTCATCGAGACGTAATAGACGAAACCGGAAGTGTTCTTCAAAACCTTCGGCAGGCGCTTTTCATCCGTCGTCGGCGTCGCCAGGCGGATGAAGTTGATACCTTTACGGATCGCCGGAAGGCAGAGTTCGTCATCCATTTCAGGCGGCAGATCGACGACGATCAGGCCGTCGATGCCGGCGGCGAGCGCGTCATCGAGGAATGTCTCGACGCCGTAAATATAGATCGGGTTGTAGTAGCCCATCATCACGATCGGCGTGGCGTCGTTGCTCTTGCGGAAATCGGCCGCCAGTTGCAGCGTTTTCTTCAGCGTCTGACCGCCTTTCAGCGAACGCTGGCCGGCGAGCTGGATCGCCGGGCCGTCGGCCATCGGATCGGAAAACGGCATGCCGAGCTCGATGATGTCGGAGCCCGCCTCCGGCAGCGCCTTCATGATGCCGAGGGAGGTATCGTAATCAGGATCGCCGCCCATGAAATAGGTCACAAGCGCCGGACGGCCCTCGGCCTTCAGCTCGGCAAAGCGTTTGTCCATGCGTGCGGTCATGTCTTACAGTCCCATTCCCAGAATCTTGCCGACGGTGAAGATATCCTTGTCGCCGCGGCCGGAGAGGTTCATCAGGATAATCTCGTCCTTGCCCATCTTCGGCGCGCGCTTGATCACCTCGGCAATCGCGTGCGAGGGCTCGAGCGCCGGGATGATGCCTTCGAGGCGCGTCAGCGTCTGGAAGGCCTCCAGCGCTTCGTGATCCATGATCGGTACATAATCGACGCGGCCGGTATCGTTCAGCCAGGAATGTTCGGGGCCGATGCCGGGATAATCGAGACCGGCCGAAATCGAATGGCCTTCCTTGATCTGGCCGTCGCCATCCTGCAGCAGATAGGTGCGGTTGCCGTGCAGCACACCCGGCGAACCGGCGGTGATCGACGCGCAATGTTCGTCGCCCTGCAGGCCCTTGCCGCCGGCTTCGACGCCGACGATCTTGACGGTGGGATCATCGAGGAAAGGATGGAAGATGCCGATGGCGTTCGAACCGCCGCCGACGGCAGCGATGACGAGATCCGGCAGGCGGCCTTCGGCGGCCAGCATCTGTTCTTTCGCTTCCGCGCCGATCACCGATTGGAAATCGCGGACCATCTCCGGGTAGGGATGCGGACCGGCTGCCGTTCCGATCAGGTAATAGGTATCCTCGACATTGGTGACCCAGTCGCGCAGCGCCTCGTTCATGGCGTCCTTCAGCGTGCCGCTGCCGGCTGTCACCGGTTTGACTTCGGCGCCGAGCAGCTTCATGCGGAAAACGTTCGGCGCCTGACGCTCGACGTCGGTAGCGCCCATATAGACGACGCAGGGAAGGCCGAAGCGGGCGGCGACGGTGGCGGAGGCAACGCCATGCTGGCCGGCGCCGGTTTCGGCGATGATCCGGGTCTTGCCCATGCGCTTGGCGAGCAGGATCTGGCCGATGCAGTTGTTGATCTTGTGCGAGCCGGTGTGGTTCAGCTCCTCGCGCTTGAAATAGATCTTGGCGCCACCGAGTTCGGCCGTCAGCCGCTCGGCGAAATAGAGCGGGCTCGGGCGACCGATATAATGCGCGCCGAGATGCTTCAATTCGGCCTGGAATGCCGGATCGTTCTTCGCCTTATCCCACTCGTCCTGCAGATCAAGGATCAAAGGCATCAATGTTTCGGCAACGAAACGACCGCCATAGATGCCGAAGCGGCCGTCTTCATCAGGCCCGGAACGGAAGGAATTCGGTTTAAGCGTCTCGTTCACTCTCAACTCCCTGAGGCCATGACAGGCGCATCCGCCTCTTCGACCGCATCGAAAAATTCATCGATCATTGCGACGCTCTTGACGCCAGGCGCAGTTTCGACGCCTGAGGAGACGTCGATACCACGCGCCTTGGTATTGGCCAGCGCATCCGCGACATTGTCCTTGTTCAACCCGCCAGACAGCATGTAGTCGATGCTGCCGTCGAGCCAGCTCAGAAGGCTCCAGTCGAAGGAAATCCCGTTACCGCCGGGCAATTCCGAACCCTTCGGCGCTTTCGCGTCGAACAGGAAACGGTCGGCGATGCCGATATAGGCTTCGACGCGCCTGAGATCATCGGCGGTGCGCACGGAAAAGACTTTCATGACCGGCAGGCCATAGAGCGCCTTGATCGTCAGCACGTGTTCGGGGCTCTCATTGCCGTGCAGTTGCAGAATATCCGGCTTCAACAGCGAGACAATCTCGTCCAGCTCGTCATTGGTGGGATCGACGACGACGGCGACGATCTTCGCCTTGCCACGCGCCGGTTCGGCCAGTTTTGCCGCCAGGTCCGGCTCGATGTAGCGCGGGCTCTTTTCGAAAAAGATAAAACCGATATGGGTCGCGCCGCGTTTCAGCGCACGATCGATCGCTTCGGGCGTCTTCAAGCCACAGATCTTAATATCGGTTTTCATGGCAGCGAAGTGACACGAAATGCGGCAAGAGTCGAGCCAATTTGCATGGTACGCCGTATTTAGCGCCCACGTCGGTCAGTCGAAATCAATGGCGTGCAACTGGCTGCCATGCCGCTTCAACCAGGATTTCGCTTCCTCCATGCCGGGGCAAAGCTTCTTGCAAAGCGCCCAGAAGCGGGGCCCGTGGTTCATCTCCTTGAGATGGGCAACTTCGTGGGCGGCGAGATAATCGATCACCGAGGGCGGCGCCATGACGATGCGCCAGGAAAAGCTCAGATTTCCCTCCGACGAGCACGAGCCCCAGCGGCTGCGCGTATCTTTCATCGAGATCGAACGGATCGACGCCCGGATCATGCCGGCATGCAACGTCGCCAGCTTCCCAAGGTCGGCGCGCGCCTCTTTCTTGAGGAAGGCCGCGATGCGCCGCCCGACATGTTCCGGCATTCCGCTAACCAGCAGCACCGGTCTGCCATCGATGGAAACCGCTTCCGTCAGGCCGCGCAAGCTGCCGGTATGCTGGATGCGATGGGAAACGCCGCGAAAGAGAATTTCACCGCCGTCGCGCAGGCCGGCATTGGTCGAAAACTTGGCAAGCTTGGTCAGCAGCCACCCCTGGTGCCGATCGAGAAAGGCGTTGACCTCGCGCGCCGCAAGACCTTTCGGCACCGTCATCTTCAGGGCCCGGCCGCCCGGCTCTATGCGCAAGGTGATGCGCGTCGCCCGGTCGTGCTGCTTGATGGTCAGCGGCATCAGCCGGCCGGCCACGTCAAGCGTCCGCGTTTCGGGCGGCGCCGGTTTTCGGGCTTTCGGCCTTGTCTTCAGAAGCGAGAACATGGTTGTTTCTACCCGATTCGCCGGGGCAGCGGACATAGAAAAACCGGCATCGGAAGATGCCGGTGATTTTCAGCGTTCAGGCCTTCATGGCGTCTGGTATTCAGCGACCGGGCCGTTGTCGTCACGCTTGGCGTTCTTGCGGTCACGCATGAAGCGATCGAACTCTTCCTGGTCCTTGGCGCGGCGAAGTTCGCGCATGTAGGCGTCGAATTCCTCGCGCATTTCATCGAGCTTGCGGCGCTCTTCCTCGATCCGGTCGATCTCGGCCTTGCGCCAGTCGTCGAAGGCGACATTGCCGGTCGAGAAATGCGGGCGGTGACGGCCGTTCGAGCGGCGGCACGAGGCAAAGAAGCCATCGGTCGCCTGGTTGACGTCACGCTTGAAGCCGCGCAGACGGTCGCCGAAGATGATGTAGGCAAGCATGGCAAGACCCAGAGGCCAGAAAACCATGAAGCCGAGAATCATCAGGGCAATGGTAGCCGGAGTCCAATCCGGTCGAAGCAATGCTGACTGGTTCATCGTGCGGGTATCCCTCGCTTTCCGCGCCCGGCAGAATACCGAACGCTGAAATCGATGTGGTTACCGCAACCACGGCCTTCAAGACGATTGCCCGTGAAATCGGACAAGGCCTTGAATCCGTTTTTCTAATTCAGCTACACCTAAATCAGGCGCTGCGGCCGCCCTTGATAACACGCGGCACCGGCGGCTTGACGGCGGAACGAGAATGCTCGCGGACGAAATTGATGATGCGCGGCGCAATCTCGCGGCGGAAACGCGAGCCGTTGAAAACACCGTAGTGGCCGACATCCGGCTGAAGATAATGCATGCGCATATGTTCGGGGATGTTGACGCAGATGGTCTGCGCCGCCTTGGTCTGGCCGACGCCCGAGATATCGTCATTCTCACCTTCGACGGTCAGAAGCGCCACCTTGCGGATCGCTGCCGGATCGACGCGTTTGCCGCGATGCATCAATTCGCCCTTCGGCAGCGAATGCTTGATGAAGACCTGCTCGACCGTCTGCAGGTAGAATTCGGCGGTCAGATCCATGACGGCGAGATATTCGTCGTAGAAATCACGATGTTTTTCCGGTTCGCCATCGTTCTTCACCAGATGCATGAAGAATTCCTTGTGGGCGACGAGGTGGCGGTCGAGGTTCATCGACATGAAGCCCGAAAGCTGCAGGAAGCCGGGATAGACCGGGCGCATGAAGCCCGGCTGCGGCCAGGGCACATTCATGATGACATTATCGGAGAACCACTGCAGCGAGCGCTCCTGGGCGAGCTTGTTGACCGCCGTCGGGTTGATGCGCGTGTCGATCGGGCCGCCCATCAGCGTCATCGACGACGGGGACAGCGGATCGTTGGCTTCCTCCATGACGGCTGCGGCTGCCAGCACCGGGACGGAAGGCTGACAGACGGCGATCACATGCGTATCGTGGCCGAGGAAATGCAGCATTTCGATGACGTAGTCGACATAATCGTCGAAATCGAAGGAGCCTTCCGTCATCGGCACCATGCGGGCGTCGATCCAGTCGGTGATGTAGACATCGGCACTCGGCAGCAGCGCCTCGACCGTGCCGCGCAGCAGCGTCGCATAGTGGCCGGACATCGGCGCGACAATCAGGATGCGCGGGTCATTGCCGCGGGCGGCAGGACCACTGCGGGCGAAATGCAGGAGATTGCAGAAGGGTCGCGACCAGACGATCTCTTCGCGGACAAAAACCGTCTGATCACCGATCGCCGTCTGCTTCAATCCGAATTCCGGCTTGCCGTAGCGGCGGGTCGTGCGTTCGAACATTTCGAGGCTTGCCGCCATCGTCCGGCCGAGCGGCGTATGGGAAAACGGATTGAGCGGATTGGCATAGGCAAACCGCATGATATCGGCCGCGGCGCGAAACGGCGCCATGGCAGCATGGTTCAATTCATAAAGCTGATAAAACAAAGGCGCCACCTTTCTCTATCGAAAAGATGACGCCGATTGAAAGGCATCGACTCTTTCCGTTACGCGGGCACGTCACTCAGACTAACAGTTTTTTGTTGCGCAGCAACATAGACGAACCAGACCCGCACAAGAAATGCCGGAGAAGTGACTCTCCGGCATCATTATCGACTGGAAAACTTAAGGTTCTCAGCAGGAATCGTTGTTAACGATCCGCTACGAAGGTCTGTTTCTGGGTGCCGAGACCTTCGATTCCGAGTTCGACCACGTCGCCGGCCTTGAGATAATGTGGCGGTTTCATGCCCATGCCGACACCCGGAGGCGTACCGGTCGAAATCACGTCGCCCGGATGCAGCGACATGAACTGGCTGAGATAGGCAACGATGTGGGCGACACCATAGACCATGGTCTTGGACGAACCGTTCTGCATCGTCTGGCCGTTGACCTTGAGCCACATGCCGAGGTTTTGCGGATCGGCGATTTCGTCCTTGGTGACCAGCCAGGGACCGATCGGTCCGAAGGTGTCGCAGGACTTGCCTTTGGTCCACTGACCGGCGCGCTCCGTCTGGAAGGCGCGCTCGGAAACGTCGTGAGACACGCAATAGCCGGCGACGTAGTCGAGCGCGTCGGCCTCGCTGACGTATTTCGCGGTCTTGCCGATGACGACGCCGAGTTCGACTTCCCAATCGGTCTTTTCCGAACCGCGCGGAATCCGGACGCTGTCATTCGGACCGACGATGGCCGAGGTCGCCTTCATGAAGATCACCGGCTCGGGCGGCACCGTCGCACCGGTTTCGGCGGCATGATCGGAGAAATTAAGGCCGATGCAGATGAATTTGCCGGTGCCGGCAACGCAGGCGCCGATACGGCCGGGGGCAAGCTCCGGAAGGCTGTTCGGATCGATCGCTGCGATCTTTGCAAGGCCCGCCGGCGAAATCGCCTCGCCGCCGATATCGGCGACATGACCGGAGAGATCGCGGATCTTGCCATCGGCATCGAGAAGTGCCGGTTTTTCACTGCCTGCTTCGCCAACACGCATCAGCTTCATGGAATTTCCTCCTCATCGAAAACGGATTTGCAGCCACCTATGAACGAATTATTCACCGGTGTCATTACGGCTTTGCCGCCAAGCGGTACGGCTTTCCCGAATTCGAATGGATTTCGGCGCAACCCGCATGAATGCGGCATCACCGACGCTGGCGTGAGCTGCTTTTTGAAGACAGTCCGTCCATCCAACTGCGACGACACTGCGCTTGCCAAGGCTGCGAAGCAGGAAATATGACTTGGCTCCAGTCCAAGATGAGATGGAGTTCGACATGCACCTCTCCCAGGCCGTCGTGCGCACAGAACATGCAAGCCGCTACCTGCAGCAGCTCTGCAAACACTGGAGCCATAAATTCAGCGTCGATTTCGATCCGCACAAGGGCCGGGTGCCGTTCAGCGAGACGGCCGAGGTGACGTTCACCGCCGACGATGCGGCGCTGACCATGATGCTTTCCGTCGCCGACCCGGCACAGCAGGCAAGAATGCAGGGCGTGATCGACGATCATCTGAAGCGCTTCGCCTTCCGCGAGGAACTCGACATCGTCTGGACGGACTGACCGCACCCGCGCATTTACGCCCCAACCCTGGGAATAAGCATGACACAGAGCAATAGCCGCGAATCGCAATATCCGATCGATCCGATATTTCTCGACCGCTGGTCACCGCGCGCCTTCACCGGCGAAATCATCGAGGAAGCCCAGCTGCTCAGCCTGCTCGACGCCGCCCATTGGGCGCCCTCCTCGTCCAATCAACAGCCTTGGCGTTTCGTTTACGCGCTCAAGGGTTCGGAGCATTGGGAAAAATTCGTCGCATTGCTCGTCGATGCCAATCAGGAATGGGCTAAAAATGCGTCGGCGCTGATCTTCGTCGTGTCGCGCAGCTTCACCGGCGCTGCCGGCTCCGGCGAGGAAAAACCAAGCTATACCCATTCCTTCGACGCCGGCACGGCCTGGGGATACTTGGCGCTGCAGGCCCGCCTCTCGGGCCTCTATGCCCACGGCATGGGCGGCATCAAACACCAGGAAATCATGAAGACCTTCGGCATTCCCGAGGGTTACCGGGTTGAGGCCGGTGTTGCCGTCGGCCGCCTAGCCGACAAGAGCGTGCTTTCCGAACGCAATCAGGCGCGCGAATTCCCCAGCCAGCGCAAGCCACTCGCCGAGGTCGCCTTCAACGGCCGTTTCGTTGCGAACTGAGCAATCTCGAAAACGAAAACCCCGCCATTCCAAGGACGGCGGGGCTTTTTTAATGTCGAATATCCATCAGATATCGAGGTTTGCGACGCTCAACGCGTTGTCCTGGATGAATTCGCGCCGCGGCTCGACTTCATCACCCATCAACCGGGCGAAGAGGCCGTCGGCATCGGTGGCGTCGTTGACCTTGACCTGCAGCAGCGAGCGGACATTCGGATCGAGCGTCGTCTCCCAGAGCTGCTCGGCATTCATCTCACCCAGACCCTTGTACCGCTGCATGCTCAGGCCCTTGCGGCCGGTTGCAAAGATTGCGTCGAGCAAGGCGCGCGGGCCGGAGATTTCGACATCGCCTTCGCGGCGATGCAGCGACGGCGGCGTCTGATAGATTTCCTTGAGACGTGACGTCAGTTGGTCGATGTGCCGGGCATCTGAGGAGCCGATCAGCGCCATATCCAGCACGACGATTTCCTTGACGCCGCGGACCATGCGTTCGAGGCGCAGACCGCCATCGCTGCTCAGATCGCCCTGCCAGCCGCGCTCGGTTTCCTCGGCAATGATGTCGAGGCGCCTTGCCACCTCGCTCGTCAATGCCTGGGCTCTTGCCCGGTCGCTGACGAGTTCGGCATTGAGGGCACCGGCGATCGCCGCCTGTTCGATGACCGCACGATTGTAACGCGAATGAAGATTGTCGAGCAAAGCACGCATGCGCAGCGCGTCGAGGATGACCTCGCGCAGATCCTGGCCGGTGCGAACTTCACCGCTGCCGAGTTTCAGCGCCGCGTCTTCCAGGCCCTGGCTGATGAGATATTCCTCGAGCGCCTTTTCGTCCTTCAGATACTGCACCGACTTGCCGCGCGCGACCTTATAGAGCGGCGGCTGAGCGATATAGAGATGGCCGCGCTCGATCAGTTCCGGCATCTGCCGGAAGAAGAAGGTGAGCAGCAGGGTGCGGATATGGGCGCCGTCGACGTCGGCGTCCGTCATGATGATGATCTTGTGGTAGCGCAGCTTTTCGACGTTGAACTCGTCCTTGCCGATGCCGGTGCCGAGCGCCGTGATCAGCGTGCCGATTTCCTGGCTCGACAGCATCTTGTCGAAACGGGCGCGTTCGACGTTGAGGATCTTGCCGCGCAGCGGCAGGATCGCCTGGTTTTCGCGCGACCGCCCCTGTTTGGCCGAGCCGCCGGCGGAATCGCCCTCGACCAGAAAGACTTCGGATTTTGCCGGATCACGTTCGGAGCAGTCAGCAAGCTTGCCGGGCAGCGAAGCGATATCGAGCGCGCCCTTGCGGCGGGTCAATTCGCGGGCCTTGCGGGCCGCTTCGCGGGCGGCGGCGGCCTCGACGACCTTGCCGACGAGAATCTTGGCTTCGCTCGGATGTTCTTCGAACCAGGTGTTCAGAGCCTCGTTGACCAGGCTTTCGACGACAGGGCGAACTTCCGAGGAAACCAGCTTGTCCTTGGTCTGCGAGGAGAATTTCGGATCGGGCACCTTGACCGACAGCACCGCCGTCAGGCCTTCGCGGCAATCTTCGCCCTGCAGCGTCACCTTTTCCTTTTTGGTGATGCCGGAATTGTCGGCATAGGAAACCACCTGGCGCGTCAGCGCCGCGCGGAAGCCGGCCATATGCGTGCCGCCGTCGCGCTGGGGAATGTTGTTGGTGAAGCAGAGCACGTTCTCGTGATAGCTGTCGTTCCACCACATCGCGACTTCGACGGTGATGCCGTCCTTTTCGCCGCGGATGGCGACCGGCTTGTCGACGAGCGACTTTTTGGCCCGGTCGAGATAGGCGACGAACGCCTCGAGGCCGCCGTCATAACGCAGTTCTTCCTGCTTGATATCGGAATGGCGCTTGTCGGTCAGCAGAATGCGGACGCCGGAATTCAGGAAGGCGAGTTCGCGCAGGCGATGCTCCAGCGTGCCGTAATCGAACTCCGTCATGGTGAAGGTGTCGCTGCTCGGCATGAAGCTCACTTCCGTGCCGGTCTCATTGGGCGCATCGCCGGTGACCTTCAGTGGCGCATCGGCCACGCCGTGGGTGAAGCTCATTTCATGGATCTTGCCCTGGCGGCGAATCTTCAGCTTCAGCCAGACGGACAACGCGTTGACGACGGAAACGCCGACGCCATGCAGGCCGCCTGACACCTTGTAGGAATTCTGGTCGAACTTACCGCCGGCATGCAACTGCGTCATGATGACTTCGGCCGCCGACACCCCTTCGCCGGTGTGGATGTCCGTCGGAATGCCGCGGCCGTTATCGGTGACGGTCACCGAGCCATCCGGATTGAGGCTGACGGTAACGATGTCCGCATGGCCGGCGAGCGCTTCGTCGATCGCGTTGTCGACGACTTCATAGACCATGTGATGGAGGCCGGAGCCGTCGTCGGTATCGCCGATATACATGCCGGGACGTTTGCGCACGGCATCGAGGCCCTTCAGAACCTTGATGGAATCTGCGCCATATTCGGTGCTTACGCCGTTTTCCGTCGCGGATGTATCGCTCATTCTGTCGAGATTTTCCCTGTTGTCGTAAAGCAGCGGCGGGCCTTGCGAATCACCGGCTCTCTTCACCCTCGTATATAGGGTTTTTTGAACTCAGTTCCCAATGGCAACTCCCCTGAACCTGGCATAAATCAGGGGATTATGACGCTTTTCCGTCACCTTTGCCGTCATTTTCGAGAAGAGCCGATAGCTGGCCTATCTCTGCACTGTCAAGGTTGCGGATCCGCCGCGCCAAACGGTTGGCAAATTCGGTATATTCCGGCGGCAGGCCTGACGTGTCGATGACGACGCGTGGATCCGAAGAACGGGCGAGCAGGAACAATTCCTCGGCCTCATCCCAGATGATGTTGAAATAGCCGGCAATGCGCTGCAGCAGATCGAATGTCGGCAAGCCGCGCTTGCCGTGTTCGAGCGCCGAGAGATAGGCGGGAGAGACATTCAGCGCTTCCGCCATCTCCTTCTGCGACACGCCCTTGCGGGCTCTCAGCCGGCGAACCGCCTCTCCGAAGGGAGTCATGGCCGTTCCCCAAGCCGCCGAGACAGGCGGATATAGAGCGCGCCCTCGCCGCCATGATGCTGTGCGGCGGACTCGTAGGAGGAGATCAGGTAGCGGAATTCCGGCTTCGAGAACCAGAGGGGCACGGCCCGTTTCAGCGCGCCGTCGCTGCCCATCGAGCTGCCTTTGCCTGTTATGACCAAGACATGGCGCATGCCGCGCTCGTGGGCGCGGATGAGAAAATCGAGCAGGATGACATGAGCCTCGCTCTGTACCAGCCCGTGCAGGTCGATGCGCGCTTCGAGCGCCAGCCGGCCCTTGGCGATCTTGCGCTTGACCGGCCTTTCCAGTGGATGATGCACCCCGGCGGATGGTTTCGCCGTCGCGGGTGCTGCTGGCTGCATCGGCATCGGTGATGCGTGTACCTGCTTTTCGGCTTTCTCCTGCTCGGCCGTCGTTTCGGCGAGAAAAGCGTCGAGTTCGGTCAGTTCACCCGCCTTGCCGGGCATCGGCCGGGTGCTGCGGGCGACCTTGCCCCAGAGGATCCTCTCATCGGCAGTGAGTTTACGATCCCTGGCCATCAGTCGAATCGTCCGGCGGCGGCGTTGGGAATGAGAATGGCGAAATCGGCGTCGTTGCGCACGGTGCCAGCCATATCACCCGAAAGATCCCCCGAGCCGGTGAAGATATCGCCGCGCGTCGGTCCGACGATCGCCGAGCCGGTATCGAGTGCCAGCATCAGCCGACGGAAGGGCCGGCCGTGATCGAGATGGGTGAGGCTTTCGGCGCGGATGAAAAAGGGAAAACCGAACGTATGGATCAACCGGTCGACTGCAAGCGATCGGCCGGCAAGAAGCGGCACCTTGGCGGCGGCGACCGGACCAGCCTCAGGATCGGCAACCGGCGTCTCGCGGAAAAAAATATATGAGCGGTTGTGCCATAGCACCTCGTCGACGCGCTCGGGATTAAGCGCCAGCCAGGAACGAATCGTCTGCATCGAGATGTCGGCACGATCGATCTCGCCGCGGTCGATCAGCAGTTTGCCGACAGCGGAGAAAGCATGGCCGGCCTTCGCAGCATAGGTGATGCGGCCGATACGGCCGTCACTGTAACGCAGGCGGGCCGCCCCCTGCACATGTACGAAGAAGACATCGACCTTCGATTTCGCCCAGGCGATTTCGAGACCGCGACCTTCGAGATAACCCTGATCGATCGCGCGGCGATCCGGATAGGCGTCGATACGCCCATCATGCAGACGGCCGAAAGCATAAGACTTGTCGAGCTCGGCGGGGCGATTGGTGTCGTCGAGATCGATCAGATCGTCCGGGCGACGGTAGAAAGGGAAACGGAAGGTTGCGTCAGGCCGCTCCGACACCTCGATATCCGGTTCGTAAAAGGCGGTAACGAAGCCGGAATTGCCATCCTTGCGGCGGATCAGGAAGGGCCGACAGTGCGTCTCGAAAAAGCCGCGCGCCGATGCCGGAGACGACGGCGCGACATCTTCGGCGGCCAGCAGAAGCGGAAGCAGATCTTCCGAACTCAGGCCAAGCGATCCGGTGCGGTAGGGCTTGACATCGGTGATCTGGCGACGGCAATTTCGCATGACTTCAAAAAGGCCGGAGGGATCATCATCCTTCCAGCCTTCCAGAGTGTCGAAACTTATGGCCTGCAGGACGAAGTCCGATGAGTGGTCACTCATGTTCCGATTCGGTCGCCACGAGTTTCCAGTTCGGATCGCGCGAACGGGTGTCGCGGGCGAAGGTCCACAGATCGTTGACCTCGGCGACGTTTTCGGCGTCGCCTTCGATCAGCACGTCCGCCTTGTCGTAGGTGGCCGATATCAGCTGGCTGATGATGCGAACGGTGATCTGCGCTTCGCTGCCCTTGGTCTCCGCATGGGTGATTTCGGCCTTGTCGATACCGACGAAGGTGGACTTAACCTTGTCGCCCCGGGCTTCGCGCTCGCCGATCGCCGCATCGAAGCCGTCATAGACTTCGCGGGACAATAAATTCTTCAGCGTTTTCCGGTCGCCATCGGCATAGGCCATGACGATCATCTCGTAAGCCATGCGGGCGCCGTTCAGAAACTCCTTCGGGCTGAAGGCGGGATCAGCCTTGTTCAACGCGCGCAGCGATTCGTTGAGCGGCGTTCCGGGCGCAGCAACGGCATCAATGGCGGCGAAGCGATCCTCATCCTCGGTCGTCGCATCGCGGCGCGGCAGCGTTACGACCTTGCCGCCATCGGCGGCTTCAGCCGGCGCTGCATCCCGCGGCGTATAGAGATCGCGCGGCGGCTTCTCATTTCCTGTGCGGCGCCCGAGCACGGAGCGCAGCTGAAAGAAAATCAGCACAGCCGCCACCAGGAAGAATAATGTGATGAAGTCGTTCGAACTCATATCGTATCGCAGCCGCCGTTAACATCTCTGATTTGTACTCCCATATAGTCTGCCTATACAGATGATTCAAATGATGGCTGGCATCTTCGCCGGCCTTAAGAGGAGACCGGCAAGCCCGGGACATGACGACCATGCGTTTTTCGATCCTGCCAGCTTTCATTCTGCTGCTGCCGCTCGCCGAAATTGCCGGTTTCGTCGTCGTCGGCCGGGCGATCGGATTGTGGCTGACGCTGGCGCTCGTCATGCTGGGCTTCGTTCTCGGCATGATTCTGCTGCGCCGGCAGGGCATCGGTATTTTGCGCCGCATGTCGAGCGAAGGACGAAACGGGGTGATGCCGGGCCGCGAGCTGCTACAGCCGGCGATGAACGTCATCGCCTCGCTGCTGCTGATCATTCCTGGCTTCATCACGGATGTCATTGCCATCCTGATCCTCATTCCGCCGGTGCGTGATTTCGTCTGGCGGTGGGTCGCCAAACGCTTCGTCACCGTCCATGCCAGAGGCGGCTTTTCCACCGGACCGCAACCCGATTTCCGCGACCGCAAGCCGAACTCGAAGGTGGTCGATCTCGACGATGAGGACTATCATAGGGAGCCGGACCGCAACTCGCCATGGTCCGGCAAACATCTCGGCGATTGAGGCACTTCGACCGATCAACCGGACCAAGCGCCCAGGGTTGTAAGCCCTTCCCCGAAATGTTAGATGGCGGCACCATTCCCATGCCCCTCGAGGAAAAGCCAATGGCAGACGACGATAACAACAGCAACGGTGCGGCCAGCCCCACCCTTTCGATCCTTGCGCAATATACCAAGGATCTCTCCTTCGAAAATCCGGGTGCGCCGCGTTCGCTGCAGGCCCGCGACAAGGCGCCGACGATCAACATCAATGTGAACGTCAACGCCAATCCGCTTTCGGATACGGATTTCGACGTCGTGCTGTCGCTGAATGCCGAAGCCAAGGACGGCGACAAGACGGTTTTCCATACCGAACTCGCCTATGGCGGCGTCTTCCGCGTTGCCGGTTTCCCGCAGGAACACATGCTGCCGGTGCTCTTCATCGAGTGCCCGCGCATGCTCTTCCCCTTCGCCCGTCAGATCATCGCCGACGTCACCCGCAACGGTGGTTTCCCGCCGCTGATGATCGACCCGATCGACTTCACGCAGATGTTCGCTCAGCGCGTTGCCGAAGAGCAGGCCCGCGCCAAGGTTCAGGCCGTTCCGAACTGATCGGATTTTTTCGGTTTTGAGATGTGATGCCCGGGCAAGTCCCGGGCATTTTTAATTGAGGCCGGTTTAATTGAGGCTGGCGTATTTCGCCCAGATGCCTTTTTCACCGAGCTTGGCCACGAGCGCCTCGTGCGCCTGCGCCTCGGACTGGCTGAGGCGCGGGGCAAGCGGGCGGGGCCGCTCGAGCACGGATGCAATTACCACATCCTCTTGCTCCGCCCCGTCGCCGCGACCGTTCTGACCTGATGTGGCGGTCATGCTCAGGCCGAAAGCTGCCTGCCTGCCGCCGATCATCTCGATATAGACTTCGGCGAGCAGTTCGGAGTCGAGTAGCGCGCCGTGTTTGGTGCGGTGCGAATTATCGATGCCGTAACGCCGGCAGAGCGCGTCGAGCGAATTCGGCCCCATCGGATGTTTGCGCCGCGCCATCGACAGGGTATCGACCACCCGCTCCGGCAGGATTGGCGGTAAACCGATCCGCGCGAATTCGGCGTTGATGAAGCCCATGTCGAACGTGGCGTTGTGGGCGATCCACTTCGCATCACCGAAGAAAGCAAGGATTTCTTCGGCGACATCGGCGAAAGGCTTTTTGTCCTTCAGGAACTCATCGGTGATCCCGTGCACCGCAAGCGCATCCGGATGAACCTTCTGATCGCCGGGATTGATGAAGATATGAATGACGTTGCCTGTCGGGAAATGGTTGAAGAGCTCGATGCCGCCGATTTCGATGATGCGGTCGGCGCGGTTGTCGAGGCCAGTGGTTTCCGTATCGAAGATGATTTCACGCATTCCGGAAATCTCCCTTGGCAATTCGTGTTTTAAGGTCGGCGATAATTTCGAGCACCCGTTCCTTCGTCTCCGCGATACTGCGGCTGCTGTCGATCAGATAATCCGCCCGGCGGCGTTTTTCCGCGTCCGGCGTCTGGCGCGAGAGAATCATCTCGAATTTTTCCTTGGTCATGCCGTCGCGCGCAAGCACCCTCTCGCGTTGAATCTGTGGACCGGCGCTGACGACGACGACGACATCCACACTTTCCCAGGCACTGGTTTCGAAGAGCAGCGGAATATCAAGGACGACCATCTCGGCGCCGGCGGCGCGCTGCCGCTTTAAAAATTCCGTCTCGCGTTTGCGCACCAGCGGATGGACGATCGCTTCCAGGCGTTTGAAGCCGTCGGGATCAAGCGCCAGCTGACGGCCGAGTTCGTGCCGGTCGACGGCCCCATCCTTCATTGTGCCGGGAAAGGCGGCATCCACCAGGGGTGCAGCCTCACCGGCATAGAGATCGTGGACCACGGCATCCGAATCATTCAGCGGGATCCCGGCCTCGGCAAAGAGCTTGCCTGCTGTCGATTTTCCCATTCCGATGGAGCCGGTCAGTCCGATCTTCAGCATCAGTGGGCTTCCATATCGGCGATGATCAGCGCGCGCAGTGTCGCGTCGACGACAGGACGCAGGCCGAACCATTTTTCGAATCCCGGCACGGCCTGATGCAGCAGCATGCCGAGACCATCGACCGTGGAAAATCCCTGCTCTTGCGCCTGTGCCAGGATCGGCGTCGTCAAGGGGATATAGACGATGTCGGTGACGACGGCATCGGCTGCAAGCGGGGTGAAATCGAGCTGCGGCGCCGCCTCGCCATCCATGCCGAGCGACGTGGTATTGATGAAGAGGCCGGCGCCTTTCATGACCTCGGCAAGCGCACCGGCGGGATGGGCTTGAACCTTTGGACCAAAGCGATCGGCCAGTTCACGGGCGCGTTCGACGGTGCGGTTGACGACGTGGATCGTCTTGAAACCGCGGTCACGAACCGCCTGGATGATCGCCCGGCTGGCGCCGCCGGCGCCAAAGACGACCGCTGTGTCATGCCGGTCCCAGCCGCGATGGCGTTCGTCGAGATTGGCAGTGAAGCCGCGGCCATCGGTATTCGTCGCATGGAGAATGCCATTCTCCAGCCAGAGCGTGTTCGACGCGCCGAGCTCGCGCGATAGTTCGTCCGGCTTGTCGGCGAGACGGAAAGCCAGTTCCTTGTGGGGAATGGTGACATTGCCGCCAGCAAAGCCGGAGCTGCCATCCTTCAGCGTTGCAATGAAGTCGGCAAAGGCTTCGGGTGCGACTTCATGGGCGCGGTAGCTGCCTGGCAGGCCAAGCGTCTCCAGCCAGTATCCGTGGATCAACGGCGAGCGCGAATGCTTGACCGGAAAGCCCGTGACAAACGCTTTCGGGCCCAATGTTTCACGTGAATCACCCATCGATCGCTCCGAGGTCTCGCAATTTTTTTAAGAGCGGCAGCATCGGCAGGCCGAGAATGGTGAAATAATCACCCTCAATCTTCTCGAAGAGCTGAATGCCTTCCCCCTCCAACTGATAGGCGCCGACGCTTGAAAGCGCTTTGTCGCCGACCCGCGCCAGGTGCCTGGCAATGAAATCCGCCGTCAACGGCCGCATCGTCAATTCCGCGTGGGCGAGATGTTGCCACAGAACCGCGCCGTTGCTGACGATCGCGACGGCGCTATTCAACCGATGGGTCACGCCGGAAAGAGCCTCGAGGTGATTGGCGGCGTCGGCCATATCGCGCGGCTTGTGGAAAACGCGGTCGCCGAGCGACATTGTCTGATCCGAGCCGATCACCAGGCTGTCCGGAAAACGGCTGCTGACATCCTCAGCTTTGGCCTTGGCCAGGACGAGGGCCACCGCATCCGGTGTTGCGCCGGCTTTTTCCAACGGTGCTTCGACCGCTCTTTCATCGATCCTTGCGGCACGCGCCTCGAAGGATAGACCGGCATTTTCCATCAGCATCCGCCGAAAGGGGCTCGACGATGCAAGGATGAGTTTCTGCGTCATGGATTCCTCGAAGGTCCGGCTGCCGGTCAGCGCTTAGCGCAGCTTTGGGCGCAGGGCAACGATTGCCGCGGCGGTTTCCTCGATGGAGCGGCGAGTCACGTCGATCAGCGGCCAGTTATGGCGGGCGCAGAGCGAGCGGGCATATTTCAGCTCCTCGGAGATCGCGGCGCGATCGGTATAGTGCTCGCGATCGAAGCCATGCGTTGCGCCGAGTATGCGATTTTCCCGCACCTGGGAAATGCGGTCGGTGGTAGCGATCAGGCAGACGATCAGCGGTTTGCTCGCAATGAACAGGCTTTCCGGCAAAGGCACGCCATAAACGATCGGAATGTTCGCCGTCTTGATGCCGCGGTTGGCGAGGTAGATGCTGGTCGGGGTTTTCGACGTACGGCTGATGCCGATGATGACGACATCGGCATCATTATAATCGTCCGGCATCTGGCCGTCGTCGTGATCCATGGTGAAATTCAGCGCCTCGATGCGCGCGAAATAGCCGGCATTCATGACATGTTGGGCGCCGACCCGACGACGCGACGGGGCGCCGAGATAGATCTGAAACGCATTCATGACCGGCTCCAGCACGTTCACCGAGGCGACGCCCATCTCGACACAGCGCTCATCGATCAGGCTCGCAAGTTCCCGGTCGACGATCGTATAGAGCACGATACCGGGGGCGTCGTCGATCGCCTGCAGAACCGGAAGCAGCTGCTTGCGGTTGCGGATCAGCGGATAGACATGTTCGATCGGCTGAGCGGCCCGGAACTGCGCCGATGCGGCGCGGCCGGCGGAGATCAGAGTCTCTCCCGTTGAGTCAGAAATCAGATGTAGATGAAAGAAGTTCGTTCTGTTCTCCACGCTATTTTCCGCTGCCTGTTGAAAAGACTGGATGAAACAGAGCTAAGGCGGCGAGGCCGCTTCCGGCAAGGGAAAACATGCCCCCTTATCCACATTTCGAATTTTGCCGATCGGTTTCGGCCGCCCCTGTGGACAATGTGGAGCAGGTTGATTTGTCGAGACGAGGTCCACAGCTTATCCACAGCTGCGCAAAAAATCGTCCGTGCAGAAGAGTTTGGAATCATTTTCAGATTCAGCGTCTCCCCAAACTTTCGATGAGCTAGCAAAATCCTTCCGATATTTTTTGCGGGTGCGCGACAAATGGCATCGGCGGTGGATGGATTTTAATCCTTGATAGACACCGACTCTAAGAAATAGAAACCTTTTAAAATATCTTTGATTTTTTATAGGGAAGAACCGCTTGAGCGACACGCGCCGAAAGATCATGAGGGTTCTCGACGGCGAAAGCCTCTCTCCTCCGCCTCTCTGGCTGATGAGACAGGCGGGACGCTACCTTCCTGAATATCGGGAGATACGGGCGAAGGCCGGAAGTTTCCTCGATCTCTGTTACACACCTGATTACGCCGTCGAAGTGACATTGCAGCCGATCCGCCGTTATGGCTTCGACGCCGCCATTCTGTTTTCCGATATCCTTGTCATTCCCGACGCGATGAAGCGGAATGTCCGGTTCACCGAGGGCCATGGGCCGGAGATGGATCCGATCGATGAAGCCGGTATCGGGCGATTGAATGGCGAAGAGGTTGTCGATTATCTCCAGCCGGTTCTGGAGACGGTCCGACGCTTGCGCCACGAGCTGCCGACCGAAACCACACTGCTCGGCTTCTGCGGCGCGCCCTGGACGGTTGCGACCTATATGATCGCCGGCCACGGCACGCCGGATCAGGCTCCTGCCCGTCTTTTCGCCTACAAACATCCACGCGCCTTTGAACATTTGCTGATGCTGCTTGCCGATGTCTCGGCCGATTATCTCGTCGCTCAGATCGATGCCGGCGCCGATGCCGTGCAGATTTTCGATTCCTGGGCCGGTGTTCTCGGCGCGAGGGAGTTCGAGGCCTTCGCGATCCGGCCGGTTGCGCGAATGATCGCTTCGGTCAAATCGCAGCGGCCGCATGCGCGGATCATCGCCTTCGCCAAGGGCGCAGGTTACCAGCTGAAGAACTATCGCCAAAAGACCGGCGCCGATGCGATCGGCCTCGACTGGTCGGTGCCTTTGGCCTTCGCCGCCGAGCTTCAGAAGGACGGACCGGTCCAGGGCAATCTCGATCCGATGCGCGTCGTTGCCGGCGGCCGGGCGCTGGAAGAGGGTATTGACGATATTCTGCAGCATCTCGGCCAAGGACCGCTGATCTTCAATCTCGGCCACGGCATCACGCCGCAGGCCGACCCCGAGCATGTGCGCCTGCTGGTTGATCGCGTCCGCGGCGGCCAGGTGACAAGCGGGAAGTGACGATGGAAAGACAGACCGATCTCAGGCCTGGCGTTTATGCCCGCCGGCGCGCCCATTTTGCGCTGGCCTTCTTCGCGCTGATGGCGGTCGGGCTTTTCGCCTGGAACCCCGATAATCTCTATCTCTGGATCAAGGCGCTCCACATCATCGCGGTGATTTCCTGGATGGCCGGGTTGTTCTATATGCCGCGGCTGTTCATTTACCACACCGATGCCGAACCGGGTTCGGTGCAATCGGAAACCTTCAAGGTGATGGAGCGGCGGCTGCTGCGAATCATCATGACGCCGGCGATGATGCTGACCTGGATTTTCGGGCTCTATCTCGCCTGGTCGGTCTATGGATTCCAGGGCGGCTGGCTGCATGCGAAGATCGGCCTCGTCGTGCTGTTGACCGGCGTTCATATGTTCTTCAGCCGTGCCGTCAGAGCCTTCGAACGGGATGAAAATCGCCGTTCCGCGCGCTATTGGCGCTTCATGAACGAAGCGCCAACCTTGCTGATGATCGTGATCGTAATCCTCGTGGTGGTGAAGCCGTTCTGAGGCGAAAATCGCCCTCAGGTTAAATTTGCTTCATTTTAAGCAGCCCTCTTGCGGCGGCGATCACGAGTCGCTATTTTCCGCGCATCTCATCTACGTGGCATGTGTGTAGAGTTCAGTCGTCTGCGAGCCCTTCGCAGTACCGAAAACGACCCAACATCGCCTTTCCCCTTCGAAATTGAAAAGAGTATTGGTCACTTCATGGCTGAAATGAAGCTTCAGGAACTTAAGAGCAAATCCCCGACCGATCTTCTGGCTTTCGCCGAATCGCTCGAGGTCGAGAATGCCAGCACAATGCGCAAGCAGGAGCTGATGTTTGCCATCCTCAAAATGCTCGCCAGCCAGGATGTCGAAATTATCGGCGAAGGGGTCGTCGAGGTGTTGCAGGACGGGTTTGGCTTCCTGCGTTCGGCCAACGCGAACTATCTGCCGGGTCCTGACGATATCTATATCTCCCCGTCGCAGATCCGCCGTTTCTCGCTGAAAACTGGCGATACGGTGGAAGGGCCAATCCGCGGACCGAAGGAAGGCGAGCGCTATTTCGCGCTGCTGAAGGTCAACACCATCAATTTCGACGATCCGGAAAAGATCCGTCACAAGGTTCATTTCGACAATTTGACGCCGCTCTACCCGAACGAGCGCTTCAAGATGGAACTCGATATCCCCACCTCCAAGGATCTGTCGCCGCGGGTGATCGACCTGGTGGCGCCGCTCGGCAAGGGCCAGCGCGGATTGATCGTCGCGCCGCCGCGCACCGGTAAGACCGTGCTGCTGCAGAATATCGCCCATTCGATCACGGCAAATCATCCGGAATGCTATCTCATCGTCCTGCTGATCGACGAACGGCCTGAGGAAGTGACCGACATGCAGCGCTCCGTCCGCGGCGAGGTCATCTCCTCGACCTTCGACGAACCGGCTGTGCGCCACGTGCAGGTGGCGGAGATGGTCATCGAAAAGGCCAAGCGCCTTGTCGAGCATGGCCGCGACGTCGTCATCCTGCTCGATTCGATCACGCGTCTCGGCCGCGCCTACAACACGGTCGTTCCCTCCTCCGGTAAGGTCCTGACCGGCGGTGTCGATGCCAACGCGCTGCAGCGCCCGAAGCGTTTCTTCGGTGCCGCCCGTAATATCGAGGAAGGCGGTTCGCTGACCATTATCGCGACGGCGCTGATCGATACCGGCAGCCGCATGGACGAAGTCATCTTCGAAGAGTTCAAGGGTACCGGCAACTCGGAAATCGTCCTCGACCGTAAGGTCGCCGACAAGCGGATCTTCCCTGCGATGGATATCCTCAAGTCCGGCACGCGTAAGGAAGACCTGCTCGTTCCGCGCCAGGATCTGCAGAAGATCTTCGTCCTTCGCCGCATTCTGGCGCCGATGGGCACGACGGATGCGATCGAGTTCTTGATCGACAAGCTCAAGCAGACGAAGAACAATTCGGATTTCTTCGACTCGATGAATACATAATCCTTAGCCGGATTCATCCTACAGAAGCTGGAGGCATCCGAACGATGTCGCCAGCTTTTCTATTTAGCAGGATCGATTCGGGCTCGAACCGAAACAGGCGATATGGCCATTTTGCATCATACGATCTTTGCGTTATCGAGCGGTGCCACTCCCGCAGGTGTTTCGGTCGTTCGAATCAGCGGCCCGTTGACCAAGGACATTTTGGTCAGGCTCGTCGGAGCGGTCCCGGCGGCACGATATGCAGCGCGGCGAACGATTCGGACTCGTAACAATCAGCCGATCGACAACGGCCTGGTGTTGTTTTTTCCTGCTCCACACTCGTTTACCGGCGAAGACGTCGCCGAACTGCAGTTGCACGGCAGCAAAGCCGTGCTGGCGGCGTTGTTTGACACGCTTGGTGAACTTTCAGGCGTTCGGATGGCGGTTGAGGGTGAGTTCTCCCGCCGGGCTTTTGAAAATGGCAAGCTTGATCTGGTCGAAGTCGAAGGCCTGGCCGATCTTATCGGCGCCGAAACCGAAATGCAGCGCCGCCTTGCGGTCGAACACAGCCGAGGCGGGCTTTCGCAAATTTACGATTCGTGGGCGGAACGATTGACCCGCGCCCGCGCCCTGATCGAGGCGGAACTTGATTTTGCCGACGAAGATGATGTTCCAGGCTCGGTATCCGACATGGTCTGGGCCGATATGGAAAGGCTGCGCCACGATATCGGCCACCATTTGTCGGCAGCTTCCGCCGGAGAGGTTATCAGGGACGGCTTCAAGGTGGTCATCGCCGGCGCGCCGAATGCGGGAAAATCCAGCCTGCTGAACGCTCTGGCACGGCGCGACGTGGCAATTGTCACGGACATCGCCGGAACCACGCGCGATGTCCTGCAGGTCGATCTCGATATTGATGGCTACCTGATCAAGCTCTATGACACGGCTGGTCTGCGTGAGGCGGATGACCGGGTTGAGATGGAGGGTGTGCGACGCGCACGTGTCGCGCTGCGTGATGCCGATCTGGTGTTGCTGCTGGTCGACATGACGAACCCCCTACTCCCTGACGACTTGGACCAGACTTCACCGCATGTTACTGTCGGGACGAAGAGGGATCTCGTGGATGTCGTCTCAGATCACTACGATCTGCAGATTTCGACGACAACGGGTGACGGCTTGTTGGAATTGCGGCAGCTGATCGGCAACAGCGTCGCCACGCGTTTTACCGGCCTGTCGATGGCAATTCCGAGCCGCCAACGGCACAAGGATTCGCTGGCGAAATGTTTGGCGGCGCTTGAGAACGCCATTTCGGCGACGGATGTCAATCTTGAGCTGCGCACTGAACAGCTTCGCATTGCCGCGGACTATTTGGGCAGAATTACCGGCAGAGTGGATGTCGAGCAGCTACTCGGCGTTATCTTCTCAGAGTTTTGTATCGGCAAGTGATTCACGTGAAACAGTCAGGCATATCACCCGCTTTCACGTGAAACGACTGGCGGATTTTGGAGTATCGGATGACTGATGTCTATGATGTCGTTGTGATAGGTGGCGGCCATGCTGGGTCGGAAGCTGCCAGCGCGGCCGCGCGCCTTGGCGCCAAAACCGCTCTGGTGACACATAGACGGGATACGATCGGGGTCATGTCCTGCAATCCGGCGATCGGCGGCCTTGGCAAGGGCCATTTGGTTCGCGAGATCGACGCGATGGACGGGCTGATGGGTCGTGTCGCCGATGCCGCCGGCATCCAGTTCAGGATGCTCAACAAGAAAAAAGGTGCGGCTGTGCGGGGACCGCGGACCCAAGCCGATCGAAAACTCTATCGTTTAGCGATGCTGGCGGCGATCGAGGCGACAGCCGGTTTGGATATCATCGAAGGCGACGCTTTTGATTTAAAGGTGGTCGATGGCCGCGTGGCCGGGGTGATCATGCAAGATGGTCGCGTGCTGACAGCGGCGGCCGTCGTTCTGACAACTGGTACCTTTCTTCGCGGACTTATTCATATTGGTTCAGAAAAGACGCCGGCTGGTCGCGTTGGCGAAGCACCGTCAATCGGGCTGTCGGCCACCTTGGCAAGGCTTGGCTTGCGGTTGGGACGGTTGAAGACCGGGACACCGGCGCGCCTGGACGGAAACACCATCGACTGGCAGGCCGTCGGCCGGCAAGGGGCCGACGAGGAGCTTATCCCCTTCTCGCTGATGACCGATGCCATTGCCACTCCGCAGATCGAATGCGGGGTCACCCGGACGACCGAGGCGACGCACCGAATCATCGTTGATAACATCATGCGGTCGGCAATGTATTCCGGTCAAATCGAAGGTGTGGGCCCCCGCTATTGCCCATCCATCGAGGACAAGCTGGTCAAGTTCGGAGAGCGGGACGGCCATCAGGTCTTTCTTGAGCCTGAAGGTTTGGACGATGACACCGTCTATCCGAACGGCCTCTCGACATCTCTGCCGGCAGACGTCCAGGCCGAATTCATCAAGACGGTCCCCGGTCTCGAGACGGCGAGAATCATTCAGCCGGGTTATGCCATCGAATATGATCACGTCGACCCCAGAGAGCTGACGCCCTCGCTCGAGGTCAAACGGCTGCGAGGTCTGTTTCTCGCGGGACAGATCAACGGCACCACGGGGTACGAAGAGGCAGCCGCCCAAGGTCTGGCCGCCGGCTTGAATGCCGCGCTTCGTAGCAGCGATTCGGATCCGTTTCATTTCAGCCGCACCAATTCCTATATCGGAGTGATGATTGATGACCTCACGTCGCGAGGCGTTACGGAACCGTACCGAATGTTTACGTCGCGCGCGGAGTATCGTCTAACGCTGCGGGCTGATAATGCCGACATGCGCCTGACGCCGCTGGCGATGCAGCTTGGCTGCGTGAGTGGTGAACGAGAACGGCGATTCACACGCTATCAGACGGAAATCGACAGGGGTCGGCTATTGTTGGAGTCACTGACGGTGACGCCGACCGAGGCGCGTCGCGTCGGTTTGAATATCAATCTCGATGGACAACGCCGGACGGCTTATGACCTGCTCTCCTATCCGAATTATGATTTTGACGCCCTTCGAAAGCTGTGGCCTGGAGAGCTCGGAGAAATTCCCGGAAAAGTGGCGGAGGCATTGGAGATCGAGGCAGGCTACTCAGTCTATCTGGATCGGCAGGCCGCAGCGATTGCTGATCAGCAACGCGACGAGGAACGGCACATACCGGCTGATTTCGACTATGCGGTGCTCTCTGGCCTCTCCAACGAGCTTAAGGCAAAACTCGGCGCTGCTCGGCCTTTCAATATTGCCCAGGCTGCAGTCGTTGAAGGGATGACTCCCGCCGCGATCGCCCTGCTGCTCGTGCATCTGCGTCGCCGCCAATCCTCCGAGCGTCATAGTGCCTAGTTACAATTTGAGAGTTAGAATGGAATTAAACGGTTTGCGTGTTTCACGTGAAACACG